>Ga0302146_10000743_pt1 | contig 20012 bp, 21 predicted proteins | sample I_Bog_E3_1_FD_193578 | JGI IMG/M metagenome (GOLD analysis project Ga0302146, IMG submission 193578) | Peat permafrost microbial communities from Stordalen Mire near Abisko, Sweden - I_Bog_E3_3 | ecosystem: Environmental > Terrestrial > Soil > Wetlands > Peat | place: Sweden: Abisko, Stordalen...
TCCTTGTCCTTGCAGCCAATCTCAAAGTGAACCACCGGCATTCCCATGGCGTCATCTCCTCAGAAGGTATGAACTTCCCGGCCCGTCATCGCTTGCGCAGCACCCATGTTGTCATGCACCGGTAGTCCTGCACAATGGTCGTCTTCAGCGGGTCCACCAGCACGGCGTCCATCTGCCGCGTCATGTCCAGCAGCGCCGCCTCATCCACCAGGAACCACTCGGATCCATCCCCAATCCGGTAGATCTGCCCGCGCAACCGCTCAAACTCCATCCCGATGCGCGACCCCAGCCGGCAGAACAGCATCCCGCCCGGCCGCAACACCCGCCACAACTCGGTCACCATCGCCAGAAACTGCTCCTCATCGCGCGCAAAGTGCAGCACCGAGTTGCAGATCACCACATCCGCAAGCCCATCCGGCCACGGCATCGCCTCAATCACACCGACGCGAAAGTTCCCCGCCGGCAGCTTCGGCGCAAGTTCCCTGGCCAGCGCCCGCACATGCTCCACGCCGCCCGCATCCGCGTCCAGCGCGAACACCTCCGCACCCTCGCGCAGCAGATACACCAGGTTCCGCCCATACCCGCACCCGGCATCCAGCACCTTCATCCCCGCCGCGATATTCCCGCGCAGAATCTGGTCAAAGACATAGATGTCGATCTGCCCGAACTGCTCCTGCACATCCATCCCCACCGTCTTCCATTGCGCCTGCCGTCTTTCATTGCGTCCATTGCGAAAACATTGCGTCCATTGCGTTCGTCTTTGCCCTAGCTGGCACCAGACGTCTTCGCCTTCAACCGCTCCACCACATTCGGAGGCACCAGGCTCGTCACATCCCCACCCAGTTGAAACACACCCTTAATCAGCCGCGAGCTCACATACGTGTACTTCTCCGCCGGCAGCATGAACAGCGTCTCAATCTCCGGGTCCAGCTTGCGGTTCATCATCGCCATCTGGAACTCGTACTCATAGTCCGAGATAGCCCGTATCCCGCGCAGGACTGCCTTCGCCCCATGCGCTCGCGCAAAGTCCACCAGCAACCCGTCAAAGGTCCCCACGCTCACATTGCCAAAGTGCGCAGTCGCCTCGCGCAGCATCTCCTCGCGCTCCGGCACCGTGAACAGCGGCGCGCCCTTCTCCGAGTTCCGCAGGATCGCCACCACCAGGTGGTCCACAATCTTCGCCCCGCGCGCAATCAGGTCCAGATGACCGTTGGTAAGCGGATCGAACGTCCCCGGATAGATCGCCGTAATCTTCTTTCCCGCTTGTCCCATCGCTCCAACATCCTACAGAAAGACGCCGTCATCCTGAGCGGAGGTGTTCACAGCCTTATCGTGAACACCGGAGTCGAAGGACCCCGAGGGTCCCCACAGCTCCGCTTCAGCCTATCCCTTTCAGCACTAACCTCACCCCTCACGGGGAAGGTAGTAGTTTGCAATGTAGTCCTTCACCCCATCTTCCAAACTCGTAAACTCCCTCGCATACCCCGCCGCGCGCAGCTTCCGCTCCTCGGCCTGCGTAAAGTACTGGTACTTGCCCTTCAGCACCTCGGGCATCTCGATGAACTCAATCTTCGCCGGCAGCCCCATCGCGGCATACACAGCGCGCACCAGGTCCAGCCAGGTCCGCGCCCTGCCGGAGCCGCAGTTGAACAGCCCGCCCGGCGCGTCATGCTTCTGCAAGGCGAAGTGCAGCGACACGTCCACAGCATCCTTCACGTAGAGAAAGTCGCGCATCTGCTCGCCGTCCTTGTACTCCGGCCTGTAGCTCTTGAACAGCTTCACCACCCCGGTCGCGCGGATCTGCTCATAGCTCTTTGAAGCAACCGAGCGCATATCGCCCTTGTGGTCCTCATACGGCCCATAGACGTTGAAATACTTCAGCCCCACGATGTTCTTAAACAGCCCCTGCTTCAGCGCCCACAGGTCAAACATATGCTTCGAGTAGCCGTACATATTCATCGGCTTCAGGAATGGCGTCACCTTGTCGTCATCGTCGTAGCCGTCCGCGCCATCGCCATAGGTCGCCGCGCTGGACGCGTACACAAACCGAATCTCATTCGCCTGCGCCCAGTTCGCGAGCACCCGCGTGTACTGGTAGTTGTTGCGCAGCAGGTAGTCGGCGTCCTTCTCGGTGGTCGCGCTGCACGCTCCCAGGTGGATCACCGCCCGCGCGTCGGCAAAGGCGCCATCCTCAATCAGCCCCAGGAACTCCTCCGGGCTCACAATGTCCTCATACCGCAGCCCCACCAGGTTCTTCCACTTCTCGTCTTTTCCCAGCTCATCCACCAGGATCAGCTCGTCCTCGCCGCGCGCATTCAGCTCCGCCACCGCGTTCCGCCCGATGAACCCCGCTGCCCCCGTCACAATGATCGGCTTTGCCATCCGTATTGCCCTCTTCTTTCGATATCCCGCCAGTCCATGCTATCCCGAGCCGTTGCCCTTCCACTTATCTCAACATCTCTAGGCTCTAATCTCATCAAAACCCCTGCCCTCAACAACTTACCGGCCCCCACCCCCGAATTTGCTGACAAATTCTTGTCAAGCCCCCCACACCCCTCGAAATCGCGTAACCAATTGAAAAATATATGAAATAAACATTGCAAAATCTTGGCGCATAATTATTCCCAACCTGCTAATCTTAACTTATAGCCTTGAGATCGAGGCCCACACACCGCCCGGCCAGCCGCCGGGCGATTCGCTTTTAAGCCACATCGATGAAAGGAGTTGACCCACCCGCAGAGCTGTTAACTGTTCGCTGTTGCCTGTTAACTGCTTCAAAATAAATACTTTGCCAATAAAGTCTCTACATTCAATACTTTGATCCCGAGGTCACCCGCTAAACCGCTGATTCCAGAGACCATCCAGAAAATAATAGTAGGGGGGTACCCCCACACGGCGACAGGTGGAATCGCCTGCTCTGGCATCGAAAGACTTATCCTTGAAAAGGAAGGAAATTATCAATCGATGCATCTCCGGAATCCAGTACGAACGGCTCTCATCGCAGTGTGCTTCAGCGGCTCCATTGTCTGCGCTGCCCAGCAGCCCATCCGCATAACGGCTGACCTCACCGACGCGCCGCGCAAGCTCTACCACGCAGAGGTGGACATTCCGGTCAAGCCAGGATCGGTCGCTCTCACCACACCGGAGTGGATTCCCGGCAACCACCGTCCCACAGGCCCGGTCGAGGACATCGTCGGTGTCGTCTTCACAGCCAACGGCAAGACTCTATCCTGGACGCGCGACGAGACCGACCTGTATCAGTTCCACGTCGAAGTACCCGCAGGCGTCACCAGCCTGCACGCGCACCTGGACTGCATCGTCACCACGCGCGCCTCGGACCACATCGCCGTGCTGGAGTGGGAGCGCCTGCTGCTCTACCCTGCGCACACGCCGGTGCGCGACATCGCCATCCAGCCCAGCGTGACCGTTCCCGCAGGCTGGGGAATCGGCACCGCGCTCACGCCGGTAAGACCCTTCGACCCCAACACCAAACCCGGCGGAACGGTGCAGTTCGAGCCCACGACCGTGGAACAACTGCAGGACTCGCCCATCATCGCCGGCGAATACTTCCACGAGTTTCCGCTCGCGCCCGAGATCTCGCCCAGGCACTACATTGACGTCGTCTCCGACGAGCCAGCCGACTCCAACCTGCGCCCCGAGTTGCTCGCCGAGATCTCCAACCTCGTCCGCGAGGCTGATGCTGCCTATGCTTCGCACCACTACAACGTCTACCACTTCCTGCTCACGCTCTCGGACGTCGCCGGCGGCGAAGGCCTGGAGCACGGACAGTCCTCAGACAATGGCGTCCGCGAAGACGGCTTCAAGGACCCCGAGCATCAGCTCGCCAACGCCGACCTGCTGGCCCATGAGTTCACCCACTCCTGGAACGGCAAGTATCGCCGCCCCTGGAACCTCTATCAGCCGGACTTCGCCACCATGCAGCAAGGCGAACTGCTCTGGGTCTATGAGGGCATGACGCAGTATCTCGGCAACGTGCTCGCCGCGCGCGCCGGCCTCAAGTCGCAGGCGCAGTACCGCGACCTGCTCGCCGCCTCCGCTGCGAACCTGGACAACAAGCCCGGCCGCGACTGGCGCACCACCGACGACACCGCCATCGCCGCCAGCATACTCCGCGCCAACGACCCCGCGTGGTCCAACTGGCGCCGCGGCCAGGACTACTACCAGGAGGGCGAACTCCTCTGGCTCGATGCCGACACGCTCATCCGCCAGCTTACGGACGACAGGAAGTCGCTCACCGACTTCCTGCAGATATTCCTCGCCAAGGGCGGAAACACCGGACCGCTCATCGTCCCTTACCACCGCGAGGAACTCATCCAGGACCTGAACCAGGTTGCGCCCTACGATTGGGCCGGGTTCCTGCACGACCGCGTCGACCTGATCAACCCGCACGCTGACCTCGCGGGAATCGAGCGCGGCGGCTACAAGCTGGTCTACCGCGACCAACTCAACGCGTCCGAGCGCACCATCGCCGAGGCACGCCGTCCCAGCCCGCCGAACCCGTGGTACTCGCTCGGCTTCCGTATCGCCAACGACGGTACAGTGCTCGATGTGCGCTGGGGAGGTCCGTCCGACAAGGCCAGGCTCGCGCCTGGCTATCGGCTGATCGCGGTCAACGGCAACATCTACAGCAAGGAAGCCCTCAATACCGCCATCGTCGCCGCCAAGTCCAGCACCGAGCCGATTCACCTGCTCGTGCAGACGGATAGCTACATCCGGCCAATCGACATCGACTACCACGACGGCGAACGCTATCCGGCGCTGGTCCGCGCGGAGGGAACCAAGGACTATCTGGACGAGATTACGTCGCCTCTGGCCAAACCACAGCCGCAGCCTGTGCGATGACAGCCTCAGCCGAATCGCTGCGCTCGCCATCGAGCAGCGACTCCATCGCCCGCCCGATAAGCAGCAGCAGCGGCTCTGGCCCGCACGTCAGCGCAGCCAGGCCGTTCAGCCTGCACGCCGCATGGCTCTGTCGCACCGTTGCCGCATGGGAGATCGCGCAGCACGGCACATCGGCCGCAACGCCAGCTACTGCCAGCTCGCGCGCGATGCGCGCCGTGTCGCGGCCAGGCATGTAGATCACCAGCGTCGCGTCCTCCGGCAACGGCCCTGACCAGATTGATGTCTCGTCTTTGCCGGTCGCGTGATGTCCAGTGCAGAAGATCAGTTTGCTCGCGCTCTTGCGGTCCGTCAGCGGCAGCGACAGCACAGCGCCTGCGGCCAGCGCCGCCGTGACGCCGGGAACGATCTCGAACGGAACCTTCGCCGTGCGCAGCGCCGCAATCTCCTCGCCCGCTCGGCCGAAGACCAGCGGATCGCCGGACTTCAACCGCACCACGCTCTGCCCAGCTCGCGCCGACTCAACCAGCAGCGCGTTGATTCCGGCCTGTGTAATGCGCGGCCGCCCGCAGCGCTTGCCCACACTATCCACCAGCGCGTGGCGATGTACGAGCGCCAGCACCTCGGCGGAGACCAGGTCGTCATGGAAGACCACATCCGCGGTCTCCAGCAGCCGCAGCGCACGCAGCGTCAGCAGCTCTGGATCGCCTGGCCCCGCGCCGACGAGATAGACAGTACCCTTCTGCGCAGTCCTCATCGCACCACCTCGCTGTCGGGTGCCCCATCCATGACGACAGCCTTATCGTCGTCATGGATGGGATGTACAAGTCCCATGTCCCGCGCATGCTGCCTCGCCCTCATCCGCGAAGGGCAAGCGTCATACCCGCAGACCTCGCGCTGCGCCAGCTCATGCAGCAGCAGCTTGCGCGGCTCGCCGATAGGCTCAACCGCCGTCACCTCGCGGCGCAGCCGGCCCAGTTCCATCAGCCACTCGCCGGTATCGAGCGGAAGCTGCGCGCTAATCTCCTTGCGCAGCCGCTGCGCCAACGCCGGGCTCTCACCGGCGGTCGAGATAGCTATCTGCAACTCGCCGCGCCGCACCACGGAAGGAAAGTAGTAGTCGCAGAAAGGAGGATCATCCACCGCATTACACAGAATCTCTGCCGCGCTCGCCTCGGCAAACACCGCGCGATTAACCGCAGCCGTAGCCGTCGCAGCCACAACCAGAAACGCTCCTGCAAGATCGCCATGCTGGTACTCGCGCTGCTGCCACTCGAGCTCGCCGGCCGCGGCCCACTCGCGCACCCGCGGCAGCGCCTCGGGCGCAATCACTGTCACGCGCGCCTCGGCCTGCAGCAGGCTCTCAATCTTTGACTCCGCAATATTCCCCGCGCCGATAACGGTGCAAGGCCTTGCCGCGAGCTTCAGAAAGATAGGAAACAGACTCACAGCAATCTCCTCAGCCGACCGAGCTCGGCACGCGGCCCGGCGAAGGATCGCGAGCCACCGGCTCCACGACAGCACCCGCGAGCTGCGCGCGCAGCTCTTCATCGCTGGTCCTACGGAAATAAGCCCGCAGGTTCTCGTCCGCGCTGCGCCGCGCAAGATACCCACGCAGAAGCCGCTCAATGGCCTCGGGGCAATCCTCCGCTGCAGCGCGATACCCGATCATCCGCGCAATGCCCGCATGCTCGCCAACCGCGCCGCCGACGCAGAAGTAGAACGCATCGACCATCTTGCCGTCTTTCTTGATCTTCTTGCCTTCGAGGCCAATGTCCGCGATCCAGCTCTGTCCGCAGCTGTTGGTGCAGCCGGTCACATGCAGCCGCAGTTGCTGGTCGAACTCCGGCAGTCGCTCCTCCATCTCGCCAACCAGCCACTTCGCAAAGCCCTTGGTCTCAGCGATTGCCAGCTTGCAGAACTCGGTGCCGGTGCAAGCAACGGCGCCGCGATAGAAGACCGTCGGCTCCACCTGCAATCCCAGCCCGACGATCTGCTTCACCACATCGCCAACCTTTGTGTTGGGAATGTTCACCAGCACGATGTTCTGCCCGATCGTCGCGCGCAGGTGTCCGTCACCGTGCGTCTCCGCCAGTGCGGCCAGGGAGTGCAGTTGCTTGTCCGTCAGGCGCCCGTTCAGCACCGTCGCGCCGACATAGCTCAGCCCATCCTGCTTCTGCCGGTGAACGCCGACGTGGTCGCGGTACAGATCATCGGCAATCGGACCTTCGTCACACGGATCGAACTTGAAGCCGAGTTTCTCTTCGACGGCCGCCAGCATGGATTCTGCGGTCCAGCCGTGCCTCATGAACAGGTACTTGATGCGCGCGCGCGTTCTGTTCTCGCGCAGCGCCTCCTGCTCGCGGAAGATCTCCACCACGGCTTTCACCGCGTCATATGCCTTGTCTTGCGGGACAAAGGCATTTAGCCGCACCGCGATGTGCGGCTCGGTCGAAAGCCCTCCGCCCACGCGCAGGCTGTAGCCAATCTCTTCGCGGCCGTTTTTGGTCCTCTTCAACGCAGTCAGTGCCACATCGTTGATCTCCGGATAGCTGCACCAGATCGGGCATCCGGTCACGCTGATCTTGAACTTGCGCGGCAGGTTGTAGAACTCCGGATTCGCCGTCAGCTTATGCGCAATCTCCACCGCCAGCGGCGACGCATCCAGCACCTCATGCCCGTCGAGACCGGCCAGCGGGCATCCGGTCACATTGCGCACTACATCGCCGCACGCGCCCTTCGGCGAAAGCCCAATCTCCGTCAACGCATCCACGATCTCCGGCAGCGCCTCGATGGTCAACCAGTGCAGCTGAATATTCTGCCGCGTCGTAATGTCGGCGATGCCGCGTGCGTACTTCGCAGTAATGTCTGCGATGACATGCAACTGGTGCGAGGTCAGCAGCCCGTTCGGCAGCCCGATGCGCATCATGAAGTACTCGCTGGCTTTGCCCTCGCCGCCGCTGCCACCGGTCACGCCCAGCCCATCGCCCTGCGTGTAGATGCCCCACCACTTGAAGTAGGTTCCGGTCCACTCCGGCAGAACGCTGGAGCGTCCCGCGCGCGCGAACTGCCGCACCTCATCCCAGGCGTTCCAGGGGTTCTTCGCGAGCTTCAGGCGTTCAGACCGCTGAGCCTTGGTCTCTTTGGGCGCGGCAACGGCCGGTGGTGTTGTCGTGTTGCTCAAGTCACAGTCTCCTATTCGGGTACAAAGCAAGAGGCCCACGAGGGTTGATCGTGGGCACTCGGGGAATCCTCAACCTTCGCTCGTCAGTGAGCACCAGCGTTGGACGCCTCGAGTGCGAGGCTGAGACAACAGGCGTCACTGAGCAGGAGGTTCATCTCTCAAGCGTAGTTGCCTAGGCACCACCCGTCAATCCGCCGGCAGATGCTCTTACGCTGTCGACAGATCGGCGCCTCTTGCCTCGCGCCCCAGTCCTGTGAACAACGCCACTGCCAGCGCCACTACCACCACTGTCCAGCCCAGCACCGGAGTCAACCGTCCTCCATACTCGTGTTTCGCCAGCGCAGCCTGAAATACGCTGTTGCGCGAGGAGAGAACATTGCCTAACTGATACGCCAGCCCCGGAAAGATGGCCCGCACCGCCGGCGGCGACATCTCGTTCAGATGCACTGGAATCACGCCCCATGCGCCCTGTACCGCGAACTGCATCGCAAATCCGCCCAGCGCGAGCAGCACCACCGTATGGCTCCAGGACCACAGCGGGATCATCGGGATCGCCAACAGCGCCGCCGTCACAATCGCGCGCCTGCGACCGGCCTTCTGTGAATATGCGCCAAAACACACGCCGCCCAGAACCGCTCCGAAGTTGCCCAGAATGGAAACCAGCGAGACCAACCCCGGTCGCAACCCGATGTCGTGCTTCAGGAACGTCGGATACAGGTCCTGCGTGCCATGGCTAAAGCTCATAAACGCCGTCATCACCAGCGTCAGATATGCCAGGGTCGGCAGGTACTTCAGCATCTGGACCGTTTTGCCACGCGACTCCGGCGTCGTCCGCCTTCTCTCCCGAGACGCCATCCACGCGGGCGACTCCTCAGCCCTCGCCAGCAGGATCAAAACCAACAGCGCCGGCAACGAACCCAGCATGAACAGCAGCCGCCACGGCGTGAACGCGCCTATGCCATGCAGGTACGGAAACAGCAGATAGAGCAGAGCCGCCAGCGTATTGCCGCAGACATACCCCTCCTGCAGCAACCCGGAGAAGAAACCGCGACCCTCCTCCGGCAGGCTCTCCAGCGCAAGCGCGGCGCCGACGCCCCACTCGCCGCCCATGCCAACGCCAAACAGCGCCCGCGCTACAAGGAACATCCCAAACGTCGGCGCAAAGGCCGATGCCACAGCGAATACTGAGAAGCTCACCACGTTCAACATCAGCACCGGCTTACGCCCGAACCGCTCCGCCAACACGCCGAACAGTATTGCCCCCACGGGCCGCATCAGCAGCGTCCAGAAGATGCTGCGAGCAGCCGACTCAAGGGTGAGATGAAAGGTAGTTGCTATCGCGTCTAGGCAGAATGTAAGCAGGAAGAAGTCGAAGGCATCCAGCGTCCAGCCCAGAAAACACGCTGTGAACGCAAGGCGCTGCCTGGAGTTCAGCGCGCGGAACGGCTGCAGCAGTGGCATCCAACAACCCCGATAGGAAGATTGGCTTCAGCCGCGCAACCTAACGCCCGGCCCGTTACAGCTTAGCGCGTAGTGGGACTCCCGGGTCAACGAATGGAACCTCTGCCGCCACCGTCTCCGACTTCAATATCTGATGGTGCAGGCAGTAAAGCGCCAGCTCAAGCCGGTCGCTTACTCCAAGCTTGTCGTATATCTTGCGCAGATAGTTCTTGATGACCTGCTCCGTCGTGCCGATCTGGTAGGCAATCTCTTTATTCCTCATCCCGCGGGTGATGCAGCCAATGATCGCCAGTTCCTTCTCGCTCAACCGCGGCTGCGTGCGCGGATTGGTCAACATGGTAGCCTGCGCGCGATAGGCATCAATCACCCAACTGATCGACTGGTTGTCGATCCACGTCTCGCCCGCGGCGATCTTGCGCACGCACTTCACCAGTAGATCCGGTGAAATAGAGCGAGGCACTACCCCGCGGACTCCGCGCCGGTATAGCTCCACGGTATTGTTCTCGTCGCTCTCGGAGACCTGCACAATCAGCTTCGCAGTGGGTGCTCGCCGCATGAACTGCGGTATGGCATCCACTGTGCCGGAGATAAGCTGGCCTTCCAGCACCACCACATCGGTCGGGAACCGCATCAGCGCGGCATACAGGTTCTCCAGCGTCTCCGCCTGTGCCACCACGCGTATGTCGTCCTCTATCGCGAAGACCTTGCGCATGCCGACGCGATAAATAGCCTGAGAGTCCGCCAGGATAACGCGGATTGCATTCGCTGGTTCCTCTGGGGACTCCACCAGAGGATTGGCCGGAACTTCTTGTCTCATCAATGCTCTGCCCTTAGAGAATATTCGTCGATAACTGCCGCGGCACCCGTCTTTCCTGCGCTCTCTGTATGCCGGACAATGCGCCCGATACAATGAAGCACCACATCGTCGTGGCCTCCCATAATCGCCGCCGGCATCTTCAGTTCAAACTTGACCTGCGTTCCTACATCCGGCAGATCGTCGGCCAGAAACAGCATCCCGTTCGCCGATACATTCTCTGTCACTGCATGGAACTCCCCCTGCGGCGTGTGTAGCGTTATCTCCATGTGCAGTGGAAACCGCACAGCCGTTCGGACCGGAACAGCATCGATCGAATTGGAGGGAGACACCACGGAGTAGCCTCTTTACAAAGATAGATCGCAACCTGTCAAGCTGGATTCTACTTCAATCGTACCCCTTGGTCAGACCGAATCCTTTCGGGCCGAGTTCCAAATAGGGAATCCTGCGCCCGGCCCGCGCCCACCGCACAGAACCAACCCCGCCAGCTTCGTTACAGATAAACCTGGATCATCCGCTCCCACCAAGCCCAATCGTGCGGGCTGTCGTCTCCCCACCCATCCAGCCTGACAGGGATATTCCTGGCCCTCAAGAGCCCCGCCAGCCGTTCATTGTCTGCCCAGCCCGGATCGTCTTTCCCTGTGGCCAGCACAAAGTTGTTATGGCGCAGGCGTTCAAGAATCCCCGGATCGGTCAGGTTGGGGAAGAAATCAAGTGGCAGGTTGAAGTAGCACTGCTCATCGTAATAGCCGTCCAGCAGGCCCAGCGCGCCCAGATCGAAGGCTGCACTCATCGACAGACAGCCGGTGAAGATCTCCGGATGGCGCAGACTGATATTCACCGCATGGTATCCGCCGAAGCTGCAGCCCATCGCTGCCAGGTTCTGACGGAAGTTGCGTGTCCGAAGGAACGGCAGCACCTCCCCCAGGATGTACTTCTCATATTGCACATGGCGCGCCACGCGCTGACTGGGCTCAACCTCGCGGTTGTACCAGCTCTCCGCGTCGACTGAGTCCACACAGAAGAGTTGCAGCCTCCCGGCCTCAATCTTGTCTCGCAACACGTCCACCATGCCACGGTCTTCATGCTCATAGAACCGTCCACAAGCGGTCGGAAATACGATCAGCGGCTGGCCGTCATGGCCGAAGTTCAGCAACTCCATCGGGCGTTCCAGCTCAGTCGAGTACCAGCTGTGATATTCGCGTCTCATACGCCATCTCCCAGGCTCTCGCCTTGTACGCTGGAAGCGTACCGCAAATGCAGGCCCTCTGGCGTCCCGGGCCACCATATCCGCGATTCGGCTTGGGGCAAAATCCGCCTGGACAAACCGGAGTGAATGCCAGCATCAAAAATCAAGCAGAAGCAATATCGGTTATGAAAAATAAAGCAATATCAGCTATCATTAGATGTTCGGACACAATCGTCCGCCGGCCGGGCCGATGTGCAGGTACCACGCTGCTATCCAGATGCCGAGGCGGACAACCCGGAACACATCTAGGTTTTTTGAGAGGAACTACCCCCCTGTGTTGATGATTCGTTTGGCGCGCGTAGGCGCCCGCAAGCAGCCCCACTACCGTGTTGTCGTTATCGAAAAGGACCGTGCCCGCAATGGCCGTTCGGTCGAGGTGGTGGGTACCTATAACCCGCGCACCAACCCCGCCAGCGTAGACCTCAAGCGTGATCGCATCGACTACTGGACATCGAAGGGCGCACGCCTTTCCGAGACCGTAGGCAAGCTGCTCAAGACCCCGCAGCCGGCCGCAGTTGCGCTCGAGTCCGAAGCCCCCGCTGCCGTCTAAAGTAACCTCTAGCTGGATACTTACGGTAAGGCAATCGTGTGTCTAAAGAGTCAGCCCGTGCACAATCTAATCGCGTAGACTTGCCACAGAAAGTCAATGCAATCTGGAACTTCCTGAGAACGGATCCAGTTGTCCTGACTTCTATAGCTGCCGATCCTGCATGTACAACCGTGAATCGGCTGCGATGAGACCTCCTCCGAAAGAGAGGCTGGCTCCAGCAGTTGTGTTGTGCTTGCAGATCCTCCCGAGGTGTACGCGTGACCGAAACTCAATCCACAGTGGACAGCCAAACGGCTGCCGCCGCAATGAAGAGTCTGGTGAAGGAAATTGCCTGTGCCCTGGTCGATGAGACCAACAAGGTGCGGGTGGAAGTCATAACCTCGGCCGATTCCACGGTGCTTCGACTGCACGTTGACCCGTCCGATATCGGTAAGATGATTGGCAAGCAGGGACGCACCGCGCGTTCTCTGCGTACCATCCTCGGTGCCGCCAGCATGAAGCTGCAGCGACGCTTCTCGCTGGACATCGTCGAGACCGGACGTCCCGACGCACCGCAACCGTAAGCTTGCCTGCGCTGCCCAGGCAGCGGAGGGCCAAGCCGACGTGAGCAACCTCAAATGAGCACCGTCTCCGGCACCCGGCCGGCGGCTCAATGGATTGCGATTGCCAGCCTCATCCGTCCCCAGGGCCGGCGTGGAGAGCTACTGGCAGAGCCGCTCAGCGACCTGCCTGAAATCTTCGTCGCGGGGCGTGAGGTACACCTCGCAAAATCTGGTGCAACTACGCCGGACTCGGATTCCTCCCCCATAGCTCTGGAAGACCACTGGTTCCCGACCGGGAAAAATGCCGGTCGCGTGGTCCTCAAGCTCAGCGCATGCAACAGCATCTCGCAAGCCGAGGCGCTAGCCAACTGGCAACTCCTCGTTCGCACCGACTCCCTCCCCAAGCTCGCAGATGACACCTATTACGTCGGCGACCTGCTGAACTGCGACCTCTTTGACGGCAGCCGCCAGGTCGGCCGCATCGTCGACGTCGAGTTCGCCACCGCGCCCGACGGTCGCACCCGCCTTCAGGACGCCGCTCCGCTACTTGCCGTCGAGCCGGCTCCCGGCGCCGATCCGGTTCTCGTTCCCTTCATACGCGCATGGATCGACTCGGTGGACCTCGTTGCCCACCGTCTGGTCATGCATCTGCCAACCGGCCTCTTCGAAGAGGATTCGAAGGAATAGCATTGCGCAAACATCGCGCCCATTGCGTTCGTCTTCGCCTTCGCCTTTTCAATGTAGTCGTAAACTCAAAACAGCACCGCCCTAATCTCTAATCCCTTCTCTTATGCGCTTCGATATCATCACGCTCTTTCCCGGCTTCTTTCGCGGCCCCCTGGACTATGGCGTCCTGGAGAGAGCCCTGCGCCAGAGCATCGTCGGGGTGCACACCCATGACCTCCGCACCTTCACCCACGACCGCCACCGAACCGTCGACGACCGTCCCTTCGGCGGCGGCGAGGGCATGGTGCTCAAGCCTCAGCCCATCTTCGAATGTCTCGAATCCCTCAACATCCCATCCAAAGAGACCCGCGACACCGCCAAAGACTCCGTGATCCTGCTCTCGGCGCAAGGCAAGCGCTTCACCCAGGCCACGGCCCGCCGCCTCTCCACCCTCGACCGCGTCGTGCTGATCTGCGGCCGTTATGAAGGCGTGGACGAGCGCGTCAGCCAACTGCTCTGCGATGAGGAACTCTCCATCGGCGACTTCGTCCTCTCCGGCGGCGAACTTGCCGCCGCAGTTGTCATTGATGCCACGGTGCGCCTGCTTCCCGGCGTCCTCGGCCACGCCGATTCCAGCAAGTATGAGTCCTTCGGCGAAGGCGACGAGCCCACTCACACCCTCACAGAAGACGGCGTTCCCCGCGCCACCCACGGCTCCGGCGGTCTGCTCGACTACCCCCACTACACTCGCCCGGCCGAGTGGCTCGGTGTCACAATCCCACAACCACTCGGGGAAGGCGACCACACTGCCATCCGCCGCTGGCGCCGCCAGGCCGCGCTCGCTAAAACCCTCGCCAACCGCCCCGATCTGCTCCAGAACGCCGAACTGAGCGGCGACGACCGTGAATATCTGGCGGCGCTTGGTTTTGAGTCCTGATGCATGTGGAAACCTGCCCCAAATCCACCCATTCTGATGTAAACTGAGACCTGTGACTTTTTCTAGCAAGGAAACACACCATGTCCATCCATCCCATCATGCAGAAGCTGGCCGATAAGCTCCAGCGCACCGACCTCCCCGACTTCGCCCCCGGCGACACCATCCGCGTTCAGGTGAAGATCAAGGAAGGCGACAAAGAGCGTCTCCAGGCCTTTGAGGGCATGGTTATCGCCTGCCGTAAGGGCCCGCAGGGCAGCTTCACCGTCCGCAAGATGAGCTTCGGCCAGGGCGTCGAGCGCATCTTCCCCTACAACTCCAAGGTCGTCGACAAGGTCGAGAAGGTACGCTCCTACCAGGTGCGCCGCTCCAAGCTCTTCTACCTGCGCAACCTGCGCGGCAAGGCCGCCCGTCTGCGCGAAGTCGAACGCGCCTAGTTCGCACTTCCATCCCTGCAATCAAGAGAGGCGACCCATCGGGTCGCCTCTCTTTTGTCACCACGCTGCACATAGCGTCATTGGTAGCTGTCGTCCAACTTCTCATTTGCCTTCTTGTCCTTCTTGGACTCTGCTTTCTCGTGCTTGGGCTCCTTGCCGGGATACATCACCATCGGCGTCACAGTGCAGGCCGCCTTGTTGCCGGCAGCGGTGACGGCGGCCGTAGTGGGAGTAGAACCCGCTGGGCATGTGGTCTGGGTCTTCAGCGTAGGCAGAAGGCTTGGCGGCAGTGGCGGCGCCCTCGAGACATCGCCCGTATAGTTCGCCATGGACGCCGGCCAGGCATAGGGGGCCTTGGACGTCACGCCATATCCAAACTGCGGATAGTTCGGATGGTCTGGCACATAGTCCGTATCCAGCGCAACATAGGCAGGCTTGATAAGCTCTTTGCCGGACAACAGGTCACGATCAGAGGCCACTTGAATCGTATGGCCACTGGCATTCACCGTCAGGGTATGGCCGTTGAAGGCGCCCGCCTGCAGCGTGGCCATGGGGAATGGTTCCGACGAAACAATAGCCGTTCCTATCCCCGGAGCCCACAGATAGATGAACTTCAGATCCATGATCGAATAGTTCAGCTCGGCCTTCCCGGTCCAGCCATCCACGGTCAGCACGCCGCGCTCGATCGTTACCGGCACCATCGGCGGCGGCTTCACCTTCTTGGGCTTTGGCACATGGTGTCCCTTGGTCGCCTTGGTATCCACTGTCTTGACCGTCGCTGGAGCACCTGAGGCGCCCGGCGTAGCAGCGTCACTTCCTGGAGCTGCAGTTGCTGTCCCTGCAGGACTCTGTGCATCGGAGGGGGTGGCAGCATCCGTAGCTGCCGGCTGCGAGGGGGTGGTTGCGGCAGATGGGTCGGTCGCAGGCACGCCAGGCTGCGCCCCAGATGGCGTCTGGGCTGGCGTCTGGGCTGGCGTCTGGGCTGGCGCAGCCGCCGGAGCGGCCGCAGGCTCCTGCGCACGCGCCGCCAAGAAAGTCCCCAACAGCAAAACGAATACAGAACCCCTTAAGAACATCGCTCGCATCTGGCTTCGGGACTTGGTACGGATCGTGGTTCGCATGAGGGACGCTCCGGTACTGCAAATCGAACAGAACGGGAAAAGGGCATCAAGGCTTGCAGGTCTTGTACAGAAGAATAGGATAGACGACGGCCTCTTGTCTCGCACCGGGTATCAATTCTGCTCGCCCAGATCAGACCGTCTCTGCCGTCCACACAGCGGACACGCCGCCTCTCATCTAAACTCAGTAGACACGGCACCGCAGCGCCGGCTCGTCCTCATGGCTTCTTTGTTCAAAATTCCGTCGCCCATCGGCGTGACCAAGGCCACTGCCAAACAGCAGATGCTCAGGCAGTTAGTCTGCTCGAACGCTCCGGAGCAGGCGCTGCGCTACCACGGCTACCGAGTCATCGCCGGCGTCGACGAGGTGGGCCGCGGCGCGCTCTTCGGGCCCGTGGTCGCTGCCGCCGTCATTCTTCCTGAGAAGACCGGCGTGCTGGCGCGGATGGGCCTCAAGGACTCCAAGCAGCTCGACCGCGCCCAGAGGGAGAAGCTGGACGCGAAGATTCGCGGCCTCGCCCTGGCCATCAGTGTCGCTGAGGTAGACGCCGAGACCATCGATCGCGTCAACATCTACCAGGCCTCGCGGCTGGCCATGCGCCTCGCAGTCGAGGGCCTCTCCGCCTCGCCTGACCACCTGCTCATCGACGCCATGCTCATCGACCACCCCTGCGCGCAGACGCGGCTCTACTTCGGCGACGCCCTCTGCCTCTCCATCGCGGCCGCCTCCGTGGTCGCCAAGGTCTATCGCGATGCCTTGCTGCGCGAACTCGACGCGCGCTACCCCGGCTATGGCCTCTCAGCCCATAAGGGTTATGCCACGCCAGAGCATCGAAAGGCGCTCGCCGAACACGGCCCCTGCGCGCTGCATCGCCGCACCTTCGCGCCGGTCGCCGCCTGCGATCCGGAGGCCGCCCTGGACGAGCGGCTTGAATCCGGCGAGCTGTTTGTCCAGGAGATTCTGGAGGAGGATACAACTTGGCATTAAGACTGCTTTGCGTCATCGCACACCCTGACGATGAGTGCTTCGCCTTCGGCGGGGCCCTGGCGCTGGCCGCCGATCGCGGCGTTGAAATCACCGTCATCTGCCTCACAGACGGCCAGGCCGGCAGCTATCGCGGCACTGCCACTAGCGGCAAGGAACTTGGCGCCCTGCGCAGCGCCGAGTTCGCCGCCAGTTGCAATGTGCTCGGCGTTAAGGACCACGAGATGCTCGACTACCAGGACGGCCAGCTCGAATTCGCCAACATCTCCGAGCTCGCCGGCAAACTGGTCGAGCGAATCCGGCGCATCAAACCGCAAGTCGTCCTCACCTTCGGCGGCGACGGCGCCGTCAACACCCACGCCGACCACACCATGGTCTCCGCCGCGACGACCGCCGCCTTCCACTGGGCCGGCTCGCCCAAGCGCTACATCGGCGTCGGCGAGATCTACACACCGCAGCGGCTCTTCTACATCACGACCAGCTACTTTCTGCCCGAGCGCCTGCGCCCGTTGCCCGCTCCCTGGACCCTCACCCTGGATATCCGCCCAGTCCACCAGCGCAAGCTGGACGCCTTCCGCGCCCACGCCACGCAGAGGCCGCTGATGGAACAGGTGCAGCCGCTCTTTGAGAAGCTCGGCCAGGAGGAGCACTACGCTCTCGCCGCAACCACCGTGCCGCAACCCGCGCGCCAGTCCACCGACATGTTCGAGGGCATCGCCGAGTAATGTTTCTACTGCGCCAACTCGACGGCGGGCGACGACGCCCGAGCCTTTCGTAAACGCTTCGCTATCGCATACACCACGCGCGCCAGCAGCAGCGCCACCAGCACCACAGTGTCCTTCCACGGCGTGTTCACGCCGGCCTTCACCAGCCACCAGTAGTGCGTGATCGCCAGCCAAGCCGCTAAATAAATCAGCCAATGCAGCCGCTGCCAGTTCTTGCCGCCCATCGCCCGCAGCACCCTCTGCGGGCTGGTCACCGCGAGCGCCAGCAGCAGCACCCACGCCGCTAGACCCACCTGAATGAATCGCCGCTTCTTCAGGTCATCGAGCATCGTCGGCCAGGTCAGCTTCAACTGCCGCCACGGCTCCAGCAGATGCCCCTCGCGCAGCCCCGCGACGGCGGTGGGAATGTCATATCCGCTGAACAGCAGCACATAGGTCAGCAGATGCAGCGTCGCATAGAAGAACGCATACAACCCCACCATGCGCCGAAACCGAATCAGCCACGCCAGCGAAGGATGAATCCGCCGCACCGGCGTAATCGCCAGGTCGGTCAGCAGAATCCACAGAGCCCAGTTGCCGGTGAAGTGCGTAATGTAGTTCACCGGATCGGCCTCAGCCGCGAGCGATCCGTTGCGGTACATGTTCAGCAAAACCAGCAGCGGCACCAGGCACAGCAGGTGCACCACCCCCTTCAGATACGGAATCACTCGACTCGGCATAGACCCCAGACTAACCAACCACTGCTTTTCTAATCCCTATTCCCTGCTCCCTAATCCCTGCTCTCAAAAGTTCTTCCTCAGATCCATCCCCGCATACAACCCCGCCACCTGGTCGCCGTATCCGTTGAACATCAGCGTGGGAACCACCTTCGGGAAGAGTGTATTCGAGTTCAGCAGCCGTTCATGCGCCTGCGACCACCGCGGATGGTCCACGCTCGGGTTCACATTCGAGTAGAACCCATACTCATCCGGCGCCATGTCACTCCAGGTCGTCGTCGGCATCTTGTCCGTGAACTTGATCCGCACAATGCTCTTGGCTGACTTGAACCCGTACTTCCACGGCACAATCACCCGAATCGGCGCGCCCTGCTGGTTGGCGAGCACGTCGCCGTAGCTCCCGAACGTCAGCAGCGTCAGCGGATGCATCGCCTCATCCATCCGCAGCCCCTCCGAGTAGGGAAACTCAATCCCCTCCGGCAACTCCATCACGCTGCTGTCCTGCTTGGAGATGAACTGCACAAACTTCGCGCTGGGCAGAGGGTTGACGAACTTGATCAGCTCCGCAAGCGGATATCCGTCCCACGGAATCACCATCGACCACGCCTCCACACACCGGAACCTGTAAATGCGCTGCTCCAGCGGCCGGTAAGCAAGAATGTCGTCGATGTTCAGCACCTGCGGCTTCGACACCAGCCCCTCGACCTTCACCGTCCACGGCCGGATGTGCATCTTGCCGGCGTTCTTCGCCGGATCGCTCTTGTCTTCGCCGAACTCGTAAAAGTTGTTGTAGCTCTGCGCCTTGGATTCCGGCGTCGTGTCGCGGTCCGGAACCGTATAGCTGGAAGGCTTCACGTTCAGCTTCGTCGCTCCATGCGCCCGGCGCGGAAGCACCGCCGTCGCAGCCACCGCGCCCATGCCCGCCAGCAGGCTCCGCCGCGTCCGCTGGTACGCCTGATATGTCTCCTGCGGCGTAATCTCGGAGCTCGCAATCTCGAATTCTGACTTGGTTCGCAGCAGCATGGTGGCTTCCCTTCCCTCTTGCGTTGTCATCGCTTTGACGCACGCGCTGACCCTTCGGTTAATCTACGCCAGCGACCGCCTCGCGGATGTGGATGCCGCGCGAAGAACAAAGATCAATGTTCCTGTCACGGTAACCAACGCTGCCAGCAGCAGCTCCCGCCCAAAGTTCGCTCTTTCGAACACAATGTACCCAAACCCCAGCAGCGCCAGCAGCGGCGGCAGCGGATACAGCCACAACCGGAAAGGTCTTGCCATCTCCGGCCGTCGAATCCGCAGCACCATAACCCCCACGTGCTGCAACCCGAACTGCAACACAATCCGCAGCACCACCAGCGCCGCAATCACATCGCCCAGCGAGAAGAAGCAGAACAAACATGCCACTCCGGCCAGACTCAGCAGTGCGACATACGGAAACCCCCTCGTCGGATGCAGCCTCCCGAACGCCGCCGGAAAGTTCCCGTCCCTCGCGGCGGCAAACGGAATCCGCGAGTACCCCAGCAACAGCGCAAACACACTCGCAAAAGCCGTCGCCATCACCAGCAGCGCCGCCAGCCGACCCAGCAGCAGCGCAGTATGAGCGCCAAGCGTCGGCGCATACGCCGCCTGCATGAACTCGCTCAGCAACGCGCGCCGCGCTTCGACATTCTGCATCGCGATCATCGCCGGTGCTCCCAGCACACTCAAAACGCTCGCATTCAGCCCCAGGTACAGCACCGCAACAATCGCAATCGACAACAGCACCGCACGC
>Ga0302146_10000754_pt1 | contig 19901 bp, 8 predicted proteins | sample I_Bog_E3_1_FD_193578 | JGI IMG/M metagenome (GOLD analysis project Ga0302146, IMG submission 193578) | Peat permafrost microbial communities from Stordalen Mire near Abisko, Sweden - I_Bog_E3_3 | ecosystem: Environmental > Terrestrial > Soil > Wetlands > Peat | place: Sweden: Abisko, Stordalen...
CCAAGGGCCATCGGCCGTTGCTGAGGACGGCCGGGGGAACGCCCATCCACGCGCGCGCCCCCGCGGTCGCGCCGGAATCAGGGTGTTGGGCGGCCCTCGCAGATGACGATCTCGGGGTGCGGATTCAGTATCTCGACGATCCGGTTAAGCTCAGGATCTAAAATCCCGACTTGCGGTGTAGATCATTTGCGCAGATGGCCTTGGCACTCCTTCGTCAGGCTTAGCGGTGGCATCCTTGTCACCCCGACACAGGAATTTATATTTGGCTGTGCTTTGATCCGCACACCCGTCGTCGCGCGGACCGGCTGTCCCGGCAGGTCGGGGATGCCAGATCGGGAAGCAAAAAACAGGGGCAGGAGTGGAGGGGGCACGAGGCGGTTCTGGAAGGCGGGTTTTGCGATGGCACCATCGGACCAAGGCACCATCGGATCAATGACCATCGGATCACTGTAGCAATGTAAGGAGCCGGTTTCATGAAACGTCGCATCGCCGCGGCTTCGGTTGCCGCAATCGCCCTGACCTTCGGGGGCGTGACCGCTTCGGCCCTGGCCGGGGAGGACGAGGAGAGAACCCTGGCCACCGGACTGTCCTTCGAACAGGTGGCGGAAGGACCGGTCTGCAATCCGGTCCACACCGAAGGAGGCATCGTCACCCAGGGCGAAAGCAATCTTCCGGCGATCTCGGGCAGCAGCTACATCTGCGGACAGCAGGCGTCGTTGCCGCCGACACCGATGCCGGGCGAAGCCATGCCCGGCCCGGCGCTGTCGACGCCCCCGGCCATGGCGGCTGCGACGCGGCATGACCTTCCCGACGTGACCTTTGCGTTTGGAAGCGCCTGGTTGAGCGACCGGGCCATCGCCCAGGTGGACTATTTCACGTATTATGACGTGACCACCGCCCCGGTTCACAGCATCCATATCACCGGCTACGCCGACGAAACCGGCAGCGCGCGGTCGAACCTGTTGTTGTCCAGGCGGCGCGCCGAGGCGGTGGCGGCGTTTATGGAAACCAAGGGCGTGCCGCGCAGCCGCATGATCATCAGCGGCGCCGGTTCCGTGGCAGGCGGTGATCCCGCCGCCAACCGTCGGGTCGAAGTGATGGCCGAGTAATCCCGGCACCGACCCAACGCCGCCGGGCCGCGGGACGGCCCCGGCGGCCCGGGCCGCCGGCAGGGCCGGGGCGGAAGGAGGAAATCATGAGGAGGCTGGTGGGAGTTGTGATTCTGGGACTGCCGCTGGTGGTGGCCGGCTGCGGAACGACCACGACGGAGCGGACCTTGAGCGGTGGCGCCATCGGCGCCGCCGGGGGCGCCGTGCTGGGCGCACTCGCCGGCAATCCGGCGCTGGGCGCCGCCGCCGGGGCCGGAGCCGGTCTGATCGGCGGTTACCTCTATGATCAGGCCAAAAAGGGTCATATCGACTGATCGCCGGCCGGATCAGACCTGGAGGCGGTTTCCGGGAGAACCCGGTCCGACAGATACCGATCCGACAGGTCATCGAGCAGGGCCACGGTGCCGTCGCGGATTTCGCCGACGAGGACACGGAACTCGGCCAGATAGCGGCTCAGCAGCAGGCGCCGCAGGCGCTCGTCGGGAACGCGGCGCAGCACCGTGCCGCCGATCTTGGCCAGGTAGCGGATCGACCCGAAGGCGATGGTGGTGATGCCGTCATAGCCGGCCGGAGCCTCCCCGGCAAAGGGAGCCAGCCGCCGCCAGACCCCGAAGAAATCGGCGTCCTCCGCCGCCGCGGCGGCCAGGGCGGCATCCAGGTCGGCAAAGAAGCGTCGGGCCTCGGCCCGGGCCGGCGCGAAGGACCGGCCCGAGAGAAAATCGCCGGAGCCGTAGGCGACATGGGCGGCGGCAATCCCGGCCTGGATTCGCGGGCGGTCGAGGGCCGGATGGGCAAAGCGGAGACTCCGGGGGGCCAGGGGCCGCGCGCCCTCGATCCGGGCGCCGTCGCCGCAATTGAACACGGTCAGCCCGGAACCGGCCCCGAAAGCGGTGATGAAAGCCTGGTACCGCAGCCGCGACCAGTTGAACAACGGATCGGTCAGGATGGTGCCGCCGAAATTGCCCGGCACCGGCAGGTCGTAGCGTAGCGCCTGCTCCCGCCGGCGCAGGTCGTCGTGAGCCTCGTAAACGCTGCCGCGGGCATGCTTGCGGTCCACCGACCGGACCCCGCAATCGAGGCCGAACAGGTACACGGTCTGGAACCCCAACGCCGCCGCCAGCCGCAGCGCCAGATTGCCGACGACGGGAGCGGCAAAGCCGATCTCCTGGTCGGGTCCCGCCAGCAGCCGGGTCGAGATGGACATCTCCCGGAAACAGAAAAAACTCTGGTCGAACAGCGGCGGGACGCGCGGGTCGACGGTGATCGACGACAGCAGGGTGATCCCGGCCAGGCCGCCGGCGGCGGCAATCTCCGAGAGCAGGCGATGGCTGTCGGTACTGTTCTCGCTTTCGCAGTGGTAATCGGGAACGATGCCGTGGCGCCGGCACAGGCCAAGCGCCGTGCCGCACGAAAACACCAGCGCGCCCTCCCGGACCCGCCGGATGTCGTCGATGGCGGCATCAAGGGAGGGTCCCGAGCCGATGATGATTGCCGGCTCCCGGCGCGCCGGCTTGGGCCGGTTGTCCATCAGCCGGAACGAACGGCGGGCCAGATTGGCCGCGGCGTTGGCGAGCATCAGCCGTTCGTCTTCATAAAAGCCCCGGGCCTGGAACGCCAGCCGCGCGGTTTCGCTCAGCCGCCGCGCCGTCGCATCCAGCACCGGGTTGTTGTAATGCTGATAGAACCAGGCGCCATCCAGGTAGGGAATCCCGACCATGCCAAAGCTCTGGCGCAGGGCGGTGAGGATCGGTTCGGCGGCATACCCGAGGAACAGCCTCAGTTCCCCGCCCCCGGCCTCGATCGGCTCCAGCAACGCCGGCCATTCAATGGCGCCCAGGGACTGGCGCAGGAATTCGGCTTCGCTTTCCACCACCAGGACGTGACTGGCCCGGGTTTCCGCCACCAGCGGCGCCAGATGGTGGCCAAGTCCGATCCCCAACACCACCAGCAGGCCGTGATCCGGGTCGGGTGCGGCGGTGAAGTCGGCGGCGGCCAGCCCCAGCCGCCGGCTTTCCTCCAGCAACACCGCCAGCATCCGCCGCTCGACCAGACCGGCGGTGGGATTGGCGGCGGTGAAGTCGGGCAGGAAGCGCACCGGCCGGGCCAGATAGTCTCCGACCTGACGCGCCGCCAGTTCCCGGCCGTCACCGCGATAAAACCGCCCGTCCCCCAGGGCCAGATCCACCACCACGCCTCCGGCCACCACCGGCTCCGCCAGCAGGGGCGCCGCCAGCACCGGGGCCAGATCGGGAAACCGCGCCACCAGCGCCGCCCGCGACCGCTCGCGCCGGGCGGCAACCGGGTCGTCGAGGGCTCCGTCGTCTGCCACCACCCCGCACCTCTCCCATGCCACGCCGCCAACCGATGGCCCCCGCGGCAGTAAAGCATGATTCACCGTCACCGGGAGAGCGCGGATCGTGTCCCAGGCGGCGGTGTATCACCGGGCGACCACGGCGGTCCCGGGTCGAGGTGCCTGCGGCACTCAGGCTCGGGCGCACGGTCGTCAGCGGATCCTTGGTCAAAAGGGGCAACTGCACCGCCGCCGGCCTCTTTTTCGCCCAGGCCGGAACCGCCGGTCTGCCTGATCTCAACCGGGCGAAACGGGCCATCGGGAACCGCCCGCATGACGTGCCCGGGCCCTCGATCTCATCGGAACAAAAAGAACCGAATGACCGGCGACGATCCGGTTGGACTATGCTATCCGTTGGCGATTGTTCGGCCTCATCACCGCCGCGCAACCTGATACCGCCGGAGATGGGGCAACCTGAAGCCATAAGCCGCGCCCATCGGCGGCGCAGACTGGGAGATCGTCATGTTCGAATTCCCCCGACTGTCACCCGACGAAATCCATCGCCTGTTTCCTGCCGAAAAGGCCCCGCCGGCACCCGAAACCTTTGAACTCGGGCTGGTCCTGGGCGGCACGGTGTCGGCCGGCGCCTATACCGCGGGCGTGCTCGACTTCCTGGTCCAGGCACTGGATCGCTGGGAAGCGGCCAAACAGGGCAACGACCCCACCGTGCCCCGCCACAACGTGGTGCTCAAGGTCGCGGCCGGCGCTTCCGGCGGTGCGGTCAACGGCGCCATCCTCGGCCGGATCGTGACCCAGCGGATCACCCCGGTTACGCTGGCGAACGAGCCGACCGCGGCGCCCGACAACCCGTTCTATCAGGTCTGGGTGCGGAAACTCACCATCCAGGGGTTGCTCGACCCCTCGGACCTGCAAGGGACGCCGCTGGCGTCGCTGTGCAACCCCGGGCCCATCGACGCCGCCGCCGGCTATGTGGTGGATTTTTCCAATGGCACCGCGGTCAGCCGGGACTGGCTCGGCAATCCGCTGACCCTGTTCATGACCCTGACCAATCTGCGGGGCATTCCGTACCGGATGGGTTTCCAGAACCCGAACCTCAGCCTGGCCACGGTCAACCACGCCGATTTCGTGCGTTTCGGCATCCAGACCCGGGCCGGTCTGGAGACCTTCCGCCCCGACGAATTCACGATCATTACCCAGGGCGCCAATACCGGCGCCGGATGGCCGGTGCTGGGCGACTTTGCCCGCGCTTCGGGGGCGTTCCCCATCGGTTTTCCCGCGCGCCCGCTGATGCGGCCATTGAAGCATTATAACTACCGGGTGGCGGCGTTGCCCGGGGACGGCGCCGGGGTGCCCGGCGAGGTCCGGCAACTGGTTCCCGACTGGAGCGCCCTGGAGCCGGACGCCGTTGGCAATTGCCTGTTCCTGACCGTCGACGGCGGCGCCACCAACAACGATCCCATCGAACTGGCCAGAACCGAGTTGGTCGGCTGGCTGAAGCGGCTGCCGCGCACCGGCACCGACGCCAATCGGGCAGTCATCCTGATCGATCCCTTCAACGACAAGGCCGATCTTGGCCCGCTGATGAGCAAGCCGCTGATCGAGGTGCTGCTGCCGCTGGCCATGGGTCTGAAGGATCAGGCCCGGTATGGCACCCAGGATCTGGCCATGGCGGTGGAGGAGAACGTCTCCAGCCGGTTCATGATCACCGCCCGCCGCGCCCGGGCCGGCGGCGGCGAGTATGTGGGCAACGACGCCATCTGCTCCTCGGGACTGGGGGCGTTCCTGGGATTCATGTGCGAAGATTACCGCCGCCACGACTACTTCCTCGGCCGCGCCAACTGCCAGAAATTCCTGCAGGATCTGTTCGCGGTGCCCGCCGGCAACCCGGTGGTCGGCGGCTGGACCGCAGCCCAGGACCAGGCCCACGGGTTCACCAGAGATGGCAACCGCCATCGCCGGTTGATCCCGTTGGTCGGCGACGCCGCCACCCCCGAGGAAACCCTGCCCTGGCCGGAAAACCGCTTCGACCCGAACATGGTCCGGGACGCCGTCACCACCCGGGTCAACGGGCTGATCTCCGGATTGAGCAGCGAGGCCGCGTCCGACTTCTGGGCCAAACTGTATCTCTGGCTTGGCGACGACGCGATCAGCTCGGCCCTGACCGATCTGGTGATGGCCAACATCACCGACGCCGTCACGGCCCTGAACCAACGGACGTGACCGCCGCGGGGGGGGGGAGCGCTCGTTACGACAGGTCGTTGAAAGAAAACAATTTCGTGGGCTCTGCCCACACCCGCAAAAGGCCGGTCGGCCCTTTGAACCCATGATGTCATAAGGCGCCGTCGTGACTGGCGCGGTCACGACGATACCGGCACCGTCATGACGGCGTGGACGGGCGTGGTCACTTCGGCTTCGGGGGTGGGGGCGGCACTGAGGATCACGCGGTTACGGCCGCCGCTCTTGGCCTCGTAAAGGGCAAGGTCGGCGCGCCGCAACACCGCCGAAGGCAGCATGCCCGGTTGCCATGCGGCGACGCCGGCACTCACGGAAATCCGCAGGCCGCCATCGGTCAGGTCGGAAAAATCGAGTCGCTCGACGTCGGCACGCAGGCGCTCCGCCACCTCCGCCGCGCGGTCGCAAGGAGTCTCGGGCAGAACGATGGCAAACTCCTCGCCGCCATACCGGCCGGCCACGTCACTGCGGCGGCATACCGCCCGAATCGTGTCGGCCACCCGGATCAGAACCGCATCGCCCATCGGGTGGCCGTAACCGTCATTGATGCGCTTGAAGTGATCGAGGTCCAGCAGGATCAAAGATAACGGCGTGCCATTGCGCCCGGCCCGGCCGACCTCTTCGAGAAACCGCTCGTCAAAGCAACGGCGGTTGAACAGTTCGGTCAGGCCATCCCGGTTTGCCAGTATCGACACCCGCGCCAGCAGCTCGTTGACCTCCTGGGTGCGCGAGGTGATTTCCTGTTCCAGCCGGCGCGTCACCAGATTGATCAACAGCCAGGTCAGCCCCTCCATAATGACAAAGGCGGTTGCGGCAAAGCACAGGTTGATTTCCTGATTGCGGTTGAATTGTCTGACCCGGTCGGTCAGGTCCTGCCAGCCGACGACCACCCCGGCGGACGGCGCCGAGGCGTCGTGCCGGCTGCGATCGTCGCTCAACGGAAAGTAGGTGACGCTGAACCAGCGGTCACCGACATGAACCAGATGAACCTCGCGGCGCCTGGCATCGGGCATCGGGTCGGCCGCCAGCAACGCCCGGGTCAGGGCCGGGTTCGAGGCGGCCTCGGTGAACCAGCGGTTCCAGCGACGGTCCGGCGAGAAGTATTCGCTTGCCGCCTCCTCCTCCATGGCCGCGCGAACCTGGGCCTCGGACAGCAACACCGAAACGCCGCAGGAGGACGCCGGACAGATGGGAATCAGCATCATGTCGAACGAAGAGCCGACCTCGATGGCGCCGACCCGGCTGCCGGCACTGCCGGTCCGGTCACCGATTTCGATGGGCGCGACCCCGCGCACGCCGGTCGACAGGCGATCGATGGCAAAACCGCTTTGCGGCTGAGCGGTCCGCATCGCCGTCACCACCGGTGAGGCGGGGTCGCTGATCTGGTCGCCATACTCGTAGGGTTGCTGGACCCGCAGGAAAGCGGTGCTGCCGGGCGGCACGTAAAAGGAAAACTGGCGCAGCAGGTACTTGAATTGCAGCGACTTCCACCGCAGGCCGACCACCGCCAGCAACGCCTCGCGGCTGCGGTCGGCGGCGGCGTCATCACCGGCCGCCACCGCCTGGGCGGCGGCGGCCAGATCGGCCTTGACCTCGGGGATGCCGGCAACGAAGGCGGCAATCTCGGTGAGCTTGAGTTCGGTATTGTAAAGCGCGATCTCGAAGCCGTCACGCAAAGACGCCCCACGCTCCTGGACCGTGTCATTCAGCACGTTGTCCGCGGAAACGTAGTTGATGGCCAGAAAACCGAGATCGGTGGCCAGCAATACCAAACTCAGAACGATGAGTGTTTTGGTTTTTCGCTTCATAAAACTGCAATATTCGGTTCATGTGGTCGCGAATATAGCACATCACGAACTTATGGGAAAGAAAATCAAGATTTACAGATATCTGTCACGATTCTCCAGACAGTGTTATTGGATAGCCGATTTTGATCGGAAAGTAACTTGCCGCCTCATCGTTCCTCCGAGCGGTGGAAAAAGCACCATCACAAGCCGATTGCGGTGGAATCGGACGCCGGTACCGCCGCGCCGAAATAAAGACATCTTTGGCAGGCAGACTTTCGGAGATGGTTTCCTCTCCCCGCGATCCGGCGTGGCGGACCGGGAGGGGCATTATTCACTGAATAGTTTCTTGCCGTCGAACGCCGGCTGCGGGCCGACCCGCGGCCGGGATGACCGCGTCACCGGTTTCGCGCCCCTCGAACAGGCCAAAGCGGCGATCGTCACGCCCCCGAACCCGGTCCTGAAGCCCCGCAGTAGCGAAGACACTGGATTTGTCTCGGGTAGAAAGATCACAATACTGCCCGCTCATTAGGGCCTCACCGGGATTTTGGGTGGACGAGGCCGACGGGCGGTTTTTCCCTCAAAAAAAACAATCGGACGTTAACGAAAAATACAGCAGAAGTTTGGCTATCTGGATCGGCAATTGCGGTTTCGGGGGGCGAAATTGGCGTTTCGAGTCGGACCTCGGATGAGCGAGAGAACGGATAGGCGCCGTCGGGTGGCTCCGGCAAAACCGGGAAGGCAACCGTAACCATGCTCACCGACTATCAGGAACTGCACGCGCTCCATCGCAGCCGCAATACGGTGGTGGTGCGGGCGGTGGCCGGGGACGGGACCCGGGTGATCCTCAAGGCCCTGAACCGGGACGAGCCGGCGGCGGCCGAGTTGGCGCGCTTCCGGCGGGAATACGAGATCGCCCGGGGCCTTCACGATCCGGGCATCGTCGAGGTGCGGGAATTCAGCCGGATCAATGGCCGCTGGTGCCTCGTGATGGGTGACGACGAGGCGGTGACGCTGGGCGATGTGCTCCAGGGCGTCGCCTTTCCGGTGGCCGATGCCGTCGGCGTCGCCCTGGCCCTGGTCCGCATCCTGCGCACCATCCACCGGGCCGGGATCGTTCACAAGGATGTGAATCCCGACAATATCGTCTGGAACCGGGCCGGCGGGACGCTGCGGCTGATCGATTTCGGCCTCGCGGTCCAGGCCGGACGCGAGTCCGCCGCAGCCGGGGCGGTTCCGGTGCTGGAGGGCACGCTCGGCTATCTCGCGCCCGAGCAGACCGGACGGATGAACCGGGCGGTGGACTTCCGGGCCGATTTCTACGCCCTCGGTGCCACCCTCTATCAACTCCTGACCGGGGTCCTGCCCTTCAGCTTCACCGACGCCGCCGAAGCGGTCCATGCCCACTTGGCGCGGCTGCCGCTGCCGCCCCATCAACGCCAGCCCTCGGTCCCCGAGCGGCTGTCGGCCATCGTCATGCGGCTGCTGGCCAAGGCCCCCGAGGACCGCTATCAGAGCCACGAGGCCCTGACCGCCGACCTTGCCGCGGTCCAGGCCGACCTGTGCCGCAACGGCGTGACTCCGGCCCTGGCCATCGCCGCCCGCGACGTGCCGGACCATTTTCGGATGCCGCTCCGGGTCTACGGCCGCGAGTCGGAACTGGCGGCGCTGGAACGGGCGCTGGAGCGGGCCGCCGCCGGCCAGCCGCAACTGGCGCTGGTCGGCGGCGCCTCCGGGATCGGCAAGACCGCGCTGATTCGGGAATTGATCCAGCGCAACCTCGGCCGGCTGAGTCTGGTGGTGACCGGCAGGTGCGACGCCACCCACCGCCAGCAACCCTATGCCGCCTTCATCGACGCGCTGCGGCACTGGCTGGATCAGGTCCTGGCCGAGCCGCCGCCGGTCCAGAGCCGGTGGCGCGAGCGTCTCCTTGATCATCTGGGGGCCGGCGCCCGCCTGCTGATCGATCTGGTGCCGGGAATGGCGCATCTGCTCGGGGAGCGGCCGGCGCCGCCCGAAGTCCCGGCGCGCGAGGCGGAAAACCGCATCGTCGCGACCTTCCAGCGGCTGGTTCGGGCGCTGGCCGGTTCGGAACAGCCGCTGTTGCTGGTTCTCGACGACCTCCAGTGGGCTGACATGGCCTCGATCCAGGTCCTGCAGCAGATCGTGCTCGATACCGAAAGCGTGCCGTTGCTGCTGGTCGGCGCCTGTCGCGACACCGAGGTCGATCGCAGCCATCCCCTGGAACGCGCGGCCGAAGCCGCGGGCGAGGCCGGCCAGCGGCTGACCCGGATCGGGCTCGGGCCGTTGCCGCTGCCGGTGGTGACCGAACTGGTCGGCGACCTGTTGGGGCTGACCGCGGCGGCGGCCGGGGAACTGGCCGGGCTGTGCCTGGACAAGACCGGCGGCAATCCCTTTTTCCTGGTCCAGTTCCTGGACAAGCTGCACACCGGTCGGCTGATCGCCTTCGACTCCGGGGCCGGTGTCTGGCGCTGGGACGCCGGCCGCATCCGGCAAGCCGGCATCGCCGACAACGTGATCGGCCTGATGGTCGATCGGATCGACCGGCTGGAGGAGTCGGCACGGCGGGTGCTGCGGCAGGCGGCCTGTCTTGGCGGCACCTTCGATCTCGACACGCTGGCGCTGGCGGTGGGCACCAGCCGCGAAGAAACTGCGGCGGCACTCGCAGAACCGGTTCGCGTCGGGCTGGTGGTGCCCCTCGACGGCTGCTGTTGCGCCCACGGAACCTGCACCGGCGCCGCGTCCGACACCCCCCGTTATGCCTTCGCCCACGACCGGGTGCAGGAAGCGGCCTACTCCCTGACCCCGCCCGCCGAGCGGCCGGTTCTGCATCTGGAGATCGGCCGCCGGCTGGCCGCCGCACCCGACGCCGGGGCGCGGCTGTTCGAACGGCTCGGCCATCTCAATCAGGGCAGCGGGCTGATCATCGACCCGGACGAACGGCGGGCGCTGGTGGAGCTCAACCACACCGCCGCCGAACAGGCCCGGGTCGCCGCCGCTTTCGACAGCGCCGCTCAGTTTGCGACCAAGGCGATCCAACTGCTGGAAGGCGACGCCTGGGAGCGCGACCCCGCCGGGACCCTGGCGCTGCACCTGTTGGCGGTACAGATGGCGGCATTGGGCGGTCGGACCGAAGAGCGCGATCGGGTGATCACGGCGGCGCTGCCCCACGCCCGCCATGGCCGCGAGCAGGCGGCCCTGTTCGAGGTGCGGATCGAGGCGCTGTTCGCCGAAGGCCAACCGGTCGAGGCCATCGCACTCGGGCTCGACACCCTGGGGCTGCTGGGCTTTGCCGTCGGCGAAGAAGGCGACGGCGAAGACCTGCGACGGCAGTTGCTGGCGCTGCGGGCCGAGCTGGCCGAACTGACGCTGCCGGCCCTGGCCGGACGGCCGGAAATGAAGCCGGGCCGGCTGAAAACCGCGATCAGGATTGGCGCGATGATCTGCGGTCCGGCCGCCATCGTCCGGCCCGAGCTGGTCTCCCATCTGGTGCTGCCGATGGTCTCGGCCATGCTGCGGCTGGGGCCGACCCCCGAGGGACTGGTCGCCTGGCCGCTGCTCGGCATGCTGATGGCCGAGGGGCTGGAGGATTGCCGGCTGGCCTGGGACCTGGGACGACTGACCACCGAGCTGATGGAGCGTCGGGGCTGGCAGCCCGGCCCGGCGCTCGCGGTCCAGCAGCTCATCCGTCCGCTCAAGGACCCGCTGGCGGCGACGCTGCCGGCGTTGCTTGAGATCCATCGCCGGGCCCGCGGTGTGGGCGCCTTGCGCCACGCCGCACTGGCCGCCTACGCCTATTGCAGCCACGCCTTCCTGGCCGGCAAGCCGCTGGCGCCGCTGGAGCGGGAATTTGCCGGCTTTGCCGAGGCGCTGGGGCGGCTGCGCCAGCCGGTGGTGCTGACCTATCTGACCATCGTCCGCCAGTTGGCGGCATGCCTGCGCGGCGGCTGCGCCGAGCCGGAACGGCTGTTTGGGGAACACGCCGATGGCGAGGCGGTGCTGGCCGCCTGCACCGCCACCGGCGACCGCGCCGGCCGCTTCCTGGTCCATGCCGCCCGGGCGGTGCTGCTGGCGTTTCTCGGCCGGTTCGGCGCTGCGGTGCGCGAAGCCGACCGGGCCGAGGAGGACCTGCCGGCGGTCCGCGGCCTCGCGGTGGTGCCGGCACTGCTGTTCCACGCCACGCTGGCCCGGCTGGCGCTGCTCGACCGGCTGCCCGCGGCCGAGCGGGTGATCGCGCTGGCCAGGGTTCATGCCGCCATCGACCGCTTCGGCCTGTGGGCCGAGGCGGCCCCGGCCAACAGTCGCCACCGGCTGCTGCTGCTGACCGCCGAACTGGACCGCACCGAGGAACGAACCGAAAGCGCCCTGGCCGGTTTCGAAGCAGCCATCGCAGCCGCCCGCCAGAGTGGTTGCCTGCCCGAAGAGGCGTTGGCCTGCGAAATCGCCGCCCGGGCGCTGGCGGCGGCCGGCCGCACCGCCGCCGCCGAAGGCCATGCCCGCCAGGCCCACGCGCTGTACCTGCGCTGGGGCGGCGACGCCAAGGCGGCGCAATTGCGCGCGGCCTACCCGGCGCTGGCCGAGGGGGCGCCCGGGGTCGGCGAAACCGCGGTGCCCGGTTCGGGGACCGCCGACGTGGATCTGGCCACCGTACTCAAGGCAACCCAGGCCATCTCGGGGGAAATCCGGTTGCCGGCGCTGCTGGTCCGCCTGCTGGGCATCGCGCTGGAAAGTGCCGGCGCGCAACGGGGCGCCTTGCTCCATCTCGACAAAGGCGGCAACGGCGAGGTCTGGCGGATTGATGCCGCCGGCAACACCGACACCGGTCAGGTGACGGCCCGTGACGGCAGCGGTGACGACGGCTTTGCCGGTGCCGGAGAACTGGCGGTGCCGACGGCGTTGGTCGAGCGGGCGGCGGCTTCGGGCCGGCCGGTGATCCTGGCCGAGGCCGCCGCCGACCCGGCCTTTGCCGGAGAGACCGGCCGGCCGGCGGACCCGCCGAAATCGGTGCTGTGTCTGCCGATTCCGTTCAAGGGTGCGGTCAATGACGTGCTGTACCTGGAGAACAACCTGCTGCCCGGGGCGTTTACCCGCAGCCGGGTCCAGCTTCTGTCGCTGTTGACCGGCCAGATCGCCGTTTCCCTGGAGAACGCCCGGCTCTATCAGCAGCTTTCCGGGTTGACCCAGAGCCTCGAGGCGCGGGTGGCCCAGCGGACCCGCGAACTCCACGAGAGCGAGAGCCGGCTGCGGGCGGTTCTGGCCTCGGCGCCGCTGCCGATTCTGGTGGCGGCCCGCAGCAACGGGCGGATGCTGTTCATCAACGCCAAGGCGGCCCGGCTGCTGGGTGTCCCCGGCGGCAGCGGCGGCGGTCGCCTCGGTTTCGACCATTACCTGGAGCCCGCGGACCGGGTCCGGTTGCTGGCCGAGTTGCACATGAACGGCCTGGTCGAGGACTTCGAAACGCCGCTCCGGCCCCGGACCGACCGGCCGTTCTGGGCCGCGCTGTCGGCCACCGAAATCGGCTACGATGGCGAGGCGGCGGTGCTGCTGGCCTTTTCCGACATCACCGAGCGCCGCCGTCATGGCCAGTTGCTGGCCCTGGAAAAGAGCGTGCTCCAGCAGGTCACCGGCGACGATCCGATGCCGGCGGTGCTGGAGACCTTATGCCGCGGCGTCGACCGGCTGGTGCCCGAGGCGCGGAGCGGCGTGCTGCTGCTCGACGAGGATGACGAACGCCACGGCTGGTACATCGCCGCGGCGCCGGCGCTGGCCGCCCGGCTGACCACCGACCTGGAGACGGCCGGGCCGGTGGAACCCGCCGGGGGTCCCTGCGCCGCCGCCATGGCCCTCCGCGACACGGTGCAGGTTGCCGATGTGGCCACCGATCCCCGCTGGCCGGCCTTTGCCGCGATGGTCGCCGGCAGCGGTCAGGCCGCGTGCTGGGCCTCCCCCATCGTCTCCGCCACCGGGCCGGTCTATGGCTGTCTGGTGGTGATGTTCGAGACCGCACGGGCGGCCGAGCCTGCCGACCTCAAGATCATCGACCGGGTCGCACGGCTGGCCGCGGTCGCCCTGGATCACCGGGCCGCCGACGAGGTGCTGCGCGCCAGCGAACGCAAGTTCCGCGAGATGTTCGCCGGCCACAGCGCGATCATGTACCTGATCGACCCCGAGACTCTGCGCTACATCGACGCCAACCGCGCCGCCCAGCGGTTTTATGGCTATTCCCACGAGGAATTCCTGACCAAGCGGGTCCCCGACCTGAACGTCGCCGGCGAGGCGGTGTTGCGCCGGGAAATCACCGAGGCCCTGACCTCGGGCAACGCCACCTTCACCACCCGGCACCGGCTGGCCTCGGACGAGACCCGGGACGTGGAGGTGCGCGTCTCGCCGATCTATGGCGTCAACCGCAAGCCGATTTATTTCGTGGTGGCCAACGACATCACCGACCGGGTCCAGGCCGAAGCCCGGCTGCGGGAAAGCGAACGGCGCTTTCGCGACGTGGCCGATGCCGCGGGCGAATACATCTTCGAAATCGACCGGGACGGCCGCTACACCTACCTTTCCGATCGGGTCGAGGCGGTCAAGGGCTATCGGCCGGCGGAGCTGGTCGGCCGGCGGTTGTTCGACACCCTGCCCGAGGCGGCGGCCGCCACCGTTACCGAAACCTTCTTCGACATTGCCGACCGCGGCGCCCGGTTCAAGGACCTGGAATACCCCACGCTGCACCGCCGGGGCCGGCTGGTGTGGGAGCGGATCAGCGGCGTGCCGATCCTCGACGCCGACGGCCGGGTCACCGGCTATCGCGGCGCCGGCCGCGACATCACCGAATACAAGCGCGCCGAGGAGGAATTGCGGCTGGCCAAGGAGGCGGCCGAGGCCGCGAACCAGGCCAAGTCCGAATTCCTGGCGGTGATGAGCCATGAGATCCGCACGCCCATGAACGGCATTCTGGGGATGGCCCGGCTCCTGCTTCACGAGCCGTTGCTGCCGGACGTGCGCAGCCGGGTCGAGACCATCCATCAGTCGGGAGACGCGCTGCTGGCCATCCTCAACGACATCCTCGACTTTTCCAAACTGGAAGCCCGACGGATGACCTTCGAGGCGGTGAACTTCGATCTGGCCCAGGTGCTGGAGGCCACCACCCGGCTGCTGGCCACCCGGGCCGGTGAGAAGGGGCTGGCGCTAACCGCCGGGATGGCGCCCGAGGTGCCGCGCTGGCTGGTCGGCGACGCCAACCGGCTGCGTCAGATTCTGCTCAATCTGGTGGGCAACGCCATCAAGTTTACCGAGCGTGGCGGCGTGCAGGTGGCAGTTTCGCCGGTCGACGGCGGCGAAGACGGCGTGACGCTGCGCTTTGACGTCATCGACACCGGCATCGGCATTCCCGAGCCGGTGCGGGCCCGGCTGTTCCAGTCCTTTGCCCAGGCCGACAGTTCCATCGCCCGGCGCTTCGGCGGCAGCGGTCTGGGGCTCGCCATCTGTCGCCAGTTGCTGGAACAGCAGGGCGGCAGCATCGGCGTCGACAGCCGGCCGGGCACGGGCAGCCGCTTCTGGTTCATGCTGCGCTTCGGCCGGGCGTCGGCCGTGCCCGACCGGACGGCGCCGGTGGTGCCGTCGGGTCCGCGGCGCTCGCTGTCCATCCTGGTCGCCGAAGACAATTCCGTTAACCGGATGGTGGCGGTGGGTCTGCTGGAGCGGGACGGCCACCGGGTAACCGCGGTGGGTGACGGCGCCGAGGCGGTGGCGGCGGTGGCCACCGGCGGCTTCGAGGTGGTGCTGATGGACATGCAGATGCCCGGCATGGATGGCCTGGAGGCCACCCGGGCCATCCGGGGTTTGCCCGGACCCGAATCCCGAATCCCGATCATCGCGCTCACCGCCACCGCGATTCAGGGCGAGTGCGAACGGTGTCTGGCCGCCGGCATGGACGACTTCCTGACCAAGCCGATCGTGCCCGACGTCCTGGCGGCGGCCCTCGCCCGGCACGCGGGGAACAAGGTCCGGTCGGGCGCACCGGCACCGGCGCCGGCACCGACGTCGGTCGCCGCGCCGGCACCGGTCATCGCCGGGGCGCCGCCGCCGCCGGCCAATCGCTTCGATGCCACGGTGATCATCGGGCTGGAGCAGCAGCTTGGCGCCGATACCACCCGGGAAATCTGCCGGCTGTTTGCAACCCAACTCGCAGAACGCCGGGACCGCATGATCGAGTTGCAGATGCGCGGCCAGCTTCGCGAAATGGCCGGTCTTGCCCATGCGGTCAAGGGCATGGCGGCCAATCTGGGTTTCATCGCCTTGCAGGCGCTGACCCAGGCCATCGAACGGACGTGCCAGGACCATGACGATGCCGCTGCGGCGATGCTGATCGACCGCCTCGACGGCGTGATCGCCGAGGCCCTCTACGGCCTTGAACACCACCTGCCCGGCGTGCTCGAAACCGACGAACCGACGAACCGGCTCCGGGCCGGGGCGGGGACCTGAAAGGGTTTTGTGGGCTCTGCCCACGCCCGCAAAGGGCCGGTCGGCCCTTTGAACCCATGACGTCATGAGGTCAAGGAGGCGGGCCTCCTTGCGGGTGCAGGGCAGAGCCCTGCAAAATCAAGACAAGTGCACGACCCTGGCGCACAGGCCCCACCCGGCGACGGCGGATCGCGGTTACGACAGGGTCAAACGCACTTCGACGACGCCCGGTTCACCCGCCACCGTGGTCTGGCCGAACCCCAGATCGTGACACAGGGCGAGCATTCCCTGGTTCTCGTTCAGTACCTTGCCATGGATTTCGCCGATGCCGCGGTGACGGGCATAGGCGAGAATCCGGCTCATCAGCAGATGGCCGAGACCATGGCGCTGAACCCCGCTCAGCACCGTCAACCAGAACTCGGCAATCTGGCCGTCGGGATCGGTGCTGATCCGCACCCCGCCGTGAATCTCCGCCGCCGGCCCCCGGAACGGCGAGGCCACCGCCACCAGCCCCATGTCGCGGTCGTAGTCGATCTGAGTCAGCCGCGCCGCCGCGGTATGGGACAACTCGGTGGTGGGAGCCTGGAAGCGCAGCCGGAGATCCTCGGGAGCCATCCGCTCGAAGGCCCGCTGGACCGCCGGCTCGTCCTCGGGCCGGATCGGCCGCACCAGATACTCGGTGCCATCCCTCAGGCTCGCCCGTTCCTCCAGCCGCTTGGGATAGGGACGGATGGCGAGGCGCGAGGCGCCCGGTCGCTTGGGCGGCGCCACCTTGATCCGGGCGTCCAGTGCCAGCACGCCCTTTTCGTCGGCGAACAGCGGATTGATGTCCAGGTCGGTGATCTCGGCAAAATCGATCACCAGTTGCGACACCTTGATCAAGGTCTGAGCGATATCGTCGAGTGCCGCCGCCGGCCGGTTACGGTAGCCCTTGAGCAGCCGGAAGATGCGGGTCCGCGAGATCAACTCGCGGGCCAGCGGCAGATTCAGCGGCGGCAGCGCCAGCGCCTGATCGCCCACCACCTCGACGCTGATCCCGCCCTGGCCGAACAGGATCACCGGACCGAACAGGTGGTCGTCGGTCATGCCGATGATCAGCTCGTGGGCGCCGGCCCGGACCGCCATCTGCTGGACCGTGAAGCCCTCGATGGTGGCGTCGGGCCGGGCCTGCCGCACCCGCTCCAGCATGCCCTCGGCCTCGACCCGCACCTGTTCCGGGTCGGCGATGCCCAGCACCACCCCGCCGATGTCCGACTTGTGGGTGATGTCGGCGGACAGAATCTTCAGCGCCACCCGGCCGCCGATGGCCCGGGCGGCAGCAGCCGCTTCCTCGGGGCTCGTCACCCGGCGGGTTTCGACCACCGGCACCGCATAGGCCGCCAGCACCTGCTTGGCCTCGTATTCGGTGAGCCAGCCCCGGCCCTCGCCCAGCGCCCGGTCGATGATGGCGCGCACCGTGGCCTCGTCCGCCGCGAATTCCTCGGGCGTCGAGTCCACACTTTCCATCAACTGTTCCTGGTTCGCGCTGTACTGGACCAGATGCATGAAGGCGCGGATGGCGTCGGCGGGGGTATCGTAGGTGGGAATGCGGTTGTTGGCGAACAGTGCCCGGGAGGCCGCGGCGCCGCCCTCTCCCAGCCAACTGGTGAGCAACGGCCGTTGGCGGGCATCGGGAGTCTTGGCCACGGTTTCGACCACCGCCTGGGCCGCCCAATAGCTGTCGCCCACCGCGGTCGGGCAGTTGAGCACCAGGAAGGCGTCGGCGTTATCGTCGTCCAGCAGCGCCGAGAGCGAGTCCGCGTAGCGTTTGGCGGTGGCGTCGCCGATGATGTCCACCGGATTGCTCCGCGACCACGTCCGCGGCAGGAACGAATCCAGCCTGGCGAGGGTTCCGGCGGCCAGGGGAGCCAGCACCCCGCCGGCCTCGATCAACGTGTCGGTGGCCATCACGCCGATGCCGCCGCCATTGGTCAGGATGGCCAGACGCCGCCCGACCCGCTTGCCGCCGGTGGCCGACAGCCCCATGGCCAGGGTCTCGACCGCGTCGAACAACTCGTCCAACTCGCGCACCCGCAGCACCCCGGCCCGGCGGAACGCCGCATCATAGACCCGGTCCGAACCGGCCATCGCCCCGGTGTGGGAACTGGCGGCCTTGGCCGCCTCCTCGCTGCGCCCGGCCTTGATCACGATCACCGGCTTCTGCCGGGATGCCACCCGCGCCGCCGACATGAACTTGCGGGCGTTGGTGATCGCCTCGACATACAGCAGGATCGCCCGCACCCCGGGATCGGCGGCCAGGGCGTCCAGCAGGTCGCCGAAATCCACATCGGCCTTGTCGCCCAGCGAAATCAGGTGGGAAAAACCGATATTGCGCGAGGTCGCCCAGTCCACCACCGAGGTCACGACCGCACCCGACTGCGCCACCAGCGCCACGTCGCCCTTCAGCGGCGGCACATGGACAAAGCTGGCGTTCAGCCCCAGACCCGGAATCATGATCCCCAGGCAGTTGGGGCCGAGCACCCGCAGCAGGTACGGCTTCGCCTCGTCCAGAACCCGCTGCTGCAACGCCTTGCCTTCGGCGCCCAGCTCCCCGAAGCCCGCGGTGATCACCACCGCCGCCCGGGTCCCCCGCGCCCCCAGTTCGGCGATCAGGCCCGGCACCGTCTCGGGCGGCGTGCAGATCACCGCCAGATCAGGCGCCATCGGCAGCGCGCCCACCGAGCCGTAGGCCAGCACCCCCTCGATCGCCCGCTCCCGCGGGTTGACCGGCATGATCGGACCTTCAAAACCGGCATGGAACAGGTTCTTCGCCACCACCTGACCGATGGAGTTCGGTCGGCGGCTGGCGCCGATCAACGCCACCGATTTGGGCTTCAGCAGAAATTCGAGGTTGCGAACGGTCATGGCCAGGACCCCATGGTTTGCGCCCCACGCCGGAAACCAACAAACCCACCGGACCGGCGGCGGCGCGCCAAATTCACCCCGACCCTAGCCACTCTTAGTTAACGATCCATGACCGTGCCCGGGATAATTGCCGCAGCGCACCAAAACCTGGCGACGCGGTATCCCTTGGCCCTGGGACTCAGCGCCCTTCGGCGCGCCCCTTGAGCGCCTGATTCATGGCCTCGAAGCCGGCCCGGGTCGCCTGTTGCAGGGCGGGAATGAACAACGGCACCAGCACCCCGGAAAAATCCTCGACATGGCGCAACCGGCAACGGTCGGGCGCCGGCGCCTCGATCTCGAAGCCATGCTCGCCGTCGAGCAGGCCGGGAACCACCACCTGACCGACCCAACGCAATTCCCGCGGCGCCGCCACCACCTTCAGCCGCGGCCTGAAGGTCATTACCGGCTTGCCGGGCAACGCCAGCCGGACCGTGAGCGTCGCCCCCGCCCTGACCTTGCCCTCGATTGCCACGATGAACGGATTCCACTGGGGATAGGCGGGAAAATCGGTGAGGATCGCCCACACCCGTCTGGCCGGCGCGGCAATGTCGACGAACGTATCCAGTTGGGTGGCGTCGATGTGGTCATCAGGCATGGTCAAGCCAACTCCGGTACAGATCCGCGGTCTCCCGGTCGAAGCATACGAAGCGAACCTCGCGGACCCCTTCCGACCCGGACCCCGCCGGGTCGGCCCGCGCCAGTTCGTCGCGCACGGTGGCGACGGCAATGCCGGCGGCGCGATCCCGCGGGAATCCATAGACGCCGGTGCTGATGGCCGGGAACGCCACGCTGCGGCAGCCGTGACCGGCCGCCAGCGCCAGCGCATTGCGGTAACAGGCGGCGAGCAGCGCCGCCTCCCCGTCCTCGCCGCCGCGCCAGACCGGACCGACACAGTGGATGATATGGCGGGTCCTGAGGCCGAAACCGGGGGTGATCCGGCATTCCCCGGTCGGACAGCCGCCGAAGACATCAAGGGCGTCCTGAAGCCCGGGTCCGGCGGCGCGATGGATGGCACCGTCAACACCGCCGCCGCGTTTGAGCATG
>Ga0302146_10000805_pt1 | contig 19204 bp, 7 predicted proteins | sample I_Bog_E3_1_FD_193578 | JGI IMG/M metagenome (GOLD analysis project Ga0302146, IMG submission 193578) | Peat permafrost microbial communities from Stordalen Mire near Abisko, Sweden - I_Bog_E3_3 | ecosystem: Environmental > Terrestrial > Soil > Wetlands > Peat | place: Sweden: Abisko, Stordalen...
GTTTTAACCGGTAATCGTTAACACAGCCTGAAAAACCCGATGATTAATAGTCATCGGGTTTTTTATTGCCTGAAGAAAGTCAATCGACTCCATTTTTAAAGTAAGAAACTTCCTAAAATATAAAAGCCTTTAACTGACATAACCTGACTCCATCAAAACCGCCCCTGCAAAACCCTTGACAACTTCAAACCGTTACTATTCGTTAAAGCCCAGGCATGACATCCCATAGATAGTTACTACCCACTTGAGACGTTCATGCCTTATTTGCCAGATCAGCACGCGTCGACACAAAACACTCACAATAATCGGTAACGCGTCTGACCGTGAAACGACCTGACAACACTCAATTAGATAGCAGGACTATCCTTATGATGGATCAAGTAAACACCCTACAGTCTCGCTTCATGAAAGAGGACCTTATCGCCCCCCGTGTCGAGCAAGCCGCCCCGGAGGATGGGCTGCTGCCAGTCGGCGAGCTTGACCGCCCTCTCTCGGTTTCCCTGCCACTGTGGCCGAATGCACGACCCGATGACCTCTATCAACTCACCTGGAACAACGCATTGATTGGCGACCCCATTCAACTGCTTCCCCCTCTGCAACCTGGCGATATCCTGTATGCGCACATCCCGGTCAGCGCACTCATCGTCGAAGGAACCTATCAACTCGGTTATCGAATCACCAAAGGTCCGGGCGCCATCACCTATCTGTCGCCAACCACGACCCTGGTCATTGATCGCAGTCCACCCGGTGGCACTCTTCTCGCCGCCCCTATCCTTCCACCGGTCGCCCTCGATGGCCTGGGCAACAATGAACTGGTCGCCCTGGGCAACCAACTCACCGTCACGGTGCCCGGTTACTTCGACATGCAGTGGGGCGATGTCATTCAAAGTTACTGGGGCGAACAGGCCGGCCCCAGTCATACCGTACAAGCCGATCAACCCGGCAGCGACAAAGTCCGGCTCAGTGTTGACCGGCGTTTCCTCGAGCGCCTGGGCAACGGCGAGTTCGCCCTCGGTTACAGCGTCCGCGATCGTGCCGGCAATACCTCCGTGCGCTCGCAAGCGGTCATGCTCAAGTTGCAGTTGCAGCAGGCACCGGCCAACCTGCAAGCGCCCGTGGCCCTGCAACTCGAAAACGGCCAGGTCCATGATGCACAGGCCCGCATCGGCGTGAAGATCGCGGTGCCCACCTATCAGCATGTCGCCATCGGCGACGAAATCTGCGTGCTGTGGAACGGCGAACGCGCCGCCGCCAGGCGGATCATCAGCGCCCACGAGCTGGACAAGCCTTTGCTGCTGAACGTCATGGCGCGTTACCTGGTGATTTCCCGCCACGGCGACGGCCCGGCCCGGCTGACCTACCAGGTACGCCGCAATGGCGAGGTGTTCACCTCGCCGGAGCTGGAACTCGAGGTTTTTTTGCAGTTGCCCGGCCCGCAGGACCCGACCCCGCAGACACTGGTCAACGAGGCCCTCGCCGCGCCGGTGATCAAAGGCAAGAATCCCCATGGCCGGCGACTGGACAATTACCTGGATGAAGACAACGCCCAACTTTCGGCCGACGCGGTCATCGCCTGGCGCAAGGCGTTCCAGGCCGGCGACCGGATCAACCTGTTCTGGGGCCAGTCCAGCCAACCGCTGGTACACCCGATTACCCCTCGTGATGTCGAGGCCGCCTGCTATCTGGTGATCAACGTACCGAACAGCCTGATTGCCGAACAAGGCTGTGGCGTCGATATCAGCGTGCAGTACACCGTGACCCGGGCAGGCAATCCGAACACCTCCTACTCGCCCAAGCAATCGGTCGCGGTGATCTTCCAGATGCAATTGCCGGGCGGCTCGACGGGCCTGATGGAGCCGGTCTTCAGCGCGGCCAACGTGCTGAATGTAGTAGACCCGCGCCGTGACCCGGAGGGCACGGTGGTGCTGATCAGCCCCTACCGCAACATGAAAGTCGGTGACCGCATCGTCCTGCGCTTTTGCGGCTTCGACGCCCTCACCGGGGGCAACGAGATCGAGGCCGCGACCTTCAGCACCGAACGCCTGGTCAGCGAGCACGAGCTGCGCCACGGCTGCCGGCTGCGGATCCCCCTGGCACGCCTGATGGCCATCGAGCATGGCCGTGGCCGGGCGCGTTATGAGGTGATCAGCGAACTGGGACGGGTCACCTCATTGCCCGCCGATGTCTATATCTCGTCACGCGCGACCGTGATGGCGCGCTGAGCGCCAGCCATGAAAAAAGCCCTCGGCGATCCTTCGTCGAGGGCTTCGGATCAAAGCGGTCGTCTATGACCGCGCGGATCAGAACGCGTAGCGCAGGCCGAGATTGACACCCCAGGGCTGCTCGATGTGCTCGCCCTTCATGTAATCGAAATCGGCGTGCAGTTGCAGGTCTGTCGACAGCGCGGCGGAGACCCCCACGCCCAATTCGCCACGGGTGCCGAACAGGCTGTTATCGAAGGCCGTGTCATTGACCTTCACCGTATTGTCGTTGCGGGAAAACTCATGGGCCATGGCCACCCGCAGATACGGCTGCAACAGACCGCCGTCGCGCAGTTCAAGGTTTCGCCCCAGGGTCGCGCCGGCCTTGCCGAGCACGGAGACGGTGCGGTCGTTATCCGCTCGCAGGCCGTTGTCCAACTGGTAGCTGCCGCCCTTGACCAGGACCGAGGACAACTGGGCGTAAGGCTCGACAAAGACGTCGTCACGCAGCTTGATGTGTTTGCCGAACTCCAGCGAAGCACCATAGGCGAAGTTGTCGTAGTCACCCTTGGCCTTGGTGCCGTTGGTCATCCTGACATCGGCCTGGTTATCGAAACGGTTCAACTTGAGCACGCCGTCGAGGTAATAACCGTCGTCCCGCAGCCAGGTGCCGTAGGCGCCGAGGGAGTAGCTGTCGACCGTGGCGGAGGTGCCGCGATTGAGGCTCAGGTCGGAACGGCTGTGACCGGCCATGACCCCGACCAGCAACTGCCCGTCGCTGACCGGCACGGGCAGATCGGCCCCGAAAGACAAGCCTTTCTGACGCTGCTTGTAGCCGAATCCCGCTTCGGCGGTGACGTTGTACTGGTTGCCGTAGCTGCGGACCCAGCCGCCACCCTCGCCACTGGTGCGGATTTCCCCCATGCGGCTGCGCAAGGTCGCCAACTCGCCATACCAGATGGTCGGCCCGACGTTGAACAGCGCCAGCGAGGCCTCGGTCGAGGGACTGATGGTCTTGCCGGAGCCGACGATAAACCAGTCATCGCCCTGCTTCTCCAACTGATAGGAATAGACCCCCAGGTCAATGCTGCCGCCGACCACTTCGAACAGCGCATCGCCGCCTTCGGTATGCACCACGTGCAAGGGCGTGATCTCCGGGGAGTTGGGCTCCAGCCCGGTGTTCTGGACATTCAGCAGGAAGTTGCCGTGGGCCTCGCCGTTGATGTCCAGCTTGTCGCCCGTGTTGTCCATCAGGTTGACGTGCATATTGAACATCCCGGTCCCGGACAACTCGCCCAGCGACAGGGTGTAGAACTGCTCGGCCGAGCCCAGGGTCACGCTGCCGCCGTCCATGGACAGCGACTTGACCTCGGCATCGCCGGTCAGCGTCCAGTTCGCCCGACTGTTGATCGCCACGCTGTTGGTGTTGATCAGGTTGCCGAACAGTCGCGCGCCGTTTTGCAGGGTGACATCCAGGGTGCTGCTGTCGTCGGCCACCAGGTCGCCGCGCAGCAGGCTGTTGTCGGCGGTGAAACCGACGTTACTAGCGCCCGCGACGTCCAGCAAGATGCCATTGCCGGACAGCAGGTTCGCACCGTTTTGCACGGTGATTTTCGCAATCGTGGCTTCATCCGCCGAAATGGCCGGGCCGGCCAGGCCTTCTATCGTCGAGTTGTCGACCACAATGTCGGCTTCCTGGGGAATGATCGGCCCGCCCGGCGCCGCCGTCCGGCCATCGAGTTGCAAGCCGATTGAATCACCCCGCACATAGCTGTTGTTGGTCATGCTCAGCGTTGCCCCGAGCAAGCGGATCCCCACACCGCCCACACCCTCATAGTCGCTGCCGAACACCCGGGTATTGTCGAGGCTGAGTCGCCCCAACGCCGCCACCCCAATCCCTATTCCAGCCCCGGAAAGCGTGCTGCCCTGGATATCCGCCCGGGAGGGGTCTCTCGATCCCCCCGAAGACAGGGTACTGAGTAGTAACGCCATCCCGGTATCGTTGCGGATATCCGCATTGTCGAGGGCAGCCCTGGCGCCCGCCAGGGAGATCCCTTCAGTGACCCGGCCACCGTTGACTATCACCCAGGAGCCGACTCCGTCAGCCCGGACACGGGTGGCGGCGCCACCCTCGACAATTTCCAATACGCCCTTATCGAGCACCTGCCATGAAGCGACCGCACTCTCGGCCGTGACCGTTTCCCAGCGGTTGCTCACCGTCTCCTGGGTTTCATTGTCCAGGACAACCTGCTCCCGATCTTGCGCCAGACTTGCCTCGGCCCCCAACACAGCCCCCATCAGACAAGCGATTTTTCCAAGCCCCTTATATCGATAACAGAACGGGGTCATTCGATAAGTCGTGCGCGACATTACTACTTCCTCTCCACCAAACAACAAGAAGTCATAGTTTGATGAGCGGCGCCCCCGATTTAATATTAAAAAAGGCCGCTAAAAAAGTCGGAAATTTCCTAAACGACACAAAGCATTTACCCACAGAAATTTCGTGATTTCGCACAGTCCAACTTCCAAGAAAAAGATCAGGAGCAGCGCTTGACACACTTAAAGCACTTCTATTACGTGAGCCCCAGATAGGAAAACACCTATCGAAAAAAACCTGACATATCGCGGCACTGACTTATCAATATCCGACACTGTCAGCCCCCTGTATCCATTCTTATTCAACCAGGAATAAAACCATGTGCAAGAGCAAAAATAGCCTTATTCTCACGCAGAAAAACTACACTCGAGTTCTCCACCAGAATCCACCGGCACCCGATGTAGAGCTCGCCTTTCCAGATGGTTTACTGCCACTGACTGCACTCGAAGCGCCACTTCCGGTGACATTCCCTTTATGGGATGACGCCAGTACCGAACAAACCTATCAATTGCTCTGGGATGGCGATGAAGTTGGCACCCCCACTGATATTGAACAGGACGATCTGGATAACCCGGAGCGCTATCTGAGTCTGGATATTCCCATGGATCTTTTGGTTGAAAAAAATGACCCGGCGAACCCCAGCGATAAAAAATACAAGCTCAGCTATCAAATCTACGACAAAGCCAGTCAGGAGAATACCGAGTCGCTCACCCGTCTGATCGAGATCGACACCACCCGCCCCGGCCTGCCCAGCCATGGCCCGATGGCCTTCCCCCGGGAGGTCGATGATGGCCTGACCTCGGCGGAGTTGACCGCACTGGGCAATAGTCTCGATGTCATGGTGACCAGTTACAGCACCATGGCTGAAGGTGATTTCATCGAGACGTTCTGGGGCACTATTCCGGGCCCCACAGCCACGGTGCAGATGAACGATATCGAGTTGGAGGAAGTCCCCCTGTCCTTCACTCGCACCTTTCTTGAAAGCGTCGAGTCCCAGGTCGGCAACATCCTCTCGGATGTGACCTATATCATCACCGACCGTGCCGGCAACGTCTCGCCACGCTCCATGGCGCGGCAGATCCGCTTGCTGCTGGCCGAGATCCCGGACGATCTGCCGCGGCCGATCGTCGAACAGGCCAGCCCCGCACAAGGTGGCCTGATCGACTACAACGATGCGATCACCGGCGTCACCGTCGAGATCCCCCATTACCTGGGTGCCCTGCCCGAGGACCTGGTCACGCTGTATTGGGGCGACAGCAACCCGTTGCCGGCCATTCCGGTCCAGGACGGCGAGGAAGACAACGATCCGATTCTTTCGCCAGTCCTGCAATTCGACATCATCAATCGTTTCCCCGAGGCCACGGTCAATGTCCACTATGAAGTGCGCCGCAACGGCCAACTGGTGGGTACCTCGCTGGTGCTGCCGGTGGATGTCTACCTGACCCTGCCCGTCCCGGAGGAACGCCTGCAGCCCTTGACGATCCAGGGCACCAGCGACAACCCCAACCGCGACGACAACTTCATCGACCCGGACGACTACGAGCTGGATGGGCGGGCGATCTTCCGTTGGGTCAACGGCCTGCGGGTCGACGACTACATCAATCTGCACTGGGGCCAGCAGGTGGTGCCGCAGTGGCATCAGATCACCCAGGAGGACTTCAACGCCGGTGTCGACTTCGATATCGAGGTAGCCAATACGGTGATCAAGCTGGAGGGTACCGGTGCCGCCATTCCAGTGACCTACACCATCACCCGCGACACCAACCCCAACCCGGCGCTGGCACCGACCCAACCGGTGGTGGTGCGCTCGAAAATGGAACAACCCGGTGGCGATATCGGCCTTCTGGAACCGGTGTTCACCCGACTGTCCGACGCCGGTCATGTCATTCCGAGCCTGAGTCCGGACGGCACGCCGGTATTGGTCAGGCCTTATGAGAATATCCGGCTCTACCACGACATTGCCCTGACGTTCAAAGGGTTTGAACTGGACGGAACGCCTATCCCGGACGCGCTCTATGAAAAGACCGACACCATCAACCCGACCAATATCGACACGGGCCTGACCTTTCTGATTCCGCTCGCCAAGTTGATCAGCATTTGCAAAGGTTATGCAGAAGTCACTTATCGGGTCGAACCGCGTCCTGAACATAACCAGGAACCGGCCAACTCGTTGATGGGCTCGGCCCCGGTCAGCATGAACCGGCCCGGTGTAGGTTGTAGTTAACGCAGCAAAGTTACACCCACCTGAAAACCCGACAAGCCCTTTATAAGTTAATACTTATCAAGCGCCTCAGTGTGTCTGCGGCCTTCTCTGGACGGCCGCATTCAAACAAGGAAATCCCTATGACCCTTACAACTTCCAGCACACCTGTCTTTGATAAGCCGGATGTTCCCGCTGCCTTCGAGGATGGACTATTACCCCTCAGTACGCTTGGTGCTCCGGTCCTTGTCACCTTCAAAGTCTGGGACAACCCTTCGACCAGAGAAACTTACCAGTTGCTCTGGAACGAAGTGCCTATTGGCAATAGTGAGTTCATCAAACCCGAGGACCAGCCCGGCAATACCCTGGAACTTTATATCCCCCTCGATCAGCTGATCGAGGGCAAGTATCAACTGGCCTATCGGGTCACCGATACGTTCAGCGAAGAATTCACCGACTCCTTCCCCTCCCCCGTCGAAATCGACACCACCGCCCCCGGCTATCCCACCACCCTCGCGCCCCTCGACTTCCCCCCGGCGGTCAGCGACGGCCTCACCTCGGAAGAACTGACACAACTGGGCGATGTGCTGCCGGGCACTGTCCACGGCTACAACGGCTTCGCCATCGGCGACCGGGTCCGAACCTTCTGGGGGGCCACCGAAGGTCCCGGCGGCGAGGTCGAGGAAGATGACCTGGAGGAACCGCGAAAAGTCATCATCGAGTACCCCCGCGCCTTTCTCGAATCCCTGGATGACTTCAACGGCCCGGTGTTCTATACGGTCACCGACCGGGCCGGAAACAGCTCCCAGGACTCGACCGCCATTGATGTATTGCTGTTGCTCAACAGCCTTCCGGTGCCCGGCGACCTGCGGCGCCCGGTCATTCGCGGCGCCTCGCCCGAGGCTGTGGATAACCTGATCGACGAAAATGATTTCGAGCGGGATGCAAGTGCCGTCATTGCCTGGAATCCCGGTTTGCGCGAAGGGCAAAACATCCAGCTGTTCTGGGCCGGACAACCGATGTTCGAGCCACCCTATAGCATCACCGAGGGCGATGTCGCCGCTGCCCGCGACTTGCATCTGCCGGTTCTCAACAGCCGGTTCAAGCCGCTGGGCACGGGCAGCGATATCCGCGTGCAGTACAGCGTCACCCAGGCCGGCAATCCGAACACGTCAAGATCGCCGGAGCAAAGCATCATCGTCCGCTCCCGCGATGAACTGCCCGGCGGACCGGCCGGACCGGATGCCCCGCTGTTCACCAACCTGAACGAGAACGGCGCGGTCAACACGGTCAACGGTCGCGACGGCGCCCCGGTGCATATCGCTCCCTACCTCAATATCAAGGCCGGCGATGTCATCCATTTCCTCTACGAAGGTTTCGATCAACTGATTGGCGGCAACCCGAAAAACCAGTGGCCGCACACCTCCGATCCCCTGACCGAGGCACAAACCCGCGACGGCTACGACCTGCGGGTGCCGCGAGCGGTGCTGGACGCCACCTGCTATGGCCATGCCGAAGCCACGTTTCGCGTCGACAGCGTGAGCGGAACCGGCCGCTCGAAGCGCCAGAGCGCCTATGTCGATATGCGCGTGGCCGGTGTCTGTCCGCCGGCCTCTCGCTAATGACCAGCCCACCCTTTTCCCCTGGAGCCTTTATCATGTCCAAGCCCATCAGCGCACGAAACCTGGATCGTCCCCAGGTCCTCAGCGCACACCCCGCCGGGGTCGGCGCCGTCGATGTCGAAAACCCGGAAAAGCCCCTGGCCGTGCTGGTCGGGCCGCTGAACCTCAAGCCTCGGGATCGTATCGACCTGTACTGGGGAAGCGTTGCCGAACCGACCGTCAGCTATGAGCATCCCCTGGACGCCCCACCCGACAATGGTTTCGTGACCCTGTTCGTCGAGACCCGCAGCCTTGAGTCGGCCAAGGATCCGCAGCCGGTTCGCTACCACTTCACACCGTTTCCCGGCGGCAGCATGGAAGAATCCGACACCACCTTTATCCGGGTAAAACTGGAGCCACCCGGCGGTATCGATATCGACCCGGCGACGCCCCATGAGAACGAAGCCCTGCGTCCACCCCGGGTGCAACCGTCGGCGGTGATCGTCGATCCGCAAGGCGTGAGGGTGATCATTGCGCCGTATCGGTACATGAGCGAAGGCGACCGGATCAGCGTGACCTGGGCCGACCAGACGCTCCAGCACCCGGCCTTGGGCGCGGCGGAACTGGAGCGGGAGGTGGTCGTCCCGATCCCGGCGCAAATCGTCGAGAGCGTCGGCAACTCCAGCAACCTGCCGGTGCGCCATGAGATCCACGATGTGGTCGGCAACTGGTCGAAACGCTCACTCGCCACCGAGATCGTGGTCAATCTCGATTCACGCTGAGCCTCCCGCGCCGGTTGCCACCCGCCAGGCAACCGGCGCTCTACGGCACCTGGCGCTGGATAAAGTCGTGGATGTCCCGCGCCGCCGCGTCCAGATGCTGCTCATGGGTGAAACCGCTGGCCTTCAGCGGCTTGAGATCGTGGTCGGCCGCTGCGAGCCAGTCCAGCTCGATTTGTCCCGACAGTTCATAACCCGACACGGTTTGCCGATTGCCCAGGGCATCGCGTTCGCCCTGCACGATCAGGGTCGGCGTGGCGAGATCCACCAGATGCGCCACCCGGGGTTTCTCCGGCTTGCCCGCCGCGTAGAACGGATAGCCCAGGCACACCAAACCTGATGCACCGAGGTCGTCGGCGAGCAGGCTGGCCATGCGTCCGCCCATGGACTTGCCGCCAATGAACAGCGCTCCCGGGACCTGCCCTTTCACCCTCTCGTACACCTCGCGCCAGCACTCCAGCAAGCGCGCCTGCGGGTTCGGCGGACGCTTGCCGCCGTCCAGGCGCCGTTGCGCCATATAGGGAAACTCGAAACGCAGCACGGCAATGCCCAGCGTCGCCAGGCGTTCGGCCATGGCGTTCATGAAGTCACTGTCCATCGGCGCGCCGGCGCCGTGGGCGAGGATCAGCGTGGCGAGCGGGCCAGCCTCGCCGGCGGCGTTGTACAGATAGCCCGAATCCACGGCCCAGATGGCCTGGGAATGGGGTGTTTGCAGGGTCGCCATGTCGCCTCTCATTTCACTGTCCGCACCGACCTCGGCCCCCAAATGGGCCCGCGCCGGCAACCTAGATATGTAACGCATCGCTGCGCCGCTTTTCCTGAAAATGAAAACACCTTATCTGCCAGCCCAGACACTGCAAGGCCGGCGGCGCCGACACGGGACACTCCCCGGTCCATTTCCAGACGAGTATTGCCATGCATCAAGACGCCCTCACCCACGCCGAACAACCCGGCGCCAGTCGCCCTCCAACGGACCTTGCGGTCGCGCCGATGCGTCAGAAGACGGCGATGCCGCTGCTCAGCCGCACCTTCGCCAGCCTCGAAGAAGCTCTCAAGTATGCCCACGGCCAGGCCGCTTTCAAAGGTTTGAAGCGACCCTCGTCGTTTATCCTCAAGCATGCACAAAAGGCGGAGTTCACCACGACACAAGCGCTGGACAGCGCACCGCTGCCCTTCGACCCGGACGCGGTCTTCGGTCGGGACGCCCAGGGCCGGCTGCAGTTGCCCGAAGGCTTTATCCTCGCCGGCCTCTATTGCCAGGCCGAGACCGCCCACGAACAACTGCCGCCCCAGGAAAGCGGGCTGTACGAAAACTTTTTCAGCCCCTACGACCTGTTCGCGGGGCTCCATCACGCACGCCGTTCGCGTCCCTCGATGCCGGGCGCGCACCCGCCGCCGTTGTTTTTCGGTACCCCCGACGGGGCGCTGCTGGCCTACCGCTCCGGGGACAGCGAACTGGAGCAGGCGCTGCTGCCCGAAGGCGCGGACTGGCAGGCACGGGCACGGCACGCTCGCGAGCAACTGTTGAGCGGCGCTCTGCCGCCCCACCAATTCGTCCGCACCATCGCTGCCGCCGGCTCGTTGCGGGTGTTGCACGGCAGCCACCTGTGGAACCGCCCGGGAGGGGTCGATCCGATCCATTGGGCCCCCTTCGCCGACGCCGTACTGCCTGGGCTGGGCCCGGCCTTCCTGTCGGCGGACGACGCCGCCCGCCATGCCCAGCAACTGATCCAGGGCGGCACCGACAAGGAGTTCGGCGGGCTGATCTTCCAGCGCCAGGACGGGACCTTTGTCGCCACGCTGCCGACCACCGGCAACGACAGCCGCTTCAACCGCGATGCCCTGTATCCGATCACCGAAACCGGTATCGCCAGCTTCCCCCCCGGACACCGGCTCCATGCCGTCTACCGTTCCAACATAAGCCTGTCAGCCCTCAGGGAGCAAAATGGCGGACCGCTCGACAGGACCTCGACACTCTCCGAACAGGAGAAGCGCCTGCGCCTGAAAAGCATCACCCCGGACGAGGTCCTCACCACCCTCCTCGCCCGGCCACAGGGGATCAGGGCGTTTTATGCGCTGATGACCGACTCCAACATCATCAAATACATCCCCAGCGGCTCCGACGAGGAGGACGCGCTGGTCCCGCGCCTGCTGCCAGGCAACGACCTCAGCGACCTCGATCAATTGCTGCCCAGCGAGTTCATCAAGGCCCTGGCCAAAACCGGCTCACTCTATGTGGTCCGCGGCGATACCTACTGGGGCCCGCCCGGCCAGGTGCCCGGCGATTGGGCACCCTATCCACCGGAAAAAGCCTCGACTCCGGCCTTGCCGGCCTTCGGGCCACTGTTCGAAAGCGCGGATGCCGCGGCCCTGTACGCCAACGAACGCATCAATGGTCATTACCGCGACCGGCGGATCGGCGTGATTATCAGCGACAGCCACCAGCGCTACGCCGCCAGCGAACCGCTGACCGCCAGGGAAGCGCTGTTTGCCGCCGACCCACGGTTGCCCACAGGCGTCGAGGGTTCACCGGCGTTACCACCTGGCTATCGCCTGGCCGGCCTCTACTACAGCGCCGAGTTGTATCCGCAACGCTTGCCGTGCAAGGACGTCTGGATATACCGCAACTTCTTTCTGCCCGATGAGCTGCTGGCGGCGCTCAAACAGATCGAAGCCTATCGTCCGGACCCGAGCTCGCCCGCCCTGCCCTTGTACCTGAGCACCCTCGACGGCGCGCAGCTGAAATACCGGTCGCGGGATATCCCCTTCGACCAATCGCTGCTCGCCGCCAGCGAAAACCTTCCGAGCTACGGCGAACGCCTGGTCAAGGGCATCCTCGACCCGCTGAACTTCATCCACGCGCTGGCCGACAGCGGTGAACTGAGCGTGCTTCAGTCCAGTGAACTGTGGGGCCCGGCCGGTCGGGTCAGCAGCGAATGGCACGCCTATGATCAGCTACCGCGACGCGTCCTCGGCCCGCTCTTCGCCAGTGCCGACGACGCGGCACGCCACGCCCACGGGCAGATCCCCCGCCGCTACGACAAGGTCCATGGCGGGGTGATCCTGAAACGCGCGGACGGCCTGTTTGTCGCCAGCGCGCCGCTGGTGTCAGCCACCGAGATCTTCGACCACACCCTGGTATTCCCCCACCGGAATGGTTTTCCCCTGGAAGATCATACGATTGTCGGGACCTACAGCTCGCGTCTGGGCAGCCTGGATTTCCAACTGCCAACGACGGAAGCCCAGTTGTACCTGAACCTGTTTCCGACCTGGGATATCTATCGGGCCATCAAGGATCGCGCGATTCCATTGCGCTATTTCTCCGGCCAGGACGGCTCGTTGATCCGCTACACCAGCCGGCATTCACCGAACGAAATCGAGCTGTTCAAGGCGCTGTCGCCCTCAGCGACAGATCCGCTGAACCTGATGGACAACCCCACGGAACGGCGCTTCAAGAGCGGCCTGGACGCCGACAAGGGCGCCGTACTGACGTTCGTCCGTGACCTGGTCAACGCCGCCGAGCTGCGGGTGCTGGTCCGTGGTCGCGATATCTGGGCAAGCCTCGGGAAAGTGCTGTCGATTCGTGACAGCGCCGCCGGGGTGCGCGTCGAGACGGACCAGGCACCGATTGCCACGTATCCCCCCGCGTTCAGCCCGGTGTTCATGAGCGCCGCGGATGCTGTACGCCATGCGCTCGCGCAAACCAACCCGCGAACCCGGCGCAGCTTCGGCTTTATTTTCAAGAAAACCGATAAGGAATACGTCTCCACCGTCCCCGCCCTCGACACCAGCGGCGACTTCGATCGCACGCTCATACTCCCGCCGGAGATCGCCGTTCTCAGCCTTATCCCCGGTTATCGCCTCGATGGCCTTTATGTGTCGGAGCCCCGGCGGGAGGCGCCGCCCAGCGACAGGGTCTACCAGCATTTCATTGCGGCGCGCGATTTCGCCCACGCCATCAAGACCGCTCGCGAAACGGCGATCGTGCCAGGCCACCAGAGCACCACCCAGCTGTATCTGGCGAGCGCCGACGGGGCCTTGTTCAGCTACCAGGTGCCGTTGGTGCCCGATGCCGACGAAGTGCTGCGGGGCAGTCTCTTTCACAACGACGGTATCGATACCCAGGGCCAGTTGGAGAACGGCGCGCTGTCCGGTCGCGACTATGTCCGGCGCGTGGCCGCGAGCGGCAAATTGAGTGTCTTGCGGCCCGGTACGCTGTGGCGCCAGACCGGCCCGGTCAGCGCCACCTGGGACCCGTCCGACGATGCGTCAGGCGCAACCGAACCCTATGCCCTCGGCCCGCTGTTCGCTCACGCCGACGATGCCGCGCGCTATACCCATGGCAAGATCGGCCAGGGTCGAGGTGCGCTGCTGGTGGACGCGATCTACCGCACGTCCGCCCCCGACGGCTATGTCACCCTCGAGCCTTTTGTCGATGGCCAGGCAATCAAGGTCACCCGCACCCTGGCCGACCTGAAAACACCGGCGCTGGAGAAACAGCGCCTGGCGTTGACCCTGGGAAAAACCCCGCTCGACAGTATCCACTACGCCAAACCCCTCGATCCCGCCCGCTACGAGACCGACGGCACGCCCTGTTTCGACTTCTTTTGCGTCGAGGATATCTGCTTCGTCACCCAGACCCTGCTGGCGGACAACCTCTTCCTCAACGGCATCTACTACTCCAGCCAGGAAGGTGCCCTGCTCAAGTACGAGCCCAGGGACTCCCGCGCACAACGGGACTTGTGCACGCCGGTCGAACCAGTCGGCGGCGGCCGCAACAGCATTACCCTCCCCCATGCCCGGTTGATCAGCGCTGTCGCCAGTGCCGGCAAGCTGAGCGTGCTGGAGGCCAGTACGCTCTGGCCAAAACCGGGCCTGATCGCCCCCACCTGGACACCGATGTGGGCCGTCGCCAATCGACAGCCGCGCGCCAGCCGGGACCTGCTGCCGCCGCTGATCAACAGCTTCAATATCGGCGGCGTGGGCGCCACCGATGTGATCGACCCGCAACGCCCGCTGCCCGTGGTGATCGCCCTCCTGGATCTGAAACCCAGGGACCGCCTCGACCTGTATTGGGGCACCCATCCCGACCCCGTCGCCAGTCATACCCAGGGCAGCGAACCCGGCGCCAGCCATCTGACCCTGCCAGTCGCGACCCGCTGGATCATGTCCGGAGAGGTGACGGTGCGCTACGTCCTCACCCCCTTCCCCGGCGGCACGCCCGAAACGGCCGAGGCCAGCATCCGGGTCAAACTGGAGGTTCCCGGCGCACCTGACATCCATTCCGGCACACCCGACGAGAACGACAAGCTCGAACTGCCCGTGGTACTTCCACCGGGGGTGATCGAGGATCCGGAGGGTGTCAGCGTGGTCGTCAAGCGTTACGCCAACATGGCCGCCGGTGACCGGATCAAGGTGTCCTGGCACGGTCGCTTCGTCGAGCATCCGGCCCTCACGGGCCCGAGCGAGGAGGTGGTGATCCCGATTGATCCGGCGATCATCCGCGAGGCCGGCAACGCCGACTCGATCATCGTCCGTTACGAGATTCGCGACGAGGTCAACAACTGGTCGAGATGGTCACGCCCGACGCTGGTGGAGGTCGGCATCGGCGATCCGTCCCTGCCCGCCCCGGTGGTGCCCCGTGCCCAGGGCATGCAACTGAACCTGGACGAACTCGGCGGCGCCGCTGTGCAGACCCTGATCCTGCGCTACGAAGGGATGAGCAGTGCCCAGACCTTGCGCCTGCTGGTCGAAAGGGAAACCGCCCAGGGCGCGCCGCTGCCGACGTTCAGCGCTACCCTGCCCGGGCATGACAGCGATACGTTCGTGTCCTTCGAGGTGCCGAACGAGCAGTTCCTCCTGATCATCCAGGGACAGGCGCGGTTCTACTACTATGTCGAGGCGCCCGAGCAACCCTCGCGCCGCTCCAAGAGCCGCTCGCTGAAAATCCTCGGCCAGGCCCTGGCCCTCAAGCCGCCACGGGTGCCCGTGGCCGAAGCCAACGGCAACGTGCTCGACCCGACGGCCACCGGGGTGATTGCCCGGGTGGAGGCCTACTCATTTATCGCGGTGGGCCAGACCGTGAGCCTGATCTGGATCGGCACCACCGCCGCCGGCCTGGAAGTCCGCCATGAACAGACCCTGCCCGTCATCGCGAGCGACCAGGACATCGACTTCACGATCCCGGACGACAAGGTCAGCGTCCTGGCCGGCGGCTCCGTGGTGGTCCGTTATGAAGTCAAGACCGACGCCCCCGAGCCCATCGTTTCGCAGCCGTTGCTGCTGCCCGTCAGCGCCAGGCCACTGGATCTTCCGCCTCCCGAGGTCCTGGAGGCCCACGGCAGCGTGCTGTTCCCCCTCGAGGCGCTCGCCGGGGCGACGATCCGCGTCCGATATAAAAACATGCTGAGCAGCGATACCGTTCAAGCCTACTGGCGAGGCACACCCGGCAACGGCACCCCGGTGATCGACGCCAAGCCCGGGAGCGCCGACGGCAGCGTCGATTTTTCCGTCCCTGCCACGGCCGTCAGCGCCAATATCGGCAAACGCGTGGAAGTCGGCTACAGCGTCACCCGCCAGGGCATTCCCGCACCCTCGCGAATCCTGCCGCTGGACGTACTGCCCATCGCCCACGAGCATTTGCCCGTGCCCTTCGTTCGCGAAGCACCGGACAACCGCCTGCTGGACCTCAACACCTTTGCCGGCGATGGCCATATCGAAGTCGGGAAATGGCCGCATATCCAACTGGGCCAACGGGTCTGGCTGCGCGGCGCAGGAACCCGGGGCAATGGCAGCCCTTATGTCTTCACGATCTGGGAGGCCCAGGAAATCCCCTCGATCGAGGACCGCTTCGACGATCCGCTCCTGCGTCGCCATCTCGACCTGCTGCGGGACTTGAGCGGCCTGACCTTTACCTTCTCGGTAAGCTTCGACGGCAGCGCCGACGAATCGACGGCGCTGATTTTCCCCAGGCTGTCGCTGACCGTCAGGGCCATGAAACGTGTGCCTGAACTGATCTTCGACACCCGCCCCGTCAACCTGCCCGGCAAGATCTACCTGATTCCCTGCCATCCGCTGGTCTTGCCCGACTTCGGCCCCGGCACGACTATCCAGCGCACGGCCGACGGCGGCGTGCCCGGTTATAGCTACAGCAGTGACGCCCCGCGGATCGCCGTCGTCGACCACAGCGGCCGGGTGACCGTGCGCGGCAATGGCAAGACGCGAATCCGCGTCACGGACCGGGTCGGCCAGCACCAAAGCTACGAGGTGACTGTGAGCGGTGTGATCCAGTGCTACAACCTGGGCGTGGCGAGCATCGACGCGACCCTGCTGACGGCCCGGCAAAAGGGACTGAAGGTGCCGACCCTGGATGAACTCAAGGCGATACGCCAGCTATACGGCAGGCACTGGCCCTTGCAGTCCGCCGACAAGCCGCTCACCTGGTCATCGACCTCAAAGGACCTGCTGCAGACGCCTTATGCCTACGCGGTGCTGAACATGAGCAAACCCGGCCTTGAACCCGAAGAGCCGCATGTTTCGCTCAGTATCGGCCTGCCGGCATTGGTCTATTCCGTTTCCGGCCTGGGTATCGGCCCTTCGTTGATCGCTGATTGCCGCAAAGCCCGCGGCTTGCCCGCCGATGCCCGGGAGCTGGAACGCCCCAGGGTCGAGGCGGCCCTGGACGACGGCCAGGGCCTGTTGCCGACCAGCGCGCTCGACAGCCCGGTGCCGGTGACCTTCCCGGTCTGGGCGAACCCCGCCACGGATGAGACCTATCAGCTGCTGTGGGGCACGGAACTGCTCGGCAGCCCGATGTTCATTGCCCCCGGCGACAATCCCGGCGACACCCTGAGGCTGGACATTCCCGTTGCGGCGCTCACCCATGGCACCCATGAACTCAGGTACCGGGCGTACAGCACCGTCAGCCAGACCTGGACCGATTCGTTCCCGTCGCTGATCGAGGTCGACCGTGAACAACCCGGACTGCCCGCGCTGGCGGCCATGGCCTTTCCACCCCAGGTCAACGACGGCCTCACTCCGGCGCAGTTGAGCCAACTGGGCAATGTGCTGCCGGGCACGATCGCCAGCTACAACGGTTTCGCCATCGGCGACCAGGTGACCACCTTCTGGGGTGATATCGAGGGGCCGGGAGCGCGGGTCGAGGAACTCAAGACCATTGTCATCGAGTTTCCCCGCGCGTTTCTCGTCTCCCTGGGCGCCGATGCCGATTGGCCGGTGACCTACCGGATCACCGACCGCGCGGGCAACCTGTCGGAGCCCTCGACGCCCACCACCGTCAAGCTGCGCCTGAAGAGCGTCGAGCGTCCCGAACTGGTGTTCGACCAGCGTCCGCTGACCCTCAGCGGCAGGATCTACCTGATCCCCAGCCACCCGACGGTCCTGCCCGCCTTCGGCCCGACCACCTCGGCCAGGCGTGCGGCCAGCGGCGGTACGCCCGGTTATACCTACACCTCGGGCAATCCGGCGATTGCCGTGGTCGACGCCTCCGGCCTGGTCACGGTGCGTGGCAACGGCAGCACGACCATCACCGTGCGCGATCACGGCGGACAGATGAAAAGCTACAACCTGACGGTCAGCGGCGTGATCCACTGCCATGGGCTGGGGCTGGGGACCTTCGCCAGCATGCAGGCGAAGGCCGGCGCCGGGCATCGGCGCCTGCCGGCGCGCGCCGAGCTGAAGGAGATCCATCGCCTCTACGGCAACCGCTGGCCCCTGGGCGCCCAGCGCGAATGGCTGGCGGAAACCCTGCGGGAAACGGAGTCGACGACTGCGAGGGATTTCGGCCTGACCTGGTCCACCGACCGCGCGACCGCGGTGCCGCCGATCAAGTACTACGTGCTGCACCTGCCCAGCGGCAAGGAGTCGATCCTGTTCGATCTGAGCAACGCCTATGGCCTGGGCCTGAGCTGAGCAATCCGCCGGTGGCCCCGCGGCCACCGGCAATTCCCACCCCATTGACCCCCGTCAATACCACCCGCTGGCTATTTGCCCATGCTTGGCTGGCTTTTAGTCTGCCTATAACTCCAGATCCCGCGAATGCAACAGCGCCGGCCGGGTCTGAACCGTGGATGGGGAACCATGAACACTTCAATCAGTACCGCCTACAACTACAAGGTGGTCCGCCAATTCGCCATTATGACGGTGGTGTGGGGCATCGTCGGCATGGGGCTCGGGGTTTTTCTCGCAGCCCAGTTGGTATGGCCCGAACTCAACTTCAATTTGCCCTGGACCAGCTTCGGCCGCCTGCGCCCGTTGCACACCAATGCGGTGATCTTCGCCTTCGGCGGCTGCGCGCTGTTCGCCAGTTCCTACTACTCGGTGCAACGCACCTGCCAGACCCAGCTGTTTGCGCCAAAGATCGCGGCGTTCACCTTCTGGGGCTGGCAACTGGTGATCCTCCTGGCGGCCATCAGCCTGCCCCTGGGCTACACCAGTTCCAAGGAATACGCCGAACTGGAATGGCCGATCGATATCCTGATCACCATCGTCTGGGTCGCCTACGCCATCGTGTTCTTCGGCACGCTGATGAAGCGCACCACCAAGCACATCTACGTCGGCAACTGGTTCTTCGGCGCCTTCATCCTCACCGTGGCGATCCTGCATATCGTCAACAACCTGGAACTGCCGGTCAGCCTGACCAAGTCCTACTCGATCTACGCCGGGGCCACCGACGCCATGGTCCAGTGGTGGTACGGGCACAACGCGGTGGGCTTCTTCCTGACCGCTGGTTTCCTCGGGATGATGTACTACTTCGTACCGAAACAGGCCGAGCGGCCGGTGTATTCCTATCGCCTGTCCATCGTCCACTTCTGGGCGCTGATCACCCTGTATATCTGGGCCGGTCCCCACCACCTGCACTACACCGCCCTGCCGGACTGGGCCCAGTCCCTGGGCATGGTGATGTCGCTGATCCTCCTGGCACCGAGCTGGGGCGGCATGATCAACGGCATGATGACCCTCTCCGGGGCCTGGCATAAGCTGCGCAGCGACCCGATCCTGCGCTTCCTCGTGGTCTCCCTGGCGTT
>Ga0302146_10000824_pt1 | contig 18964 bp, 19 predicted proteins | sample I_Bog_E3_1_FD_193578 | JGI IMG/M metagenome (GOLD analysis project Ga0302146, IMG submission 193578) | Peat permafrost microbial communities from Stordalen Mire near Abisko, Sweden - I_Bog_E3_3 | ecosystem: Environmental > Terrestrial > Soil > Wetlands > Peat | place: Sweden: Abisko, Stordalen...
AAACTGCTGCTTCACGAAATCATGTGCGAGCGCGACGCCCTGCTTCTCGGTCATCTCGCGCGGAATCGAGAACTCCACTTCGCGGGCAAGCTGAGCGTCCTTGCGTTTCTCGCCAGCCTCCACCTCGTTCCACAAGGTCGAGCGGTCGTTCAAACGCTCCGGCACGCCCTCCGGCAACATCACCTCGGAGTGGATGACGCCCGCCTTGTTGCTGAAATCGTGGTCGCGCCCGAGCCGCTCGTCGTGCAGCTCCGACGCGGAACGATAGGCGGCGCTCGCGACGGCGCTCGATCCGTTCGCGCGGCTCACAACCTTGGCGGAGAAGTGGTAGATCGCCATGACGCCCTGCTTATTGCACTTCTGAGCGCACGTCGGCAACGACGTATAAGCGCGCACTCACAATCCGCTTCGCTCCTCGTGACTGACTGTGCGGGTTTTACGATGATCCGATTTTACCGCTGCTATTGAGAGCGCTAGTGTGGTGCTGACCGATACGCGGAAGGGCGAAGGCGATGCGAAAACCACGCGACTATGACAGCGAGCTGAAGGCGCTGAGCGACAAGGCTCGCGCTCTCAAGGCAAAACGGGTCGAACAGCTAGGCGAACTGGTTGTCGCGACGGGTGCCGATGCGCTCGATCTCGAAGTGCTCGCCGGTATCCTTCGCCAAGGCATCCTTGAAGCGAAACTGGAAACGACACGGGAGGCCTGGCGCAAGGATGGCGCTGCCTTCTTTCAACGGCGCAGGAAAAAAGGTGGCGGCGCTGCTGCAATCGACGGATCGGGCGCTCCGGCTGAATCGGGCGGCGACGCTACGGGCGGAAGCGACGCAGCGGCGAACCGATAGCAGGGCCTGGGTCGTGCAACGCCGCGAACGAACGCGCCACCTGATCGAGCTGGGCGGCCTCGTCCAGAAAGCCGGCCTGGTCGAGCTGACCGACGACGATCGCGCCACTCTCTACGGCGCGCTGCTCGATCTCGCCGGACGTGCGCGGGGTGACGATGTCGGCGACGTGCTGGCGCTGTGGAAGCGGCGCGGCAAGCGGGCGTTCGACGCGGAAGCGGAAACAACGGAGGCGAGCTGATGGCGGATTTCGATATCGAGGCAATCCGGGCGCAAATTCGCGCAATGGATTTCGTGCGTGGCACGCCTGCGGAGAGTGCGATGTGGCGCGAGGATGACGAGGACTCCCGCGCCAATCTCGCGATCGAGGACATGGCGCTCGATCCCGACGATGCCGCGCTGTTCGATATGTTCCGGGACGAAGCCGTGCCGCCTCCTCTCGCCACGCAAATCCTGCTCCGGCTGCTCGATCATCCCGACGCCCATCGAACCTTGCCGATCACGCCCATGATCGCGGCGGGCGTGGAAAGCCGATAGCATGGGCCTCGCGCGCGCCACCCGTAACCTTGCCCGCACCGCCCGCGCCAATCCGATGTGGGCGCTGCTCGGCGTCCTGCTCGCCCCTTTCCGGTTCGCCCGCCACATCATCGGCATGGGGCTGTTCGCGCTCGCCCTGTTCCTCGGGCTGTTCGTCCTGCTCCTGCTGTCGATCTGGTATTTTGACCTCGATAAGAACGGGGCGGTCGCCCAGCTCGGACTTATCGGGATGAGCGCCGCCGTGGTGCTGGTGACGGCCTGGATGTTTGTCCTGCCGCTGCTGCGCCGGTTCGATTATGAAGATCGCGCAGATACCCACGGCTCGGCCCGCTTCGCCAGCGCCGGGGAAGCCCAGGCGCTCAATGACGATCACGGCTTGCTCATCGGTCGCGACGTGAAAACCGGCAAGCCGCTGCGCTATGCCGGTCCCGCCCATCTGCTGACGATCGCGCCCACCCGGACCGGCAAGGGTGTCGGCACCATCATCCCCAACCTGCTCGAATATCCGTTCGCGGTCGTCTGCATCGATCCCAAGGGCGAGAACGCCCGGATCGCCGCGCGCCAGCGGGGCAAGTTCGGCGCGGTCCATGTCCTAGATCCGTTCGGCGTCACCGGCCTGCCCTCGGCCGCGTTCAACCCGCTCGCGTCCATCGACCCGCACGGGCTAGATCTTGCCGATGATTGCATGACGCTCGCGGATGCGTTGGTCCACGACGCACCCGGCGAAGCTGGCGAGGCGCATTGGAACGAGGAAGCCAAGGCGCTGATCGCCGGCATCCTGCTCCACGTCGTCGCCACCGAACCGCCCGCGACGCGCACCCTCGAAACGCTGCGCGATCGGCTGACGCTCGCCCCTGCAGCGTTGGCGGCGCAACTCGCGGCGATGCAGGCGCAAGGTGGCCTGGTCGCGCGCGCCGCCAATCGCCAGCTCGGCAAATCCGACCGCGAAGCGGCCGGCGTGCTGTCGGCCGCGCAACGACATACGCATTTCCTCGACTCCCCACGCATGGCGACGGTGCTGGGAGGATCGGATTTCACGTTCGCCGGGTTGAAGGATGCGCCCGCGACGGTGTTTCTGGTGCTGCCGCCCGATCGGCTCGCCAGCTATGCCCGCTGGCTGCGGCTGATGGTGGCGCAAGCTCTGACCGAGCTGGCGCGCGCGCCGGGTCGCCCGCCCTGGCCGGTGCTGTTCCTACTCGACGAGTTCGCGGCTCTCGGCCGTCTCGAGCCGGTCGAACGCGCGATGGGGCTGATGGCGGGCTACGGTGTCCAGCTCTGGCCGATCTTGCAGGACGTCCACCAGCTCCGCGCGCTCTACGGGCAGCGCGCCGGCACTTTCCTGTCCAACGCCGGGGTGCTGCAAGTGTTCGGGGTCAACGATCAGGACAGCGCCAAGCTGGTTTCCGATCTGGCGGGGCAGGAAACGGTCGTATTCGATACCATGAGCCGCGCGATCGACGCGGAGGAAAGCGGAATTTCCTACGGGCAGCAGCATGTCGGTCGCGCCCTGCTCACCCCCGATGAAGTCCGCACACTTCGTCCCGATCGCCAGCTCCTGTTTCTCGCCGGGCAGCGGCCGATCGTCGCCGCCAAGCTGCGCTACTATGCCGATCGCGAGTTCGCCGGGCGGTTCGATCCTGCGTGATTGATCCCCGAAAGCACGAATGACGACAATGAAGCCGGGAACGGCACGGTCGATTTAAGCCCTGCTGGTGACGTTCGTTGCGATCGGCACCTCGGACACGTTGAAAGCCGCTTCCCTGCCCTCACCGCGCTCCTGGCGGCGACTGGGGTATGATCCGACCCCTACCCTCCCGACTTCTTCCTCGCCTAGCCAGCGGCGCTTGCGCCGCCTCGGTGACGCCGTAGGCGGCACGAAACGAAAGCGCATCGGCCATAGGCCGATTCCATCTGACCTTCTCTCGTAGGCCGCTAGACGTCACGCCAACGTTAAAGGATTCTGTTAAATAGGATTCTTTAAGACAGTTAAGTGCCAAAAATGCCCTGATTCACCGCTTTGTATCAGAGGCTTAGCAGCATAGCCGGTGGGTGAAACCCCGTGATTCGGTGGGTGAAACCCCGATAGTGCGGTGGGTGATCCCCCGACGAAAAGGTGGGTGAAACCCCGACTCCGTAGGTGTCGAAAATGGTCTCTCGCATCGGTTATCCACAGCTTGGCCGGTTCCTTGTCAACCCTTCGGGCGTAGCGAGTCGCTCAGCCTGGGCTTGTCGGTGGGTGAAACCCCGATAGTTGGGCGACGCGGTGGGTGAAACCCCGATAGTCAGCGCCGGCCGGCAAGCCGGTCCATGCGGGCGTCCACCTCCTCCGTTCGTCGGCGATCGGCGTCAATGCGTGCGCGCCGCTCATCCTCGGCGCGCATCTTTTCGGCCAGTGCCAGCGCCTCGGCCTCGCCGCGGCGTCTGAACAGCACGGCAGGGCTTTTGTCGGCCGTCTCGGTCGTCTCCATCGTATAGTCGGGGAGCTGGTCGGCCTCAATCACCCGCCGGAGCATCCGGTTGAACTCCTTGGGCTGGGCGTCGCTGCCGGTCTTATCGCGTAGCAGCTCCACCCGGCATACCCACCCACCCTGCTGCGAGCCGACATGCTTGCGCGCGATGCGATACAGCGCCCGCTCCAGCCCCCCGGACAGGAGGAAATAGTCGGGGTGCATGGTAAGCAACGACTTCTCGTTGACGATCCCCTCGTAAACCCAATCCGAAAGGGTCAGCGTCATGCCGCGCGGCTGCTCTGTCTCGGCGTCGGTGTCGAAGGTCCAGCTATCAAGCCAGTTGAACCCGGCCTTCTGCCGACGCGCCGATGCGCGTATCGAGGTCGTGATGGAAGTCGTCTGGAGCCGGAGCAACGCCGCCTGCAACTCCTGATAGTCCCTGCCCCCGGTGCTGCGCTTTATCGCTCGCAACAGGTCGTAGGGCGTCGTGGTCAGCGTGCGCGGCAGGTCGTTCAAGCCCTGCTGCTTCATGCGATTGAGCGTGGACGCCGCCCATATCAGAATATCGGCGTCCCATATCGTCGCCATGCCGTAGTCGGGGATGGCCTGCACGCGCACCCACGCCTCGCCGTCCGGGCTGCGATACTCGATCGGCTTCAATCGCTTGCGCTTCTGGAGTGAAAAGAACGGCCGCTCCATGACCTCGCGCTGGTCGCGAAGCGGAAGGTCGCCCAGCGCCGGGATAAACAGGTCAAACTCTGGGTTTGGATCGCGCCGCTTGCTCACGGTGCGAACCTGGTGTGGCCCCGCTTGACCAGATACTGGCGGAGCAGGCGTTCGGTGATGACGGTGAGCGGTTCCCCGCCCTCCTCCACGCTAAGCTGGCGAAGCGCGCGGTGCATATCCTCGGGAATGTGGATCAACACGGGCTTCTTGCCCGGATGGCTGCTGCGCGGGGGCGGTGCTACCGGTGCCGACGTGTCGGCCGAACGCTGCGACCGGCGCGGCGCTGCCGCCCGCTGCGGCTCGGGAACCGGCGCGGGAGCGGGGGCCGGTGCTGGCTCCTCGGCCTCATCATCGAAGATGCTGGCGAGCGCGGAAGGCTTCTTCGCCATTATGCTGCCTCGCTTACTGGCTTAATCGTAAAGCCGCTTAGTCGCTTAGCCTCGTTATACGCAGCGCGCAGCTCGGCCGCTGCCTTGCTGTCCGGCTCCGTCTCGGCTGCGGTGCGTCCAAGCGGCGTCGCCTTGTAGAAGTCCTTGCGGAAGTGAAGGCGGCTGTCGAACATGGTCACGCCCTTGGCCGCGAACCCGGCATGGGCCTCCTGCCCCTCCCCGCCCTGGTGCGGAACCTGGGTCAGGATGACGGCGAACGGGGTGCCGGCCTGTTGCACCTGCTTGACGGTCTGCAACACCGAATGAACGTCCAGTCCGCGCGGTGCGACGGGGATGATGACGAAATCCGCCTGCTCGGCCGCGAGCATGGCAATGTCCTTCGAGTTCGCCGGCGTGTCGATGATGATAAGGTCGATCTTGCCGCTGCCACGCCCGCGCGAGACGTGAAGGGGCAGGCCGGCGACGCTGCTGTCCTTCACCGTCACGTCGTCGTCGTCACGACGCTCCGACCAATACAGCGCCGATCCCTGCCGGTCGTCGGCATCAAGGATGACGACCGACGCCCCTTCCCGCGCCGCCTCGACGGCAAACCCGGTTGAGAGAGTGGTCTTGGATTGTCCGCCCTTTTGCGCGATCACGGCCCACACCTGCATAGCTGTTACTCCTACTAAGCGGTTAAGCGACTTATGCCGCTTAACCGCTTAGTCGTAAAGGGTCTTAGTCGCTTAGCTGTCATCCGCTTGCTTATCGGGCTGGTGTCGAACCAGGCGTGGGGGAGGGGGCCGGCTGCGACTAGAATCGGCGCAACGGCGGCTCGTCGGAGCGTAGCGGAGACAGAGCGCGGCCCGTCAGATGGCACTCGGCTTAGTCGCTTATTCGCTTAGTAGAGGCCGCCCAATTTTGTCTGCAGGTCGCGCATCGCACGCATGGTTGGACTGTCCTGCAACTCCCGGATAGCGCGCATTGTCGGACTGTTCTGAAGTTCCTGGATCGCCCTCATCGCGGGACTCTCCTGATGCCGCCGCATTGCTTCTTGCATGGCAAGCATGCCGGGGCTGCTCATTGCCTCGCGCATAGCACGCAAGCCGGGATCGTTCAGCGCCACCTGAATCGACGCGAGATGCGATCCGCCCAAGGCGTCGTGCATCGCCCGGTGCGCCGCGGCGAGTTGCCGAGCCGTGCGGGGAGAGTAGGAGGAGTTCGACCGATGTGCTGGCCCGACCGCCACCGCCCGCCGCGAACGCGCCTGCGCCAGATGCTCATCCTTTCCCACACGCCATTTCACCTGCAGCCGCCGAATGATGGACGGGTCGAGCGTGTCGAGCACGCGCTGCCGCGCGACAATCTGGATAAGAAACTCCGGCAATCAGGATAAGAAAGCTTTTTGAGGCTGCTGGTGACGGGAGGGCGAAGCCCGACCGGAGGCAGCAGCCTCAAAAAATGGCGACTTTGGTGCCCCATGATGGGGAGCTGTCGTCGGTGATCGCGCTGGTCAGGTATGGCTGGGTCTCTTCGTCTTGGAAGGGATCTGACCATTGCCTGGCCGCCACATCACCGATCACCAGAGGAAGCTTTACATGAAGGCCAGACAGACAGTTGGCGTCGCAGTTGCGGCAGCCAAGGCATCATTCAGCACAGCGACGGGATATTTGCTCGAAGGGGTCGGGCCGCTCGCCCTGCCCGGGAAAGTGCGAGAGCGCCGGCGTCCGGATCCGCTGGTCGACATCTTCGACGCGGATGTCGTGCCCATGCTCAAGGCGGCGCCGGGGTTGCGGTCAGTCGGCATTTTCGAGGAGTTGCAGCGCCGCCATCCCAGCCTGGATCCGGGCGTGCGCCGGACGCTTGAACGGCGCATCCGGGCGTGGCGGGCGCTGTATGGCGCCGAGCAGGAGGTGATCTTCCGCCAGATCCACGAACCCGGGCGCATGGGGCTGTCCGACTTCACCGAGATGGGCGATCTTGGTGCCCAGACCGTCACGGTCGCCGGCCTGCCGCTGGATCACCGCTTCTACCACTTCCGCCTTGCCTACAGCGGCTTTGAACATGCGCATGTTGTCCTGGGCGGGGAGAGCTTCGTCGCCCTGGCGGAAGGCTTGCAGAACGCTTTATGGGCGTTGGGCGGCGTCCCGCGTGAACATCGCAGCGACAGCTTGTCGGCCGCGTTCCGCAATCTTGACCGGGACGCCCGCGAGGATCTGACCCGGCGATACGATGCGCTGTGCGCGGACTATGGCATGGAGCCGACGCGCAACAATCGCGGTGTCGCGCACGAGAACGGTTCGATCGAGAGCCCGCATGGCCATTTCAAGAGCGCCATCAAGGATGCCCTGCTGCTGCGCGGGACCAGCGACTTCTGCGATCTTGGGGCATACCGGGCCTTCATCGATGAGATCATCAGCCGCAAAAATGCCCGCATTACCAAGCGGATCGAGGCTGAACGGGCGGCTTTGCACCCGCTGCCTCCAGGGCGCAGCTGCGACTTCGAGGAGACGATCGTGACCGTCACTTCGTCGAGCGCCTTCACCCTCAAGAAGGTGTTCTACACCGTGCCGTCGCGCCTCATTGGCCACCGGTTGCGCGTCCGGCTGTATGATGACCGTCTCGACGTCCTGGTCGGCGCCACCTGGCTCATGACGCTGGAGCGCGGTCGTGCCGACAGCAGCGGCAAGCATGGCCATGTCGTCGATTATCGCCATGTCATCCATTCGCTGCGGCGCAAGCCGATGGCGTTGCTCAATCTCGTTTATCGCGCCCAGCTCTTTCCGCGTGACGCCTATCGCCTCACCTTCGACCGGCTCATCGAGGGCATGGCCGAGAAACCGGCGTGCCGGCTGATGGTCGATATCCTGAGCCTGGCCCATGACCGAGGTTGCGAGGCCGAACTCGCCGCCGTTCTGACAGTCGAACTCGACGCCGCGCGCTTGCCCGACATGGCATTGCTGCGAACCCGCTTTGCTCCCGACCCGGCAGCGCTGCCCGGTGTCGTCGTCCGGCTCGCACCGCTCAATGACTATGACGTGTTGCTGGGCAACCAGTTCGAGGTGGCGGCATGAACCCGGCCGTTGACGCTGCACGGCTGAAGCTGATCCTCAACGATCTGCGCTTGCCTGCCACCAAGCACCACTGGCCGATGATCGCCGAGCAGTCCGACAAGGAGGGATGGCCGGCGGCCCGGTTCCTGGCCACCCTCGCCGAACTCGAGATCGCCGAACGCGACCGGCGACGGATCGAGCGCCATCTGGCGGAGGCCAGGCTCCTGCCGGGAAAGACCCTCGACAGCTTCGACTTCGATGCGGTGCCGATGGTCTCCAAGGCCCATGTCATGGCCATCTGTGCTGGCGACAGCTGGATCGATAGCGGGGCCAATCTCATCCTGATCGGGGGGCCTGGCGGCGGCAAATCGCATCTCGCTTCCGCCATCGGCCTGGCCTTGATCGAAAACGGATGGCGCACCTTGTTCACGCGCACATCGGATCTGGTCCAGAAACTCCAGATCGCCCGCCGCGAGCTGTCGCTGGAAAGCGCGATCGCCAAGCTCGACAAATACCACCTGCTGATTTTGGACGATCTGGCCTACGTCAGCAAGGATCAGGCCGAAACCTCCGTTCTGTTCGAGCTCATCAGCGCCCGATATGAACGGCGCTCCACCCTCATCACCGCCAACCAGCCATTCGGCGACTGGTCGCGGGTTTTTCCCGATCCCGCCATGACGCTCGCCGCTGTGGACCGCATCGTCCACCATTCCACCATCTTCGAAATGAATGTCGACAGCTACCGCCGCCGAGCCGCTCTCGAGCGCAAACAGCAAGGCCCAGGGCGACCGCCAAGCCGCGCGACAATCAACGACAGCAGCGCTCTGTCGCGCCGCGACAATCAACCTCAAACATAACGCTTGCCAGCGTCAATCATCAAGAACACAATAGCAACAACGCGATCACGGATTCTTATCCTGATTGACGGGCCTTCTGATCCAGATTGTCGCGCCACAACGCGCTTAATCGCAGTCGTAGGGCGCAACGCCGGGTTAGCGGCGATTAGGTCCGCCACCCTGCTCAAGGTGGAGCTGTCGTCCTTGCCGGTGCCGATCGGCCGCCCGCGGCCCCGCTTATCGTGATTGTTCATGGTCGATCCTCGTGTTTGCTGCGCAGCAAGATGACCATGTATTCGCCTAGTTCAAGCGATAAGAAATCGAGACAAAAAGCGAGGATAAATAGAGCTGATAACTTGTTAGACTTCTGCCGGAGCGAGGAAAAACCACGGCATTACCCTCGTTATCGCTATGGTCGGCCGCGAAGGCTCCCGTGCACCTCACTGAACACCACCAGCCGCTCGGGCTCGGCCGCGAACCACGCATAGCTGCCCCATGCTAGGCTATCGACCGTCTTCTTGAACGGCCCGGCGCTGCGGTCGAGAAAGGCAGTCACGAACGCGACATGCTCGGCTGGAAAGCCGGTCGCGGCGACCAGAACCTCCAGCGCCTCTTTGCGGCGCTGGCTTACTGGCCCGTCCGTTGCGACGACCTCCACGAACACCAACAGCGGGTGGGCCGGACCTAGATCGACCAAGATCGTATCGGGAAGGTTCTTGTCGGCCTGGATGGTGAGTCCGATCGACCGCGCCAGCTCGTCATCGCGAGCGACCACCTTGTTCCCGCTCTCGCTCAAAAACACCACTGCCGGGTCGGTTAGGAAGGTCGGCGCAAACACCTCCACCACGGCCTTGGTGATTTCAGAACTCGGCCCCGGCTTCATCCGGCGCGTCTCGCCATTGGGGAAGGTAACAAGCACCTGGTCGGCGCTGACGCGGCCCGCACCGCGACGCACGATCGCCAGCCGTGCAAGCGCGCCTGCATTCAGAGCCTGCGCCTGCCAAGCCGCGATGGCCTGCGCCAGCCCCTCGCCCTCAAGCGCTGGGTTGAAGAGATCGGCGAAATCGGCAGTCAGTGCGTAGCGGGGCTTGCTCGACGTGGTCGGCACACCGGCTCGCTCGATCACGGCACCGATCGCGACTAACCCCTCCCGCAAGGTGTCGTCGCGGATGCCCTCTCGCGTGTTGTCGGCGTACCAGCGCGCCCCGGGAACAACGCCCTTCGGGTTGCGAATGGTGGCAACATAGGCGGCGCGCGATACTCCGTCCGTCTGCGCCGCCTGCTCCTCGGTCATGCGATAAACATGCTTGGGGCCAAGCCACTCGTCCGAACCCTCGATCGCGTCAATATAGAGCGCGGTAAAGACGGTGCTGGCAGCGACCGGGTTGGTGACATTGGCTCGAAAAGCCGCGCCTTGCGGGAAAACCTGCAGCAGGCGCTCGCGCACCTGCTCGCGCGTCAGCAGCGCGTCATCTATCATGCTGCGGCCTGCCCGTAGAGCCGCGCTAGCTCATCCTCGATCGCGGCGCTGGAGGCACCGTCGCTTACCAACGCCTCGACACCCCGCATAGCGGCGGGAGAGGGCAGGGGAAGCGCCTCCATCTCGAACGCCGACACGGCGACACTGCCGTTGATGCACCGGAATAACTGGTCGGCAACCTGGCTGTTCAACACGGCTGCGACCGTCGCCGGCGACACGGCCGGGCGTGCAGTCGGCCGGACCATGTTCAAATGATTCTCCACCACCACGCCGCCATGCTGGGCGATGAAATCGGCCGGCAACTCGGCCGCGATCAACCGGCGCGCCTGTTCCTTGGCGGTCGTGCGCTGAACGAGAACGCAAGCCTCCTCCACCAACAGCCAAGCATCACCGCGCTCCATTTTGAAATATGGGGCGTGGTTGCGCTTCTCGGCCCGGAACACGAACCGACCATCTGCTGTGACTGCCTCCGCCCATATCAGCGGGTGAGCGCCGCGCGCCGGGCGGTCGCGCATCTGCCCTTTGAACCGATTCCATACCAAGGGGCCGGTCGATACGCTGTAACCCCAATCGGCAAGCCGCGCCGGCATCGTCTCGGCCGCGGCAATCAAGCCGCTATGGCGCGGCTCGCGCGGGGCAAGCCACGGCTGCGACGCCGGGGAGGGGAGGCCGATGGTGCCGTTGCGGATGACGCGCGCTTCGCGCTCGCTCGCGACCTGCACATAGTGGACCTGGACACGGCCGGGCTTCGAGCCGCGCCGATAGGCGGCAAGCAATGTCTCCTGCAGTACGTCCTCGAACACGCCGCGGCGGGCATGAACGAAGTCGATCGCGGCCGGGGGCGCTTCCTTGGCGATCAGCTCGCGAAGCGCGGAATAGTAATGGCCGGAAAGGAAGCTGGTTGGAGTCAGATAGGCGATAGTGCCCCCCTTCTTGGTCCAGCGCACGGCTATGTCGGTGAACACCCCGTAGAGGTTGGCATGGCCGTAAAGCCCGCGGGCGAAGCGCTGGCGCTGATCGGGGGTGAGGGTCACGCGCCCATAAGGTGGGTTGCCGATTACGAGGTCGAAGCGGGCGGTGGGCGGCTCCTCAAGGGTGTCGGCGACCCGCACCACGATCGGCGCGGCGCGGCCTGCAGCCGTGGTCACGTCCGCCAGCAATAGCTCGATCGCGTTCTGCCCAAAACCGGCCGCATAGGGGTCCAGCTCCAACCCCTGCAGCCGCGTGCCGATCTGCCGAAGCACGAACGCGGGATCGGCCGCAGGAAGCGCAGCGATCATCCGCTCGGCTGCGGGTAGCAGGAACGCACCCCCGCCACTGGCCGGGTCGAGCACGCGCGCCTTGGTCCAGTCGATGCCCTGCTCCTCGGCCATGTCGAGCAACCGCGTGGCGAGCGCGGGTGGGGTGTAGAACGCCCCCAATGCGCCGCGCTCCCGCGTCGCGAGCAACGTCGTGTAAAGTCCGGTCAGGAAATAGACGGCCTCGCCGATCGGGAGCGGCGCGGCCTCGCGCCCGACCACCTGCGCCAGCTCGGCGACTGCGGTATCGAGCTGGCCGTAGGGCTGGGCGAACGGCGGGCTGAGCCTGGCGTGAGGCCGGGCCTGCAGCCGGTAGGTGTCAATCGCCGCGCGGGTGAACAGCGCCGCCATGTCGCGCCGTCTCGGCTCGGGTAGCGTTTCCGCCCATGCCCGCGCGAGCTGGCGCGCGCGCGCCAGTTCGTAGCGTTGCTGCTCTAGGTCTGCAGGCCTGCGAAGTGGAAGCGCCGGGGCAAGGCTCATGCCGCGGCCAATTGGTTGCGGTGATCGCGCAATACGCGCTGCACGGTCGATCGCGACACGCGGAACAGGTTGGCGAGCTGGGCAGGGGAGCCTTGACCGGACTCCGCCTTGGAAATGATCTCGGCGCGTTGGGGGCCGGTAAGGCTCGGTCGTCGTCCAAGGTGCCGCCCCGACTTACGCGCGTGGGCAAGCCCGTTCATGGTCCGCTCGCGAATCATCGCGCGCTCGAACTCGGCGAACGCGCCTAGCATCTGCGTCATCAACCGGCCGGGGGCGGTGGTGGTGTCGATCGCCTCCGTCACCGATCGGAACCCCGCGCCCGCTGCGGTGATCGCCTCAAGGGTGAACAGTAGATCGCGAAGCGAGCGCGATAGCCGGTCGAGCTTCCACACGGTCAGCACGTCGCCGGGCTTTAACGCGCTGATCGCGCGCGCCAGCTCGGAACGGTCAGCTTGGCCGCCCGATGCTTCCTCCTGATAGATCATCGCGCACCCCGCGTCGGTCAGCGCGCGGAGCTGCGGGTCGAGGTCTTGAGAGTCGCCGCGCGACACGCGGGCATAGCCGATTTCCATACGCGCGTTCTGGCACGGGATTCTGACACCTGCAAACCCTTGGAAAAGCTGGGGCAGGGTGGCGGTGTCAAAACCGACCGGTTTTGACCTGCTACATAGAGGCCGGGCCACGCCGATAGTGGGCATCACTGCGTATTGAGGTGGTCGATTTCTCAAGGCCAAATCGCTCGCAAATCTCCGCAATACGAGTGGGGTTTTGGAGCCGCTGATCCGCATAAAGCACGAAACCATCCGCCTCTTTCACGATCCGGCCGCGCGGGTGCTCGTCATACTCGCTCGTCAAGATGCTGATCGGAAGCCTATGCTGCGCGAGCCAACGGCCCCCCGCTTCTTGCCAGCGGTCCCAATGCTCGGCGTGGCCACCATCGTAGGTGAGGCAATCGCCATACGGAGCTGCATTCTCGACCGCACACCCTGCGGCGACAAGCACTCCATCAACCAGCCAGAAGATACCCACCGACTCCATCACTGGCGCTGCTTCATGGCAACGCCCAAACCTCGCCATCCGATAATCTGCGAACTGGCGGCAGCGGAATTGCCGGCGTGTCCCAAGATATCCCATGAACCGGCACCAGCGCCTTGGGCGCTATTGCCGCGGCAAAGCGGGCGAGGTCTGCCGGGCTGGCATGGCCCGACGTATGCAGCTTTATGGTCTTGGCACCGGCCGCTTGCGCTTGTGCCCACCCTGAGTTTGTGTCCGCAGGATCAAGGTAGCCGCTCCAATTGGAGAAGGCATAGGCATCGTCCGGAGTGAAGCCCAAGCCGGCACGATCGAAGTCGCGCACCATCGAGTCCCTGAGCATGATAATCGCCCGATCCTCGATCAGGCGCGACCGTGACGTGGCGAATGGACTTGTTGCTATCTCCGTCACGAACGCTTCGCGCCCCTGCCGAGCATAGAGGCGCTTACCCCCAGGGGTGATGACCACCTTCAATTCTGGAAAATCCGCGCCGGGAACGGGCAGGCGCGTTCCATCCGCTATCCGCCGAAGAACATCGGCTCCGTAGAGATCGACTACTAGCTTGCGGCCCGTGCGCTTTGCAGCTCGGAACAGGGTCACCGTCCTGTCGATGTTCTGCGCCGACCATTGCACGAACACATGGCGAGGCGTTTCGCGCGCTAGCTCGACAAAGGCATCTTCAAGCTCTGTTTCGCTGATGACGGGCTTGTCGGTGCCAAGGTTGGTCCCTTCCATCAACAGCACGTCCACCTGCTTTGGCGGCGACGCGATCATTGCCTCCACCAATCGCGCCTTGCGCCCATGTGCGCGGAAGTCGCCACTATAGAGGATGCGCCGCCCCGCTGCCTCGATCAGCAACATATAGGCGTCGGGTGCCGAATGATCGGTCAGGTAGGGCGTGACGGTGAAGCTGCCGATCGCAAAGGTCTTGGAGCGGCTGTTCCACGTCTCGATCGGCCGGGTGATGCCGCCGCCAAACAGCTCGGCTGACAGCCGCATCAGTTCCGCCGCCTTCTCGCCTGCCCAAATTGGCCAATCGGCCGGCAGTTCGTCGATCAGGCCCCAGTGATCCATATGGGAGTGACTGAACAAGACCGTTGCCGGACGGCTAAGGTCCAAGGTTGCTGGAAGGAGACCGATCGCCTCACGCGGCGCGTCTAGCGGCCGACCGGCATCAAGGATCAGCCGCTCGCCATCCGAATCCGCAATTTCGATGCACGAGCCGCCGATCGCCTGCGTCCCGCGATGAACGGTGACGGTGAGCGTCAAGCCAGCACCGGGCCGGTCGAGAGAGGGGGTAGGGCCGCCCCCTTATGATCGGGTCCAACCTCGTGAACATGGATTCCATGTCGCTCAATCTTCTCGCGGTGCTTGTTCCTTGCGAAGCTAGCGGCCGATTGCGCCATCCGGCCGCTCGCTATGCCCTCTGTCGATCCTTCCGGCCAATAGTTACCGATGACTATGCCGGGCTGCACGATTATCGCCGGTGCCTCGGCCGCCGCCAGCGCCTTCCAAAGCTGGACGCATTCCAGAACGTCGCCTTCCTGCCCACGAAACAAATGGTAAAACTCGATCAGCGTCGCGGCCGTATTTCGGTATGCCTCTTGCACTTGCGCGACTCGACCGTTCTCCGACATCCAGCGGACGTACCTATCGACTTGGCCTAAAACCTTGGGCGCATTATCCTCACTCGCGCGCAGCTCGCCATTATTCGCGCACTTGGCTTCCCAAAAAGCGATGGTGGGAGAAGCGTCATCACCGACCTGAACAATCACTAGGTCCATGCGGGGTGCGACCCGCTCACTGCCCGGCAAGTCGCTCGCGGGAAGGCCCATTTCTAGATCAATGATGCCAGGGTTAGCTGCGACAAGATCGTCCACGAAGCGCTTTTCAGCCGAAGCGTAGGTCACGGCCGTTTCGATCCAGCCCGCGACGAGAGCAGCCGTAGCAGGATCCGCAAGTGCCTGGGCGTTGTAGTCCTCGTAGCTCTGCAATGCGCCGTCACGCTCGCTCCCTCGCGCCTGGCCGGCGACATAGGCATTATGTACCGAAAGCTTCGGACCATCCCGGCCGCAGGAAAGCTTCGCTACCGATTGTCCTTTGACATAAAAATTGACGTAGCCGTCACGCAATCCCAGCCTCAATGGCGCTTCGCTCGTCGCCTTCTTTCCCGGCAGCGCCCACCGATCAAATAGCAGGCGAACCGCGTTATCGGACTTATCGGCATCCCACTTGGCGAGGGTATCCATAGCGAACGAGCGTGCAAAAACTGGCATTAAGCCTCCCCAAAAGTACTATATTCATTTCAGCGGCCGAGAAATTTACACCCTCGGCAAAGAAACTTCATAAGTTGCATTTTCGCAACAGCCAACGAAACGCAATCTGCTTTACACAATGATCAGTTCTCTTGGCCGATGCTGATCGTGCATCGCACCGCCTCCTGGGTTCGGGCTGCTGCCTTGCTGCACCCCTCGATCGTCTTGCGGTTGGCGATAACGATCCGATCACCCGCAGCGATGTTCGCGAAAGCATCGGGCGCTGCGGTCCGCATCATACGCTGCCCACCTTCCCACATCGGCAAGTCGAGCGTGCGTGCCGCCATCTTCTCCGGCCATTGCCACCCTGTCGGCACAGCGCGCGCGACGATGCCGGCGAACACCGCCCACAAAATCATGCCGACGACGATCCCGCCGATAGTCGTCCAAACCAGCCAACGATTCTGCTGGTCGCCACGCCGCGCTGACACGGTGACACCCTGTAAGGTGCGCGTCGCATCGCGCAGCTCGCCGGCCGCAGTCTTCACCGCCTGCCGGTCCTCGGCGACGGCACCGGCTACCCGGGCGACGACCTGGCGGGCGACCGTTTCTTCCTCGGCCGCTTTTCGCAGGATTTCGGTGCGCTGGTAGGTGGCGTTCGCCAGCTTCGTAAGCTGGCCCAGCGTCTCGCTGTAATCAGGCAGCTCGGGTCGATCGTCACGCGCTGCGGCGATCCCTTCGATCGCGCGACGCAGCAACGCGATCTCGTCCGACTGGCGTGCCAGCTCGCCGCGCACGCCCTCGAAGGCCTCCGCTGCGGCATCCGGTTCGTGATCCTCGTCCGTCATCCTGCCTCCCTTGTCGTACCCGAAAGCACGAACTTACCGGCTCATACCCCGGTCCCGGTCGCGCCCGCGATCAAGCGACGTCGCCAACGCATCACCGATCGACCGCTCGCGATCCATGTTCAGCGCCAGCTCGGGCGCACGACGCCCCAACACGGATTCGAGCTGCGGGTCGCGGTGCAAACCGGCCGCGATGCCCTCCATGCGCTTGCCCAGCTTCTCCGCGCCCGCACGGTCGCCGGCACGCTCCATGTTGGCCTGCGCTTCCTTCATACCCTGCCATTGCTCCACGAACCGGCCCGCGCGTTTCTCCGGGTCGATGCGGACCTGGCGCTCCGTCTCCATCGCCTTCGCCGCCCCGCCTGTGTTCCCCTCGGCCGCGTCGTACGCGAGCCGGCGGTCACGCTCGATCGCGCGGGCAAGGTCGCGCGCGGCATGGGGCCGGGTGCGATCAAGCGCGTCGCCGGCCTTTGCCAGAGCCTGTTCCTGGTGCGCCAGAACCGGCAATCCCTTCGCCCGCATCCGCTCCATATCGGCAGCGGCGCGGCCATAGCGTTCGATCGCGCGGGCCTGCGAGGGCGCCAGCGGCCGATCGGCCGCGCCGCGCTCGGGCGACGTCGCCTTCTCGGTCGCCGGCTTCGGCCGGAACCCGGCGAACATGCCCCGCGCCTTGTCGCGGACCTTCTCCGCCACTTGTCGCGCGAGTTCCGGGAACCGGATCTCGCGCCGATCGGCGAACGCGCGAGCCTGGTCCTGTTCCGGCCGCGCATAGTCGCCCGCCATGTCCTTGCCCCGGTCACGCGACAGGGCGCGGACAAGCTGGCGCTGGTCGGTAAAGTCGTCACGCCCATAATGAAGCTGCACTTCGTCGCGGTGCCGCGACATGCCGACATAGGCGCTGTGGCGGTCCATGCCGGGGGTGGCGAGGACATGGGCGCGATCGACCGTCACGCCCTGCGATTTGTGGAACGTCGCCGCATAGCCATGATCGACATGGGCGTAATCCTTGGTGTCGAACGCGACGCCCCGCCCGTCATCGAGGCGCACCCCCATGCCCTCGGGCGATACCCGCTCGATCGTGGCAAGCGTGCCGTTCTTGACCCCCATCCCACGTTCGTTGCGAAGGAACATGACGCGGTCGCCGGTCGCGAACTGACGCTCGCCGCGCTCGGCCTTCACCGTCACGTCGTCGCCAAGGTCGCCGGATGCCCGCAACCGGTCGCGCGCCTCGCCATTGAGGCTCTGCACCTCGGCATTGGTGTGGGTAAGGATGATGCGGCTCTTCCCCGGCTCGGCCTGGCGCGCACGATCCCAACCGTCCACCAGCTCGCCCCGCGCCTGCTCGCGGGTGTCGGCCGCGTGGACCATGCCCTTGCCGTCATAGGCATGGATCGCCTCGCCGGTGCGTCCGGTCGCCAGCGCGCGGGTGGCGTCGCGCTGCCAGTCCTCGCGCTGCCGGCGTATCTCGGTGATCTCGGCCGCGCCGTGGCGCTTGGTGACGCCGCGGAACGCCGCGCCCGCCTCGATCGCCTGCAACTGCTCTGGGTCGCCGACCATGACGACCTTGGCCCCGGCGTCGCGTGCCTGGGACAGCACTCGCTCCATCTGACGCGAGCCAATCATGCCTGCCTCGTCCACGACCAGCACGTCGCGCGGGGAAAGCTGCTCGCGGCCCTGCCCCCATGCGTGTTCAAGGCTGGCGATGGTGCGGCTCTGGATGCCGGACCCGCCCTCAAGATTCTCGGCCGCGATGCCCGACAAGGCTGCGCCGCGCACCGTGTAGCCCTGCCCCTCCCAAGCCTCGCGTGCGACGCCCAACATCGCCGACTTGCCCGAACCGGCGTAGCCGACGACGGACGCCAGCCCCGCATTGCCGGTTACATGGTCAAAGGCGTCGCGCTGCTCGCCCGACAGAACAAGGCCACGACCCTCGGCCGCTCCGATCGCCGCGTCCCGATGCCGATCAGCGACACCATGCTCGCCCCGGCCCGCCAGCTCGTCGCCCGCGCGCTCAAGCCGGGCCTCCACCGCGATCATGTCGCGCGACGTGAACCGCTCCTGGTCGCGGCCGTCCTTCCCCAACGCGACCAGCTCGGGCGATGCGCGCACCGCGCCGATCACCTGGTCGAACTGTTCCTTGCCGTCGCTGTGCCGGAACGCGAACACGGCAAGGTCGCGGGTGGTGAACGTCGCCTGCTGCCGCGTGATGGCGTCCAACGCGACATTTGGATTGGCGATGATCTTCTCGCCGTTCTCGCGGGCGATGCGCGTGTGATCCTCGATCCGTTCCGCCTCAAGCCCCTGCTCCGGACGACGTGATGCGGCCGGGCCGATCTTGTGCTGCGGCTCCAACTCGATCCCCTGCGCCTCATAGCTGCGATGGTCGATGCGCCCCTCAAGCCCAAGCTCGGCCATACGCTCGTTGACGTGGCACGACCATGCCTCCCGCCAATCCTTCAACAGCCCGGTCGAGTTCCAGTCGCGGTTCTTCTTCCCGAACCCTTCCGGCCCCACGTCGCGCATCGCCAGCATGACATGCGCATGCGGCTTGGGACTGCCATCCTTCGCCTTGTCCCAATGCACATTGAGGTCCGCGACCATCCCGCGATCGACAAACTGCTGCTTCACGAAATCCTGTGCGAGCGCGACGCCCTGCTTCTCGGTCATCTCGCGCGGAATCGAGAACTCCACTTCGCGGGCAAGCTGAGCGTCCTTGCGTTTCTCGCCAGCCTCCACCTCGTTCCACAAGGTCGAGCGGTCG
>Ga0302146_10000827_pt1 | contig 18910 bp, 16 predicted proteins | sample I_Bog_E3_1_FD_193578 | JGI IMG/M metagenome (GOLD analysis project Ga0302146, IMG submission 193578) | Peat permafrost microbial communities from Stordalen Mire near Abisko, Sweden - I_Bog_E3_3 | ecosystem: Environmental > Terrestrial > Soil > Wetlands > Peat | place: Sweden: Abisko, Stordalen...
CCAAGGCCGCAGGAATTACCCGGGAAGCGCTGTACAGAGCCCTTCGCCCCGATAGCGCGCCGCGTTTTGATACCATCAGCCGCGTCTGTGCGGCGCTCGGTGTGCGCTTGGTGGCCCAGCCCATGCCTGCCGGCAAAGCAGCCGCTTGAAGGCCAGTCCGCGGCCAGCCTTCAGTCGCTAGAATGAGCACTGCCTTCGAGTCGAGGTGTGGACGGATTCATCACAGGCCCGAAAACGGGACCTGGGGCACCCGGCAGGTCGGATCAAATGGGCGAGGCGTCCTTTTTCTTTATCGAGACGGGGCATCTTTCATCTCTTTTTCGGCGTACATCCGAAGCTCCTCAACCCCAATCTCGCCGCCCCAAGGAGCTCTAATAAATCTAATTTTTTCATCGCTTGCTTGTAAGCCCAAAACCTCCTTCAATGCCGTTACGGCGTCCGGCATCGGGGCCTCGTCGATCTTGCCTTTTGATCTTGGTGAGTGTCCTATGGTGTACGTCATGAGGCCATTATGGCATGGTTCACGAACGGATTAAAAGACCTTAAGAATCAAACTGATACACTATAGCTTTTCGGTCCTCAAGATCGAGACCCGAGGACCCCGGCGTCAACCGGCGTAGAATTCACGGGAACCTGTTTTCAAAGTGGAGCTTCCGGTCTATTTCTCAATGGCGGACTCAAGGAGTGTCACAAAGCCCTTCCAATTCTTGCTGAAGCCATTGGTCGTGTTTCCTTTCGGCCACCACTGGACACTGCCTCGGCCTAGCAAGAGCGTTCCGAGCAGTTCTTCACCCGAGCGCACTTCAAGTGATAGAGAGTTCTTGGTGGTTCTCTTTGTCAGCTCCACGGTTGAAACTTGGTTGACGATAACTGTGGTCAATGCCCTCTTCTTCGCCATTGGTTCACTCCGTACAAAATCAACTCCGTCCCGAGCATACCACCAGAACAGCCGCCGTGATTCAACCGGATTCGAGGGGGGATTCAATGATTGACAGAACACTGCTGGCTGAGGCAAGAGCGGGTGACGCGTTTGCTCAGCGCTGCCTCGGCGATATTTATGAAAGAGGAAGAAAGAACCGCCTGAATTCCCAAAAAGCGGCATTTTGGTATCACAAAGCGGCCGAGCAAGGTGACTGCGAAGCACAGTTTCTCCTCGGTCTTCATTACGATTATGACGATTTTGAGCAAGCCGCTGTCTGGTACCGTAAGGCAGCAGAAGAAGGCGATGCTCGGGCACAGTTCAGGCTCGCTGACATGTACGAGGAGGGATTTGGTCTGACGGTAGATTTCGCACAAGCTGCATTTTGGTATCGCAAGGCGGCAGAACAAGGTGAACCTTTCGCACAAAACAACCTCGCCCATGCGTACGCAAACGGCCGAGGCGTGAAGAAGAGCTACGCAAAAGCAGCGTATTGGTACCGGAAGGCAGCAGAACATCCAGATTATGATTGGTCATCAGATGCGAAACGTGAACTCTGCATTCTGTATACGAGCGGACTAAAAGACTTCACACAGGCGGCGGTTTGGTTGCGTAAATCCGCAGCAGATGGCGACCTCGAATCTATGGTTGACCTCGCCAACCTTTACGCCGATGGCCTTGGCGTTCGTCGGAACTATAAACAAGCTGCGACTTGGTATCGTAAGGCAGCATCCTTTGGCGACACCCGCGCTCTAGTCAAACTCGGAGAGTCGTATGCCGAAGGAAAAGGTGTGCGGAAGAGCTTTGCGGATGCCTATCATTGTCTGACGTTTGCCGCTTCGAAAATGGAGGGGAAGGAACGTGTGATTGCAGAAAAGAAGGCCGCTATAGCCGGTGCTAACCTGACGCCACTTGAACTATCCACGGCAAAGCGGCGTATCAAACGCCACCTTCGAACTGTCAAACAAAGTGCAGGACGACGCATCCTCAAAATTGAGGCGATGAGGGCAAAAATGGGCAAGAACTACAAAAAGAAACCGACAGTTAGAAAGGCTGTCTTTCGGTTTAGATAGATTAGCGCCGCTCTTATTGAGCACAGCCCTCCCGTGGAATAATGAATGAAAGCCATGACCAACTCGAATCCGGAAAGCCACGAAGCTCAAAGTCTCGACGCTCGCCCCTCCAGCTTCCTCCGCGACATCATTGCCGAGGACGTGCGCACGCAGAAGTTCGGCGACGCGGTCATCCAGACCCGCTTTCCCCCCGAGCCCAACGGCTACCTCCACATCGGCCACGCCAAGGCCATCTGCATCGACTTCGGCCTCGCCGACCAGTTCGGCGGCAAGACCAACCTGCGCTTCGACGACACCAACCCCTCCAAAGAGGAGCAGGAGTACGTCGACTCCATCCAGGCCGACGTGCGCTGGCTCGGCTTCGACTGGGACCGCCTCTGCTACGCCTCCGACTACTTCCCGCAGCTCTATGACTGGGCCCTCAAACTCATCCAAGCCGGCAAAGCCTACGTCGACGACCTCACCGCCGACGAGATCCGCCAGCATCGCGGCACACTCACCGAGCCCGGCAACGACAGCCCCTTTCGGACCAGGTCCGTCGAAGAGAATCTCGACCTCTTCGCCCGCATGAAGGCCGGCGAGTTCCCCGACGGCACCCGCGTCCTGAGAGCCAAAATCGACATGGCCTCGCCCAACCTCAACCTGCGTGACCCCGTCATGTACCGCATCCTCCACGCCACCCACCACCGCACCGGCGACGAGTGGTGCATCTATCCCATGTACGACTACGCCCACGGACAGTCCGACTCCATCGAGCGCGTCACCCACTCCATGTGTACCCTGGAGTTTGCGGATCACCAGCCCCTGTATAGGTGGTACATTGCCCAGCTCGGCATCTTCCCTTCCGAGCAGACCGAGTTCGACCGCCTCAATATCACCTACACCGTTCTCAGCAAGCGCCGCCTCATTCAATTTGTGAGAGAAAACGTCGTCAACGGCTGGGACGATCCGCGCATGCCCACCCTCTCCGGCTACCGTCGCCGCGGCTTTACGCCCGAGGCCATTCGCGCCTTCGTTGCCGCCGCCGGCGTCTCCCGCACCAACGGCGTCGTCGACATTGAAATGCTGGAGCACTTCCAGCGCGACGACCTCAACCGCCGCGCCAACCGCGCCATGGCCGTCCTGCGCCCGCTCAAGCTGGTCATCGACAACTATCCAGAAGGTCAGGAAGAGTATGTGGAAGTAGCCAACAACCCCGAAGACCCCTCCGCGGGAACCCGCCAGGTTCCCTTCAGCCGTGAAGTCTTCATTGAGCAGGACGACTTCCGCGAAGTCCCTCCGCCCAAGTACTACCGCCTGTCTCCCGGCAAGGAAGTGCGCCTGCGCAACGCCTACTTCATCACCGCGCAGTCTGTGGTCAAAGACGACGCCGGCAACATCGTAGAAGTCCACTGCACCTACGACCCCTTGAGCCGAGGCGGCAACTCGCCGGATGGGCGCAAGGTCAAGTCCACCATGCACTGGGTCTCGGCGGCGCACGCCATCGGCGCGGAAATCAGGCTTTACGACAAGCTCTTCACCACGCCCGACCCCAACGACGTGGAAGAGGGGCAGGACATTTTGAGCAACCTGAATCCAAACTCGCTGGAGATCGTCACCGGCGCCGCCCTTGAGCCGTCGCTGGCCAACGCAAAGCTGGGCGAACCCGTCCAGTTCGAGCGCGTAGGCTACTTCTGCCTCGACCCCGACTCAACCAGCGAGAAAATAGTCTTCAACCGCACCCTGCCGTTAAAAGACTCCTGGGCCAAGATCGAGAAAAAGGGCTGATCATAAAGCATCTGGGTAAGTCAATGCTTTGAAAGGGCACGGCTTCACAGGCTGCGGAAAAACACTGGCTTCAGGCAAATGTGCGAAAGGGCGCGGCTTCAGCCGTGCCGCAACGGCATCTATAAATCAGCGGGCTTTAGCCCCTGCGGCGCCGATCTCGGAGGAAGCAGGGGCCTTCAGGCCCATGAATACTGGCTTGCAATAAAAATGGCTTTAGCCGCGGACCTTTCGCTTTGGCACACCCGGCTGCCGAGCCTGCGTAACACTTGACAATGTTTGTCATTGGATTATATTGACAAGCATGCGCACCGCGAAGACCATCTCCATCACCCTCCCCCCCGATCTGCTCCTCAAGGCGCAGAAGACCGCCGAGCGCGAAGACCGAACCATCAGCGAACTCTTCCGCGAGGCGCTGCGCCGCTACATTACGGCCGATCCTGAATGGGATGCGTTACTGCGCCGCACACACGCCGCGGGCAACGCGCTGGGCATCGCCTCAGAGGCCGATGTGGAGCGCCTGTCCGATGAATTCAGGCAGGAGCGGCAGTCCGTGGCGCAATGATGCGCGTCGTCGCGGACACCAATGTTTTCATTTCCGCTCTGATGTTCGGGGGCTTGCCGGGGAGACTTCTCGACCTGGCGCTCCGCCGGAAATTCACGCTCGTGACCTCAAAGGCGCTTCTGGATGAGCTGGACGAGAAGCTGGGCGGCAAATTCGCTGTTTCAGAACGCGATGTGCAGGCGATTCGAGCCAAACTCGAAAGCAACGCGACGGTAGTCAACCCGGATTTTGAACTTCATGCTGTTGCCGGCGACCCGGACGACAATCGCGTACTGGAGTGTGCACTGTCCGGCAAAGCCGACTCTATCGTCAGCGGAGACAGGCATCTGCTGCAGATGGTCAGCTATGAGGGGATTACAATTTTTCACGGTCCGTCAGTTCCTGGAGACTTCCGGATTCGAGCGCGCCGAGTTCTAGCCAGGTGGCCCACTTATCGCGGCATCAGGGATTGTGCCCCGTTCATCGCGGCCTTATCGCGATGAGCGGGTCTTCGGACAGGGTCGCAGTGGGATTACGATAGCGGGGTGCTCACGATCCGGATTCTCGGACCCGAAATTTTCCCGAGAATTGCCAGCTAAATCCGCGCCGACCGCGACCGGAGAGGTCTAATCCCTAATCCCTATTCCCTATTCCCTGCTACTTCCCAATCACGTCAATCGCCACCGGAATCGTCTTCGGCGGCATGCAGGCGTTCTTGTCGCAGGCTTGAAAGTGCAGCTTGGCTTCCACCAGGTGATTACCCGCCGCGGCCACAATCTTCGCCTGGATGGTGAATTCGCCGGTATAGACACTGAGCTTGGTCGAGGGGTCCAGAGGCAGCGTGATGTCCACGCCGGCCGGATAATTCGCATCCTGCAAATGCACTCCAGCCCCGTCGGGAATGGAGAACGTAGTCGGAATCAGGAACTCGTCCTTGGGCTTGTTCGAGTTGATATGCAACCCCTGCGCAATGCGGAAGTGCAGCGCCACGTCGCTGGCCTTGCCCGCCGGCACCGTCACCTGCTCGGGGTAGAGATACTCCACCGCCGCGCCCTTCAAAATTGACCGCCCCGTAGAGTCAGCCTGCCCCTGCGCAAGCAGCGCCGCCATAGCAATCGCCGCCCCAGCAACAACAGAAATTCGAATCTTCATTCCCATCCTCAATCCAAACCTTCTGAGCATATCCCGCCGCTCTTCACATATGCGCCAATTGGCGCAAAACTGACCCCTGATCCCTGATCCCTGAAAGCTGCAAGCTTTCACTCTCCCAGCGCCTTCTTGATATTGCCCTCGATGTCGGCCTTCGACGTGAGCCCCAGCTGCACCGCAACCACCGTCCCGTTGCGGTCCACAAAGTACGAAGTCGGCATCGCGTCCAGCCCGTCGTACGGCTTGCTCAGCGTAGCGCCGTCAATCAGCACCGGGTAGTCAATCTTCAACTGCTCAGCGGATTTTTGAATGTCCTTCTTCTCATTGGCAAACAGCTTCGTATCGTCGCGGTCCAGATCGTCCGTAGACACGCCGAGAATCTCAAATCCCTGTGCTGCGTATTGGTTGCGCAGTTCCACCAGCCACGGCGTCTCAATCTTGCACGGACCGCACCACGTCGCCCAGAAGTTGATCAACACCGCCTTGCCCTTGTAGCTGGCCAGAGAGACCTTCTTCCCGCTCAGGTCTTCCAGCGTAAACGCAGGCGCCGGCTTGCCCTTCAGTGGCGAAACAAACTCCGGCGCGCCGCCGTTCGGGTCGGCAACCAGCTCTCCCTTGGCCGCGGAAGCCAGCAGCCGCTCGGCAGCCTGTTTGCGATACTCATAATTAGCCCATCCAGCCCATGCAAACACGGCCAGAAGGAACAGAACAACGGCGAGAACAATGGTATTGCGCTTCACGGGGATAAAGACCTCTTCACCCCAATTGTATTAGCAAGGGCGGAACGTGGAAATCGCCGGCAACCGAACATCCTCTGGGAACTCCGCCAAAACTGATACCATCAAAAGCCGATGAACGATTCGGAACAAACCAACCGGGAACCAGACTGCCTGGACCCGCCGCCACCCAGCCCCGCGAATCTGGTCCGCACCGAGGCGGCAGCCTTGGAAGCCTTGGCCACGCGTCTTGAAGGCCCCATGGCTGAACCCTTCGCGCGCGCCGTCCAGTTGATTATGCGCTGCGGCCATGAAAACGGCCGCGTGGTGGTCACCGGCATGGGCAAAAGCGGCATCATCGCGCAGAAGATCGCCGCCACGCTTAGTTCCACCGGCAGCCCGGCCCTGTTTCTGCACCCCGCCGAAGCGGTGCATGGCGACCTGGGCGTGCTCCTGCGCGGCGATGTGGTCATCGCCCTCTCCGGCAGCGGCGAAACAGAGGAGATTCTGCGCCTGCTGGCAACGCTCAAGCGCAAGGGCGACGCCCTCATCAGCTTCACCTGCAATCTGACTTCGACCCTGGCTCAGGCCAGTGACATAGCCCTCGACTGCAGCGTCCAGCGCGAGGCCTGCGGCATGAATCTCGCGCCCACCGCCTCCACCACCACCATGCTCGCCCTGGGCGACGCGCTGGCCATCGCCGTCAGCCTGCGCAAGGGCTTTCGCGCAGAGGATTTTGCCGACCTTCATCCCGGCGGTAAACTGGGCAAGCGCCTGGCCAAGGTACGCGACCTGATGCACTCCGGCGATGCCATTCCGGTTGTTTCGGCATCGACCTCGATGACCGACGTGATTTACGAGATGTCGTCAAAGAAGCTCGGCATCACCACCGTGCAGGAAGACGGCCAGTTGCGCGGCGTCATCAGCGACGGCGATTTGCGCAGATTGCTGGAGCGCGAAGGCGGCGCAGCCCTCACCCGCACCGCCGGCGAAGCCATGAACGCACACCCCAAGACCATTTCAGCAGACGAGTTTGCGGCGACCGCACTGGCAATCCTTGAAGAGTGCAAGATCACCTCGCTGATCGTCGTAGACGCAGGCGGAAATGTAGAAGGCGTGGTGCATCTGCACGATCTTTGGGGAGTGGAGCTGATCTAGGCTTGAGCGGGTCAAACCGCCGCGGGAGAATTTGGCGCCATGAAGATCGAAAGTGATTTGGATCGGGTCCGCGAGGATGTCGAAGCGAAGCAGCGAGCAATTCTCTGGGAGGACGCGCAAAGGTGGGAAGAGCGTCGATGAATTCCTCTGGAAGGGCAGCCCAACCGCGAAGCCAGTACAACGGGCTGGCCTCGTCCTGTTCGCTTTCATGTTTCTGCTATTGGCGATAGTATTTGCGTCGATTCCCTTCCAGAAAAAGTTCGAAGACGGATGGGGCGTTGAGTTTTTCATGTCATTGTGCGCATTTCTGATTTCCATGCGCCTTCTTCGCAACGCGTTTCTCCGAGCACCTCGTCAGACCGAAGCCGACAAGACACCTCGTTAAGACAATCAAGACCGCCTGACATTGCATATAGGAACTGCTCCAATTTTTTTGCGCAGGCCTTCAGCCGGAAAACCACATTCCTCCGTTTCTTTGAGTGGCCGGTTCGATCTCTTTATTCAGTGGGAAATCCGCCAGAAAATCCCGATTCGCGCTATGATCTCAGCAGGAGCCGCCCCCAATGACCACCAGAATCGTCCGCGTAGGAAACACCCTCACTGTCGAGATTCCCGAGGAATTGGTCGCTGAGGCATCGCTGCCCGTCGGCGAGCCGCTGCAATGGGTTCCAAACGGCAACGGGAGCATTGCGCTTGTCTCAACAGAAAGCCGGGAGCATATCCACATTCGCGCTGGACTGTCCGAATTAGAAGCTGGCAAGTCCGTCTCGCATGAGCGCGTATCCGAGTGGTTGGACAGTTGGGGCACCGGCAATGAACTTCCCGCTCCCAAATGAAGATCGCCTGGTCTCCCACAGCCATCTCTGACCTTGAGTCGATTCGCAGCTACATCGCCGAGGACAACCTCAAGGCCGCGCGCAGAGTGGCGATAAGAATCAAAGAGTCCGTCAATCGCCTGATCGACTTTCCGCTTTCCGGGAGGTCGGGCCGTGTGCCTGAAACGCGCGAACTGGTAATTCCCGGGACTTCCTACATTGCTGCCTACACGATCCAAGACGACGAGGTGCAAATCGCGGCCGTCCTCCACGGTAAGCAGCCCTGGCCGGAATCGTTCAGCGAATAGCTTCCACCCACCCTCAGACATTTAGAATAAATCCTGCACTAATTTGTCTTGCGCCGGTCTTCCGGCGGGAAAGCAAGCTCAATCATTCCTATGCATCGCTGGTCAAAGCTCTTCATTCCCACTCTTCGCGAGGCCCCGGCAGACGCCGAAGTGGCCAGCCACAAGTTCCTGCTCCGCGCCGGCTATATCCGCCAGCTCGGCGCGGGCATTTACAACTACCTACCGCTCGGTCAGCGCTCGCTCAACAAGATCATCGCCATCGTGCGCGAGGAGATGGACAAGATCGGCCAGGAGTTTTACCTGCCCGCCATCCATCCCAAGGAACTTTGGGAACAGAGCGGACGCTGGACCAGCATGGGCGACAACATGTTCCGCCTCAAGGACCGCAAGGGCGCCGAGCTCTGCCTCGGCATGACCCATGAAGAGATCGTGACCTCGATTGCCCGCAACGAGCTGCGCAGCTACAAGCAGTTGCCGCAAATCTGGTACCAGATTCAGAACAAGTTTCGCGACGAACCGCGCCCCAAGGCTGGCCTGCTGCGCGTGCGCCAGTTCACCATGAAAGACAGCTACAGCTTTGACATCGACAATGCCGGCCTCGACAAGAGCTATGACCTGCACGACGCAGCTTATCGCGCCATCTTTACGCGCAGCGGGCTGAAGTTTGTCGCCGTTGAAGCCGACTCCGGCGCCATGGGCGGCTCCCGCTCGCAGGAGTTCATGGTTTACACAGACGCGGGCGAAGACCTCATCGCAAGCTGTCCGGTCTGCGGCTATGCAGCCAATCTGGAGAAAGCAACTTCGCGTCTCGATCCCGTGGATGAGATGGAGCCGACAGGCGACGGCACGCCGGAGCTGGTCTTCACGCCGGGCTGCGGGGCCATCTCCGATGTGGCCGAGTTCTTCAAAATCTCTCCCGCCTCCGACATCAAGTGCGTTGCCTATATGGCCCTCAAGCGCGGCGTGGGCGGGAAACCGGACACGTGGCACGGCCTTGCAACCTTCCTGCGCGGCGACCACCAGGTAAACGAAACCAAGCTGATTGGCGCGGTCGGCGCGGCGGAGCTGCGCACCATGCAGGCCGAAGAGCTCGCGCAGTTCTTCAACGGCCCCGCTGGATTCCTGGGCCCGGTCGGCCTGAAGCACAATGAAAAGCCTCTTGACGACGGCCTCACAGTCGTCATTGACAAGTCACTCGAAGGCCGAAAGAACCTCGTTGCCGGCGCAAACAAGCTCGACTATCACCTGCGCAACGTTGTGCCGGGCCGCGATTTCACCTGGACCCTCGGCACCGAAATTCGCAGCGTGAATGAGGGCGAGCATTGCCCAACGGATGGTTGCGCGGGCGTGCTCGTCGTGGGCAAGGCAGTCGAGGTCGGCCACATCTTCAAATTGGGCGACAGGTACACAAAGGCAATGGGCGCGCGCGTTCTCGACCCCAACGGCAAGGAAGTGACGCCGATCATGGGCTGCTACGGCATTGGCATCGAGCGCATTCTCACCGCCGCCATCGAGCAATCGAACGACAAGAACGGCTTCTGGCTGCCTCCATCGATCGCTCCGTTTACCGTTGTCGTTACAGTGACAAACTCATCGGATGCAGCGCTGGCCGCCACTGGCGAATCGCTCGCCACGGAACTGGAAGCAGCGGGACTCGACGTGCTGCTCGATGACAGAGACGAGCGTGCCGGCGTCAAATTCAAAGATGCGGATCTGGTCGGCATTCCCTTCCGCATCAACGTAGGCAAAAAGGCCGCGGGCGGAATTGTCGAACTGGTGACGCGCGCAACCTCAACCAGCGTGGACGTTGCATTGACGGACGTAGTGGCGATGGTAAAAGGCAGCTTTTAGCTTCTAGCTCGTACTGCTTTAACCGGGGGATTTGCTGTCGGAGGCCCTGGATTTCGATGCGGGGAATGCAGGAGCGGGAAGCTAGTAGCTGTTTTTCGAAGGAGCATCAATGGCGTTAAAGATCAGGATTCCGAGATCACAGAACCGGCGCTCCTGGATGTTCAGGATCTTGATCGTGGTCGGCGGAGCCTTTGCGTTGGGTGCGCTCCTCGTGCTCAGCGTCGGCGGCTATTACTACTTCACCTACCAAAGCATCGTGGACGAGCGCCTCAAGCAGCCGCTGTTTGTGAACACCGCCAAGATCTTTGCCGCGCCGCGTGAAGTCCGCCCTGCACAAAAAATCTCAGTCCGTCTCATCGCCGGCGAATTGCGCGAAGCCGGATACACCGCGGACGGCGCGTCGCAGCTTTCGCAGTTGGGCACTTACTCTGAGGGCCCGCAGTCCATCACCGTGCGGCCCGGCCCGCAGTCCTATCATGCGCAGGACGGCGCAACCATCCACACCAGCGCCGGCGTAGTCGAATCGATCACCGACGACCACGGCCAGCCGCTGGCAAGTTATGAGCTCGAGCCCCTTCTGATCACCGGCCTGAGCGAGGATTCCAATCGCACCAAGCGCCGCCTCGTCACCTACGACGAGATGCCGCAGAACCTCGTCAATGCCGTGCTGGCCATCGAGGACCGCCGCTTCTTTGAGCACAACGGCGTCAACTACTATCGCATGATAGAAGCGGTCTATCGCGACGTGACCTCCGGCCAGAAGCAGCAGGGCGGTTCCACGCTCACCATGCAATTGGCGCGCGGCTTCTTTCTCACTCCGGAAAAACGCATCAAGCGCAAGATCATTGAGATTGTCATCACGTTTCAACTCGAACATCGCTTCAACAAAAAGCAGATCTTCGAGATGTACGCCAACCAGATTCCCATGGGCCAACGCGGCAGCTTTTCTGTCGACGGATTCGGCGAGGCCTCGCAGGCCTACTTCGGCAAGGACGTGCGTCAGCTCAACCTCGCAGAGTGCGCATTTCTCGCCGGCATCATTCAGCGCCCCAGCTATTTCAATCCCTACCGCCATCCGGACCGCACCATCGAACGCCGCAACCTCGTGCTCGATTCGATGGTTGAAACCGGCGCCATTACAAAAGAGCAGGCCGAGCGCGCCAAAGCTGAGCCGCTGCATCTGACCGCGGCCAGCGTGGACGCCAGCGAAGCGCCCTATTTTGTTGACCTGGTTCATGAGCAACTGCTGCAGAAGCTCGGCGATCGCGACTTCAATCACGAGGGCCTGCGCATCTACACCTCGCTCGATCCTGACCTGCAACGCGCGGCCTCCGAAGCAGTCGAAGTGGGCATGAAGAATGTCGACGCGCTGGTCGACAAGCTGCACCCGCATCGCAAGCCCGGTGAAACGATCCTGTATCCGCAGGTCGCGCTGGTGGCGCTCAATCCGCACACCGGACAGGTGCTTGCGCTGGTGGGCGGCCGCAACTACGGCAACTCGCAATTGAATCACGCCGTTGCCAAACGCCCCACCGGCTCGGTCTTCAAGCCCTTTGTTTACGCGGCTGCGTACAACACCGCCATTGAAGGCGCCATTCTGCCCGGCCAGCAAAAAACGTTCTCCGCCATCACCATGCTCAACGACGAGCAAACTACCTACGGGGCTGGCGATCAGGAGTACACGCCGCGCAATTACAAGGATGAGTACCACGGCCAGGTCACGGCCATCTACGCGCTTGCCCACTCGCTCAACAACGCAACCATTGGATTGGCCTCGGAAGTAGGCTTTGAAAATGTGGCCGCGCTGGGCCGCGATTCCGGCATCAGGAACGCGCGCGGAACGCCCTCGGTAGCCATCGGCTCCTATGACGCAACGCCCGTGGACATGGCCGGCGCCTACACCGTCTTCGCCAACAACGGAGTGCACATTGACCCATGGATGCTGGCCAGCGTGCGCAATCCATCCGGCGACATCATCACCGACTTCACGCCCACCACCAAGCAGGTGCTCGATCCCCGCGTAGCCTACCTCACGACAAATTTGATGGAAGGTGTGATGAACTTCGGCTACGGCTATGAAGTGCGCAAGCGCGGATTCACAGCTCCCGCAGCGGGCAAAACCGGAACCTCGCACGACGCGTGGTTTGGCGGATTCACCAGCAACCTCATCTGCATGGTGTGGGTGGGCAACGACGACTACACCGATGTGAAACTGGCCGGCGCGCTCGCGGCTTCCCCCATATGGGCCGAATTCATGAAGCGCGCAGTCGCCTTGCCGCAGTACTCAGATACTCACGAATTCACGCCGCCCGACAGCATTGAAGTGGTGAAGCTCGACAAGGTCACCAACCTGCTGAGCGATGAGGCGTGTCCCGAAGGATACATGGCGGCATTCCTGCCCGGCGCGGCCCCAACAGACACCTGCGACCACCCTGCAGACAAGCGAAATTTCTTGCAGAAGATCTTCGGGCTTGGTGAGAAAAAGCCTTAGTTGTTCTTCTCATAGCGGCAATAACCGCTTTTCACAAACATTCCCCGGAGGAAGAGAATGATCACGTTGAAAGACGCAAAGCGCATCATTGAGGCTGCCGAAGCCAAGGCAACCGAAATTGGCCAACCGATGAATATTGCCGTGGCGGACGCGGGCGGTAACCTGATTGCGCACGTGCGCCAGGATGGTGCGTGGCTGGGCAGCATCGATATCTCCATCAAGAAGGCCTACACCTCGCGGGCCTTTGACATCGCCACCAAAGACCTGGCGACGCATTCACAATCAGGCAACCAGTTCTTCGGAATTCATGCATCCAATGACGGCAAAATCATGATCTTTGCTGGGGGAATCCCTCTCAAGGTGGACGGGAAAGTGATAGGCGCCATCGGTGTAAGCGGCGGATCGGGCGACCAGGATCATGCCGTGGCCGAGGCTGGGGCAGCGGCGCTGTAACTCTGAGATAACCTGGTACTGGAAAGTGCATGTGTATTGGAGAACCGCTCTTGGGTGGGATACCACAGCATTCCATCGCAAGCACAAATTCATCCGGCCAGAAATCTATCCATCAATCGTCGTGCCGTCTGGCATGGGCTGGCAGCGCGCGCACCAGAAAGTAACGCGCGCGTCCGGCCCCTGGATACGCCTGCGAACGCGCTCACCGCAGCGGCGGCATGGCTCTCCATTGCGTCCATAAACCCACAGGCTCGCGGTTGGATCGGCCTCATGCGTGGTGCGCCGCTTGCGGCCGCCATACGTGACAATCGAGTCGCCTGAATCCTCGAGCACGTTCGCTGCAACCAGTCTCTGTGCGACTGCAATCGAAGCCCGCACCTGCTCCAGGCTGAGTGCGGCGACCTTGCAGAACGGATGGATGCCGGCCACGAAGCAGATCTCCGACTTGAAAACATTGCCCACGCCGGCCATCACCTCCTGGTGCAGCAGAACATCGCCAATCTCCTCGTCGGAATGAGCAAGCAGCCGGCCTTCAACCTCAACAGCATCGAATACTTCACTCAGAACGTCGATGGCCGGCGCGGGAATGCGCAGAGCGCGCGCGAGTTCATCGGGCTTCAGCATCTTCGCCACCGGCACGCGAAACCCCACTGCGACATACTCGCTGTTCTCCAGCACAATGCGCATATTCATGCGCGGCTGCTGCCATCGCTCGCCAGGCCGGTAGATGTGCCAGCTCCCGCTCATGAGCATATGAGTAGCGAGCGTTCCACCACCGGAAAAGTAAATCAGCAGCCACTTGCCGCGCGACTCCACCTGCTCCACCGTCTGCCCGGTCAGCGGCGTGTCGTCATGAAAGCGTGTGAGCAGCGGGTATGTCGAGCGAAATCCACTCACCGGCTTGCCCGTGAGCGCGCGTCCCAAAGCGCGCGCGGTACGAAAGATTGTGTCGCCCTCGGGCATCGGCTATTGCACCTCGCCGGGCTGCGATTCATGAATGCTCTGCCCAACCGGCAACAGAATGCGGCGCAGGTGCATGCCCAGCGGACCCGGATGAAAACCCGCATCCATAAGAAACCGCGCCATGGGATGCGCCGCGACCGGCTGCCCGTTGATGGTGGTGATGAGCACGCCCTGGTGGCTGCCCCCGCGCATGCGTTCCTGGCCGCGCGCGCAGAGAAAATGCGCAAGGCCCGAGGCGGCCTGCGACCGCTCAGGCTCTTCGGGAGGCAGAAAAACAAGCACATTTGGATTGCCTCGGCGAAGCCACGCAACCAGTTGCCCGTTGCGCAAAATCACCTCGGCGTATGCTGAACGCGTCAGCAGCCGCGGCGCCGACTCAGAGTCTTCATCGGCAACGGGAAGCTCGGGCCAGCGCAGAACCGATCCGTAGGGATTAGCCGGATCGGCCGCGGCCAACTGCACGAACTCAGGCTTCTCCTCGGGCGGCGCAGTGCGTAACTGGCGCAGCAGATCCACCGCGGCCGGCAACGCGAACTGTGTCGCGCCCAGGCCCGCCACAAAATATCCACGGCGAATCCGTCCGCTCTCTTCAAGCGCCTTGAGCACGTCGTAAACCGCCGAGAATCCGCCCGGCACATTCTCCGCCGCCACCGATTCCCGCATCAGCACGCCGTAGCGATTGAGCAGTTGCAAAGCCAGCGCATGGCTCGCCTCGGTCGCCGACGGGCCAGCATTCTCACTCCCCTTCTGCGCACGAACAGGCAGCAGCGACCAGCGCCCCTGCGCAGTAGGCGGCGTAGTCTTGCGCGAACGAAACACAGCGCCGGTCTGCAATCGCCGCGGCGCCCGCGCACTGTCAGGCTTCGCGATGTAGGCGCGCAGAGCATGCAGCGAATCATTCGTGATGAGTCCGCGCCACACCAGGTTCCACAGCGCGTCGATGGTCTCGCCGGGATAGCCGCCGCCTACTGCCGCATGCAGCGCGTCGAAGAAGCTTGCGCCTGTGGATTCAAGCACGGAAAGCAGCTTCTCTTCGCGCTCGGTGAGGGGTTCAGTCTGCGGCCTCTGTTGCATCAGCAGCGGAAATTTGTCGGCAAGAAACAACGCAATGCGCCCGTCGCGTTCGCCGATGGGTTCCACGCCCGCCCACGTCACTTCGCCCGCGGCAATCAGCGTATCCAGGCCTGCCGAAGCATACTCCGCAATGCGCGCAGGCAAAATCGCAGACTCCAGCAACGATGCAGGCAGCGGCGCGCCCTGCAAGCTCTCGATCGCGTCCAGCAGCGCGTCCAGGTGCCCATGCCTGCTGCGTCGCGGCGAAAGCAGCCCCTGCCAGTGCGTGAGGAAACGCGCCAGCGTGTGCTGTTCCACCGGCTCCACTTCGCGCCGCAGCTTTGCCAGCGATTTGCGGCGAATCAGCCGCAGCATCTCCGCATCGCACCACTCGCGGTGAAGTCCTCCCGGACGAAATCCGCCCTCGAGCACGCGGCCCTCATGCGCAAGCTGCCGCAGCGCGGCTTCCACAGCTTCAGCATCCAGCGCAAATCGATCGGCAGCCTCGCGCGTTGTGAACGGCCCATGCGTGCGCCCATAGCGACGCACCAGTTCGAGCACTGGATGCGCAACTGTCTCGAGCAGCGCCGTAGCCAGACCTGGCGGCAGCGGAACACCCAGCGCATCGCGATAACGCGCCGCATCTTCAGCCGCAATCAATCTCCGTTCGCCCGCAATCCGCAGTTCGAGCAAACGGCGTGAGCGCACAAGGCGATCCACATGCGTCAGCAAATCGGGTGAGACCACGCGACGCGCCAGTTCATCACGGGATAAATCTCCCAGTCGCAAACAAAGATCGTGAATACCGTCTGCCGAACGCGCGCGATAATTTTCAGGCAGGCACTGCGCAATCTCCTCCACCTCGGCAATCGCATCGGCATCGAGCAATTCGCGCAAGTCCGCTTCACCAAGCAATTCGCGCAACTGGTCCTGATCAATCGTCAACGCCTGCGCGCGCCGCTCTGCCAGCGGAGCATCGCCGTCATAAAGAAAATTCGCCACGTAGCTGAACAACAGCGACGCCGCAAAAGGCGAAGGCTTGCGCGTCTCCACGACATGTACGCGGAGCTGCCGCTGCTCAATCGCGCGCAGCGTTTCAATCAGCGCCTGCATGTCAAACACATCGCGCAGGCACTCGCGATAAGCCTCAAGCAGCAGCGGGAACGAAGGATACCGAGACGCCACGCTGAGCAGATCGTAGGAGCGCTTGCGCAACTGCCACAGCGGCGAGCGCGCATCGGCACGGCGGCGCGGCAACAGCAGCGCGCGCCCCGCCGCCTCGCGAAAACGTCCCGCAAACAGCGCCGTCGTTCCCAGTTGCCGCAGCACCAGCGCCATGGCCTCGCCCGGCTCGACAAGAAACCAATCGGGATCGGGCGGCGCATCCGTATCAGGAAAGCGCAGCACAAAGCCGTCGTCGCCCCACAGCGTTTCCACCTCCGGGCCGCCGGCGGCGCGGATGCGCGCGCTCACCGCCATCGCCCAGGGAATGTGGATGCGGCTTCCAAAAGGCGTCAGCACGCACACGCGCCAGTCGCCCAGCTCGTCGCGGCAGCGCTCAATCACCACCGTGCGATCGTCGGGAACCGACCCTGTAGCCGCCTCCTGATCGGCAAGAAACTGCATCAGGTTTTCCGCCGCGCCAGGATCGAGATCGTGCTCGGCGACAAGGCGCGTCAGCGCTGCAGGCTTCGGCAATGCGCGCAACTCGCGTACCAGCGCGCCGATGCGGCGTCCAAACTCCAGTGGCCGTCCCGGCCCGTCGCCCTTCCAGAAGGGCATCTTCCCCGGCTCGCCGGGCGCGGGCGTCACCAGCACACGGTCATGTGTAATCTCGACAATCCGCCACGTAGACGCGCCCAGGATGAACGTCTCGCCGGGATGGCTTTCGAAAACCATCTCCTCATCCAGCTCGCCCACGCGCACGGACTTGCCTTCGCTGTGCGCCAGAAAAACCCCGTAGAGCCCGCGATCCGGGATCGTTCCCGCATTGAGGATCGCCAGCCGCGCCGCGCCGTCGCGTGCAGTCACCACGTTGCGAATGCGATCCCACGTCAGTCGCGGCCGCAGCTCAGCAAACTCGTCCGAGGGGTAGCGACCACTCAGTAAATCGAGCACGCCTTCAAAGGCCGCGCGTGTCAGTGCGCCGAAGGGCGCGGCGTGGCGAACCATCTCAAACAGCGCGTCGACGCTGACTTCGGGCTTCGGAGTCTCAGCTTCCTTCCGCGCTCCATCCCATTCTTCAAACTTCAACTCGGCGGTCAGGTTCTTCGCGCGGCGTGTGGCCTTGACGATCTTCGGTTTGCGCGAGGGCGCGGGAGCCGACGGAGGATGGGCGACAATCGCCACCAGTTGTTGCGCCAGCACGTCCAGCGGATTGCGCGGGTAGCGTGTGGACTCAATGTGCCCCTCATGCATGGCGCGGGTGACGGCGGCGCAGGCCACCAGGTCAGCTCGATACTTGGGAAAAAGAATGCCCTCGCTCACCGCATCCACGTGATGCCCTGCGCGGCCAATCCGCTGCATACCGCTGGCCACCGAAGGCGGCGCTTCAATCTGAATCACCAGGTCGACAGCCCCCATATCGATGCCCAGCTCCAGCGTCGACGTGGCGCAGAGCGCGCGAATCTTCCCTGCCTTCAACTGCTCCTCAATGATGGAGCGCTGCGGCGCGGCGAGTGAGCCATGATGTGCGCGCGCAATGTCCTCCCCGGCCAATTCATTCAGCGCGCCGGCCAGCCGCTCGGCCACCTGCCGGCTGTTCACAAACAGGATCGTCGAGTTGCGCTCGCGAATGATTTCGAGCAGCCGCGGATGAATCGCATTCCAGATCGACACCCGCTTGGGCGCCTGCGAAGCCGGACCGCTGGGCAGATATTCCTGCTCGCCCAGCCGCGTCATATCCTCAACGGGAACTTCAATTCTCAACTTCAAACGCTTGGGAGCACCGGCATTCACAATCGTCACCGGGCGATAGCGGAGTCGGCTTGCAGGCGTGCCGAGGTCTGAGGGACCAGGGACTAAGGGACCAGGGACTAAGGGACTTGCCGTGAGCGATTCATCCGTATGTACGATAAGCGGAGACAGTTCCCGAACCTTGAAACCATCAAGGTCGCTTTCAAAATCCGCCTCGGCCGGAACCGGGTCTTCAGTCCCTAGTCCCTCAGTCCCTAGTCCCTGTTCTTCTACTCCGCCAAGAAACCGTGCCACTTCTTCCAATGGCCGCTGTGTCGCCGATAGCCCAATGCGTTGCAGCCTCCGCTTCGTCAGCGCCTCCAATCTTTCTAATGAAAGCGCCAAGTGTGCGCCGCGCTTGGTCGGAACCAGCGCATGAATCTCGTCGATGATCACCGTATCCACCGTGCGCAGAGCCTCGGAAGCCTGCGAGGTGAGCAGCAGGTAAAGCGACTCCGGGGTGGTGATCAGAATGTCGGATGGATTGCGTGCAAAACGGGCCCGCTCGCGCTGCGGAGTGTCGCCGGTGCGCACGCTGATGGTGGGCTCGCGAAACTCCACGCCCATGCGCCGCGCCATGTTGGCCATGCCGGCCAGGGGCGAACGCAGATTGCGCTCCACATCCACGGCCAGCGCCTTCAGCGGTGAAATGTAAACGATCCGGCATCCCTTCGCATCGGCAGCTCTTTGATCTCTGA
>Ga0302146_10000858_pt1 | contig 18563 bp, 23 predicted proteins | sample I_Bog_E3_1_FD_193578 | JGI IMG/M metagenome (GOLD analysis project Ga0302146, IMG submission 193578) | Peat permafrost microbial communities from Stordalen Mire near Abisko, Sweden - I_Bog_E3_3 | ecosystem: Environmental > Terrestrial > Soil > Wetlands > Peat | place: Sweden: Abisko, Stordalen...
CTTCGCGAACCGTGCCGTCCCTTGGTACGGCCATCGTCAAGGTCTTCGATATCGTCGCCGCCACCGTTGGGTGGAACGAACGACGGCTGCAGGCCGCCGGTCGCCCCTTCCGGGCGATCCACTCGCATCCCTTCGACCATGCGACCTACTACCCGGGTGCGACCCGAATGGCAGCGAAGCTGATCTTCGACCCGAGCGATGGCACCATCCTCGGGGCTCAAATCGTCGGTCGGAACGGTGTTGACAAACGAATCGATGTGATCGCGACGGCAATGGCCGGTGGTATCGCCGCCGATCAACTTGCCGACCTCGAACTGGCCTACGCGCCGCCCTTTTCATCCGCCAAGGATCCCATCAACCTCCTCGGCTATATGGCGGAGAATGTGCTGAGCGGAGACTGCGACATCGTTGGTCCTCAGGAGTTGGGCCAACTCGTGGAGAAGGGATGGCCGGTCATCGATGTGCGAACTGCTGAGGAGCACGCAGCTGGTGCAATCGAAGGCTCGATCAATCTTCCGATCGACTCGCTCCGTGACAATCTCGCATCGCTTCGTCATGGGCCGGTCGTGGTCTACTGCCAGGTGGGTCAGCGAGGACACACTGCTACGGCACTGCTGCAAGAGCTTGGAATAGTGGCTCGAAATCTCGATGGTGGCTACCAGACATGGTTGGCCTGGACCAGAGCGAAGGAGCGGGTCCCAAGCACGTCGATCACTTAGGGTTCAGAGCCTCATCCCCTTAGTCGACCGCCTCCGCTGGCTCGCCGCTCGTCTGGAGCACCTCGGCGTACGCCATGTCGAGGAACGGATCGGTCTCTCGTACACCTCGAAGTAGAGGCGATCGGCGCGCCCGAAAGTACATTTCGGACGTTGTCGCTCGCGATTTCCCACTATTGGTGCTGGCAACGCCATTAGTAATGGCATTGTCGCTGTTGACGACCCGGGGCATGGCACGGTCTCTATGAAGCCCGGGTCGATTCAAGGAGTCGTCGGCAGGGATGGCCCGGACGCCGGCGAAGTGATCGAGAACTGCCGGGACTTCGTGAAGCCGGCCTCCTCCGCCCTTAGGGCTCCGGCGCAGGGCATTCGTGTCGCCGGTGCGACAGCGGACGAACAGTTGGCACTACCCGGGATTGACTGCCACCCCCCGAGTGAACCAACTCCAGGGCTTTGGCCCAACGCCGTAGCGCTGGTCAACGTCGTCGAGGACGAAGCCGGCGCCCCGAACCAGGGCGACGGGGTCACGGGTGAGATGACAGCCATCGGCTACACGGTGCTGGAGAGGTTCCAATCGGCGTTGCCATGCCGCCACGCCCGGATCAGGAGCAAGGCCATGTTCGAGGAAGTGGAACCGGCCTCCAGGACGGAGCACCCGGCGGACCTCCGCCAGGGCGGTGCTGATGTCGGGAATCGTGCACAGGGCGAAGGTGCAGAGGGCATCGTCGCAGGAGTCACCAGGGAGCGGAATCGACTGGCCGTCGAGCCCGACGAGTTCGACCGGCACCGGTGAGCGGTCAATCCGCCGTTGTGCAATCCGGAAGGCCTTGGCTGACGGTTCGACAGCAAAGACTCTCTCGACGGTCGGAGGATAGTGGTCCACATTGAGGCCCGAGCCAAATCCGATCTCGAGGACCCGTCCGGACAGCCCGCTAGACAGCTCGGCGCGCCATTTCTTCAGTCCGGCGGTCCCACACGCTCGGTCGACCAGGACTGGGAGGATGTGGTCGCGGTAGAGGCCCATGTAGCGAGAGTACCGATCCGAAGTACCCACTGGAGTTCCGGCACGCAAGGGTGGAACGAAGGGAGTCGCACCGTCATCTGCCGACTGGTCGTCGACCTTTCTGGGTGTTCCGACGGGCACTTCGAGGCACCTTCATGCGAAATCGTGTCGACGCGGGAATAGGGAAGCGACCTCACCGTTGTAGGTAAGGTACCCCCCAGGGTATCTTGGGATAAGTGAAGGAGACGAAGATGACCTTGGTGAACTCCATGAGCAGTGGTGTAGGTCGAGGGGCCCGCATTGTCGTCGGACTGGTGATGCTTGGCGTGGGGTTGGCCCTTGGTGGGGGATGGTTGGCATTGTCGATCGTCGGTCTCGTGCCCCTTGCGGCTGGGGCGTTCGGCTTCTGCCTGATCGCGCCGCTCATCCTTCAGCCGTTGCGTGCAGCCGGCTCGGCGGGAGCTTGACCGGTGGATCGCCACCAGTGGGATGAGCGTTACAGCGGCGATGATTTGGTCTGGACAAGTACCCCGAACCAGTTTCTGGTCTCCGAGGTAGTCGACCTCCCGCCGGGTCGAGCGGTCGACCTGGCCTGCGGCGAGGGCCGCAATGCAGTGTGGCTTGCCGAGCAGGGCTGGGAGGTGACAGGGGTGGACTTCTCTGCCGTGGGTCTCGCAAAGGCACAGCGATTCGCTGCACTCTGGAACGTAGAGGCCACCTGGGTTGAGTCTGCGGTGCAGGAGTGGAGACCTCCGTCGGAGGGTTTCGATCTGGTGGCCGTGCTGTATCTGCAGTTGCCGCAACCTGAGCGTTCGATCGCTCTCGAGGTGGCCGCGTCCGCAGTGGCCCCGGGGGGCACGTTCCTGGTTGTGGCTCACGACCAGGAGAACTTGATCAGGGGTTTCGGTGGCCCGCCGAACGCCGAAGTTCTCTACAACGTTGCCGATGTCACCGAGGTGGCTGTTGGAGCCGGTCTGACTGTGGAGCGCGCCGAGCAGGTAGTCCGGGTCGTGGACACAGATACAGGGACGAAGGACGCAATCGACACCCTGGTGAGAGCCAAACGGCCAATGTGAGGCTCGCGTCAGAGCCTTTAAATCCGAAAAGGAGAGAGGAGGTCCAATGGATCTCCTTCAACCAGTCGGCAGTCGAGGGTGGATCCATCATGGGAATGCACGATGTCATCCAGGAGCATTTGCCGTTCACGGCGTCGGTTCTCGCCGTCTGTGCCCATCCCGACGATGAGAGCTTCGGGCTGGGAGCGGCGCTGAGTACATGGGCAGACCAGGGCACACGCGTTTCCGTCCTGAGCTTCACGCACGGCGAGGCATCCACGCTGGGTGCCAACCGCGGGAATCTGCATCAGCTCCGAGCGAATGAGCTGGCCACGGCTGCGGGCGAGCTCGGGGTAGAAACGGTGCGCCTTCTCAAGTACCCAGATGGTCGACTCACCGAAGAGCCGTCCGACAAGCTATCGGCAGACGTCCGCAGTGCCGTGGAGCTCGTCGATGCGAGTCTCCTGCTGGTATTCGACGAGGGCGGGATCACCGGGCACTCCGATCATGTGCGGGCCACCGAGATCGCCACGGCAGTGGCCGGCGAGATTGGCATACCGGTGCTTGGTTGGGCCCTTCCCGAGGCGATTGCGGCACAGCTCAACGATGAGTTCGCGGCGACATTCGTGGGAAGGCATCGGGAGGAGATCGACCTGTCGGTCGAAGTAGACAGGTCCCGCCAGCACCGGGCGATCCGTTGTCATGCCAGTCAGTCGAGCGAGAATCCCGTGCTCTGGCGCCGACTGGAGCTTCAAGGCGATCGGGAGGTTCTCCGATGGCTGGATCCGGGACACGCGATGGTCGGTAGCCAACCGTCCGCATGACCACCATTCTGGTGACCGGGGCCGCTCGGACGAGCAGAGCGAGTTGGATCAGTCCTCGGGGGGCGGCGCATCATGGGATGCGATGGAATTGCCGGGAATACCCCCGAGGGTATTAAGGTTTTACCGTGTGAGGATCTCGGAGAGGAGTGGGCGATGGCCACAGTCGAACTGACGGAGCAGAACTTCGAGGGGATCGTGAACGAGAGTGCCACCGTCCTCGTCGACTTCTGGGCATCGTGGTGCGGACCTTGCCGGGCCTTCGCCCCGATCTTCGAAGCGGCATCCGAGCAGCACCCGGAGATCGTCTTCGGGAAGGTGGACACGGAGGCTGAGTTCGAGTTGGCCGGCTCATTCGGGATTCGGTCGATTCCCACGCTGATGGTCTACCGCGACCAGATCATCGTCTTTTCGCAGCCCGGTGCGGTTCCAGCTGAGGCGCTCGAGAGCTTGATCACTCAGGTCGCGGAGCTAGACATGGACGAAGTGCGACGCTTGGCGGGGCAGCAGAAGTCCGAACTGAGCCAGTCATGAGCCGGTTGCCAGTAGCGCGTAGTCGGCACCTTGGACTCCAGGAGAGAGGATGGTCACATGCAGCTGCCCGATGATGTGGTGGAGGACGTGAGGAAGCGGCTCCGACGTGTCGCCGGACAGGTGCAGGGTGTTGAGCGCATGTTGGCCGAGGGCCGGGAGTGCCGGGACGTGGTGACTCAACTGTCTGCAGCCTCGAAGGCGTTGGAGCAAGCTGGCTTCAAGTTGATCTCCTCTGGTCTTGTCTACTGTCTGGAGAACCCTGAGGAGGCGGCAGCCGACGGGTACGCCATCGACGAGGTCCAGCGGATGTTCATGAAGTTGGCGTGAGGTGTAGCAGATGACATCATTCGAAGTCGGGGGACGAGGAAGATGTTGTGCGGCCCTTCAGGATGACGGCGCCGGTGTCCGTGACCGAGATCGCGACGTCGCCGCAACGTTCAAAAGAAGCTCGGCGTCGAGCGCGCTCCGCTCGAGATTCTCGGTGCCTGCAATCCTGGATTCGCCTATTACCGGGCCATTGTCGTCATCCCATCGACGAGTCTGACTCGGCAGTGCAACATGGGGGGCAAACTGCCTCGTGTTCCGTTCGGGGACCGCATGGCCACGCGGTCGCTGCGCACTCCATCGGCGTCATGCGTTGAGGAGCCCCACTACCGGACTCCGCCTGACAGCGACTGAAGGCACAGGGACGCGGTGCCCACGAGTACCCACAGGACTCCACCCAGGGCAAGGGGCCTCATGCCAGTCCGACGGATGTCGGTCATCTTGGTCGAGAGACCGATCGCCGCCAATGCGGTCGCGATCATGAACTGGGCAAGAACCGACAGGCCCGGGTGCCAACTCTGCGGGATCAGTCCGACGGTGTTCAAAGAGACCGCAACGAGGAACCACACAATAAAAACGGGGAAGGTTCCGAGCACGTGGGCGCCGAGCGAACGACGTGGGGCCTCGTCGGGCCCCACCGGCCCCTGGCGAGAACGCCAGAAGGAAATGCCCAGCGTGATGGGGATGATCATCAGTGTCCGGGTGAGCTTCACCACGATGGCGGTGGATGCCGCTCCATGGCCGAAGACGGACCCGGCCGCTACGACGGACGACATGTCGTTGATGGCGGTCCCCGCCCACTGACCGAAACCGTGAGGGGTCATCCCGAGGATGTGGCCCAGGCTGGGAAACGTCAGGACAGCGGCGATGTTGAACGTGAAGATCGTTGCGATTGAGTAAGAGACGTCCGCCTCGGTTGCCGAGATGACGGCATCGGTCGCGGCAATAGCGGAAGCTCCGCAGATCGCTGTCCCCACGCCGATGAGGGTCCGCAAGTCGCGTCCGATACCCATGAGTCGACCAATCAGTGCAGCACCAACCAAGGCGATGGCCAGCGAGCCGATCATGATCGGTACCGATGCGGACCCCGTCGTGACGACCTGCCGGAACGAGAGCGCCGTTCCGAGCACCACAATCGACCCCTGGAGCACCGCTTTGCTGGCGAAACCGAGGCCAGGGCGAACTGCCGCAGGGACCGGACGGAGCAGAGAGACGGTGACCCCGCCCACGATCGCGAACACGGGAGCGCCCACGACGGGGACCGCGTGCCCGAGTGCCGTGGCGAAGCCAGCGAGGAGGATCGCTACACCAACCCCTGGCATCAACAGCTGGAGGCGACGAACCATTGGTCGCCCTGCACCGGCGTTGGCCACTCCGACCCGACTGTGCTCGACGGGTTGTTGCGGGATCATGCATCAAGCATGAGGTCGCACCTGGTGTACGGATAGGCCGAGGTTGGTGATCTCTCTATAAGGTTTCACTATGCCCCTGCCGCAGCCGCAGCCAGACCTGGTCTCGCTGGACCTCCTCCAGAGCGTCGCTGACTTCGGGTCGATCCGTCAGGCTGCGCTGGCGCATGGGATCACGCAGCCGGCTGCGAGCACCCGACTTCGGAACCTCGAGGCGAACATCGGACTCGATCTCCTCGACCGGTCCTCCGGTCGGGCGCAGCTGACGCCGAATGGGCGCGCCATAGTCGAGTGGTCGACTCGGATTATCGAAGACATGAGGGGACTCCTCGAGGGTGCGGCGGCCCTGCGGTCGGAGGCCAAGGGCCAACTCCATGTGGCCGCGTCGATGACGGTCGCTGAGTACCTGGTGCCCCAGTGGCTCATCCGGCTGAGGACGACAGACCGCGACATGCGCGTGTCGTTGGAGATGGGCAACTCCGAACACGTGATCGACCTGGTCAGGGATCGACGAGCCGAGCTCGGATTCGTCGAGGGGCACTCCACTCTTGCTGGACTTCGGAGCCAGGTGGTGCTCGACGACGAACTCCTCGTCGTCGTCGAGCCCTTGCACGCGTGGGCGAAGGGCGGGCGTCGGGTATCGGCGCAGGAACTGGCCGAGACACCGCTCGTCTTGCGCGAAATGGGGTCCGGCACCCGTGAAGTGCTGGAGCGGTCCTTGCAGCGTCTCGGACTCGCCGTAACTCCAGCCGTTGAGCTGGGCTCCACGACGGCGATCAAGGCAGCCGTCGAATCGGGGCTCGGCCCCGCCGTGCTGAGCCGTCTGGCCGTCAGCGCAGATGTCGACGCCGGGCGCCTCATAGTGGTGCCGATCGAAGGCATGGACCTTTCTCGATCCATCCGGGCGGTGTGGCTGAGGTCCCAGCCACTCTCGCGACGCGCCTCGCGCCTGCTCGCCCAGATCACGGCGCCACGGTCTGCGGGGAACTCGAACCAGCGAAAAGCTGTCCGTACTACCGACTAGGGGAGATCAGATTCCAAGGGAGCGTGGGACTCGAAGGCTCAGCGCCATTCTTTGCGGATGATCTTCGCCATTTTCAGATTGATGGCGGCGAACCGCCCGAATTGGATGACCACGTTCTTTCGGGCCCGCAACGTCTTGTCGGTCGGGAGCGGAGCACTCTCGATGCTGGCATCGGTCTCGTCCATCGCCCGTCTCCTCTCCTACTCGGGGATCAGCGACCAGCCCGGAAGGGCCTTCGCCTTGTAGATGAACATGTAGTGGAGCAGCAGCTTGATCCAGTGTCCGGCGAGGCCAATCTCCCCGAACGTGTCGTTGAGGCTCCGTCCGGTCGCTGGATACTTCACGAGGTCGGGGACGACCGGGTACATCGTCATCGAGGCCGCGCTGCCCTGACGCAGGCCCGATCCGGCTGAGGCCACGCAGGCGGCACCCATGTCGGCCATCGACGCCGATCGGACGGGCGCCGAGGCACCATCTCTGATCATGGCCGAAATGTTGGTTGCCGCCAGCTTCCCCATGATCCCCGACGGCATGCCGGTGCGCGGGGGGGACGGGGTGATGACGGTGCCGTTGGGCGACTTCCGGGGCTTCGAGATCTGGTGGGGCGGGGCGAAGGCGATACCCACCGCGAAGATGGTGGGGAATCGGGGGACCTGGTAGGTGCTGGGCCAGTCCTCCGCACGCCACTCGTCAAAGGGCTTGGCTGAGTAATCGGCGTCTACCTTCATGAACCCGTTCGGCGCGAACAGTTCGTTGGTGATGTCCACTCCGCTCGCGTCGTACGCCTGGAGATCGACCCCCCGGAAGGGTGGGAGCAGCATGGCGAAATCGAAGGCCTGCGAGTTCTTCGACCCGTCCAGCTGCTCGTAGTGGACGACACCCTCCTCGACACGTTCGACGTGGGCACCGGTGATGGCCCGGATCCCGCGCTCGCGGAAGAGTGACTCGGTCCACAACTTGGAGGTCGTCTGAAATCCCTGCTGGGTGAACGTTAGACCGCCGACGCCGAAGTCCCCGAGCTCGTACTCGTTGGTGAGATAGATGATGTCGGCCAGGTCCCGGACGCCGGCCTGGCGGACCTCATGCTCGACATTGAACGCGTACTCGAACGCCGCCCCTTCGCAGGTGCAGGTCCCGTGCCCCATGCCGACGATGATGACCTGGCGATGGCCATGCTTCATCTGCTCGATCGATGCCTGCAGGGCCGCCGACGCGCTGACCGCGTGCCCGGATGTGCACACGGACCTGGAGAACCCGTCTGGGCCCAGCCCGGGCGTGGCACCGAAGTTCAGCTTCGGCCCTGTCGCGTTGATCAAGTAGTCGTACTCGAGCATTCCTTGTTTCCCGGCTCGTGCCGGGTCGGTGTAGGTGATGTCGACGAACGGTCGCACTCGCGTTCCGTCCCCTTCCGGGTGGATCGCCGTCGCCAGTGCCTGGTGGTACTCGATGCCCTTGCGCTTGTAGATCGGTGCAAGATCGAAGGTCACCTGGTCGGGCTTCATCTTGCCGACCCCGACCCAGATGTTCGACGGGATCCAGTTCCACTTGGAGTTCGGCGTAACCACCACGACCTCGTCGGAACGCGTGAGCATCCGGGTGAGGTGGAGTGCCGCCGTGTGCCCGGCGATCCCTCCGCCCAAGACAACCACTCGTGCCATATCAGACCTCCATGCCTCTACCTGGAATCAGCATACCATATACCCATAGGGGTATCTGTCTCGATGAGTGGCGCCCTCGGAGGGTCTCTTCATGGGGGGCTCGGGATGGGCGAAGCACAGCTCCAGGAATGCCGTCAGGCATGACGCATCCTTGACGATCGACACTCCTCGTCGGGGATCCTTGGTGATGTCGAGCGATGGGCAGAACACGTCGGTGTCGTTACAGACGAAGTGCGGCGAGCCCAACACGCCGCGCCGCTGGCTCGTGTCGGTCCGCCACTACTGCGGCACGGTGGGACTGGTCAGGCATGACGACCGAGGCCACGGGCGAGCTACTCCAGCGTGACCCACTCCGAGATGTCGCGGCCGTCCTCGAAGAGCGCGTCCCGGAGCGCGAAGCCCACCCGCTCCCCACCTGGAGATCGGTTCGGTAGGCCTGATTGGCCAGCGCCAGGGCATCGAGCGTCGAGTTGGGGAACCGGTCGACATCGAGTTGTTGGAACAGGCCCGGGGCAACCTGCTGGCGGAAGTCGTCGACATGTTCCTTCGTGACCGTAGGGTCCAGTGGCGCGCCGCTCACCTGCTCGAGCGGCTATGCCCGCACCCGGATGGCGACATCCTGCGCCCGGCCCGCGCTCGCTGCTTCTCGATCGCCCGCAGGCCGACGTGGGTGAAGGGACACCAGATGTCGGCGAAAACTCCGATGACCGCGCTCGTCGAGGTGCTCGAGCTGCCGTCTTTCGCGTCGGCGGATGACCGACGGTCCTGGTGAACCGGACCCGTCGCGTCCTCTCGGTGGGCCGTCAACTCGCTCGAGCAGCCTTGCCGTTGAGCGGATGTCCGAAAAGCGCGTTGAACATGCAGATGTCGAGTGCTCCGGCGGCAAGTGACACGAGGCCGACGACAGCGAGGGCCCACCATCCTCCGCCGAGGAGCCCGCCGATGACAATCAGCGCCACACCGGCGATGACCCGCACCGCCCGTCCCGTATTCGATGCCATGAACCTTGAGAATCCCATGATCAGCACCCCTTCTCTCCGTTGCTGTTGCGCCTCGCTATTCACGCCAACTTGGTGAACAGTCGTTGCACCTCCTCGAGGGGATACCCCGACTCGGCCGCCTCGTCGGGATGCTCGATGCAGTAGGTCAGGCCACTCGCGATCAGCCGAAAGCCGACTTGTTCGAGCGCCTTGGTGGCAGCACTCAGCTGGATGACAACTTCACGGCACTCGCGCCCTTCGGCCAGCATCGTCTCTACGGCCTGCACCTGCCCTCCGGCACGCCGCAATCGCTTGCGGAGGTCTTCGACGACCTCGTCAGGTAGTTCCACGACTGCTCCTCCTTCATCGAGGGGATGTCATCTGCTCGGTCGCTCCGGGGTCAGTGGGAGAACGTCACTTTCGGGAGGATCCGCCCGAGCCACTTCGGTTGGTGCCAGTTGCTGTGTCCTCCCAGGCGGAGGATCACCGGGAGCAGGACGAGGCGGACAACGAGCGCGTCGAGGGCCACGGCGATGGCCAGGATCACGCCCATCTCCTTGGGGGCCAGAGGTCCCGACAGGGCGAAGGTGAGGAAGACGGCGATCATGACGGCGGCTGCCGACAGCACCACCCTCCCGGACGTGCGCATCGACCCAACCATGGCGTGCTCGGGGTCCGGGTGGGTCTCATAGCGCTCCTTGGCCGCCGACAGCATGAACAGCGTGTAGTCCATGGCCACCCCGAAGACCATGGCTCCGAAGAACAATGGCGCCCAGGCATCGATGAAGCCCTGGGGTTGGAAATTAAGCGGGCCGGCGAGGAACCCGTTCTGAAAGATGAGGCGACCGATCCCGAAGGCGCCCGCAACCGACAGGGCGGTGATGAGCACGCCGAGGGCGGCGATCAACGGGGCCCCGAGCGCGATGAGGAGCAGCAGGAACCCGAGCACCCCGAGGATGCCGAGCACCAGCGGCGTGTCAGAGGACAGCGACTGTTGGAGGTCGTGGTTCTCGGCCGCAGCGCCTCCGACCAGGGTCCCGGCGGGAAGGACCTGGCGCAAGTGGTCAATGGTCGCCCCGGTCGTGGTGGTGGATGGACCGGAGGTCGGGACCACCTGGTCGAGCGTCCATCCGGCCTTGGTCGGCCCCGGGACGACGCCGGCCACGCCCGAGGTGTGGGCCAAGGTGGTCAGGGCCAGGTCCTGCTTCCCTTCGGGAACCAGGACCTGGAGGGTGCCGGGCGCACCGGGTCCGAAGGCCCCGGTGACCTGGTAATAGCCGACCCTAGCGTTGGCGCTGGCCGGCACGATGGTGATCGAGGGCATATTGGTCCGCAAGCCGATGACCGGAGCTGCGGCAAGGAGCAGCACGATGAGTGCCGCCGCGCCGGCCGGGAACGGATGGCGCCACAGGAACCGGCCCCAACGGTGCAGCATCCGGTCGAGGGGGCCCTCGCCCTCGGGTCGAGGCCCCCGGCGCAGCCGGATCCTGCCCTTGTTGATATTGGTGCCGAGCTTGCCGAGCACCGCCGGCAGAAGGGTCAGGGTGGCAGCCAGCACCGCGATGACCGACAGCATGATCCCGAAGGCCATCGATCGGAACGCCGGGCTCGGCACGATGAGGATGGCGGCGAGCGAGGCGAGGACGGTCAGCGCGCTGAAGGCGACGGCCTTGCCGGCGGTGTCGACCGTCTCGGCCACCGCGGCGACGATCGCTTCTCGGTCACCCGGTTGCGCGTTGCGGCGTTCGAGGGCCGACCGGAACCGCATGACCAGGAAGAGCGCGTAGTCGATGCCCAAGGCGAGGGCGAACATGAGGGCGAAGTTGAGTGCCCAGATCGAGACCGGCGTGAACTTCGTGGTGATCACCAGTGCTCCCGCGGCGACCAGCAGCCCCGCCATGGTGAGGAGGAGGGGGAGCCCCGCGGCCACCAGACTGCCGAATGCGATGACGAGGATGATGATCGTCACTGGCCAGGACAGCAGCTCCGATCGGAGCATGGCGGACCGGTTGGCGTTGTTGAAGTCAGCCCAGAGCGCACTGCTTCCCGTCAGGGTCACCGAGACGCCGGAAGTGGACAGCGCGCCGAGCGGGTTCGCCAGTGAGTCGGCGGCCTGCACCATCTTGTTGGAGTCGGCGGCGGATCCGGCGGTGATCACCGCGGTGCGACCGTCCCGGGAAAGCGAGACGCCGGCCTGCGGGGCCACCACCGTGGACACCTGCGGGTCGTTGCGCAACAACATGGTCGCCCGGGCCACGGCGGCCAAAGCTTTCGGGTCCGACGCAATCGGGCCTTGGTGGTCGACCACGACCACCTGCAGCGCGGTGGCCCCGAGACCGGCGAAGTCCTTTTCGATGATGGCCCGGGCTGCCACGGACTGGCTGTTGGATGCCTGCCACCCGGCACCGGCCAGCGCGCTCTCGACGTGGACCGCGAAGAAACCGAAGATCATGAGCACGAGCAGCCAGGCAATGAGGATCCGACGGAAGTGGGTGGCCGTCCAGGTACCGAGCCGAGCGAATCGGCTGGTGTGGCTCGCGTGATCCGTACCCCCGATCTCTTGGGCGCCCTTCGCTGATTCGGCGGAGGGGTCCGAGCCCACGGCCCTGGCTGACGCCTCTGGTGCATCGAGACCGGTTGCTGGCCTTGCTGTCATGGGGAGCAATCCTCCTGTGTCGCCTGCGGTCGCACCCATTCGGGTGGAGCGCGTGCTCGGATACCTGGGTGGGTATCGGGAACCCTAACAGGATACCCCCCTGGGTATCAAGCGACTTCGGCGCAACGCGGGTGTCGTGCACCGCAGACGACGCCGTGGCTCAATTCGAAGTGGTGGAAGTCGGCGTGCAGCGAACCGCTGAGAGCGAGGTTTGTAAGGGATCGATCGCACCAGGAGGAAAGGGCGCAATCCCTTGTGAGCAGGCGCGTGTCGCTCCGCCACGCTCACTCAGGTTGGGTGTCAGCGCTCGCACGATTTCTAGCGGCTCATCCCAGGGCGAGTGGTACCGGATCTCGTTCGGTTCTACGCGAACCTCGGGCTGAAGACCCTGATGCCAGCCGGTGGTCCTGCCGGTGCTACCTCTTGGAGATCAGCAGTCCGTGTTCCGCTAGGAAGGCAACCTGCTCCGCATGCATCGGCTCGGGCGGTTCCGTGAACCACCCATGTTCCACGCCCGCGTTGATGAACTGCTCGCCCTCGATTTGGCAGAGGAATGCGAGTCCGACGGGCGAGTCCATTCCATGGAGGTAGTGGCTCGGGTACTCGATGTAGCCGAGGAGCGGCCCCGCATGGAGCTCCAGTCCGATCTCCATGGCTGCGACCCTGCTGACAGCGGCCCTTATTGGCTCTCCGAAGCGGACCGTGCCGCCGGGGATGTGCCAGAGGCCCGAACACGGCCCCGATGCCCGCTTCGTAAGGAGGATGCCAAGCGGACTCTGTACGACGACCTCCACGGTGAGTCGTGGAACCTTGGAATAGATCTCCTCGAACTCCGAATGGGGCAGTTCACCCCTTGGATCCGCTGATGACGGCGGCGACGCCGATCGACCGGTCACAGCGGCGCGGCATCGGTTGCGAGGTGGGAGCGACGAGCCCGCGGGTCGAATGTCAAGCTTCCCCTCTCGTGTGCAAGCAACGACATTGAAGGTAGCTCGAGCATGCGCCTTGGATCTGAGCAAGTCCGGCCACCGGTCGACCACCCGTCTCGCACGGCGCTCCACCGAGCCCTACGTGAAGATGATCTCACCACCGGCGGCCATGGCGAAGAACTCCCCGACGGTGATGATGTCCATGACCTGGTCGATCAGGTCCTCTTCGCCTAGCTCGAACAGGTCCGTCGACGCCTTGCACGCGTAGATGCCCGCCCCCGTGTCTGCAATCATCTCGACGAACTCGGGGATTGGGGGAATGTCGAGCTTCTCCATCTTCTTCTCGAGGTAGTGGGTCATCACCGACGACATGCCGGGTAAGCCTCCGGCGATCGTGGCAAGGTGCAGCCCGGGATTGCCGACGGTGGCCACCTTGATGTGGTCGATTGTCGAGCGATGGATGACATCAAGTCCGAAGAACGTGAAGAACAGATTGGCTTCGATCCCTTCGGCGCGGGCACCGTTGGCCATGATGAGCGCGGGATACACGCCCTCCAGTGAGCCCTTGGAGACGATGATCGATACCTTTTCGATCGGATCACTCATGGGGTACCTTTCTGTTCGATCGGATGCCGCTGGCCCGCCTAGATGCAGCCACGCGGCTTGGGAATTCCGGCGATCTTGGCAGCTGTCTTGGCTGGACCCTTCGGAAACAGCTGGTAGAGCTCCTTGATCGAGACGCCAGAGGTCTTGCCGAGGACCCGAACGGTCGGGCCGCTTCCCTTCTCTATGTACTCGGCCCGCATGAACTTGATGACCTGCCAGTGGTGCTCGGTAAGCACGTCGATGCCCTGTGCCTTGGCGATCTCCGGTGCCATGGCTTCGGTCCACTTGCCCGGGTCCTCGAAGAAGCCCTCATCGTTGACCTCAACTGTTGTGCCGCCATAGATGGCGCTGGACATGGTCGGCTCCTTTGCCGTTGATCCGATGGATGGTGCTGGGGTCATGGGACGCTCTGGATGTGCTTGCCCTGGGTGGGCATTGCAGTACCGACGCCGGGAAGGTCATGGCCCGGCAGGAGGCTGTGCCAATAGAGCGGTTGGAACATCAGCTTGCCCAGGTGGTTGAGTCGAGACTCCTTGAGCAACGGCAAACCGACCGAGGTGGGGAAGTGCCCGGGCAACGGCTCCGTGTCGTAGTTGAAGTCGATGAGCAGTGCCTTGCCGAACCCGGTCTCGATGAAGCAGTTGGTATGCCCGTCAAAACTCCCGTCGAGCGGCTCGCCTGCCAGGAAGCGCCTGACGTTCTCGACCAGGATCTCCCCCTCGAAATGAGTGACCGAGCCTGCTTTGGACGTCGGCACGCCGGCAGCATCGCCGATGGCGAAGACGTTCGGCTTGGCCATCGACTGCAGCGTGTGCTCATCCACCGGTACGAAGCCCAACTCATCACCGAGGCCGGGAGACCTTGCCACGTAGCTGGCACCCCCGTGAAGTGGCACGACCACGGCCAGGTCGAAGCCGACCTCGCGTCCGTCATAGGAGATCAGGCGCCCTGCAGATCCGTCCACCTCGCCCGTATTGAATTCGGTCACCAGGGCAACGCCCTTCTCCTCAAGCAACCCGGCCAGAGCTTTCGCCGCCACCGGCTTGGTGAAGGCGCCGTCGAGCGGGGTGACGTACGTCAGTTCCACCCGATCGCGAATGCCGACCCGCTGGAAGAACCAGTCGGCCAGAAAACAGAATTCCAGGGGGGCAACCGGGCACTTGATGGGCATATCGACCACGTTGACCACCAGCCGGCCTCCGTCGAATCCCTCGAGTGCATCATGGAGCGCCGCCGCTCCCCCGACGTCGTAGAAGGTGAAGACCTTCTCCATCCACCCAGGCCCGGTGAGTCCCTCGGTTTCCTCTTCGACCAGGACAGAGCCGGATGCGACGACCAGGGCGTCGTAGCTCAGTTCGGTGCCGTCTCCCAGATGCACGATGTCCGACTGGATGTCGACGCGCTCAACTGGGACCAGGCGGAACTCGATTCCCTTGTGGAGTTGGTGCCGCCGAGAACGGACGATCTCGGTGCTGTGCGTCAACCCGAACGGCACGAAGAGCAATCCCGGCTGGTAGACGTGATCGTCGTTCTGATCGACGACCACGATCTCGACGTCGTTGCCGGGACAGAGACGCCGCAGCCTGTTGGCGCTGAGCGTCCCGCCCGTCCCCCCGCCGAGGATCACGATCCGCTTGGCCATGATCCCATCCTGGGTCACGTAACACAGCGCCAACAGGGTCATTCGTCCCCACTCCGGTCGGCTCGGTGACGGCACCGGCCACTGTTCAGAGGCTGCCGGCACGTCCCGCAGGCGCCCTCGGGCGGCGACCAGTGGCTTCCGAAGCTGCCGCCACGGATATCACCATTCAGTGGCGTTCCGACGCGGACCCGGCGACCGCCGCCTGGGAGAGGGGGTCGTCCCTCTGCATTACTGACCGGCCCCGAACGCCCGTCGCGACCTGAGGGTTGAAGGAGCGCTCCCACCATGCACGCCGAATACGGGCGCCGAGGCGATCTGCCTGGGCACCAGCCCCGATCCACCGCCTTGAGCCGGACGGACGCCCCTGACTGTGGCAGTTTTGTCGACGTGCCCTGCCCAGTTCTGTCGACACTCCTGAGCTGGTGGGCTATCGACGGAACGCCGGTGAACTGGGCCCACGGTGACCAGGCCGAGACCATTCCCCACGCCATTCGGATGGGATTCTCGGCACCCAAAGGTCAGAGGGGGGGCCTGCTACCTCCTGCTGGGTCCGCCCCCGGCTACTCCAACTCGTCATCGGCCGGGGCACTCGTCAGGAGCTTCCGCCAACGCTCTTCGGGCACGTGGGCCGGCTTGGTCGACTTGAGGAAGTCCTCGAGGACGGCCAAAAATCGGTCGGCGTCCCGCCATGGCAGAAAGTGCCCGGCGCCTTCGAGGATTTCGAGCCGTGCGCCGGGGATGGCCTCGGCGGCCCGGTAGGCGTGGGCCACGGGGATGATGCGGTCGTGATCACCCCAGACGATGAGGGTCGGAACTGCCGAAGCCAGGTAGAGCCGGTCGTGGGCACTGACCCGCTGACCGGCGACGTCGATCACAGAGCGCACCGTGTTCACGAACGCCATCTGTGCATGCCGGTCGGTCAGGGTGGTGTAGCTGCGCCACACCTCGGTCAGGTTGACGCCCGGGTGCCAGCCCACACGCTTGGCCACTGTGCCGGGCCACTCAGCTGCCTCGCGGATCCGCGGGTGAAGCAGCAGGGGGAGCACGTACTCGGCCCCGGGCAGGGTCACTGCCTTTAGCAGCGGGCTGACTTCCTTGCCAAGCCCACCGGAGGCGACGAGTACCAACCGCTCAGCCCACTCCGGAAACTGATAAGCGAACTGCATGGCGACACCACCACCGAGGGAATGGCCGACCAGGGTGACCCGCTCCTTCTCCAGCACGGTGAGCAAGTCTCGGATCCCGCTCGCATAGGCGCCCAACGAGTAGTCGCCACGGGGCTTGGCCGACTGCCCGTGCCCGAGCAGGTCGGGGGCGATCACCGTGTAGTGCTCGGCCAGGGCGGGCATCACCGCCCGCCAAGTCGTCGAACTTCCGGCGATCCCGTGGATCAGCAGAACGGTCGGTCCTTCGCCGGCCATCCGGTAGCTGACGTCGTGTCCATGAATCCGCACCGTGCGTGAATGGAACAGACTGGCTTTCACGGCTTCCCCACTGCGGGAGCGCACGGGGAGTTTCCAGGGAACCGATGGCATCGGACCGGGTCAACGCTTGACCAGCGGGTTGAGGCGCCGAGACGGACTGTGAGTCCGGATCGGACGCCGCCTTGATTCCGGTCACCGGACCACTCGCGTCGCGATCTCCTGAGCATTTGTCCATCATGATCGTGACAGTGTTAACTGTCAAGGTATGGTTACAGTGGTTACTGTCACCGTTGCCCAGCCTGTGGTTGACTGAATTAGTGGACGTTCCCGACGATGTCGCCGCATACGGGCTGGCCGAGTTGGCCACCCGCTCGGGCCTGTCGGCGCGGACGATCCGCTTTTACCAGTCCGCCGACGTGCTGGCGAGGCCCGAGCGGCACGGACGATCAGCCATCTATCGCGAGCACCACCTGGAACGACTCCGCCTCATCGCTGAACTCCAGGACCGGGGACTCACACTCAGCGCCATCCGGCATTTACTTGGCAGACGGGCCAGCCCGGGCATGTCGGTTGGCGACTGGCTCGGCCTGGACGAGACGCTGCGAGGACCCTGGTCCGAGGACCGGCCGAAAGTGGTCGGCGACGACGAGCTCGTCGATGTTCTCGGGACCCGACCCGCAGGGTTGCGAAGCAAGCTCGAACGGTCACGCTATCTGGAGCGTCAACCAGACGGGTCGTGGTTGGTTCGCAGCCCGGCACTGCTCGACCTCGCTCTCCAGCTCCAAGACGCCGGTATCGACGTCGAGCTGACCGGCCAGGCGACGGATCTGCTTCGTCGAAGGCTTGCTCGAGTCGTGGATGACCTGATCGTTTTGTTCGCTGGACGAACCGCCACCGGAGTCGCCGGATGGGCCTCAACGGAGGATCTGGCAGCGTCCCTCCGTGCTCTTCGCCCTATTGCGCGAGAGGCAGCCGGGATCATCCTCGCCCACGAGGTCGAACGCGGCTTGCAGGGCCTTCTCCAGGCAGGGCCAACTGCTATCCGGCGCCACCCTCAGAGAAGTAGGTCACGACGTCGACGCTGACTACCCGTCCGAACCGAGGCATTCAACCGCCGGCAACCACTCGATCGAGCGCTGCATCGCCTGTCCAACCGCGAAGTGCTTTGGTTTGGTGGGGTAGAGACAAAACCCGCAAGACCAGGGTGGGGGCTTGCGTGGCGCAGCCCATTTCCCACGCTAAGGGCCCCGATTTCCCACGAGCCTGGTCAGACCCGCCACGGGCCGCTACCAGCGGTTATCGCCTGCCCCTCCCGACACACACACATCGGTGGCAGCGCAAAATGCGTCGCGCATCGACCAGCAAAGGCCCGGCGCCCTCAGAATGGCACCGGGCCAGTGCTGGGTTGAGCGCCGGTGTCTTCGACCACGGGAGGGGGGTGCTGCCCGCCGCGCTGCGCTGCTGCCCCGGCAAGGACGACCAGCAGGACGCCGGCCAGCTGTGAGGCCGACAGCTTCTGGTGGAGCACGAGCAGGCCAAGCACCACGCCGATGGCCGGTTCGAGGGCCATGAGGGTGCCGAAGGCCGTGGGGGTCATCTGCCGGAGGGCAAGCAGCTCGAACGAATAGGGCACGACGGGCAGCAGGATGGCCAATCCGACGCCTGCTGCCACGACAGCGAGAGTCAGGTGGCCTGCGGCCTGTGGGATGCCGATGATCGCTGCCGTGCATGCAGCTACGGGAATTGTGAGGGCGATGCCGCTGATGCCGGAAAATCGGGCAC
>Ga0302146_10000891_pt1 | contig 18184 bp, 7 predicted proteins | sample I_Bog_E3_1_FD_193578 | JGI IMG/M metagenome (GOLD analysis project Ga0302146, IMG submission 193578) | Peat permafrost microbial communities from Stordalen Mire near Abisko, Sweden - I_Bog_E3_3 | ecosystem: Environmental > Terrestrial > Soil > Wetlands > Peat | place: Sweden: Abisko, Stordalen...
CGTCACGCGCATTCCCGGTGTGATCATGGAGCGGCGCCGTGCCGGCGACGTCTATAACGATCTGAAGTGGCAGGCGATCGATCCCGGCCTCCTGCAGGTCGGAGACGGAGGCGCCGACGAGGCGCGCCGCGCTACCGAATTCCGCGCCCGCATCGTACCGATTCCCCCGAACGGGACCAAGCGGCTCGAAATCGAATACCACGAGCGCATCCCGGTCGAAAATCTGACGTCTCATTTCGCCATCCCGCTGCGTCCGGATGCGTACGAGGCCCAGCAGGCGGGCAAGCTCAAGATCTCGTTCGAACTGAAATCGCAGCATGCGCTGAAAGACTTTCAAATCGCCGGTAAGCTCTACCCGCTGCATATTGCCGAGCGCACCGCGCACCTGGTACGCGGCAGCTTCACCGCCGCCAATCTCAAAATGGACCAGGACTTTGCGGTCGACTACGCTCTCGATAGCAGCCGCACCAACACGCTCGCAGTCATCACCTACCGGAATCCCGCGCCGCCCTCGCCATCCCCCGCGGATGCCACCGCGCGCGCCGCCGGCCCTCAGCCCGGTTTTTTCCAGGCGTCGGCGCTGCTGGCCCCCGCAGCCGCCGCTTCCGAGGCCTCGAGTAGACCCAAGACTGTGATCGCGCTCTTCGACGCGTCGCTTTCCATGCAGTGGGAGAAGCTGGATCGTGAGTTTCAGGCGCTCGAAGGCTTGCTGCACGCGCTCAAACCGGCGGACTCGTTCAACGTGCTCCTCTTCAACACTCAGACTGTCTCGTTCGCTCCGGCCCCGGTGGCTGCCAGCCCCGACGCCGTCGAGAAGGCGCTCGCATTCGTTCGCCAGAGCTCGTTGCGCGGCGCGACCAACCTTGAGGAGGCGCTGAAGGCCGGCCTGGCGCAGGGCGTCCACGTCGCCGCCGCACCGGCGCAACGAGAGTCGTACCTGGTCCTGCTGTCGGATGGCGGCGCCACGCGTGGCGCCCTGCAAAACGGAAAGCTGGCGGCGATTTATGCAGCCGCCTGGAAAAAGATTCCCGAGCGCCAGCGGCCTCGCACTTTCGTGCTTGGCATTGGCGACGACGCCAATATGCCGCTTCTCAAAATGCTGGCGAGCAACGATGGCGTTTGGGAACTGGTGCGTTCCACCGAGCCGATCGAGTTCAAGCTTGGCGCATTCCTCTCCAAGCTGGGGAGGCGTCCGGTGGAGGGCCTGCGGCTGGCTGCCGAGCCGAAGGCAAACCTCGACTTCGTCTACCCTCTCGAAGAGAGCTGGTTCGGAGGCGCACTGGCCTCGTGGGTCGGCGAGTATCAAAAGCCTGCACGGCGCGCCGTGTTCTCCGCCGCGGGATTCGATCAGGGCAGGCCTCTTCGCATGAGCGTCACGACCGATCTGCCGGAACAGAGCCTGGAGCATGCGGACCTGCCGCGCACGTGGGCCAAGGCGCGCGTGGACGCGCTGCTCGCCAAGATCGAGCGCGACGGCGAGGACCGCGCCAGCGTCGACGAAATCATCCGCCTGGCGCGCCAATACAAGTTCGTCACGCCCTACACGTCGTTCCTGGCCGCGCCGCGATCCCTGTTGAGGCCTCGCGTAATCCGCCCCGGCGATCCGGTGCTGCGCGTGAAGACCGATCCCGACATTGTCTCCGTGGTCGCGCTGTTTCCGTTCGGCTTGGTCAAGGAGCTGCGGTTCTTGAAGGAAGAGGATATCTGGCAGACGCGCTTTCTCGCGCCGGCCGACATGTCCGATGGCTCTTACCAGGTGAGACTGGTTCTGCGCGACCGCGACGGCCACATCTATCGCGAGGCGAAGACGTTCGTGATCGCGAGCAAACCGCCGGTGGTGCGCGTCAACCTAGCCAGGGCACGTTACCGGCCTGGGGAAACCGTCGAGATGCGCGTAAGTGCGTCCCGCGCCACGCGCACCGTGATGGCGCGTTTGTATGGCGCAGCTCCGGTTCACCTTTATTGGAATCCCGGTGAGGAGACTAACACGGGTAAGATCGTGGTCCCATCGTTTCTACCAGCCGGTAAGTACAACCTAACTGTGACGGCGGAAGATTTCGCGCACAACATCGGAACCGAGGAGGTGCCCCTTGAAGTGGTGCCATAGTTCCCGCCTGCTGGTTTGCTCCGGGCTGTTCGGCTGAGCGGTTATCCTGGCCGTTGCCAATCCGCAGTTGCGCGCGGAGATGAGCGACTGGCTGAAGTATCTCGAAGCCAATTCGATCCAGGACGCTTTCTTCCGCAGTGTTGCGTGGCCCAACGGCGCGGTTCGCGTGCGCAGGCCGCCGAGCGAGACGCGGCCCGCCTTGACTAACTTGATTGCCGCATCGCCTGCCAACGCCGAGTTATACCGTCTGCGCGCGGGTGAAGCGGAATTGCAATTGGATTTCGCGGCTGCCGAGGCCGATTGGCAGGAGTACGCGCAGACCGTGCCGGATTCGGCCGAAGGGCAGCTTGCGCTGGCGCAGTTCTATCACCGGCGCTTGCAGCCTGCCGATGAGATGAAGGCCCTGCGGGCCGCTGCGCTGGCCCCGTCCGCGCCGGCGGAAAGGCTTACTCCCGCCGCCAGGCAGCGTAGCTGGCGCACCTTCGGGCAAATGATCGAGTTAATTCGGACCCAGCAGTTGCCGGCCGACTTAGTCGACCAAACTTACCGCGACTGGATGGCGCGCTACCCGCAGGAAACGGAGCCGTACACTCGGTATTTCGATTACCTGCGCGACCACCGCCAGTTCGACGCCGCAGAGCGGCAGATCGCCGCTTACCAGAAAGCGTTTCCGGATGACCGGATCTACCCGTTCACCGCCCGAGCCGACTTGGAATTGCGTCGCGGAAACGCGGCCCAGGCGCTCGCGCTCTATGAGCGCGAATTCCAACCTCTCTGGCCGTCCAGCCTTATCGAGTCGTATCTCGACATGCTCGAAAAAGCGGGGCGGCTTCGCCTGTTTCTCGCCGAATCCCGCGCCACGGTCCAGAAAAATCCCCAGGATCTGCGAGCGGTCGCCAAGCTGTTTTTTGGCCTGCGCAAACTGGGCAACCAGCCTGCCGCGCGGCGCGCCCTGGTCGAATTCCGGCTGAATAAGGAAGCTCGCCACCAAACGTGGACCGCCGACGAGCTCACCACCCTCGCTCTTCTGTTCGACCAGGCGCAGGACCCGAACGAATCCATCCGTCATTACTACGCGCTGTACAGCCTGCCGGGCGCACCCGCGGCATCGCGCGAGCAGGCCCTCGCCGGAATCGCGAATGTGCTGCTGACGTCGCCCGAAGAGCCCATTCGCTTCGGGTCTGGCGACCTTTCGTTGTATCGCGACATCGCCACCATAGACCCTTATCCGGGGTACCTCAACGGGATCCTCTCGCTGCTGCTGAATTCAGAATCGCCGCGCACCAGCCTGGCCGATCAGGAAAAGGGTGCGACGGCTTATTTCCATCGCGCGCGCGCTTTCGAGTTAATCGGCATGATCGACCGCCAGTTTCCGCAGTCGGCGGAGCGGCCCGCGTTGCATGCGCGCTTGATAGAAGCCTACGCCATTTATGGCGAGAGCGACGGCGTGATTCGCCATGGCCGTGACTTTCTGACTGCATTTCCGTCCGCTCCGCAGCGCGCGACGGTGGCCTTGGATATGGCGGACGCGTATGCGCGCAAGGCGCAGCCGCGCGAAGAGTTCGCCCTCTACGACGCATTATTGAAGGAGTTGGCCGCCAAGGCGGACGGCGTGCCGCTGGGCGGGGCAGCCGTGCCGTCAGCGCCGGTGCCCGCGGAGGGGGCGCGATCCCAGTTCGGGGAGTTCACGGGGGGCGGACAAGTCTACGCGGTGCCGGTGGCAGCCGACGGCGAGCAAGCCGGCCAGGCCGCGCAAAAAACCGACACCGCCAGCGGCGCACGCTCGCCCGAGTATGCACGCGTGCTGGACCGCTATATCTCGCGCCTGGTTTCGCTGGACCGGGTGATGGATGCGCTGGCGGTCTGCCGCGGCGAGATTGACCGCAATCCGGACGATCCGGGACTCTATGAACGCCTGGCCGCATTTCTGGATGAGAACAAGCTGGGCGGGCAAGTGGAAGCCGTTTATCGCAAAGCTATGGAACGCTTCCCAGACGCCTCCTGGACGCACAAACTGGCTCGCTGGTATCTGCGCCGCCAGCGCCGCGCGGAGTTTGAGAAGCTCACAGTCGACGTGGTCAAAATATTCTCCGGCACCGACCTGGAAATGTACTTCCATGAATTGGTCAATTCCTCCGCAGTCGGCCCAGCCGCCTACCGGCAGGTCAACCTATACGCTCATCAGCGCTTCCCGAACAACTTGCAGTTTGTCCGCAACTTACTCGACGCGTACTCACGCAAAGAGACCCTCGATCGTCGCGCCTACCGTGAGCTACTCCGCCAGTATTGGTTCTATGACGATCACCTCCGGCAGTTATTCCTTTCCACCTATGGAGACGAAGAACAGCGGGAGGCCGATGCGCTTCGCGCGCAGGCGGGCGATACGTCGAAATTAGCCTCCGCCAACCCCTGGGGAGCGAAGCTGGTTGCCGAGATGGCGGCCTGGAAATCGCATTTCGAAGAAGCCGCACCGGTCTTCGACGCGCTGGCCGCGCAGTATCCCGGCGATCGATCGATCGTCCTGCGCGCCGCGGCGGTCGATCGCTCGTTGGCGGCGTATCGGCCGGAGTACGCGGCGAAAGCGGTAGCTCTGGTCGAGAACGTCGTAAAGTACGCTCCCGGCGACCGCGCGGCGCTGACCGAGGCCGGCGAGATCTACGCGGATCGGGAACGCTTTTCGCAGGCGCGCCCGTTTTGGAACCGCATCCCCCAAATCGAACCGGGAAATGCGGACGGGTATCTCGAAGCCGCCACCGTGTTTTGGGACTACTTCCAGTTTGACGACGCGCTCCGCTTGCTGGCGGAGGGACGCCAGAAACTCTCCGATCCCACCCTTTATGCCTATCAGGCTGGCGCGATTTATGAGAACAAGGGCGACGATGATCGCGCAGTCGAGGAGTACATCAAGGGCGCGCTCGAAACCGGCGGGGCTGGAACCGAAGGCGCTTCTCCCGCGCGCTCGCGCCTGCTCCAACTCGCCCGCCGGCCTGCGTTGCGGCCGATGATCGAAACTCGGACAGTCGCGCTTGTAACGAGCGGCAATCCAAATCGCGCTGCTGTGGCGCTGCGGTTGGCAATCCTCGAGCAGCAGAACCGCAGAGACGATGCGGCCGCGTTCCTACTTTCCTTGACGCGCAGCACCAGTTCGCCGGAGTTGCTGGAGGATCTGGGCGCTGCAGCCGCCCGCCTCGGTTTCGAGAACGTGCGCGAATCGGTGCTCGAGCGGCAGATCGCGCTCGCGACCGACGATGTGGAGCGCATACGCCTTCGGCTGGCGCTGGCCCGTTATTACGAGAGCAAGCCGGATGTCGCGGCGGCCCGCACGGTCATCGAAGACGTACTGCGCGCGAACCCCGCCATCCTCGGCGTGGTGCGCGCCGCCACGGACTTCTATTGGCGCAACCATCTGCCCGAGCAGGCGGTGGATACGCTTGCGGCTGCGGCGCGCTCGTCGAATGCGGTTTTCAAGAAACAGTTCACTTTCGAAGCTGCCCAAAAAGCCGCCGAGTCGGCCAAGTACGGCCGTGCGCGAGACCTGCTTGCCGAATTATTGGCGGGCGAACCGTTCAACGCGGATTACCTGGCAGCCATGGCGGATACGTATGCGCGCGCAGGCGAGTATCAGCAGCTCCGCGATTTCTATGCTGCCAAGATTGCGGACATGAGCCACGCGGCCATTCCTATCGTCGAGCGCAACGAGCGCGTGGCCGGTTTGCGGCGCGGCATCATCCCGGCGCTGGAGCAACTGAAGGAGTATGCCGCGGCGGTCGATCAGTATATCGAAATCGTCAACCGATACCCGGAAGATGAGGATCTGGTCAAAGATGCGGCTCTGTTCGCGGCACGGCACGGGCTTCAGCCGAGGCTGGCCGGTTATTACACCAAGGCATCCGCCGAATCTCCCAAAGACGTGCGGCTGCACATCGCGCTGGCGCGCCTCGAAACGCAGTTCGAGGATTACCCGGCGGCCGTTTCGGCTTATGATCGCGCCATTGCGGTTCGTCCGGATCGGCTGGACCTGCGGATCGCGCAGGCACAGTTGGAAGAGAAACTGACGCGCTTCGATCAGGCGATCGAAGCGTACAAGAATCTTTACGCGCTGAGTTATCGCGATCCGCAATGGCTGCTGAAAGTCGCCGAGCTTCTGGCGCGCGAGCGGCGGCCCGCGGAAGCGGTGAAAGCCGTCGAAGCCGCGATGATCGAAGGCCGGCCCGCGAAACCCGATCTGTTCTTCAACGCGGCGGCGACCCTGGAGAAGTGGGGCTTATTGCAGGAGGCCGCGACATTCGCCGGCCGCGGTTGCGATCTCGCCGGCCCACGGCTGCTGATTGACCAGGGCGAAGGCGCTGAACTATACGCGCGGGTGATGACGCGGCTGCGCAAGCACGAAGAGGCTTATCGGCGCCTCTACGCCGCTCAGCAGGCCGGCATGCAGTTGCCGCAGCGCGAAGCCGTTCCGCAGTTAGCCGATCTCGCGCTGCGTCAGATCGGTCAGACCGCCAACACTTACTTCACCCCCGAAGAAAAGGTCTCCCTGGCCGCATTCCTCGAAAAGGCGAGGGCGACTGCGAGCAACACGACAACCTGGAATGACAGCCTGCTGCAACTGGCGCAGTTCGCGGGGCTGAAAGAGCGCGAGGTTCGCTGGCGAAGCGACCTGCTGCTGGCGGAGCCGGATGCGCCGTCCGCCCAGGCGCACCTATCGCGGATCGTCGAGTTGCAGAAGTCCAGGATGCAATTCGCCGAGCTCGGTTCTCTGCTGGAGCGGTACTGGCGTGCGAAACGCGACCGACCGCCCGGCTTCAGTCAGCAGGTGCTCGGCCAGGCAGCGCAGGCCTACGCCATCGCGGGGGACGCCGAAAGCGAGTTCCGCGTGTTGTCGCAGGACGAGGGCGGCATCGATCTTCAACGCTACTTGGAACTGTTGCGCACGCGCGATCCGGATCGCCGGCTGAAGCTGGCGGCCAGCAGCCACGCTGGATTGCAAATCGCCATCGAGGCCGGCGACGGTGCATTCGCGCGAGCCGCGGTATCGCGGGGCGGGAACACGGAGACGCCGGTGTGGGCGCGGGCTTACCTGAGCCTGGTTGGGCTGTATTACCGAGATCCTGCCCCCGAAGTGAATCAGGCATTCGCCGGATTGCTCGGCGGCGGCACTATCGGAGAGCGCCTCGGCAAGCCGGTGGATCGCAACCAGCAGTTGGCCGGCGCGATGTGGTTCTATTTTGGCTCGCGCTATGGCGAATACCTGGGGCTAACCAACCGTGACGGTTCGGAAGACTACCTGCCAGCCACGCTGGAAGCGGCGCCCGCGCAAGCCGCCGGTTACTTCGCGCTCGCGCAATCTTACGAAGAACTGGGGCGGCACGACCGCGCGATTGCGGAGTACGAAGACGGTCTTCAGTTCGATCCCAACGCCGGAAATGCGCGCCAGGCCATCGCAGATATTCTATGGAAGCAGGGCAAACAGGATGACGCCATCGCGCAAACGAAGCTGGCGCTCGAAGCGTTCCGGCGCCAGGAGAACTCCGGCCGCGTGCCGCCCGAATTCTGGCACCAGGCGGAGCACACTCTCACTGCCATCGGGCAGCGCAATACTCTCCCCTGGCAGCACAAGATTCTCCCCGATGTGCGAGCCCAAGCCGACCGGCTTCTTCATGATTACATCCGCATGAACGGCGCCTATCAGGTGGAACCGTTGTTGCGAGGCGTGATGGCCGCGGCCGGCAGACCGGAAGCCGGCGTGAGCTGGATTCTCGATCTTTCGCGCGCAGCGCGGACGCCCGCCGATTCCGCCAACTTCCTGGCGCAAATCGTATCTTCCGCAATCCCCGAGGAGCAGCGAGAGCCGGTCCTTCGCCGGATAGTCGAACTCGCGGACGCCCAGATGGCTCAGGCCGCCGGCGAGGCCCGCACTTTCGCGCAGTCGGAGCTGAATCAGCGCCGCATTGAGCTGTTGCAGTACCTGGTCCAGCACCGCCGCACCGAAGGCGCCCGCGCGTTGCTGGCCCTTATCCAGAATCCGCCGGGAGATCTTGAAATCGTGATCGCCGCGCAATCCGGCGAGTTGGCCGCGCGGCTCGATCGCTATCGCCAGGATCGAGCCAAGGCGCCAACCACGGAATCCCTGCAAAGCGCCGCTACTCAGTTAACCAACCAGGGCGATCGTATATCGGCGCGAGCGGTTTTGGATTACCTGTACACGCGCGCGTTGGACGATCGCGATTTGAGCCCAACCAATTTCCTGGGATTGGCCGGCATACGGCTTGAAACCGGTGATGTCGACGCCGCGATGGCATTGCTGCGCCGCATGAACCTGGTCTCAGTCGAGCCGTTCGAGAATCTGATGGCCGCGGCGGACCTGTTGGAAAGAACCGGGCACCAGTCCGAGGCGGTGGAATTCCTGGCGACGCGCGAACGCGCTGCGCCATGGGATGAAGGCGCTCGTCTGCGCCTGGCCGCGATTCGGCACAGCACGGAAACGCTGGCCGCGGTGTCCGCCGATGCGGAGGCTTCTTACGAAATGCGGGTCCGGGCCGCTGACGCGCTGTCGGCGGTGCGGCCGGTCGTCCAGATCGGCAGCGGAGAGCTCAACCTGCTGGCCGCCGGCAGCGTCGATCCAACCGCCGCCGAAAAGCCGCTCTATTTCGAAGCGCGCGTTCGCGCGGCCACCGCCGCCAAAGATCCCGCCACCCGCCTGCGGCTGCTTCTGGGAGCGGTGGCGATCGATCCGGCACCGGAGGCGGTGCGTGTGGCCCTGGTGCGAGCCGCGCTCGATGCCGGCCGCGACCGAACCGCGATTGCCGCCGCAGATTCGATTCTTCCACGCTGGTGGGGCCGCAATGAAGAATTTGAAAGCGAGCAAGGGCGGTGGGCGCTGGCGGCGGCCCGATCGTTCCTCTCTGCGGAGGGGCTCGCCAAAGCGGAACGTACCGCTGTCGCGCAACGGCTGGCCGATGCATTCGTGCGCGCGGGAGACCTGACGATGGCTGGGCATCTGCTTCGGGTCGCCAGGGAAATCGACCCAAGTCCGCGCCTCGATGCGCGACTGGCCGAGGTGAACGCGGAGATCGGCCGCCGCCGCGAAAACACGCTGCGGCGACCCGTGGTCGGTTTGAATGTGGAACAACCGGCGATCGTCCGGCCGATGCTGGCTGCTGGGAAACGGGGGACTTTATGAAGAAGAATCTGCTGCGAGCCGGAATCGGCCTGGGAGGCGTATGCGTAGCGGTCCTCCTCTCCCAGGTCGGCCAGCCGGCGCCGCCAAAGCTCAGCGAGTTTGTGCCGGCTGGGCCTGTGCTATACCTCGAGGCCAAGGACTTCGCGTCGCTTCTGTCGAACTGGCGCGCTTCGCAGGTTCGCGAGCACTGGCTCTCGAGCGCCGACTATAGCGCTTTCTCGCAGTCGCATCTCTTCATGCGGCTCGACGAGGTCTACAAGGACTACGCCGGCGCGGCCGGCTTCGCACCGGACACTTCGATGCTTCAGAGCATCGCGGGCTCCGAGTCCGCGTTGGCGCTCTACGACATCGGCAAGCTCGAGTTTCTATACATGACTCGCCTGCCCTCGGCCAAAGCGGTGGAGACCGTGCTGTGGCGCTCGCGAGCGAACTTCACGCCTCGCAAGGCCGGCGGTGTGGACTTCTACGTTCGCACGGATGCTTCGGGCCGCGTGGTGGCCTTCGCTTCAACCGATGACGTGTTACTGCTCGCCACGCGTGAAGATCTGATCGCCGGCGCGCTGGAGCTGATGGCGCACGGAGCGCGCAACAAGATGAGCGATGAAGGCTGGTTCGCCCGGCCCAGCCGGGCGGCTGGCGGCGCGGGCGACCTGCGGCTGGTGATGGACTTCGCGGCGCTCGGAAGAAGCCCGCATTTCCGCTCGCATTGGATTCAGCGCAACGTCTCGCTGGTCCGGCAGTACACATCCGGTATTTCGGATTTATTCCTGAGCGCCGGGGCGATTCGGGAAGAACGGCTGCTCTTCCACGCGGCTGCCCCCTCCACGGAATCTTCCGCGGATAGCCAGCCGCTGGCCGAAGCCCTGCGGCTGGTTCCCGATGACGCCGGTTTCTACCGGGGATGGGCTGGCCCCGAACCGGGCGAAACGTTGGCCCTGTTGACGGCCAAGCTGCTCAATCCCGCCGTAGCGCGCGCCGAACGCTCGCCCGATCTGGCGCCGTCCGCCCCGAGTGGTGCCACTGCCGCTGGCAGCGAGGCGGATCTGGATATCCGCATCGATGAGCCGGAGTTTCCTGATGATAGCGGCCAACTTCTTCCGGAGGCTCTCCAGCATCTGCTGAACGCCGACAAGCTGACGGCAGCCGTCCAGGTGGAAGAGACGCGCCCGGCAGCGGACGCCGTCTTCATCGGCACCAACCGGGCGCTGGTCGTCGTCCGTCAATCGGCCTGGGATGCGGCAGCGGTCCGGGAGGCCATCGCTTCGGCCATCGAAGGCATGTTGACCACCATGCGCCTCGGCGTCGAATGGACCGAAGTGAATCGCGAAGGCCTGCGATACTTCCTGCTGGACGGCCTTGTCCCGCTGGCAGTCGCGGTCGAGGGGAACCGGTTGATCGTGGCCAACTCGCAGCCATTGATTGAGCGCATGCTGTTGCGGACCAACGCGCCGCTTCCACCGAACATCGGCATCTATGCGGCTGGCTTTCGGCACGACCGCGAGGGCCGCAATTTCGGCGTCTGGATGCGGCAGCTCGATAACGTCCGCGCGCCGGTGAATCCGTCCGCTGCCGCGCCGCCGCAATTTCTTTCGCAGAACCTCGTCAGCTTGAGCGATACGCTCCCGCAGGTCAGATCGGCGACGATCACGGCAACCGAACAGGGCGAGACGATGAAGCAGACCGTCACCTATGAGCTCGCGCGATGACTCGGTTCGCGGTCGTCTGCGCCGTAGCCGTTTTCGCAGCAAACGCCCAGACGTCCTATCTTCTGTTGGACGCAACTCTCAAAACCGTGATCGCGATCGACTGGCGCGCGCCAGACGTGCCCGTTCCGGTCGGTTCGCTGGTCAAACCATTTACTGCGATTACTTACGGCCAGCGGCACCGCATGCGCTTTCCCGTTTACGAGTGTACTGGCGAAAACTGCTGGCTGAAAACGGGCCACGGGCGCATCGGACTGGCCGCCGCCATTGCGCACTCCTGCAATTCCTACTTCCGTCAACTCGCCGCGGACGTGTCTCCCGCGGACGTCTGGGCAGTGGTGGACCGGTTCGGCCTGCGCGGGCCGTCGGCGGATTGCGACAGGGATACGTTATTCGGTATGGGAAGCGCTTGGCGCCTGTCTCCGCTGGAGGTCGCGCGCGCGTATGCCGAATTGGCCTCGCGCAGGGCCGAGCCTGGGGTCGCAGAGGTGATCGAGGGAATGCGGCTGAGCGCCAGCGTCGGTACGGCCGCCGCGCTTCGATCGGCGCTGCCTGGTCCGGCGCTGGCCAAAACGGGCACCGCTCCCTGCTCCCATTCGCCACGAGCGGCGGGCGATGGCTACGCCGTGGTGGTGTACCCCGGCGACAGTCCGCGCTACGTTCTCCTCGTGCAGGTGCACGGAGTGGTCGGCAGACAGGCGGCAGAAACCGCGGCGCGCCTCCTGCCCGTTCTTGTGGGAGCGCGGTAACATGAGCCGGATCGTACTCCTGCTGTTGGCGCTGCACGCAGCCGCGAGCGGCAAAGACCTTCGCATCGGTGTCTTCGGTCTGTTTCATCCGTCTGAACTGATCTTGCGGGCGGCGTCCGGCCGTGCGCTGCGGGTCGACGTGGCGGGGGCCGTGTGGAATCTGGAGGGCTCGCGAACGGCCCGCTTGCGCGTGGGCCGCTCGGGTGTTCTGTGCACGGCCGGGAACCGCGCGGGCAGTTCCGCGGTGGTTCTGGCAACCGGTTCGCGCGGCAGGACGGAATTCTTCCTGAGTGTGCCAGGGAAGATCGAGCGGCGGTTCGTGGCATCTCTCGAGGTGCGGGTCCGCGGCGGCGAATTGGTTCCGATTGTCATCACCGATCTCGAGACGGCGGTCGCGTCGGCGGTTGCCGCTGAGAGCGTTCCCGGCGCGCCTCTCGAAGCGATCGAGGCCCAGGCCATCGCAGCCCGCTCTTTCTACCTGGCATCTCCCGCACGGCATCGGGATTTTCAGTTCTGCGATACCACCCACTGCCAATTCCTAAGAGAACCGCCGGAGCAAACCGGCGCGGCGAGCGTAGCCGCTGCCGAGACCAAGGGCTTGGTGCTGGTCCACGCGGGCGCTGTGTTGGCGGCGCTCTATTCCGCCAGTTGCGGCGGCCGGACCCGAACCCTGGCCGAAGCGGGTATGGCAGTGCAAGGATACCCGTACTACTCGATCGAGTGCCCATCCTGCCAGACCAGCGCGCCGGACTGGGAGAGCTCGTTTCCCGCGAACTACGCCACGCTACTCGAGAACCGTTCCGAGGCCAATCGGATCGAATTGGGGCGGGTTCTCGGTTGGAATGTGATCCCGGGATACAACTACCAGGTAAGGCGCGAGGACGGCCACATCGTGGTGCACGGCCGTGGCGCAGGGCATGGCATCGGTCTCTGCCAACGCGGCGCCGGCGCGATGGCGGCTTCCGGCGCCAATCATCGGGTGATTCTGAATTACTATTACCCGAATACGGCGATCGGATACAGAGAGTAATCCGCCTGGCCCATAGGCATCCGCCGCCGAACGGTGTAACCTGGAACCAGATAGGTGTCCCGTGAAACGCGCGTGGGTTATTTTGGCGGCCGGAGTGTTGCTGGCTTGCGCCGCGGCGGCGAAGGACCCGCAAGCTCACGCCTCGGGCGACGATGACAATCCCGGCAGGGGCGTCAACATCTACTCTCTCCAGCGGGAAGTTGAACTGGGCCGGCAGATGGCGACCGAGGTCGAGCGGCAGGCGCGGATGCTCGACGACCCGGTGGTGGCGGAATACGTGAACCGCCTGTCGCAAAACCTGGTGCGCAACTCGGACGCGCGGGTGCCCTTCACGGTCAAAGTGATCGATTCGAATGAGGTGAACGCCTTCGCGCTGCCGGGAGGTTTTCTGTTCGTCAACGCCGGCCTGCTCCTGCGCACCCAGAGCGAGGCCGAACTCGCCGGCGTGCTGGCGCATGAGATCGCTCACGTGGCCGCCCGGCACGCCACCAAGCAGGCCACGCGCCAGGAGGTGGCCAACTATCTCAGCATGCCGCTGGTGTTTGCCGGCGGCTGGGTGGGTTACGCCGTTCGCCAATTGGTGGGTATCGCCGTGCCGATGGGGTTCATGCAGTTTACACGCGGCATGGAGAAGCAGGCGGATGCGCTCGGCCTGGAATACCTCTACCGGTCGGGTTACGATCCGCTGGCGTTCGTCGACTTTTTCGAGCGCGTCGCGACACTCGAAAAAGCCAGGCCCGGCTTAGTCGCCCGCGTGTTTTCGACGCATCCCATGACCGCCGGCCGCATCAGGGCCGCGCAGCGAATGATCCAACGCCGGCTGGAGCCGCGACCCGAGTACGTGGTGGACACTTCCGAATTCGAGAATATCCGCAGCCGCCTGGCGCGGCTGGAAGATCTTGAAATACCCAGGGGCCAAGGGGACGGCCCCGTGCTGCACCGGCGGCTCAGCGGCAACTCGACGACGATTGACGCCCCACCCGACAACACCGCACCCGGACCCGCGAAAAACGGGAAGTGAGTGGCGCGGGACCGGAGTCATCGATCTTAGGGCTCGTTAGGAAATAACCTTGACGTCCCGATGTGGCGCACGCACTCATGCGTGCCGCGTCGGCACTCGTGCCGACGCCCGGCTCTCCATGCGCCAACGGTATCGGGTAGAGTCTCGACACGGCACGCACGAGTGCGGCGCACGAGTGCGTGCGCCAAGTGACCGGCCTTATCTGGCTTGCCCCTTGACCGCGGCGTCGACGGAGATGTTGTGGGCTTCGAGAATGGAGCCAGTCGCGCGATCCAGGGCGGCGCGGGCCTTGACGTAGGAGCTCTTGGCGGCGACCTCGGTGGAACGCGCCTGCGCCAGCAGGCTTTCGTACTGGATGACGAAGAAAGCGGTGGAGGCGCCAACCTCGAAGCGGGTTTGCTCGGCTTCGAGCGATTCCTGCTGGAACTTGCGCGCCTGGACGGCGGCTTCCCAGGAAGCGCGCGAGCGGCGCATGGCGATCAGCGCATCCTCCACTTCGAGGCTGGCCTGGTTCTGTAACTGCTGCACGCGAATCTGGGATTGCTTGACCTGTAACTCGTCGCGCGCCAGGTCGGCCTCGGCGATGCGGTTACGGATGGGCAGAGTAACTTGCAGGCCGATGCCATAAGTCGGGTAGTCGCGAGCCAGCGCCTGGCCGAGCGCGCTGCCATAACCGCCGATAAGTGGCAGATTCGTTGTGCCGGCGGAATAAGCGGTAGCGGCCCCGGCGAGCCCATTGTTCTGCATGGTTCCGACTAAGTCGACTTCCGGCTTGGTGGCGTTGCGGGCGCCTTCAAGGCCAATCATCGAGTTTTCCACTTGCAGCCGCGCTTGCCCCAGATCGGGGCGGCGGGCGACCGCTTCGGCCACCTGGTCCTGCAACGGCCGTACCTCGTCTTTGTCCGGTATGGCCAGCGTGTCGGTGGGTACGATGCGGATGCCGCGCAACCCGGCGCCGGCATTGCGAGTCAGCACGCTTTTCAGAATGATTTCCTGTTCTTCAAGCAGGCCGCGCGCGTTGATCAAGTCCTGTTCGGTGGAGAACACCTGCGCCTTGGAGCGGGTCAGTTCCACCGGCGCCAGCGTGCCTTCATCCACCTGCACCTGGGTATCGGCCAGCAGCTTGCTGGCGTAGCGCAGAGTTTCCTCCTTCACCTTGACATCTTCATACAACGCGACGAAGTCGGTGTACAGCCGGATCACGCCGTAGACCGTGAGGATGAGCTGCTGTTGAAAGAGCAAGCTGGTGATCTTGCGCTCATTGCCGGCGATGCGGATGAAGCGGCGGTTGAGGCCGCGGCCAAAGCCGCGCAGCAGCGGCTGCGTAATGGTGAAACCAAGGCTTGTGCCGCTGATGGGATTGTAGGCGTTGTTGAGCGCGTTCGACGACTGGTGAAGATTATCGAAATTGAATGCCGCCTGCGCGCCGGTGGAAAATCCCTGCTGGATGCCCGCGTTGGCGATGAACCCCTGTTGCACCAGGTTGCTGGTGCCGTAAGCAGCGGGATCGGTTTCAAGCGTGGATTGATGCGACCAGTTCAACTGGCCGAACACGGAGGGATCGTAAGTGGGAACCGGAGTGCCGGAGGATTGCGCGACGCCGCCCTGCATGGAGTAGTTATCGACGGGTTCGCCGAGCACGCCGAGTTCGAGCGCGTTGGTGGGAACCGACGTTCCGTTGGGGCCGTTGGTCGAAGCCGGCGCGACCACCAGCGGGCTGAGTGGACCACCCACGCCCACCGGCGCTTCCTGCAACGTGTAAGTGAGGCCGCGGTTGGTGCCACCGCCCTGGGCGCGCCGCAGTTCGGTATCGCCCTGCGGAATGGAGAAGCGCTCGAGCTCCACGTCCAGATTGTTTTCGATGGCCAGCGCGAGCGCATCCTGGAGCCCCAGATACAAACTGCCGGCGCGGACCAGGTCGTGGATGCGCAGTGAATCGTCGAAGCTCACCGGGCGGCCCAAGCCGGGCAGTTGCGGGGCGGGCGGCTGGTCCTGCGCGGGAGGCTGGGGCGCACCGGAGCCAAGGCCGGCGCACAACAGGAAGGAGAGCAAAAGGCTGAGAAATGGTTTCAACATCATGGGAGTTTCATGCATGGGCGATTCCAGCACTTGTCCGGGCAGGCCCGGCCCCTACGGGGCTGCGGACTTCTCGGCGCGCAGCGGTTTCACCCTCACGCCTTCGCGAACCGAATCGCTGGGGTTGACCGTCAGCCACTGGCCTTGTTCGAGTCCGGAGAGCACTTCCAGCCGGTCGCCGAGATCGCGTCCCAACTGGATACGCGCAAAGTGAACCGTGCCGTCGGCGGAGACCACAGCTACCTGCGTGACATTGTCGCGCACCACCAGGGTATCGCCGGGAATCATCAGCGGCGGCTCCTTGCGGGGGACGGCCAGGTCTACCTGGGCGTACATTCCGGGCATCAGCAGGCCGTCCGAGTTCGAGGCCTGAACCTCGACCAGCAGCGTGCGGCTGGATGGGTCGAGCGCATTGGCGGAGCGGGTGACGACGGCGGGGAATTTCCGGCCGGCGAGATCCGGAATCACCAGCGTGGCCTTCTGGCCGGGCCGCACCGAATCGGCGTCGGCTTGCGGCACGTTCAAGTAAATGCGCAGCCGGCCGGTCTGGGCGATGCGGAAGAGCAGCGTCGCGCCCTCGGTGACCAGAACCCCGGTATCCACGTTACGCAACGTGATGACGCCGGCAAAGGGGGCGCGCACGGTCTGGTAATTCTGAAGATCGTTCAAGCGCGCCAGGTTGGCCTGGGCCGCGCCCAGATTGCTGCGCGCCGCGGCAATCGCTTTTTCGAGCGCGTCCACGTTGGCTTGCTGGGCGGCCCATTGGGCCCGGTAGGTGTCGTTTTCCTGGCGCGAGACCACGCCTTTGTCGAACAGCTTTTGCCAGCGGTCTTTGGTGACTTCGGCCAGTTGCAGGTTGGCCTGGCCCTGCACCAGGTTGGCCTGCGCCTGCTGGATGGCGGAAGCGGCCTGGTCGTCCTGGGCCTTGGCCTGGACGATCTGTTGCTCGATTTCCGGCGCCTCGATTTCCGCCAGCACCTGGCCGGCGGCAACGCGGTCGCCGATATCGACCAGACGTTTGCGAATGTAGCCGGAGGCGCGCGCCAGCACGGGAGCCTCGGTGACGGCCTCGATGCTGCCGGGCAGCACCAGGCTGGTCTGCAAGCCGGAGCGCTTGACCTCCGCGACGTTCACCTCGAGCAGGCTCTGGGATGAGGTGCGCGATTCGGCCGCCAACACTTGTTCGCGGTGCTGGCGCGGCGCATACCCGAGGAAGTATCCGGCCACCGCCAGCGCCACCAACAGGAGCACGACGACCATCAGCGTCCGCCCGGAAGGTCCGGCGGCAGCCCCGCCGCGGCCCTCCGCCAGCTCTTGTTTCTGCTGTTCCAACTGCCGCTTGAGATCTTCGACCTCGGCGCGCAACTGTTCTTCGCTGGTATTGAGTTGGTTCATTCGGCACCCTCACGGAGCGTCATTTCGTCCAAGTATTGATGTTCTTCCTCGACAATGAGGCGTTCGTGATCCACCGGCGGTTTGGTCCGCAGCAGGCTGTACATTAATGGAACCACAAACAGCGTGGTGATGGTGGCCAGGATGAGGCCGCCAATCACGGCACGGCCGAGCGGCGCGTTCTGCTCGCCGCCTTCGCCCATCCCCAGCGCCATCGGCAGCATACCGATGATCATCGCGGCCGCCGTCATGATGACCGGGCGTATGCGCGTGTGGCCGGCGGAGAGCGCGGCGGAACGGGCGTCCATGTCTTCCTCGCGCTGATCGTTCGCGAACACCACCATCAGGATGCTATTCGAGGTGGCCACGCCGATGCACATGATGGACCCCATCAACGAGGGCACGCTGAAAGTGGTTTGCGTGAGAAACAGGATCCACACAATTCCGGCCAGTGCGCCGGGCAGCGCCATCAGAATGATGAACGGGTCCAGCCACGACTGGAAGTTGACCGCCATCAGCAGGTAGACCAGCACCACCGCGAACGCCATGCCCAGCCCGAGGCGATAGAACGAGCTTTGCATCATGGAATACTGGCCGCGCACGTCGATGCTGGTGCCGCGCGGCAGATGGGCGGACGCTTTGTCCACAATCCGGTCCACGGCCGATCCCACCGAGCCCAAATCCTGGCGGTAGACGTTGGCGTAAATGTCGAACACCGGCGTCACGTTGTAATGGTTGACGATTTCCGGAGCCACGCCGCGCGTCACGCCGGCCAGGTTGGAGAGCAGTTGCGGGCCGCCGGCGGTGGCGCCCGGGTTGCCGTAGGCGGTCGAGTTCTGGCTGGGACTGGCGCCGGTGGCCGAGTTGTTCCCATTAGCGGTGCCGGCCATAGAATTCGGCGTGTTGGAGTTGAAGGCCGACGCCAG
>Ga0302146_10000939_pt1 | contig 17791 bp, 9 predicted proteins | sample I_Bog_E3_1_FD_193578 | JGI IMG/M metagenome (GOLD analysis project Ga0302146, IMG submission 193578) | Peat permafrost microbial communities from Stordalen Mire near Abisko, Sweden - I_Bog_E3_3 | ecosystem: Environmental > Terrestrial > Soil > Wetlands > Peat | place: Sweden: Abisko, Stordalen...
CTGCGACCACCCCGCCGAGCACCGCAGCCTGCTGCAAAAAATCTTCGGTGCGGGCAAGAACTAATACAAACCGATCGCTCGATCCGGATGGCCGGAATTCCGTATGCCGCGCGGGAGAGCATTGACCCTCTTGTGTATTCTGGTTTTCTGGGATTGAAAAAGCGCATCATGGACATCACTTTTTCTGCCGCCACCGAAGCCGACGCACGTGCACTGGCCGCGCTCCACAACGCGGTTGCTGAGGATCTCACTCGTCGCCACGGGCACGGACCGTGGTCCTCGCCGACCACAGAGAACGGTGTGCTCTTCGGTCTGCGGCAATCGCGAATCCTGCTTGCGCTCTCTGGCGATACCATCGTCGCCACTATGCGCCTGTTCACCAAGAAACCGTGGGCAATTGATCGCACATACTTTACGCCGGTGAAGAAAGCTCTCTATCTGACCCACATGGCGGTCATCCCAGCCTTGCAGCGTCAGGGGATTGGACGTTTGCTGATCGCAGAAGCTGCTCGACAAACTCGATCCTGGCCAGCGGAAGCCATCCGCCTCGACGCTTATGACGCAGATGCGGGCGCTGGAGCGTTCTATGCAAAATGCGGATTCAAAGAGCGCGGGCGCGTTACCTACCGAAATACGCCACTCATCTATTTTGAGATGCTTCTGTGACTGCTCACAGCGGCTCTCAGATCGGCAACCACCTTGCCGGTCACCGCAATATCCTGCGAAGAATCTTTGCCTTCTTAAAGAGCGAAAGCTGATTCGAGCGAGAATTCACCCATCCACATCGCTGCCGTCGGCCATCGGCTGGCAACGCGGGCACCAGAAGGTCACGCGCGCATCCGGCCCCTGGATGCGCCTGCGAATCGGTGATTCGCAGCGTCGGCAGGACTCTCCTTTGCGGCCATAAACCCACAGGCTGGCGCCGGGGTCCGACTCATGCGTGGTGCGCCGCGTGCGGCCTCCGTAGGTGACAATCGTGTCGTCCGAATCCTCCAGAACATTGGCCTTCACAAGCCGCTGCGCAGCAGCAATCAACGCCGCAACCTTCTCTCCATCGAGCGTAGCTACCTTGCAGAATGGGCAGATGCCCGTCGCAAAGCAAATCTCCGATTTGAAGACGTTGCCAACACCCGCCATCACTTCCTGGTGGAGCAGCACATCGCCAATCTCTTCATCCGCACAAGCACGCAACCGGCGAGCAGCTTCAACCGCATTGAATTCGCCGCTCAAAACATCGGTTGCAGGCGAAGGAATTTGACGCGCTCGCGCCAGTTCCTGAGGCTTCAGCATCTTCGCCACCGGCACGCGAAATCCCACTGCAATGCATTCGTTGTTCTCAATCGCAATACGCATGTTGGCCCGCGGATGCTGCCATGGCTCCGCAGGCCGGTAGATGTGCCAACTGCCGATCATCAGCATGTGAGTGCAAAGCGTACCGCCGCCGGAAAAATGAATCAGCAGCCACTTGCCGCGCGATTCGACCTTCTCGACCATTTGGCCGATCAGCGGCGTGTCGTCGTTGAACCGCATCAGCAGCGGATAAGTCGAGCGAAAGCCTGTAACCGGCTTGCCCGCGAGCGCACGGCCCAATGCGCGCGCCGTGCGAAAGATGGTGTCGCCCTCAGGCATGGCTTATTGCACCTCGCCCGCATGAGACTCGTTGGCCTGATGCCCCACCGGCAATAGAATGCGCCGCAGGTGCATCCCCAGCGGGCCGGGATGAAAGCCCGCATCCATCAAAAACCGCGCCATGGGATGCGCCGCGACCGGCTGCCCATTGATAGTGGTGATCAACACGCCTTGATAGCTGCCGCCGCGCAGCCGCTCCTGCCCGCGCGTGCAAAGAAAATGCGCCAGCCCCGACGCTGCCTGCGATCGCTCCGGCTCTTCGCCCGGCAAAAAGATCAGCAGGTTTGGATTGCCGCGCCGGAGCCACGCCACCAACTGCCCATTGCGCAAGATCACTTCGGCATAAGCGGCGCGCGTGAGCACACGTGGCGCAGACTCCGCGTCCTCCGCGATGACGGGAAGATCGGGCCAGCGCAACACAGAACCATAGGGATTGGCCGGATCGGTAGCAGCCAGTTGTACAAACTCCGGCTTCTCTTGGGGGGGCGCGTTGCGCAATTGGCGCAACAGATCCACGGCAGCCGGCAGCGCGAACTGCGTTGCGCCGAGGCCAGCAACAAAGTATCCGCGGCGAATGCGCCCGCTCTCTTCCAGAGCCTTCAACACGTCATACACCGCGCTGAATCCGCCCGGCACATTTTCCGCCGCTACGTGTTCCCTCAGCAGCACGCCATAGCGATTGAGCAGTTGCAACGCCAGCGCATGGCTGGTCTCAGTCGCTGTGGGCGCGCCTTCGCTGCCCTTCTGCATGCGCAACGGGAGCAGCGACCATCGCCCCTGCGCCGTAGGCGGCGTTGTCCTGCGCGAACGGAAGGCTACCCCAGTTTGCAACCGCCGCGGCGTGCGTGCATTCTCTGGCCTTGCAATATAAGCCCGCAAAGCATGAAGCGAATCGTTAGTGATCAACCCGCGCCACACCAGGCTCCACAGAGCTTCGATCGTCTCGCCGGGATAGCCGCCTCCTATGGCCTGATGCAGCGCATCGAAGAAGCTCGCGCCCGTCGATTCAAACACGGCAAGAAGCTTCGCTTCGTTCTCGCTCAGCGGTTCTGTGACAGGTCGAGACTGCGCAAGCAGCGGCAGCTTGTCCGCGAGAAAAAGCGCAATACGCCCATCGCGCTCGCCGATCGGCTCCACGCCCGCCCACGCCACCTCGCCCGCGGCAATCAATGTATCCAACCCCGCCGGCGCATACTCCGCAATGCGCGCGGGCAAGATCGCCGTCTCCACCAGCGATGCGGGCAAAGGCGCGCCCTGCAAACTCTCGATCGCATCCAGCAGCCCGTCGAGGTTTCCGTGCCCGCTGCGTCGCGGCGCTAGCAGTCCCTGCCAGTGCGTGAGGAAGCGCGCCAGCGTGTGCTGCTCAACCGGCTCGACCTCGCGGCGCAGCCTGGCCAGCGATTTGCGGCGAATCAGCCGCAGCATCTCCGCATCGCACCACTCGCGATGAAGGCCGCCGGGCCGGAATCCCCCTTCGAGCACGCGACCTTCGTGCGCAAGCTGGCGCAGCGCATCTTCTACTGCAATGGTATCCAGCGCAAATCGTTCCGCAACCTCGCGCAGCGTAAATGGCCCATGCGTGCGCGCATAGCGGCGAACCAGCTCCAGCACAGGATGCGCCACCGGCTCCAGCAGCGCCGCGGCCAACCCCGGCGGCAGAGGAATCCCCAGCCCATCGCGGTAGCGCGCCGCGTCTTCGGCGGCAATCAAGCGCCGCTCGCCCGCAATGCGCAGCTCAAGCAAGCGCCGCGACCGCACCAGCCGATCCACGTGTGGCAGCAAATCCGCTGAGGCCACGCGCCGCGCCAGTTCCGCGCGCGAAAGATCGCCCAATCGCAAACATAGATCGTGAATGCCATCCGCTGACCGCGCGCGATACGTCTCCGCCAAACACTGCGCAATCTCTTCCACTTCGGAAATCGCGTCGGCATCGAGCAGCTCGCGCAGATCGGCCTCGCCCAGCAACTCGCGCAACTGATCCTGATCGATGGTCAGCGCCTGCGCACGCCGCTCGGCCAGCGGAGCATCGCCGTCATAAAGAAAGTTTGCAACGTAACTGAACAGCAGCGATGCGGCAAATGGCGATGGCTTGCGCGTCTCCACCACATGCACGCGCAACTGCCGCTGCTCAATCGCGCGCAGCGTTTCAATCAGCGCCGGCATATCGAAGACATCGCGCAGGCACTCGCGATAGGCCTCAAGCAGCAGCGGAAACTTTGGATAGCGCGAAGCCACGCTCAGCAGATCGTACGATCGCTTGCGCAACTGCCACAGCGGCGAACGCGCATCGGCGCGCCTGCGCGGCAGCAGCAGCGCTCGTCCCGCCGCCTCGCGAAACCGCCCCGCGAATAACGCCGTCGAGCCCAACTGGCGCAGCACCAGCGCCATCGCCTCGGCAGACTCCACAAGAAACCAATCCGCATCGGGCGGCTCATCGGTATCGGGAAAGCGCAGCACAAAGCCATCGTCGCCCCACAGCGTCTCCACCTCAGGGCCGCCTGCCGCGCGAATACGCGCGCTGACCGCCATGGCCCATGGAATATGAATGCGCTTGCCGAAAGGCGTGAGCACACAGACGCGCCAGTCGCCCAGCTCATCGCGGCAGCGCTCGATCACCACCGTGCGATCGTCGGGAACCGCGCCCGTCGCGGCCTCCTGATCGGCGAGAAACTCCATCAGGTTCTCTGCCGCGCCCGGATCGAGGTCATGCTCTGCCACCAGCCGCGTGAGCGCAGCCGCCTTGGGCAGTGCGCGCAGCTCACGCACCAGCGCGCCAATGCGGCGGCCAAACTCCAGCGGCCGGCCGACGCCATCGCCCTTCCAGAACGGCATCTTGCCCGGCTCACCGGGGGCCGGCGTCACCAGCACGCGATCGTGCGTAATCTCCACAATCCGCCATGTGGAAGCGCCGAGAATGAACGTCTCGCCCGGATGGCTCTCGAAGACATCTCCTCGTCCAGCTCGCCCACGCGCACCGCCTTGCCCTCACTATGCGCCAAGAAAACTCCGTAGAGGCCGCGGTCTGGAATGGTGCCCGCGTTGAGAATCGCCAGCCTTGCCGCGCCATCGCGCGCCGTCACCATGTTGCGCATGCGATCCCAGGTGAGCCGCGGCCGCAGCTCCGCAAACTCGTCCGATGGATAGCGCCCGCTGAGCAGATCGAGCACGCCCTCAAAGGCCGCACGGCTCAATCCGCCAAACGGCGCAGCGTGGCGCACCAGCTCGAACAAAGCATCGACAGACACCTCGGGAGGAGCGGCGTTAGCCGAGTTAGAAGAGTTAGCGTCGTTAGCGGAGTTAGCAATCCACGTGGAATCCGTTTCACGCCAGCCTGTCCCTAGTCCCTGAGTCCCTAGTCCCTTAGTCCCTGTTTTTCCAGGCGGATGCGCGACGATCGCCACCAATTGCTGCGCCAGCACATCCAGAGGATTGCGCGGGAAGCGTGTGGACTCGATATGCCCCTCGTGCATGGCGCGCGTGACGGCGGCGCAGGCCACCAGATCGGCGCGATACTTGGGAAACAGAATGCCCTCGCTTACCGCGTTTACATGGTGTCCGGCGCGGCCAATGCGCTGCATTCCGCTGGCCACCGAGGGCGGCGCTTCAATCTGAATCACCAGATCCACCGCGCCCATGTCGATGCCCAGCTCTAGCGTCGATGTGGCGCACAGCGCGCGAATCTGCCCCGCCTTCAACTGCTCCTCAATCACCGACCGCTGCGCCGCCGCCAAGGAACCATGATGCGCGCGAGCAATCGCTTCCCCTGCCAGCTCATTCAACGCCCCCGCCAGCCGCTCGGCCACCTGGCGGCTGTTCACAAACAAGATTGTCGAATTGCGCGCGCGAATGATTTCAAGCAGCCGCGGATGAATCGCGTTCCAGATGGAAACCCTGCGCGGCGTTTGCGAGGCCGGGCCGCTAGGCAACTCTTCCTGTTCGCCCAGCCGCGCCATGTCTTCCACCGGCACCTCAATGCGCAGCTTCAATTGCTTGGGTGCGCTGGCATTGACGATCGTTACGGAGCGGTAGCGAAGGGACTCGGCGGGCGCCGAGTCAGGGACTAAGGGACTAGGGACTAAGGGACTGGGGATTTGAGGTTGGTCCGCCATGACGGCTTGTTCGATAAATTGACTCCTCTCGAACTCCTCAACACCAGGCCCAGCGCTCACCACCACTCTCCTGAAATCCGCGTCGCCAGTCCCTAGTCCCTGGCCCTCTACCCCTCCTAAAAATCGCGCCACCTCTTCCAGAGGCCGCTGTGTTGCTGAGAGGCCAATGCGCTGCAACCGCCGCTGCGTCAAAGCCTCCAGCCGCTCCAATGAAAGCGCCAGGTGAGCCCCGCGCTTGGTGGGAACCAGCGCATGAATCTCATCCACAATCACCGTATCCACCGTGCGCAGCGCCTCGCTGGCCTGCGACGTCAGCAGCATATAGAGCGACTCCGGCGTGGTGATCAAAATCTCCGCCGGATGCCGCGCAAACCGCGCCCGATCCCGTTGCGGCGTATCCCCTGTGCGCACATGAATGAGCGGCTCGCGGAACGGCACGCCCATTCGCCGCGCCATGTTGGCCATGCCGGCCAGAGGTGAGCGTAGATTCCGCTCCACATCCACCGCCAGCGCCTTCAAGGGCGACACGTAAACAATCCGGCAGCCGCGTTCAGCAGTCCCTAGTCCCTGTTCCCTGATCTCTGACCCCTGATCCCTGTTTCCCAGCATCAGCCTGTCCAGGCACCACAAAAACGCGGCCAGCGTCTTGCCCGTCCCGGTCGGCGCAAGAATCAGCGCGCTCTCCCCACGCGCAATCGCCGGCCAGCCCATCCGTTGCGGTGCAGTCGGCGCATCAAAGACCGCCCGAAACCACTCCGCCGTAACCGGGTGAAAGCAGGCAAAGGGATCGGCTTCTGGGACCGAACTGGGGGGCGGGTCGGGGATGGGTCGGCGGTGGGACACTGTTGTTTGAGAATAACGCGCCTGATCGGCGAAGAGGAAGCGAAAATATTACCCTCTGCGGTCGGTCCCCGATGCCCGATGGGCAGCTCTTATGCCGCGGCCCTCCGAAATTCGCTCACAATTGCGATGAAGCTCCCTGTCGGCGCCTGAATTGGCACAAGTAAATCGGATCGAGAAATGCTGTTCCTGCACAACGTCGCACTGTGTCGCTTCAAGAAGTGTCACAATCCGGCTAAATCTTTGAGGCGATTCTGCTCTTATCAGGTGCAGAGGCGACCAATCAGCATCTAAAAAGCTGATCGTCGCCGAATCTGCCCATGCGAGACCATCTGGCCACACTCCTCGACGACTTCCGCCGCTATCCGCGCGCGGTCGCGGTGGTGCGTTACCAGGGCAACCGCCGCCGAGTCACCACCTACGGAGAAATCGCCAGCCTGGCAGGCCGCTTTGCCGCGCTGCTGGCCCAGCGAGGCATTGGGCCTGGCGACAGAGTGCTCTTGTGGGCCGAGAACAGCGCGGACTGGATCGCTGCCTTCCATGGCTGCCTGCTGCGCGGCGTGCTGGCAGTTCCCCTGGACGCGAGCGGGACCGCGGACTTTGCCACGCGCGTAGCTTCCGACGTTGCGCCCAAACTGGCCGTCGGCGATGCGCTGCTGCTTAGCCAGCTTCCCGCCGCACTGCCGCAATTGACGTTTGAAGACTGGCTCACAACCCTGCCCACCGAGGAAGCCGGCCCCGTTCCCGGCCTCTGCGCCCAGACACCGCTCCAGATTCTCTTCACCAGCGGCACTACTGGCGACCCCAAAGGCATCGTCATCACCCACGGCAACGTGCTGGCCAGCGTAGGCCCCATCGAGAACGCTTCCCAGCCCTACATGCGCTACGAGCGGCTCGTCCATCCTCTGCGCATCCTGAACACGCTGCCTTTGAGCCACGTCTTTGGCCAGACCATGGGCCTGTGGGTTCCGCCCATCTATCGGGCCGAAGTTCACTTCGAAAATCACCTGGCTGCGCCCCGGCTCATTGAGACCATCCGCCGCGAGCGCATCTCCGTGCTTGCCGCGGTACCCAGGATCATTGCGCTGCTCAAGGCGCATCTTGAAGCCGGCGTGCCCGGACTGGCCGAGCGCGCCGCAGGCCCCAAAGGCACCGCGACTGGCGTTCCCGTCCCGCTGCGCTGGTGGCGATTCCGCGAAGTTCATTCGGCGCTGGGTCTCAAGTTCTGGGCCATCATCTCCGGCGGCGGAGCGCTGCCAGGTCCAATTGAGAAGTTCTGGAATGCGGTCGGTTGCGTGGTGGTGCAGGGTTATGGGATGACCGAATCCACGGCCTTGATTACGCTCAACCATCCCTTCCACGTGGCGCAGGGAACCATCGGCAAGCCGCTCGCAGGCCGCGAGGTTAAACTTGGCCCCGATGGCGAGGTGCTGGTGCGCGGCGCATCCATCTCCACCGCAACATGGTCCGGCGGCGCTCTGCATCCGCGCGCCAGCGAATGGCTGGCCACCGGCGACTTGGCCGAGACTCAGCCCTCCGGCGAGTTGCGCTTCCTGGGCCGCAAGAGCGAAGTCATCGTGACCGCAGCCGGCCTGAATCTGTACCCTGAGGACCTTGAGGCCGCCGTCGAGACGGAGGCGGGCGTCAAAGCCTGCGCCGTGGTGGGCGTAGATACTCCTGCCGGGCCCGAGCCCTGCGCCGTGCTCGCGTTTCGCGGCGCGCGCTCCCAGGCGGCTGCGGCCATTGCGCATGCCAATGGCCGGTTGGCGGAGTTTCAGCGTATCTCGCGATGGGAGCTGTGGCCCGAGCCCGATCTGCCTCGCACCTCCACTGGCAAGGTGAGACGCAAAGCGGTAGCCAAGTGGCTGGCGAAGAAGAACGGGACGGCTGAGAAAAACGGCTCGTTGAACGGAGCGGCGCACGCCAACGGCGCATCGAAGAATGGAAACGGGGACTGGTTGCTGGCCTTGATCGGGCAGATCACCGGAGAGGCTTTGCCCGCAGCTGGAGATGAGCTGCGCTTTGCCGAAGATTTGCACCTCGATAGCCTGGGCCGCGTGCAGCTAGCCGCCGCTATCGAGGAACGGATGGGTCTGGCAGCCGAGAGCGGCCTGCTGGAAGAAGTGCAAACCCTGGGAGAACTGCGGCACTTGGTCAATGAAAACCACACATCGAGCGCGGGTGTCCCAGAGCCTACCCTGAGCTTACCGAAGGGTCTCAATTCTGAGACCTCGGAATCAAGGAAACGACATACGTCCGGTGCCCCATCCTTCCCGCCGCCTTTTGCGGAAAGGGTGGGAACCAGCGAAACCCAACCGGCAGCCGTTCCAAAAGAGCCGCTGATTGCACCACCTCCGGCAAACTACATCTACCCGGATTGGCCCTGGTGGCTGCCCTTCCGCTGGCTGCGCGCCGCTTTTGTCGAGTGCGCCATGCGCCCGCTGGCCTGGCTGTTGGCAAAGCCAGCAGTTGTTGCTCCCGGCAAGCTTAGCGCGAGCGAGCCCATGCTGATCGTCGCCAATCATGTAACCAGTTTCGATGGGCCGCTCTTGGAGTACGCGCTTCCCGGCCCCATCCGTCGGCGGATCGCCGTGGCCATGTCCGGCCAGATGCTGGAGGAGTATCGCCACTTCCGCGATGCCGACCGGCGAACCAGCAAGGCTGGATTCTATCCTCCCGGACCGCTGATCTATCTGCTCCTCACGGCGCTCTTCAATGTCTTCCCTCTGCCCAAACAGCGCGACTTCCAGCGCAGCTTCGCCCACGCGGGCAAGGCGCTCGACCGCGGATTTCACGTTTTGCTGTTTCCCGAGGGTACGCGCTCGGCAGAAGGGGAATTTGCTCGATTCCGGCCGGGAATCGGCCTGCTTGTCAAGCAAAGCGGAGCGCCCGTGTTGCCCATGGCCATACGCGGCCTGGGCGAATTGAAGACGGGAAACCGCGGCTGGTTCCGCTCCGGCTCGATCGAGGTGCGCGTCGGCCAGCCTATCCGCTTTGGGCCGCTCGATTCCGAAGCAGCCATTACCGCGCGCCTGCACGATGCAGTAGAAAAGCTGCTGAAAGGCTGAAGCGCAGCGGAAAGACGTGGGATTTACAGGCTGCGGAAAGAGTTTTCCGCATCGACTCGCATTCCCTCGGCGGCTTGCCTGTCGGATATCTCCGCTAACTCCGCGAGCACCGCGAGAGGCCAGCTTGTTACATCGCCTCTGGGCTCTCGATACCCAGCCAGCTTAGCACTTCAACTAACTCGCGCAGCGCCACGGCTGCCGTCGCCAGCAGAAAAGTCTTGCGCGCTGGGTCTTCTTCGGTGAGGATGTGGTGCTTGTGGAGGAAGTGGTTGTACTCCTGGGCTAACTGGAAGGCGTGCTTGGCCAGATAGGCAGGCTCGGAGCTGGCAATGCACTGCTCCAGTACCTGCGAGCGGCGGCCGGCGCGCAGCCAGAGGGCCCAGATATCTTCGTCTGCTTCTCCTTCGAGATAGACAGCGGGATCGATGCCGGCGAACTCCGCTAGCACAGCTCCCGGCGTGGTTCCCGCTTTGCGGAAGATGTTGCGCGTGCGCACCACGGCGTATTGAATGTAGGGGCCGGTCTCGCCCTCAAAGCTTAGCGCGTCTTTGAAGTCAAAGGCTATAACCGAGTTACGCGTGAACTTGAGCATGAAGTAGCGCAGCGCGCCAATGGCGATCTGCTCCGCGATACGCTGGCGGCCTGCCTCAGCGTCCGCGCCGCCGGTCTGGCGCGCATCCACCTCGGCGCGGGTGGCGGCGATCAGCTTGTCGATGAGGTCGTCGGCCTTGACGCCAAAACCCTTGCGGCCACTCACTTCAATGTACGAGCGGGCCATGTCCTCATCCGAGACCGTGTAGCCAAGTTCGACCGCGCAGCGCGGCGTGAGCGCGACCATCTCATAACTGAAGTGCGTATAGCGATTGGCCTGATCGGTATAGCCCATGCCGCGCAGGGCCTGGATCACATTGGCCTGCGGATCGGACTGCCGCGAATCGATCACGTTATAGATGGCCTGCGCCCCGCCAAAATGCGGATGGGGCTCCTCGCCTTCTAACGCCGAGATCCAGCACTCATGAGCAGGGTACGTGAAGAACGGCTTATAACCGAAGTCCTTGCCGAGGAGGCCGAATTTCCATAAATGATAGGCAATATCCTTGCCGACATAAGTCACCGTGCCGTTGGAGCGCACGATAACCTTGGCGTCTTCGTTAGTCTCGCCTTCGGTTACATCCGCGCCGGGCCGGGTCATCACCCAGCAGCCCTTGTTCTTGCCTTCGGTCTCAAAGTAGAGGACGCCGGTCTGCTTGAGCTTCTCGAAGGCCGCATCCCAGAATTTGAGGTGCAGAATCTCGCTCTCGCGGGGCAGAAAATCGTATTCGATATCCAGCCGCAGCATGGTTTCGAGATGGCGCTTGAGCACCGCGGTCGAGATCAGTTCGGCAATCTCGGCAGTCTCATTGTTGCCGCTTTCCAGTTCGTGCAGCGTGGCATAGCGCAGCTTCTTGCGCGCTTCGTTCTCTTCGTCTGTCCCGGCGGAGTACCACTGCGATGTGCGCGCATAGAGATCCCAGCAGTAATAGTCGATGCGTTCGCTCTTGGTTTTGAGTTCTTCCAGCAGCTGGCGCACATCCTCAAGCGACTTGCCTTCAAGATGCTGAAAACCGACGACCACATCTGCCACTTGGACGCCGGTGTTGTCGATGTAGTTCTGCACGTCGACCTTTTGACCGGCGGCGCGCAGCAGGCGCACAAACGTGTCGCCGAGAATCGCGTTGCGCAGGTGGCCGATATGCGCGGCCTTGTTGGGATTGATGCTGGTGTGCTCCACAAGCGAATGCAGGCCGCTGGAAGTCCGCGCCAGGCTTTCCCCACCCGCAATCAGCCGAACGCCGGCGGCGCGGTCGATTCGGGCGTTGATGTAGCCGGCTCCGGCAACCTCAAAACCTGCGAACCCCTCGATCCCTGTGAGCGCGGCCACAATCTCCTGCGCAATGATTTTGGGCGCCTTGCGCAGCTTGCGCGCCAGTTCAAAGGCAATCGGCGTGGCCAGCTCGCCAAACTTGAGGTCCGGCGGCGTCTCCAGCGGAATGTTGTCAACTTGAAGGCTGTACTTTTCCTCTAGCAGACTACGCAGTCGGCTTCCGAGCCTTTTTTGCAATTCCAGATACACGTCGATATGCCTCAGAAATCCTTGATTTTCAAGGGTAATTCTAACAGCCACCTGCGGTGGGGCGGACGCGGCTTCGCCGCCCTGCTCCTTGCCCGGTTTGAGTTGGTGGATTCCCAGGGTTCAAGGTCAAGACCTGACGCACATGCATCGATCAGCCCATTGAATGCCGTAAAATGGTGAGTAGATTGCCTCAAGAATCCCGCCTGTGAACTGGGCCGGTTTCGACGCAACACCCCGCCCATGACAAATCTGCCCAATTCCGCAGCCAGCCCAGCCCGCTACTACCTGACCACGCCCATCTACTACGTGAATGCGCGGCCGCACCTTGGGCACGCTTACTCGACCATCGTCTGCGACGCCATTGCGCGGCGCAAGCGGGCGCTGGGCATTGAGACCTGGTTCCTGACCGGCACGGACGAGCACGGGCAGAAGATAGAGCGATCAGCCGAGCTGGCTGGGCGCACGGCCGCCGAGTTCGCCACGGCCATCTCGGGCGAGTTTCGCGGCCTGTGGCAGCGGCTGGGGCTGAGCAACGACGATTTCATCCGCACTACCGAGGAGCGTCACATCCGCGGAGTGCAACACCTCTTCGCCACCCTGCGCGACCGCGGCTTTATCTACAAAGGCTCGTATACCGGCCAGTACTGCGTCTCGGACGAGGCTTACGTGGATGGCCCTCCCGGCACCGTCTGCCCGGACTGCGGCCGCGTCACGGAGACGGTGAGCGAGGAGAACTACTTCTTCAAGCTCTCGGCCTTCGAGCGCAAGCTGCTGGAGTTCTACGACACGAATCCGGGATTCATGGGGCCGGAGTCCACACGGCGCGAAGTGATCTCGTTTGTGCGCGGCGGGCTGAAAGATCTGTCGGTGAGCCGCACCAGCTTTTCATGGGGCATTCCCGTTCCCGGCGACGAAAGGCACGTGATCTACGTCTGGCTGGATGCACTGGCCAACTACATCACCGCGCTTGGCTACGGGTCGGACGATCCGGCGGACCAGGCTCGGTTTGCGAAGTTCTGGCCGGCGGACATGCATCTGATTGGCAAAGAAATCAGCCGCTTTCACTGTGTCTACTGGCCGGCATTTCTGATGGCTGCGGGAATTCCCACGCCGCGATCGGTGAAGGCCAACGGCTGGCTGCTCTTCGACCAAGGCAAGATGTCGAAGTCGCGCGGCAGCATTGTGCGGGCGGAGACAGTGCAGGAGGTTCTGGGCGCGGACGCGCTTCGCTACTTCCTGCTGCGCGAGATTCCGTTCGGCCAGGACGGCAGCTTTTCCTTTGATGCCCTGGTGCAACGGTATAACGGCGACCTTGCCAACGGCTACGGCAACCTGGTGAGTCGCGTGGTCAACATGGTGCATAAATACTTTGGCGGCGTGTTGCCCGAGGCCGGCGCGGAAACCGCTGCCGAAGCCGCGCTGCGCGAGAGCGCCGTGCGCACCATTGCGGCCTTTGGCCCTGCCTTCGACGAATTGAACTTCTCTGAGGCACTTAAGGCTCTTTGGGTTTTGGTCGCCGAGACCGACGGCTACCTTACCGCCAACGCTCCCTGGAAGCGTCCGACAGATCGCCCGGAGGCGGAGCATGTCGCGCTGCAAGCCCGCGTGCTGGCTACGGCCGCCGAGGCGATTCGCATCGTCACCGCGCTGGTCTATCCCATTCTGCCGGAGTCGGCAGTCAAGGTGTGGCGGCAGCTTGGGCTGGGCGAGATTCAGGATGCGGCAAAGCATGCATTCTTAGCGGAACTCCACTGGGGCGGATTAAAGGCCGGAACCCGATTTGGCGAACCCGCGCCGCTCTTTCCCCGCGCAGAAAAGGACGCAATCGAACGTATGCAAAACATCGAAGATCAAAACACCAGCAGCGCGGTTGAAGCCGCCAGCTTGGCCGAGGATCAAGCAAAGGCAGTTTCTGTTACGAGGGCAGCGGATATTCCAGAAAAAGGGGCAATCGTGAGCGAAACGAGCGAAAAGAAGACCATCTGGGATAGTGTCCCGGTTGATTCTATTGGCGTTGATCCAGGGGCTGAAGCCATGGCCTACGAAACGGTGGAAAAGGCTGCACATGTGCCAGCGGCTGCATTGGCTTCGGCTCCTGTTGCTGCCGAGGTGCACCCGCCGGCCCCAACGCAGGAGCCGGAGAAGATCAGCATTGACGACGTCATCAAGGTTGACCTGCGCGTGGCACAGATTCTGGTGGCCGAGCGCGTACCCAAGGCCGACAAGCTGCTACGGCTTGAGGTTGATCTGGGCTACGAAAAGCGGCAGATCCTGGCCGGCATCGCCCAGTACTACGAGCCGGAGAAGCTCATCGGCCGCAAGATCGTCATCGTCGCCAACCTGGCTCCGCGCAAGATGCGCGGCCTGGAGTCGAATGGCATGTTGCTGGCCGCCTCGCTCGAAGGCGGCGCACCCGTGCTGGCCGGATTCCTGGAAGATGTTCCACTGGGGGCGCGGCTGAAATAGCCTGCTTGATTGAGTTTTGCGAGAGCCGCCACAAATCCGTCAGGATGGGTTTGCAAGGACGCGCGATCGCAGGTCAATCGTCGCTGCACAATGCACCCCACCTTCGATGCAGTTCCATCGCGCCTAAAGTGGGATACTCTTTGAGAACGCCGTATGACATCTTATTTACATAGAGCTGGGAGCCGGGCGGCCCAGATCTCGGATACGAGACCTGGGCTGCCTGCCCGCTGGAGAAGCCTCTCCGGCCCTGCGCTCATCTTTCTCGCAACCGCCCTGGCAATCGCGCCACAGTACTTTCGCGGCAACTCCTGCGGTCACGACTTCGACTTCCATCTCATCTCCTGGCTCGACGCGCAAACCAGTTGGCGTCAGGGCATTCTCTATCCTCATTGGACACCAAGCGCGAACTTTGGCGCTGGCGAGCCTCGCTTTGTTTTTTATCCCCCGCTGACGTGGATGCTGGGCGCGGCTCTGGGGCTGGTGATGCCCTGGCCGCTCGTACCGCTGGCTCTGACTTTTCTGCTGCTGGCGGCAACGGGGTTGGCAACACGCGCTCTGGCACGCCAAGCTCTTTCTGACGGCGCGGCCACCCTGGCCGGCTGCACGGCAATCTTTTCCGGCTATGCGTTGTTTTGCGCCTATGAGCGCAGCGCCTTTGCGGAGCTGGCCGGCGGCTGCTGGATTCCGCTGCTGCTCTTGTTCGTCTTGCGCGACCGCAACCCGGCTGGTTCACTTCTCCACCGTGCCTTCGACGGCTCCGCCGCGCCCCTCGCGCTGGTTGTTGCGGGTGCATGGCTCTCGAACGCTCCTGTCGGCGTAATGGCCAGCTACCTGTTGGCCGCCGTTGCTCTGGCCGCCGCACTGCTTTCGAAGTCCTGGGCGCCCTTCGTTCGCGCCTCGGTGGGCGCTGCTCTCGGCATGGGCCTTGCCGCGCTCTTCCTTGTTCCCGCGATCGCGGAGCAGGCCTGGGCCGATCTGCAGCAGGCTGCCTCCGATTCCGGCTCACTGGTTGAAAACAGTTGGCTCTTCAGCCACCATGCCGATCCAGCGCTGGAGTTTCACGATGTTGTTCTCCACCAAGCCTCAATGATTGCCGTCATGATGATCGGATTGGCCCTGGCAGGGTTGCTTCTAACCTGGCGGCGCAAAAGCCTCAGCGCGGATCGCCGCTGGTGGGTTCCTCTGGCGCTCATCCCGGTCGTGGTCCTGTTTTTACAGCTCCCCATCTCGCTGCCAGTATGGAACCTGCTGCCCAAGCTTCGCTATTTGCAGTTTCCCTGGCGCTGGCTGGTGGTTCTTGAGGGGCCCATGGCCCTCTTTTTCGCCGCCGCGGTGTGGCCTGCCGTTTCAGCCCGGCCCTGGCGGCGCGTGGCCGTGACGGCAGCTTGCACGGCAGCCTTTCTGGCAATTACGGCCACTGCGGGACTTGTCTTCTTCCAGTCATGCGACGACCAAGACGCCGTAGTTTCGATGGTTGCTACATACCTTTCCGGCGCGGGTGTGGGCGGAAGCGACGAGTATGAGCCCCCTACCACAGACAATTCCCTATTTGCGATCGGATTGCCTGGTGCATGTTTGGTCGCAGACCCCGCAACCGTCTTAGGCAAAGGCACAGGCGATCCCGATGCCCCCCCAGTGTGGCAGGCCGCGCAGGGCAGTTGCGAGGAGACATTTGCCGCGCCGCCGGTGAGCGCAAAGAATCATGCCGAGCAGTTTCAGGTCCATGCCGACATCGGCCGCGCCGGCTACCTGGTTCTGCGCCTGCACCGCTATCCAGCCTGGCGCGTGCTGGTCAATGGCCAACCTGTAGCCGATACACCCCAGCGCGACGACGGCCTGATCGCCGTGCCTGTTGCGCAAGGCCCCGTGGAGATTACCGCGGACTGGACGGCGACTCCCGACATCCTCCTTGGCCGGTGGTGCAGCGCCCTTGCTCTTTTCCTCGTCACAGGCCTTTGGTTACTGGAGCGGCGCTTCCTGAGGCAGAGCCAATCTCGTTTATCATGAGTAGAATGCCAGCCGATGTGAAATCACTGAAGAACGAGGCCGCTGAGCTGACCGACCTGGCGCTTGCGGAGTTGCTGCCCAGCGTCAACACAGTCCCTGCATCGATCCATGGCGCCATGCGCCACTCCACCTTTGCTGGTGGCAAGCGTCTCAGGCCGTTGCTGGCCTACCAGGCCGCGGTCACCATAGCCGGCGCGCTGCCGGCGGGCATTGAGCACCTCGGCGCGGCCATCGAGATGCTCCACACTTACTCGCTCATCCACGACGATCTGCCCGCTCTCGATAACGACGACCTGCGCCGCGGCAAGCCGACCTGCCACGTGGCCTTTGGTGAAGCCATCGCCATCCTGGCCGGCGACGCATTACAGACCCGTGCCTTTGAGGTTCTGGCCGGGCTCGACGTACCGCCCGCGGCCACCGTGCAGATCATCGGCCTCATCGCCAACGCCATTGGCACCGTCGAGGGCATGATCGGCGGCCAGGTGCTGGATCTCGAGAGCGAACATCTCAAGCCCACGGCGGAACGGGTCGAAGCCATCCACCGAGCTAAAACAGGCGCGCTTATCCGGGTGAGCGTGGTGGCCGGTGGCGTCTACGCCGGGGCCACAGCCGATGACACAGCCCGCTTGGACCTCTTCGGGCGCAGGGCCGGCTTGGCCTTTCAAATTGTGGATGACATCCTCGACATGACCGTGGATTCCGCGCAACTAGGCAAAACCGCCGGCAAGGATCTGGCCACTGAAAAAGCCACCTGGCCGGCTGTCTTCGGCATCGAGCAAAGCCTGCGCGACGCCGACCGGCTGATCGAAGAGGCATTTGCCGCACTAGAGCCCTACGGCAGCCGCGCAGATGGATTGAAGGCCGTCGCCCGCTACCTGGTCGAGCGGAAGAACTGAGCCATGCTCTCCGAAGCCGACATCCTCACCGCGCTGCGCGACTGCTTCGATCCGGAAGTGAAGCTGAATCTTGTTGATCTGGGTTTGATTTACGCTGTCGCGACGGGTCCCGACCCAGACTCCACGTCGGCCTGGCCGCGCCAGTGGGTCAAAGTGACCATGACCCTAACCACCCCTCAGTGCCCAGCCAGCGGACTCATCTTCGAGCAGGTCAATAACAGGCTGGCCTGTATCCAGGACGTTAGCAAGGTCGAGGTCGATCTGGTCTGGGAGCCTAAGTGGACGCCGCACCGCATCAGCGAAGCGGGCCGCCGGCAGTTGGGAATTTAGAGGCTAGCGGTCCAGAACCCGTCGCAGCCGGTCGCGCTGGACGGCAAGCTCGTCAACGGTGCCTTGCACCTGGCCGATCAGCCCCTGCACATCGTCGATATAGCCCGGAAGCGTATTCCACCACCAGCGCACCGCCTCCTGCTGGTCAAGCAGCGCCAGGGCCGTGCCCGAAGCAGCCGCAACCAGCCCGGCGCGGCGCTGGCCCAGCAGCAGCATCAAACCGCCCGCAACCAGGGTTCCGCCAGCGGCAAGCGCAATCCAGTTCGTGTCGGGTATCTCTGAAGCGGTCGGCTCCGCCTCAAAATCGTCCTGTGACATGGTAAGCGGCACAAT
>Ga0302146_10000970_pt1 | contig 17422 bp, 16 predicted proteins | sample I_Bog_E3_1_FD_193578 | JGI IMG/M metagenome (GOLD analysis project Ga0302146, IMG submission 193578) | Peat permafrost microbial communities from Stordalen Mire near Abisko, Sweden - I_Bog_E3_3 | ecosystem: Environmental > Terrestrial > Soil > Wetlands > Peat | place: Sweden: Abisko, Stordalen...
GATTCGGGAAGACTTTGTTGAGAGCGACGTATCGACGTGGCATCTGGCGCGACTGCTCACGACAGCCCCCTTCGTATCGAGCTAGGGCAAGACAAATTGCGCGCCCTCGGCACGGAGCATGTCCCATGGCGATACGCACGGCACACCGTGAGCGCCGCAAGCGTCGGGGACCTTGATCTTGCTCCTCCTCAACGGCTCGGACTTCTCCATGGTGACCACGGTTAGGTTATGGGCTGCCGCATAGGCAACCAATTCGTAGTCCGCGGCCGACAAAAATTCCGCGACTGCGGCAGGAGTGAAGTGACCCGAGTTTGCCCACGTCGCGACCGCACGGAGCCACACTGCGCATGCAGCATCCATTGGAAGGAACAGACCTGCTCGGCCGGCAGCCCAAGTTGAGAGGTCAGTTCCACCCGCTGCGATCTCACTTCCCACCTTCCGAATAGAGCAAACGTCTCCTGCAGCATGAGCCCTATCCAGCCACTCCCAGAAGGCAGGAACGAAGTCGAGCCCGTAGTGGGCACGATTGGACTGAATGAATATGTTCGCGTCGAGTACGTACGTCATCCGACCCCCAGCGTGGAGGCGAGTCGATCGAACGTTTCTCGCTTAGCAGCGCCGAGAAGGCCAAAGGCGTCGCGGTACAGCGTCCTGCCCTCGCGCGTGTCCACGATGACGGCCCGAGCGAAGTTACGGCTCAGCCGCAACGGCTGCGTGTTGTAGTAGTTGCCGCCGCTACCTTGACGGGCATCAACGATCGCCCGGACTCTGTCCACCTCGTCGATGTAGCGAGCACGGTAGTCATCCCATTGGAGGTAACCACCGTCAAAAATGCGTTTGAGTATGACCAAGGTGCTCACCTTGTACAACCCAGCAAGGCGGACTAGCTCAGGCAGATCCGCCGAATTTCGGTAGTCGGTCCGAAGGCGAGCTATTGGTACCAACACTTCGGCCGCAACCTGATTCGCCCACAGTTCACTTCCCGTGGTGGAATTTGATCCCAGTTGCGCATCCGAGAGAGCAGTCTCACCGAGCCATACATGAGCCAGTTCATGGATCATTGTGAAAATCTGCGCCGACTTCGAGTCGCTGCCATTGATGAAGATTAAGGCGGACAGCGGATCGGTCAAGGCGAAGCCGCGGAATTCTTCGGGGTCCAACTTTCGTCGAGTATTTCCCCCGACGATGCCACTGATCATCACGAGTACGCCAATGCTCTCGACTGAATCGATTAGCTGTCTTAGGGCGTCTTCCCAGTTGCTGAAGTTGGCGCGCTGGTCCATGGTGAACCCGATGGCGCGCCGAATCCTTTCAGCAACCTGCTCAACCGGATCGCTGACGGTCGCGGTGCCGACGAAGGGCAGTGGATCGAAGCCTTGCTCGGCGGCATAGGTTCGGTACCAGTCTTGCCGCATCTGGCAGTCATAGATCGTGTCCAGTAGGTCAGGTGACGGGCTCGCGACCCCCGAGTTGCCCACGGTCCGAAAATCTGGAATCGGAACCGTCTCGACTGGCGGCTGGTTCAGGAACAGGTAACCAAGCGGCGCATGGGTCGCGTTGGCGAACGCCTCCAGCTGCTTGAAGGTCGGCTGTTCGTCACCGGCGGCCCACCGGGAAAAGCGCTCATAGCGCTTGTCGTTGTCGCTGATTCGCGACCGGTCTAACGCCCAGGCGAGTAGGGCAGGGCTGACGTCAACACGCTCGACCATTGCCCGCTCCCCTTCGCTCGCGTTGAGCTGAATATACACAACTACGCAGTGCGTATCCGCGAGCACACTCGTTCATACCGGCCACGTCCGACTATCCACAGTTTCAGAACGTCGAACCGCTGGCGGACCCGCAATCCTGTTTGCCGACCGGGGCGGCTGCACTTTTACGCGGAGCTGATCGCCGTGCTTGACGGCAACTGAACCAACGCCGGGGTCGTCAGAGGCGGAGAAGGTCCGCTGGATGGCCCTGTTGTGATCGGACTTACAGAGGACCTCCTCGAGGGCGGACGCGAAGCGTTCAGCGATCGACAGCACCTCCATGGATTCTGACGGCGACACCGTGAGCGAGGTTTCACCCTCAATTCACCCTCAATCGAGTGAAATCGAGCGACTTTCTCGGTGATTCCTTGGCATCGAAATCAGCGGATATTCCTTCAAAATGGGCTCCAATCAGCTCTAAATGATCGAGGCTTTCGAGTTCGAATCCCCCATTCTCCGCCGATTTTTCGCCGGTTTTTGGCCCAACTTCGCCCGTTTGGGAGGTTTTCGCCCGCGCGCGCGGGCGAAAACGTCTCGAGCAGGTGGTCCTCCGCGAGTTGCATTTACAGGCTTGCCCGCAAGTCTGGTCGGCTAGGGCTATCCATGGTCCTTGAGATAGGGGTCTCCGATTCGCTCGTCAATGTCGAAGCGTCGTTGTGCCTCCCAGTCTGCCAAGTGAATTTCCGGCGAGCGAGCGGCGAGCGCGGCCAACGCGTTGATTCCTTTAAGCGCCAGGTGATCGATTGAAAGTCCGACTTCCGCACCGAGCAGTCGCCTTCTGTTCGCCCTTCGCCAACGGTGTCGGGTCCCGGCTCCACGTTGTCGACGGGCAGAGGAATACTGTCGACATCATGGAGCAAACTTCGCAAGCTTCTGAGAGTGACCCAGTCGCTCCTGCGAACCGTGAAAAGGGATGGATACCTCTCGGCCCCTACAACTGGCTTACGCCAGCGCTCACTCTTTCTATAGGAATAGGCCTACTGGCGGGCGTAGTCGTCAACTTCGCCTTCCAAATCGTGAGCGGCCTGCTTGGTGCGGATTCGCATGGAATCGGTTTTCAGCTGCTCGCGTCCGTCGTGGCCTTGTTTCTCGCGTTTGCCGTCTTTGCCCTAATCCAACATCTCCGCTACCCGCAGCCGTTTGTGGACTTCGATTCGGGACGCCTGAAGGCCGGACGACGAGTCGTGCCTTTCTCGGAAATCTCGTGGGCCCGTTTTGAAATAGTGAGACTCCGCGGTCAGCGCCCCCGCCTGACGTTGCTGTTTGGCGCCCACAGTGGTCCCCGAGTCATTTTCAACGTCAGTTCTGAGGGGCGCTTGGGTATGAGTCCCGCGACCCGCGAATTAATTGCCCGAGTCATTCTCCAATCGAGAATTGAAATGCCCGTGAGTTCGTACGACGCCTCGGGGCGCTTCGCCAGCTTCAACTTTCCGAACAACCTCGACAAGCAGATGGCGCTCAAAGCTGTGAAGGATCCGGCGATCATCATCGAGGAGCACCCGATCGTCTGACTGTTCGCTACTTCGATGAAAGCTGCGCACATCTCCTGTCCACACGTGGTTCTCAAGCAGCGAAGCGATTCTGGAGGCGCGGGCCTCGCGGCGCCAGAGGGTGTGCCTCCCAAGGATTGGCTCACCCTCGACGCGCCAGATGACGGCCAGTCAGCGGTGGCGCCGCAAATAGGATTTCTTTGACCTCTTGAAGGAGTGGATCCGATGGCGAATGAAACCTATCCAGCTGTGCTTCAGGCGATGATCGATCGAGCATCCACGCTCACCCCGGCAGAAACGAAGGCGCTTGGGGATCTGTGGGAGTCCGACGAGGATCTCGTGCTCCCTGCCCCGAGCCTCGCCTTCGAGCTCATGGGTGGCCTCGATTTTCCCGTCGTCACGAACCAAGCTCTTCTCGATGCGTGGCAGCGCGCGCTCGACGCGGCCGAAAACGCGGGCCGCGGTGACGAGATAGACGCTGCGCGCGCCGCCGGACGGGCTGCGGTACACGAGGTTCGATTCGAGTATGACAGCGAGGCCGAGAAAAACGGCACCGAGCAGGCAGTCCGCGCGGCGGTGCTCGCGGTCGGAGTTATCGACCTCATATCGAAGACCGACTACGTCACACTCGTCACCCCGTGGCAACAGGCGCTCGGGACAACCCTCGTGGAGCACGAGGGGTAGACCGCCTCTGGGAGTGGTGAGGATTTCGACGAAAACCCCCATTCCGTTCAGGTCGAACGGAGCGATCGGCGGCTTTCGGAATCAGCTTCGCTGCTCAATGCTGCCCAAAGAGGGCTGCTTCCCGTTCGGCAATCCGCACTAACGGTTACGACGCGTTTGCGGCGTCCTTGCAATCCCCCTCGCTGCAGAGCCTTCGCTGGCGCGCTTCACCACAGGCCAGTCGTCCGCAATCATCGGCCGGATGAGGTTGTCGGTCCTGCGTTTGGTCCCTCCAGCTTCGCTACCGCAGGTCGAACAGTAAGGAGTCGCACGATCGCGTATCCGATTGCGCCCCCGATGAGTTGAGCCCCAATGAATGCCAGGACGCTGGTGGGGGCGATACCGGCGAAGCTGTTCGTGAAGATCCGTCCGATGGTGATCGCGGGATTCGCGAAGCTGGTCGAACTGGTAAAGAAGTAGGCCGCGCCAATGTAGGCACCGACCGCGACCGGCGCGAGGTGCTCCTGGCCTTGGCGGGCCAGCAGAAATACGACGAGCACGAGCCCAGCAGTGGCGACGACTTCGCCGAGAAAATGGCCGGGGCTTGAGCGATCGGTCGAGCTGATGGAAATGCCGGCGTGACCGAACATCACGTTCGCGATGACTGCGCCGACGATGCAGCCGATGACCTGCACGGGGATGTAGGTCGCTGCGTCAACCCACGATCGGCGCCCCAGAAGACTGTCAACGAGAGAGATCACCGGGTTGAGGTGTGCGCCGCTGATCGGAGCGAGCATGAGGATGATGACGCCGAGACCGAGGGCTGTCGCTATCGCGTTCTCAGCAAGTTCGAGCCCTGCCTGCCCGGGTGAGAGCGTCTGCGCAGCAATGCCGGAGCCGACAACCACCGCGGCGAGAAGCACCGTCCCGAGAAATTCAGCGAGCAGGCGCCGGGCTCGAGACTCCACAGGTCAGACCGTCACCAGCAGCCGGGCGACTCCGTCGAGTGCGCCGGGCACGAGCTTGTAGTACGCCCAGGTGCCCCGCTTTGATCGGGTGAGATATCCGGCGTCCACGAGGATTTTCAGGTGGTGCGAGACAGTCGGCTGCCCGAGCCGGAGCGGCTCGGTTAGGTCGCAAACGCACGCCTCGGCGTCTTCATGTGCGGCGACCATCGAGATGATCCGCAGCCGTGCAGGGTCGGCCAGTGCCTTCAATGAGGATGCGAGGTTGCCCGCGTTCTCTTCGGTGATCGCTTCGCGAGTGAGCGGGCCGCAGCAGGCGGTCACATCGCGAACGGGAAGCAACTCCATCAGGCTCATGGGTTGATTCTGGCATATACATTGACAAACGTCGATGGATTGGGGATTCTAATATCGATAAGCGTCAATGTTTGAGGGAGTGTCTGTTGGCCGACAAACCGCGCGTCCTGTTCGTGTGCATCCACAATGCCGGGCGAAGCCAGATGGCGGCAGGCTACGCGTCGACACTGTCGGAAGGCGCAATCGAGGTGCGCTCCGGCGGCTCCGAGCCGGGCAGCGAGATCAACCCGATTGCCATCGAGGCGATGGCCGAGGAAGGAATCGACATCTCGCAGGGCGTCCCCCAACTAATGACGACAGAGGCGGTGCGCGACTCGGATGTCGTCATCACGATGGGGTGCGGTGACGTCTGCCCGATCTTTCCCGGCAAACGGTACGAGGACTGGGAGCTTACGGATCCGAGCGGGCTCCCGCTCGACCAAGTGCGCCCGATTCGTGACGAGATCAAGGTGCGAGTTCAGAACCTCCTGGCGGAGCTTCTGACCCCCTGAGACCTACCGGATTCACGGAAGGGGGTGATCCCATGACTGGCGACGACGAATGCTGCCCCGACATCGGCTGCTGCTGACACAGAGGTGAGCGACGCGGAGACGTCCGGGTCGCCCACTGCAGATAGCTTGTCGATCACAAACCGGGCAGCGTCGATCGCCGCAGACTCGAAATATTCCGCCAGTGGGCCCGCTCGCGACTAACCGCTGCCGCGGTGCCAAAATCGTCAGTGTGACGGATGCGCAGGGCGACACCCCAACAGAGGAACAGCACGACTCGTCGGATGCCGGCGGCTCTCCCGCTCCCAACGACAACCGCGATTACCGTGGCGATTTCGGGAGGGGGCTCGCCGATCGTCTCTTCCCCGGCCCTTCCCGGAGGATGTCCGAGCAATACGCGAAGCATCTCGACCGGCTCCTGAAGCAGGGCGGCGGCGAGCAGGCCAACCTTTGGCGGGAGCGGGCAAAATCGAGAGCCGATGGCGCGACGCAGCCACCGCGAAACTCGATCGATTCGTCCCGCAGTCCGGCACTGCCAGGGACCGCGCCAGCACGCGGCGCACCGGGGGCACCCGCGGTCAGTGCCGATGATGTCGCCCAGGTGCGGGATGCCCTCGACAAGCAGAACGAGCTGCTGCAGGCCATCCTCTCAACGTCTCTCGATGCGCAGACGGATGCGCGCGCGACCGCCCAGAACTCGCGAACGTTCGCCTGGGCGGGCACGGCAATCGCGGTGCTCACGCTCATCGCAACCGTCATCTCGATCGTGGCTGCGGTGCGCGCGCACTAGCCTCGTCGCTCGCAAATTCGCCCGCCGGGGACGAGGTCGCCCGGGCGCGCGGGCGACATTGACCCAAATGGGAGACTTCGCGAGGATCAGCGACCGCCGCCAACCGCGATGCCCGCCTTGACGAAACGCTGGGCGCCCAGGATGACGACGAGTGCGGGCAGGCTGGCGATGAGCGACGCAGCCATCACGGATGCCCAGCTGCTGACCTGGGACTGAGTGAGCGCGTAGATGAACACCGTCACGGGATACAGCTGGTCTTTGGTGACGAGGGTAAGACCGAACAGCAGGTCGCCCCAGCTGAACAGGAAGGTGAAGACGGCGGCGGTGATGATCGCATTGCGCGCGAGCGGAATGACGATCCGCACCAGTACGCCGACGGGACCCGCGCCATCCAGCGTCGCCGCCTCGATCACGTCCGTGTCGAGGCGGAGAAGGAAGGATCGCAGGAGGATCACAGCGAAGGGAACGCCGGCGGTGGCATCGGCGAGGATCAACCCGATGTAGGTATTCAGCACACCCCAGTTGTTGAACATGGCATAGAACGAGTCCGCGAGCACGATGCTCGGGATCATCTGAGCCAGCAGTAACAGGATGAGCGCAAAACCAACCGCGCGGGATCGAAGCCTGCTCAGGGCATGCGCAGCCGGCACGGCAACCAGCAGGGTGAGGATCACCGACCCGAACGAGACGATGATGCTGACCTGCAGGCTCGTGAGACCACCGTTGCTGAACAACGCGGTGTATCCCTGAAGCCCGGGATGGGAGGGCAACCAGTGCACGTTCGCCGAGCTCACCCGAGGCTGGAACGACGCGGTGAGCATCCAATAGATCGGGAACAGGTAGACGACGAGGATCGCGACGGTGACGGCAGTCCAGCGCCAGCCACGCGAACGACTTCGTCGCAGCGCCGGAGACTCGAGTTGCTGGGTGGTGCTCATTCGGCGCGACGCTCCTGCCGCCCCGACAACCACGTGTAGACGATGGCGAACGCCAGGCTGATCAGCAGGAGCAACATGCCGTAGGCAGCCGCATCCCCGAACTGGAACAGGTCGAACGCCGATCGGTAGGACAACAGGCCGAGCGTGGCCGTATCATCTGCGGGGCCTCCCCCGGTCAGCACGAGCACGATGTCGACGATCAATAGCGTGTAAACGACGCTCATGACGACCAGTACCGAGATCACAGGCCAAATGGTCGGGATGACGATATGCACGAGTCGCTGCCACCCGTCGGCGCCATCGAGCTGGGACGCTTCGAGCTGGTCCTCTGGTACCTGCTTGAGCGCGGCACTGAGAATGATCGACCAGTAGGGCAGGCTCCCCCAGATGGATACCACGATGACTGCTCCGAGCGCGGTCGCGGGGTCGGCCAGCCAGGTGTCCTGCGGCAGGTGAAGGGAAGAAAGGATGCCGTTGACGGCACCATCACCGGCAAGGAGCCACTTCCAGATCGTGCCGATCACCACCGAGGGCAGCAGCCACGGCAGCAGGATCAGCGTCGGAAGCCAGCGGCTTCCCGGAAACCTGCGGTTGAACAGCAGGGCGAGTGCGAGACCCACGACCAGCTCGACAACGACGGAGGCGACCGTAATAAGCAGGGTGTTGACGATCGCCTTACCCAGTACCGGGTCCTGGAAGATGGCGATGAAGTTCGCCAGCCCAACGAAGGGAGACTGCCCGGTGAAAAAGGTGGCGGTTGTGAAGTTCGTGGTGCTCATGTACACGCCGTAGCCGAGCGGGTAAACGAAGAAAACCGCGAAGAACACGATCGCCGGCACGAGGAAGGTCCACAGTTCCGCCCGGCGGCGGCTCGCCAGAGACAGGCGGCGGCGGTCGGGAACAGGTCTTCCCGACCGGCGCCGCCTTACTGCCGGAGCCTCGGTCACTGGCCCTTCGCCTGGGCGGCCTTCGCCAGTGCCTGCTCAGCGCTGTCGCCGTTGGTGGCAGCATCCTGGAGCGCGGCCGCGAAGACGTTCTGCAACGTGTTCCACTTCGTCCCGAGCTTTGCCGGGTTGTAGGCCGTCGGCACCGCATCGACGAAGGATTTGGCGGACGGTACCTTGGCGACGAATGCCTGCTGTGCTGCGGTCAGCGCCGGGATGTACCCGCCGGCGATCGCCGTCGCGACCTGGTTGGCTTCGGACGAGCGGCACTGGATGAGCGCCGCAGCGGCCTGCTGTTCCTTCGAACTCAGCGTGGCCGACACCCCGTAGGCATAACCGAGGAGGCCGACCTGTGGTTTCTGTCCCGCTTTCAACGTGGGGAACGGCGCGGTGGCGTATTTCACTTTCAACGACGAATCGACCAACTCCCAGGGCCCGTCGACCGTGATGACGGCCTTGCCGGCCGTCCACTGGTCGGTGGAATTCCAGCCCCAGTCGACGAACTCCTTCGACAGGCTTCCGTTGGCGACGAGCTTCTTGTAGAGGTTGACCGCAGCGATGGTCCCCGGGTTGGTCGGGTCGGCGGGGTTACCGCCGGCGCTGAGAATCCACGGCAGGAAGTACGCCGCAACCGACCCATCGCCCGATTGCCCCGAGAAGGCCACGCCCGCTTCGGTCGATGACGTGACCTTCTTCGCGTCGGCCACGAAGTCGGCGAACGTCGCCGGCGGTGTGCTGATTCCCGCGTTCGCGAAGGCAACCTTGTCGTAGAAGATTGCGTAGTTCTCGATATTGCTCGGAAGGCCGTAGAGCGTGCCCTTGTAGGTGCCGAGCGACGAGACGCTGCTTGACTCGCCTTCGGTGCTGACGCCGAGGGAGTGGAGGTTCGCCAGTGCACCCTCAGCCGCGAGGGTGGGCAGCTCAACGTCGGTGCTGAGCTGCACGATCCCTGGCAGGGACTTCGATCCCGCAGCCTTGAGCAGTGCGGATGCGTAGTCGCCGTTGATTGTCTGGTCGTCGACGGTGATGCCCAGCTTCTTCCCGCATTTCTCGAAGAAGCTCTTTTGCTGGGCCTCGTACGGGTTGTAGTCGATGCTGTTCCAGACGGTGAGCTTGACCCCGCCGAAGTTGGTCTTGGAGGCCGCGGACGTCGACGAGGCTCCGCCGGAAGACGAGCATCCAGCAAGCAGGAGGGCGACCGCGACACCGATCGCGGGCAGTGCGATTCTGAGCCCGAGCCTCCGGGATTCAGTCATCAAGGGGTCCTTTCTTTCGTGGACGGCGTGCAGTGTGCAGGAAACGCCGGCTGTGTGTGGTGTGTCCGGCGGGAGCCGGGGTTATGAGTTTGCCGAAGCGTCGGGCGTGCCCGCGACCCGCGCGTAACCGAGGCGAAACAGAGTGACACGTTACGTAATACTCGGCTGTCTGGCTCGACAAGTGCCTCCAAACGGGTGCACAGGGGGTGCCTCAGGCGGGTCGAAATTGCTACAGGTTGGCGCCTCCGTGGTAGCGACGAGCCGGATGGGTGCCCTCGAGGTGCGGGCCTCGGCCGAACAACCGCTCGCGCAGCGTGAGGTGGTCATCGTCGTCATCCGGTGCGGTCAGCCGCCCCCGCTGGCGCAGCACAGGGGTGACAAACTTCGCAAAGTCGAGGGCGGTATCGAACGAGTGGTATTGGCGCAGGTTGATGCCATCGATATCGTCGACGTCGAGCCAGTGCTCGATCTGGTCCGCAATGTGATCCGGGGTGCCGATCGCCAGGAATTCGTCGGTCCACGCCTCGTCGATCGCGCGGGTGTATTCGGGGATGCTCAACCCCCGAAGCTGCGGTGGCACCCGGCCTGGGTCGCGACCCTCCGCGATCACCGCCTCGGTGACCGTCAGCGACGGTGGGTGCCGGGTTGGGTCGAACGGGGCACTCGTGTGGATGTATGCGCCGATTTCGCTGCGGTAGGCGCGGTAGGCGTCAAATTTGGCCTGCGCCTCGGCGTCGGTGTCTGCAACGAATACGGCTGCCTGGACGAACACCTTGATGTCGCCGGGGAGCCGGCCGTTTTCGGCCGCTGCGCGTCGGAAGGCCTGCACGGTGGAGTGAACGGTGTCGCCCCACACCAGTGTGAAGACCAGTTCGGCGTGCTTGCCAGCGAGCGCGATGCCCGCCGGTGACGCCGTGGCCTGGAAGATGAGCGGGGTTCGTTGCGGGCTCGGCTCCGAGAGGTGGGGACCTGCGACCGAGAAGTAGGTGCCGCGGTGGTCGATGCGCCGAACTTTCGACGGATCGGCATAGATGCCGTGCTCGGCGTCGCGAACGACCGCGTCGTCGTCCCAGGAGCCCTCCCAGAGCTTGTAGACGACATCGAGGTATTCCTCCGCAATCCGATACCGCTCGTCGTGCGGGATCTGGTCGGCGAGCCCGAAGTTTCGGGCCGCATTGGGCAGGTAGCTCGTTACGACGTTCCAGCCGACCCGGCCGCGGGTGAGGTGATCGAGGGTGCTCATGCGGCGCGCGAACGTGAACGGTGGCTCGTAGCTGGTCGAGAACGTAATCCCGAAGCCGAGTCTCCGCGTCACCGCTGCCATCGCCGGAACGACGAGCATCGGATCGTTGTTCGGAATTTGGAGGCCCTCCCGCAGGGCGTCGTCGAAGCCGTCCCGATAGACGTCGTATGCGCCGAGTACGTCGGCGAGGAACACGGCGTCGAATCCGCCGTCCTCGAGGATGACCGCCAGCTCTTGCCAGAATTCGAGGTCTGTGTACCGGTGCCGGTTGTTACCCGGCAGCCGCCAGAGCCCGTGCGTGATGTGGGTTGGAGTGTTCATCTCAAACAGGTTGAGGATGAGTCGCTTGCCCGTCATGATTCCCCTTTCGCCGTCGACACGTCGCCGACCCGCCAGCTGAACGGCGGTCGTGTTCCGTTGATCGCCCAATCGCCCACAATCCGCTGCTTGTACGCGACGGGGTTGTGCGATGCGACCGTGCGAGCGTTGCGCCAGTGCCGGTCGAGCGCGTTCGTGCTTCGGGTGGCTGATGCCCCCAGCGTGCCGAAAAGGGCAGTGGCCGCGTCGGTGACGCTCGAACCGAGGATGACCTGGGCCTGGGCCGACCGGATCTCGGCGACGGTACTGGCCGTCTCGGCTGCTTCTCGATCGGGGCTTTCATCCAGGTCGACGGCATCCTGTACCGCTGCGGCCACCTCGCGCACCAGTGCGCGCGCAGTGAACGCGGTAGCGGAGATGCTCCCCGCGATGGACTGGATGAGCGGGTCTTCCCTGGGCAGCGCTGCGGACCCGTGCGAGTAGGCCCGGCTCCGCTTGCTGATCTCCGCGGCGGTGTCGCGGTCGATGGCGGCAGCAATACCGGCCTGCACTGCGAGCAGCACGAGCTGGAACAGTGCGGTCTGGTAGGGCGGCCTCGCGGAGGGTGGGATGATGTCGGCCGCATCCACGAACGCATCCTCGAAGATGATGGTGCCGGTTCCCGTGAGCCGCTGGCCGAATCCATCCCAGTCGTCATTGATGCGAACGCCGGGCTGGTCGATGCGCACGGCAACGGTGATCTCCTGCTCTCCCGACAGTGCGGCGACATCCGCCCAGTCGGCAAAGATGCTCCCGGTGCTGTAGAACTTTCTTCCGTTCAGGACCAGGCGCCCGCCGCGCTCCGTTAGCCGGGTCCCCGTCTCGCCGAGTGCGGCCGCCGTTTCGGTCCATGCATTCCCTACGAGCTCACCCGCCGCAAGTCGGCCGAGCCACGTGTCACGCGCTGGTCCTTCCTGCTGGCGCAGCGTGCCCTCAACGAAGCCGATGTGGCCGCGGAAGATTTGCGGCAGGTTCGAATCTGCTTCGCCGAGGTCGATGAGAATTTCCGCCAACTCGGGGAAACTGAGGCCATCGCCGCCGTCGGAGACCGGCAGGCGCAAGCGACCAAACCCCAGTTCGAGGAGTCGGCGCACCTCCGCGCGCGGCAGCTCACGCGCAGCTTCACGGCCAAGGGCGCCCGCCGCTATCTCGGCGATGAGCGGGTCGAGTCGTCGCCGCACGGCGAGGTACCGGGATGATGTCGGTGCAGGCATGGGTGGTCCTAGGTGTAGAGCGAGATCGGCTGCAACCGCCCGTTGAGTTCCCAGTCGCCCACTTCGAGTTTCTTGTAGTCGACTGGGTCGTGAAGTGAGTGGGTGCGAATATTCCGCCAGAAGAGGTCGAGTCCTACGTCCGATCGGGCCGAGCTCGAGCCCGTGATCTCGAAGATGCGGTTCGCGGTGTCGATCCCGACCTCCGTGGCGACGACCTTCAGCTGGGCGACCTCGATTGCGAGGCGGCCGCGAATCTCGGCGGTCACGTCGCCACCGAGCGCGACGACCTCGTCGAACCGTCGGCCCGTTCGGTCGGCGAGCGCTTCGACGGCAGCGACCCGTGACGACAGTTCGCCGACCACGCGTTGCACGAAGGGATCCTCGCGGTAGCGTCCGGCCGGGCTCAGGAACCACCCGCTGGCGCGGGCTCGAGTGATCTCGATCCCTCGCCTGAGGGCTCCCTGCGCGATACCCAGGTAGAGGTTGCCGAACGCGAGTTGCACGGCCGGGGTCAGCAGGGTTGAGAACGGTTCATCGCCCAGCGACCCCAGAAAATCGTCTTCTGAGACCACGACCTCGGTGAACCGCACCGAACCGCTGGCCGACAGGCGCTGGCCGAGGGCATCCCAGTCGCCGAGGTACGAGATACCGGCGCGGTCGTGATCCAGTACGAAGCTGATGGCGGCGCTATCCCGCACTCCGCCCCGTACGAGTGCACTCACCAGGATGACATCGCCGGATGATGCTCCCGTTGAGAATCGCTTGAGGCCGTTGAGGCGATATGTCCCATCGACTGCGCTGAGCTCCAGTTCGGGATCGGTCGGGTTCACCGAGTCGCCCCAGATCCAGCGTTGCTGGATGCTGCGCCGGTACCACGCGGAACGATCGAACGAACCGCTCGCAAAGCTGATGGCTGTCACATTGGCATAGTGGTAGGCGAGGATCTGGGCAATCGAGGCATCCGTGCCCGCGATGATCCGCACCGCACGGAGGGCGCTCTCCCAGTGGCCGCCTCCCCCGCCCAGTTCGGCCGGATCGAGGAGAGTGCTGAGTCCGGAGTCGCGCAGGAGCCGCAGCTCGGCGACCGGGTCGTGTCCGGCCCGGTCGCGCTGCAGGACATCCGGCGCGAGGGCCGCGGCCACGGTGACCGCGGCGGCGTCCCAGCTTTCGAGCTCCTCAGGGCTGGCTGTTCCGGTCCAGTGGCTCCGGGGAGGGGATTGGGTTGAGGTCATTGCGGCGATTCCTTTGGCGGTGGTCATCAGCGCAGCGAGCCTAGTTGCGGCAGATTCTCGTCGTCCCGTGCATGACGGCTTGTTTCAGGAGAGTCCCCTCACACCCGTTCACGGTCGGTTTGGGGTCCGAGGTTCTTCGCTGCGGGGTACCGGAATCGTGCCGCCGGATGGCTCGCCGGCAGCCGGTCTGACCTGTCGGCGCGCAGCCGCGAGCGCAGTGTCCCCGAGCGGGGCTGCTCGGCGTACAGTCCTCGCGAACGGAGCCGTGGCACGACGAGCTCCGCGAAGTCGTCCAGTGAACCAGGCGAAACGAACTGGTGCAGCAAGAACCCGTCGACGCCGGACTGCTCGACGAACAGCGCGATGTTCGCTGCGATTTCGTCGGGCGTTCCGATGAACCTGTCGTCGGCGAATGCTGTGACTGTGCGGAACCGCTCGCGCACCTCGCCCGCGAGAAGCGGCGGTGTGTCGGGGCGGGAGGCCGCGATCTGGGTGTGGTTCGTTTCCCGTTTGACCAGCGGTTCGTTGTCGCCATACTGCGCAAAGTCGATCCCGCTCCACCCCGCATAGGCGGCGAGCTGCGCTTCCGCGGAGTAGTGCGCCTGGAAGTCATCGAGCTTCTGCTGCACGGCCATCCGCGTCGGCGCAGTCAGAAGGTTCAATCCGACAACCGCGCGGATTTCCTCGGGGTCCCGGCCCAGCTCTGCGGCGCGGGCCCGGATACCGGCGAGGCCTTCGCGAATCTGAAACGGATCGGAGTCGCCAACGAAGACCAGCTCGGCGTGGCGGGCCGCAAACTCACGTCCGCGCGCCGACCAGCCCGCCTGGATAATCAGCGGAGTTCGCTGCGGCGACGGCACGCTCAGGTGCGGACCAGCAACCTGGAATGCCGCGCCGGCATGGTCGATCGGGTGAACTCGGCTGGGGTCGGAGAATTGTCGGCTCTCTTTGCTGCCGCGGTAGGCGCTATCCTCCCAACTGCCCTCCCAGAGCCGGTAGGTGATCTCCAGGAATTCCTCCGCCCGGTCGTAGCGCACGTCGTGTGGCAGGAAGTCGATGCCGAAGTTACGCGCGGCGCCCGGCAGGTAGGAGGTCACGATGTTCCAGCCCAGGCGACCCGCGGTGAGATGGTCGAGGGTGCTAAAACGTCGCGCGTGCGCAAAAGGATGCTCGTAGGTGGTCGACACTGTCGCTCCGAACGCGATTCGCTCGGTCACCGCCGCCAGCGCGGGGATGTGCAGCAGCGGGTCGTGCGCGGGAAGCTCGACGCCCCATTCGAGGGCGGTCGCCGCGGACCCACGGTAGGTGTCGTAGAGCCCGAGCACATCTCCGAAAAAGAACAGGTCAAGTCCGGCCTCCTCGGCGCGCCTCCCCAGGTCGAGCCAGTAGCGCAAGCCGAGGCTCGTGAGCCGCTCATCCGCGGGATGTGTCCACAGGCTAACGGCGGCGGAACCGTTGCCAATGCAGGCCTGCTCATAGAGGCCGAAGAACAGTGGGCGCGGCTCAGGCATTCTTCGCCTCCCGGCCTGCGAGCGCGCGGGCGGACCATCGTTTCTCTCCGCCCACGATCGTCGCCGTGACCGGAGTGCTGCCGGTCTCGACCAGTTCGGCGAGGGCATCCTCGGGCACAGTGCTCGTGACATCCACGACGGCGAGGTCGGCGCGTGCCCCGCCGGTGAGCGCGCCGCTGGCGTGCGGCCCGTCCGCCAGCCCGAGCGCGCGGGCCCCGCCGAGGGTGGCCGCCTCCAGGAGGCGATGATGGAGGTCCGCCGAGTGGTAGCCCTGCTCTCGCGCAATCCGATACAGGGCGGCGACGTCGTCGAGAACATTGAGCGACGGTGAGGACGACAGCGAATCCGTCCCGACCGCGATCGCGTTGCCCTCCCGCAGGTAGGCGGCGAGCGGCGGGGCGTCCAACCCGATGACCGAGTTGGACCGGGGGCACAGCGCAACCGCGACTCTTCGCCGGCGCAGCAGCTCGCGGTCGTCGGCATCCACATAGATACCGTGAGCCAGGTGGGTGGCGGCCGTCAGCGCACCGACAGAGTCCAGGTATTCGATTGTCCGAAGACCCGACCCGCCCGCTGCCAGGAGTTCGAAATCCGGGTATCCCCGGTCGCGCCACTGGTCCGCGAGTGTCCCGCTGCCGGTGAGTGTGAATTCGTCTTCGAACCGCGATTCGGCGGCATGGATGTGCAGGCGAACGCCGAGATTGGATGCGCGCGCGGACAGGTCGCGAAGCACCTCAGTGCCGAGTGAGTAGACCGCGTGGGGCGAGAGGCCCGCCGCGGGCGGCGTAGGGATCGCGGCAAGTCGCTCCTCGAGGAACGTCGCGCCTTCGGCCCTCCAGTGCGAGGTGCGCCAGGCGAAGACTTCCCAAAACGTGATGCCGTGGAGGCCGGCGTCGTGCAGGGCGGATCGGGCGTCCGAATTGGTGACGACGTCGGCGATTGTCGTCGTGCCCGATTGGAGAGCCAGGGCTGTGCCGGCCGCGGCCGATTGCGCCCAGTCGTGCTCGGTCCCGTAGGCCGCGAGGAACGATCGCGACCAGTCTTCGAACCCGTCGTAACTTCCTCGGCCGACCGCGGCCATGTCGGTGTATTGGAGGTGCGTGTGGGCGTTGACGAGGCCCGGGATGATGGCGCCGGCCCATTCGATGCGCTCCAGTCCCGGTTCACCGGAAAGCTCGGAGTTGAGTTCATCGTGCCTGCCGACGGCGTGGATGCGCCCGTCGTGCACGGCGATGGCGCCGTCGGCGATGGGCGGACCACTGACGGGAAGCAGTACGGGGGCGCGATGCAGGGTTAGGTTCATGTCATCCAGACGAGGTCGTAGGCCAGATCTCTAGGCGCAAGTGGGGCTGCGGCCGAGGTGAATACCCGCAGACGTTATACGTTTGAGGCGAGTGATCGCCAGCCACTGCGTAGCAAACCGGAACACTTCGGCAGGTGGTAGACGAGACCCGTCACTCCACCGCGCCGGTCGCGCCTGCCGCACCGAAGATACGGTCGAGATGGTCGTTCGCAGCGCCCAGTGCGAGAACGACATCACCCTCGCGGAGTCGGGTGCGACCGCGCACCTGAACCAGTTTTCCGTCGCGGCGGACCAGGCTGACCCAGCCTTCGTCGCCGAGTCGCAACTCGTCGATCGTTGATCCATCGGCCACCGAGCCCGCCGCCACGACGTATTCGCTCAGCCCTTCTGGCCGCTGCCTGAATCGCAGCCCCGATGCCCAGGGCTCCGGTTCGATCACCGTGGTCGGCACACGGAAGAGGCGTGCAAAGAGCGGCACGAGACCGCCCTGCAGCACCACAGAGACCAGCACCACAACAAAAATGACGGCATATCCGCGCCGGGCTCCGGGGATGTTCGCACCAAGGATGAACATGCCCAACAGGATCGGGACGGCCCCCTTGAGGCCGGCCCAGAGCACGAAAGCGCGCTCCCCCAGGCGCAGCCGGATGGGAACGAGGAGCAGCCCGAGCAGCACCGGCCTCACCACGAAGATCAATAGCGCTGCGATCGCAAGCCCGGGCCACAGAACGTCGGGCTCGAAGACATCCGCGAGTGGCACCGTGAGCCCGAGAATGGAGAACGCCGCGATCTCTGCGATCGTTGCGAGTCCCGAACTGAATCGTCGAATCTCACGCTTGAACGGGGCGTGGGTGTCGCCCACCATGATGCCGACCAGCAGCACAGCGAGGAAGCCGGAACCATGTAGCAGGGTCGCAGCACCA
>Ga0302146_10001036_pt1 | contig 16878 bp, 10 predicted proteins | sample I_Bog_E3_1_FD_193578 | JGI IMG/M metagenome (GOLD analysis project Ga0302146, IMG submission 193578) | Peat permafrost microbial communities from Stordalen Mire near Abisko, Sweden - I_Bog_E3_3 | ecosystem: Environmental > Terrestrial > Soil > Wetlands > Peat | place: Sweden: Abisko, Stordalen...
GCGAAGAGCGGCGCGGAATCATTGCAAGGTATACCGCAGTATTGGAGGGGAATTTCATCTACTGGATGACCGCGACCTTGATTTCTGTTCATGCAGAAGAAGCTCGGCCAATCCTGCTGGACAATCTCCATGAGGAAGTGCGGGATGCACACCCGGCGATGCTTCGCAGATTTGCTGTTGCTGCGAATGCCTTTCCGAATGCTTCGGATGCCCTGGCTATCGACTCTGGCCTGACGAATGTCCGCCTGTTTCTGGGTAGGCTTTCTGGCGTGCAATCACTTGCCACGATGGCGTTCTTTGAGGGATTCATCCAGCGGTTCATGGGATACTTGGCGAACCTTTCCGCGGCCCAAGGATCGACCGAGATGGAGTACACCGATGTGCATGGCATTTGCGACATCGCGCACACAGAGGGTCTGTTCCAGGCGTTGTCAGTAGAAATGGCCAGCCACCCTCTGGACCCATCAAAGGATGTCCTCGAGGGCGTATATCTGCTCCGCGATCTGGTCGAGGAAATTGTCTTCAACCGGGCAGAGAAGCTGGCTGCCTAATCACTCCCAGGAGAAAGAACACGTGGAAGATCAAGACAGGATGAAACCAGCATCACAGGAGTATGCCAGATACTTCGAGGTACCTGGTGCGCACCTATACACGGTGTTGCACCAGGTGCCGAATCCTGTTGCTCGTGTTCTGCTTGTGGGGCCGTTTGGGTCAGAGCGCCACTTTTCCTACCATCCATGGGTGAGTTGGGCTAGATATCTCGCTGCCCGAAGGGTGGAGGTGTTGCGCTATGACTATCGAGGAATCGGTGAGAGCACAGGGATCTTTCATGAGATGAGCTTTGAGGACTGGAGCCAGGACGTCCAGTTGCTAGCAGACTGGTTTTTGAAGCAATCACCTGCAGTTCCTCTGATGCTGCATGGACTGGAGGTTGGCGCGATCCTCGCGGCGAAGAGTTTCCACCGGGGAACAGGTGATGCTCTTTTGATGTGGGCGCCGCCATCGAATGCGAACCAAGCTCTCCGGTCGAGTCTTCTGCGGTGGGCTAGACTGGAGCAGCTCTTCGAATCTCCTGCGAATCGGAAGTCGGCCGGGGATTATATCCGAGAGTTGGAGCAAGGCATGTCGATCGAGGTTCAGGGATACCAATGGACGAGTCAGATCTGGCTGGAATCATTCGACTTTGGTCTCTGCGAGGAAATTGGAGATGAGCCGGGGTTGAGCAAGGTGCGTGAGAAGCCGGTCAAGGCGGTTCGCTTTGGCAAGGATGCCTCATCGATAGTGATGCCGTATGCGCGGTACGACGAAGTGAGAGATCTTACATGGCTCTACTCGCTGAGTTTTGATTGGCTTGCCGGGACACTTGAAGATTCGTCCGGAGGACGCAATGAGAGAAGCGATTGAAACCCGCGAGCAGATTGCGCTGGACGGCAAAGATTGTTTTGTCCGCGGCACTTATCATAAGACTCGTGCAGAGATCCGCGGTGTTAAGTCGAATGGGCCATCGCAGGATCGTGTTGGAGTTCTGTTTCTGAATGGACTTCTGGCGACGCGAGCCTCAGATGGAGATGCGGCGGTATATTGGGCTGACTCATTCGCTGAGCACGGTTATGCCTCATTTCGGATTGATCTACCTGGATACGGCGACTCCGAAGGGGAACCGCCTGCGGAGTGGGTCAGCTTCATCAACCACGGCGGCTATGCTTCCATCGCGGCGGCAAAGATAAAAGAACTGGTAGAGCGCTTTGATCTTTCAGGAGTGATCGTCGCCGGACACTGCGCGGGTGCCGTTACGGCGATCTATGCAGCGGCAGGCGGAAGGCATTGCAGGGGCTTGGTTTTGCTGGATCCATATTTTCATCATCAGCAGGTTTTGAAGTCAAAGCTTCGACAGCGAGTAAACCTTTGGCGCATGCAGAGCCCAGTCGGGCGGATGTTGAGTACGATCCACAATTTTGTGAAAGAGATTCGCATCACTCTACGCGGGAACGCAATACCCGAAAATGCCAATGTGCCTCTGCTGCGCTGCTGGAAAGAGTTGTCCTCCTCGGGACTTCCCATTCTCATTCTGAAAGCGCCTGCGCGGAAGAGTCCCGGCATGAAGCCGAAGGTGGGCGAGTTCGATTATCTTCAGCACGCCCTGAAATTGGCAGGCCGCAAAAGCCGTGTTTCCGTGAGAGTGGCCGAAGGCGCAAATCATTCGTTTGCAAACAGGCTCGGTCGGGAGGCAGTTCGAGTTCATACGGAGACCTGGCTGGATGAGTTTTTCCCATTGGAGCCCTCTCTAACGCCCAGCGCCAGCACGCTGGAAACAGAGCCACAAGATAGCGAAGGCGGACACGAGTTTCAAGAACAAGTGCTGAAAGTTCAAATACCCCATGGAAAAGTGAGAATCAACGCCAATGACTGTTCGATCTGAGATTGTGGAACAATTCACCCAGGTGGCACTGGAACAAGATATGCAGCTAGCACCGCTGACGGACAACCTTGAGCTTCTTGAGTCAGGGCTCGACTCATTGTGCTTCGCTGTGGTTGTTGCGCGGCTTGAGTCGCTGCTGGGAGTGGATCCCTTCAGCGTCTCAGAGGATGCACGTTTCCCTGTGACCTTCGGCGAGTTTGTGAAGTTCTATGAAGAAGCCACACGATAGCCCGGTATCACTGTCGGAAGCGCTGAAAGCAGCTGGTGATTTGACCGGCTGTTTCATCGCAGATGGACAAGCGCGGGTGTCCCTTGGGGATCTGGTTGCGTGCTCAGCTCTTGACGGCAGAGGCGATGAGCTTCGAGGAATGTCCGTGCTGGTGATGACGACGGATCAGATCTCCGCTGCGTTCACGCTGTGTGAGTTGGACGGAGTCGCAAGCCGCCTTGTGCTTTGCCCTCCTGACTTGCCACAAGAGTATCTTCCCTCGGTGATTGCATCGGCGCAAGTGGATGCGATCGTGACGGATAGAACCGACTTTGGCAGTGACTTTCCGGCTGTTCGCTACGTGATGCCGTGCGGCCGGGAGCTTGTGCCGCGCGCCGGTGAAGGAAGTCCTGCGCAACGGACAGAATGGATTCTGCTGACATCCGGCACAAGCGGGCCACCCAAGCTTGTGGTCCATACCTTGTCTAGTTTGTCGGGCGCAATTCAACGAGGGGCTGCAGCAGGAGAACGGGTAATCTGGAGCACTTTCTACGACATTCGTCGTTATGGCGGACTTCAGATCTTTCTTCGCGCGATGCTGACCGGACGATCCCTGGTGCTGAAAGGCCAGGTGGAGCCGACAGCAGCCTTTCTGGGAAGGGTGGGTGAACTTGGAGTCACGCACATCTCCGGTACCCCTTCGCACTGGCGTCGTGCGCTCATGAGTTCCGCCGCCTCACTTATCGATCCCGAGTATATCCGGCTGTCGGGAGAGATTGCGGATCAAACAATCCTGAACCAACTGCATTCCTTCTTTCCGAATGCGAGAATCGCGCACGCATTCGCCTCGACAGAAGCTGGGGTTGCATTTGCGGTAAATGATGGAGCTGCGGGATTTCCCACGAGTGTGCTGGACCAGACCGCCGATGTGGAGATGAAGATTGAAAATCGCACACTGTGGATTCGCTCAACGCGCAATGCCACCTGTTACCTGAACGGGGAGACGCAGCGTGCAATCCGGAATGCGGAAGGCTTTGTGGACACAGGCGACATGATTGAGTTGCGCGATGACCGGTTCTATTTTGTAGGCCGAGAAGATGGCGTGATCAACGTTGGGGGACAGAAGGTTCATCCGGAGGAAGTCGAAGGAGTCATCAATCGTCACCCGGAGGTCGAGATGTCACTGGTTCGAACGAAGAAAAATTCGATTATGGGCGCGCTTGTTGTGGCAGATGTGGTTTTGAAAGCCGCTTCGGAATCCATGGAGCGGGATGCACGCAAACTTCAGCAGGAGATTTTGCAATTCTGCCGAGAAACGCTCTCCTCATACAAGGTTCCGTCCGCGGTCTACTTTGTGCCATCACTCGCAATTGCTGAATCAGGAAAGCTTGTGCGCCGTCATGCGTAATGTAATCGTCACAGGTGGGAGTCGCGGGTTAGGTCTTGGCATCTCGCGACGTCTGGCTGACGCCGGATATCGCGTCATTGTTGTTGCGCGCAAACAAAACAGCGAGCTTACAGCAGCGATGCAGGAAGCGAACAGTGCGAGCCCCGGGTCCTTTCACTTCGTTCCCTTCGACCTGTCTGAAATCGAAGGCATTGCCGATTTGGTGAAGGTGCTGCATAAGGAGTTTGGCCCGATCCATGGGCTTGTCAACAATGCCGGCATCAGTTTCGAGGGTGTGCTTGCCATCATGCCCACAGTGCAGATTGAGCAGTTGCTGCGTGTGAACACGCTCTCTCCGATCGTGCTTACGAAGTTTGTGGTGCGGCATATGATGGCCGACGGTGGCGGCCGCGTCGTGAACATGTCCTCCATCATCGCATCGACCGGATATAGCGGCCTGTCTGTTTACGGGGCAACGAAAGCATCTCTCATTGGGTTTTCCCGGTCTCTTGCGCGCGAGGTTGGCCGCATGGGCATCACGGTGAATTCGGTTGCTCCTGGCTTTATTGCGACGGATATGACGAATGGCTTGAAGGACGAGCAACGCCAGCAGGTGGAGCGGCGCAGCGCCTTGAAGAGACTTGCGGAGATCGACGACGTTGCCAATGCGGTGGAGTATCTGTTGAGCGACAAGGCGAAGAACATCACAGGGACGGTCTTGACCGTGGATGCGGGGAATACAGCTTGAGCGCTATTGAGAAGACAACTGCGGCCGCAAGCAACAGCTCCTCCGCAAAGGCGTGGATGCGTGCGCTCGAGTTGACAGCGCCGATCCCCCGCAATCTGCATCGCATCATGGCGACGGTGCTTGAAGAGCAGGCGGCACGAGCGAACGACGCCCCCGCGCTGCTATCTGAGCGGGAGTGCCTGACGTACGGGGAGTTGACCGAGCGCTCAAATCAATATGCGCGCTGGGCGCTTGAGCATGGGCTTGCCAAAGGCGAGGTTGTTGGCCTGCTGATGACGAACCGGCCGGAGTACTTTGCGATATGGCTTGGCATCACTCGTGTCGGTGGTGTCGTGGCGCTGTTGAATACAAATCTTGTGGGGCCGTCGCTGACTCACTCGATCACGATCGTTCAGCCCAAACACCTTATCGTGTCCGCTGAATTCCTGCCTTCGCTGATCGGGGCACTGCCGGGGACTCCGGATGCTGTGGTGATTTGGACGCATGGAGTTCCCGACAAATCTTTCCGGCAGATTGACCTCGAGATCAAGCGAGTGTCCGGCGCCGCGTTGGGGGCAGAGGAGCGCCGTTCGGTGACGATCGAAGATCGCGCCCTCTACATTTTTACCTCCGGTACGACGGGGCTTCCCAAAGCCGTGAATATTAGCCATGCGCGGGTGATGCAATGGAGCCATTGGTTTGCCGGAATGATGGCGGCGCAACGCGAGGATCGGATGTACAGCTGCCTGCCGATGTATCACAGTGTTGGCGGGGTGCAGGTGCCGGGTGCGACTCTCGTCGCCGGCGGATCTATGGTGATCCGTGAGAAGTTCTCAGCGAGCCAGTTTTGGAACGATGTTGTCAGCTGGGATTGTACGACGTTCCAATATATCGGCGAGTTGTGCCGGTATCTTCTGCATGCGCATCCAGAGGCCGCACATATACAGCATCGGATTCGGATGGCCTGCGGCAATGGACTAGCGCCTGAAGTGTGGGAGCAGTTTCAGGAACGATTTCGCATTCCGCGGATTCTGGAGTTCTATGCCGCCACGGAAGGCGGAGTTTCCCTGTTCAACGTTGAGGGCGAACGAGGTTCGATCGGGCGGGTCCCACCGTACCTGGTGCATCGCTTCTCGCCGGCACTTGTTCGGTTCGACGTGGACAAAGACGAACCTGTGCGCGATGAAGATGGGTTCTGCATTCGATGCGCGCCAGACGAACCGGGCGAGGCACTGGCCAGAGTTCTCGATGACACGTCGAATCTGGGCAGCAGATTTGAGGGCTATACCGACGATAGGGCAACGGAGAAGAGAATTCTTCACAATGTTTTTCAGCATGGCGATAAATGGGTTCGCACGGGCGACCTGATGCGAAGAGACAAGCGGGGCTTTTTCTTCTTCGTGGATCGCATCGGCGACACCTTTCGCTGGAAAGGCGAGAATGTTGCCACGTCTGAGGTCGCTGAGGCGCTTAGTGCGTTTTCCGGTGTAAAACACGCGAATGTTTATGGCGTGGCAATTCCCTTCACCGAAGGCCGTGCCGGGATGGCCGCCCTTGTGATGGAAGATGCGTTCGACGCGGCAGCATTTCAGAAACATCTAGAGGCTCGTCTGCCGACGTATGCGCGTCCTATCTTCGTGCGAATCCGGGATGGAGTTGAAATGACCGGGACCTTCAAGTACTCGAAGACAGATCTGACACGTGAGGGATACAATCCCGCCGACATCACGGATGTTCTGTATTTCAATCATCCTGAATTGCAGACATTCACCCGGCTCGACGAGGCGCTGTACGAGCGCATACAGGCCGGGGAGTTTCGCCTTTAACATCACCGCAGAAAAGGCCTGGAAATGCGCGTTGACGATATCCGCCATGATTTCTCTACCTTGCAGGACGAGATGGAGCAAGGTCCGATCTTTCCGGACGTAACCGCGGAGGAGATCCGAAGCTATCTCGCGTCGCGATTCGATTTCAGCAAGCCGATGCCGCTTGAGGATGTCATAGCGGACGTGGAGCAGATGCTGAAGACCTGGCAGGTGCAGGTGACGCACCCGCGGTATTTCGGTCTCTTTAACCCGAGCGTTACGCTGGCATCCGTGATTGCCGATACGCTGGCTGCGCTGTACAACCCGCAGCTGGCGAATTGGCGAACTTCGCCGGCGGCAAATGAGATTGAGCGGCACACGCTTGGCTGGCTCAGCGAGAAGTTTGGTCTTCCGAAGGAGAGCATCGCTACGTTCACAAGTGGAGGAACGGAGGCCAATCTATCGGCTATGATCGTCGCTCTGACTTGGGCATTTCCGGATTACGGCGAATGCGGACTTCGAAGCATCGAAGGCGAGCCGACAATTTACCTTACCGAAGAAGCGCATCACGGTTACAACAAGCTTGCGCACATCTCCGGGTTGGGAAGAAGGTCGCTGCGGATCGTGGCAACGACCCCAGATCTGAAGATGGATCTGGAAGACCTGAAGAAGAGGGTGGCGGAGGATCGGAGCAATGGGTTTGCGCCGTTCATGGTGATTGGAACAGCCGGAACCACGGCAGCCGGGATCATTGATCCGTTGCCTGAAATCGGGAGATTCTGTCATGAGTCCGGGCTGTGGTTTCATGCAGATGCCGCGTGGGGCGGCGCAGCGATTGTCTCACCAACACTGAGCGAGTATCTGGCTGGAATCGAAACCGCAGATTCCATTACGTGTGACGCTCACAAGTGGTTTTCAGTTCCAATGGGATGCGGGATGTTCTTTTGCCGTCATCCGGAGAGCGTGGCGCAGGCATTTCGCGCCGACGTTACGTACATGTCGGGAAAGAAGAGTGGACCTGTCTTCGATCCGCTGACTGCTTCTATTCAGTGGTCGCGCCGCTTCATTGGACTGAAGCTGTTCATGTCGCTGGCGCATGGCGGAGAGTCAGGGCTTGCGGCAATGATCGAGCATCAGGCCCGTATGGGAGATGTGCTGCGCGAAGCTCTTCAAGGTTCGGGTTGGCGGATTGTGAACAACACACCGTTCCCGGTTGTCTGCTTCACTCGGGATGGACTCGTGATCAGGGAGTTGCTGGCATCGCTCCGGGCGGGCCAGATTGCGTGGATGTCGGAAGCTCCAATTGCCGGCAAGATGGTGGTGCGCGCCTGCATAACAAGCTTCAAGACGACGGAGAGTGAAATCCACTGGGTGGTTGAGGAGATGAATCGCATTGTTTCACAAACTGACGCGCAATCAGCGCCCCTACCGGAAGATGCATTTGCACGGGTGATTCTATGAAGCCGGAAACGATCGCGATCCACAGTGGATACGAAGTTGATCCAACTACGAAATCTGTCGCAGTACCCATCTATCAGACCGTTGCGTACGCGTTTGACAGCGCCGACCACGCGGCGGCATTGTTCAACTTGGAAGCAGAGGGATTTCGTTACACCAGAATCAGTAATCCGACGACGGCAGTCCTGGAGCGACGCGTTGCGGCGCTGGAGGGAGGACTGGAGGCGATGTGCGTGGCCAGTGGGCAGGCGGCCGTTTCGTATGCGGTCTCGAATGTTACCGCTCTGGGAAAGAACATCGTCTCCGTTCCACAGCTCTATGGGACCACGCATACTTTCTTTGCTCACCTGTTGCCGAGCCAGGGAGTTACTGTACGCTTTGCGGAGTCCGACAGCGCCGAAGCAATCGAGCGGCAGATCGATGAGAATACCTGTGCGGTTTTCTGCGAGAGCGTCGGGAACCCAGCGGGGAATATTTGCGACATTGAGGCGCTGGCTGAAGTAGCCCACAAGCACGGTGTGCCACTAATCGTTGACAATACCGTGGCTTCGCCGATTCTGCTGCGGCCGATTGAATTTGGAGCGGACATTGTTGTTCACTCCTTGACCAAGTTCCTTGGCGGGCACGGCACGACGCTTGGTGGAGCGATTGTGGACAGTGGAAACTTTCCGTGGAAGGAACATGCTGATCGCTTTCCAATGTTCAGCAAGCCGGATGCTTCATATCATGACCTGATCTACACGGAGCACTACGGGAAGGCCGCTTATATCGGACGTTGCCGGAGTGTTTATCAGCGAACGACTGGTGCGGTTCTTTCCCCGTTGAGCTCATTCCTCCTGCTTCAGGGGATTGAGACGGTCGCGCTGCGCATAGATCGCCATGTCGAAAATGCCAAGCGCGCAGCGGAGGTTCTGCGCAATCATCCGATGGTTGACTGGGTCAATTACGCAGGGTTTGCAGAGAATCCCTATTACGGTCTATCGCAGAAATACCTGGGTGGCCGCCCCTGCTCGCTCTTGGCCTTTGGGATCAAGGGAGGCTATCCGGCAGCGGTCAAGTTCTACGATGCGCTGAAATTGATCACGCGTCTTGTGAATCTAGGCGATGCGAAATCGTTGGCCTGCCACCCGGCTTCGACGACCCATCGACAAATGTCGCAGGAAGAGCAGCGCAGGGCAGGAGTGAAGCCGGAGATGATTCGGCTCAGCATTGGGATCGAGCACATCGACGATATTGTTGCCGATCTTGACCAGGCACTCGCCGCAACCAAATAGATCTTCCCCATGCTGCAAAGCAGTTCAACCGGGTATCCGTGGAGGCACGCCCATGGCCGTTTGTTTCGTCTCAAATCAACCCATCGCAGACCGCTGGACGGGCGCACAGTGCCAGTGCATCAGTCCTGCGGCATCGCCTTGCCAGCGATCGGAGAAGAGCATCTCGATTGGGTTGGTAAACAATATGTCGGACGGTGCTTTAGCAGCGACGGAGCGCCAGTTCTTTTCCTTGCTCTCTTCGGCATCCGAAGGCATCCATGTCTGCCTGTCACTGTTTTCGTTGCCGGATATTCCGCGCAGTGAGGCTGGAAAGCGCTATGTGCAGAGCTTTTATTCGAGCACTGAGGAGTTGCCTAATACGCGACTCGATGCGCTCATCATTACGGGAAGAGAACCTCTGGCGCCGGCGCTGACTGACGAACCGTATTGGGACAGTTTCACAGGCGTGCTTGATTGGGCGCGAGAGAACACATTCTCAACTGTTTGTTCGTGCCTGGCCGCTCACGCTGCTCTCCTGCACCGGGATGGAATCGGCCGCGTGCGAAGCCAGACCAAGCACTTCGGTGTTTTCGAGTGCGAGCGCGCGACGGAGCACCCTTTGACCTTCGGAGGTCCTTCGCGTTTCAATCTGCCCCACTCCCGCTGGAACGGCATATCAGAAGAAGCCTTGACGAGTTGTGGATATAGTGTGCTGACCCGGTCTGCGGATGCCGGTGTCGACACGTTCGTCAAGCAGGATAAGAGCTTGCTGGTTTGCTATCAGGGCCACCCGGAGTATCAGGCCGATACGCTGCTGCTGGAGTACCGGAGAGACGTCGATCGCTTCCTCAAAGGAGAGTCCGCGTCCTATCCTCGGCTGCCGAGGAGCTATTTCAACGAGGAAACTGCGAAGGAATTGGCGATGCTACAGGAAGAAGCGCCTTCAAGCCAGCCCCAGGATTTGCTCGCCAGGGTGACAGCTGCCTTGCGCAAGACAAAAATCGAAGACACTTGGCATTCCGCAGCTACAAACCTTTACCGGAACTGGCTTGAGTATATCTGCGCACAAAAGCAGGTGCGATTGAAGAGTGGGCCAGTGTATTACGAACGCCTGCAGAGTGCGGCTTCCCTGCCCCAGTCGGTGAGTTCGTGACGGTGAAGTTCACCTGCCCATACCATGGAGATATGGGCAGGTGAGCCTCAGGTTCGCGTGACTAGGGGATGGTCACAGCAAACATGTTGGAAGGAGTACTTGAAGTTCCGGCAGCGTCGACACTTTCGACAATGTAGTTGTATGCCGATCCTGCGACAACAGTGCTATCGACGAAAACAGTTGCGGTTTCTACGGTTGAGTTCAGCATGGCATAGGAAGAACTGCCGCTTGCCGCCCGGTACACGTTATACCCGACGATGGTGTATGGTGTGCTGCTGGGGGCAGACCAAGTGAGGTTTACCGCATAGGCTGCCGATATCCCCGTACCGCTCAGCGTAACCGTTGCCGTTGGGTTGGTGGACGAGTTGCTGGTGAAGGTTAACTGTCCGGTTGCAGCTGCGGCCGTGGTTGGATCGAAGACAACACTTACCGTGGCTGTTTGGCCAGGGGTGAGCGTGAGCGGGAAGGTCGTCCCGGAGATCGAGAAGGCCGTCCCGGTCAACGTAGCTGCGCTGATGGTCACTGAGCCTGTACCCGTGGAAGTTAGGGTGACAGACTGCGACGTTGACGCCGTGTTGACAGTTACATTGCCAAACGACATCGTGGTTGAGCTCACACCGAGCGTTGGGACTCCCGCGTAGAGTTGCAGCGCCAGGCTTTCAACGACGCTGCCCGCGCTGGCCTGCACCGTTGCTGACTGAGTGGTGGTGACCGCGGTTGCGGTAGCCGTAAAGGTTGCGGTGGTGGCGCCGGCCGGCACGGTGACCGAGGCCGGAACCGTGACCGAGGTGCTGCTGCTGGCGAGGCTGACGCTGAAGCCGCCCGTGGCTGCAGCCGCGTTCAGGGCTACCGTGCAGGTGTCTGTTGCCGCGCCGGTGACAGAGGCGCTGGCGCAGGTGAGCCCGGTGAGCACTGGAACGCCGGTGCCGGTGAGAGCGACCGTTGCCGTTGGGTTGGTGGACGAAGTGCTGGTAATGGCCAACTGACCCGATGCCGCGCCCGCGGTTGCTGGGTCGAAGCCGACGCTCAGGGTGGCCGTCTGGCCAGCGGTGAGCGTGAGCGGGAAGGTTGCGCCAGAGACTGAGAAGCCGGTCCCGGTCAAGGTTGCCGCATTGATGGTCACAGCCGAGGTACCGGTCGAGCTCAAGGTGACAGACTGCGCCGTCGCTGCCGTATTCACAGAGACACTACCGAAAGAAACCGCGCTTGAGCTGATGCTCAGGATGGGCGTAGCTGCGTTCAGCTGAAGGGCGAAGCTCTCAGAGACGCTGCCTGCGCTGGCCTTGACGGTGGTGGACTGAGTGGTGGTGACCGCGGTTGCGGTAGCCGTAAAGGTTGCGGTGGTGGCGCCGGCCGGCACGGTGACCGAGGCCGGAACCGTGACCGAGGTGCTGCTGCTGGCGAGGCTGACGCTGAAGCCGCCCGTGGCTGCAGCCGCGTTCAGGGCTACCGTGCAGGTGTCTGTTGCCGCGCCGGTGACAGAGGCGCTGGCGCAGGTGAGCCCGGTGAGCACTGGAACGCCGGTGCCGGTGAGAGCGACCGTTGCCGTTGGGTTGGTGGACGAAGTGCTGGTAATGGCCAACTGACCCGATGCCGCGCCCGCGGTTGCTGGGTCGAAGCCGACGCTCAGGGTGGCCGTCTGGCCAGCGGTGAGCGTGAGCGGGAAGGTTGCGCCAGAGACTGAGAAGCCGGTCCCGGTCAAGGTTGCCGCATTGATGGTCACAGCCGAGGTACCGGTCGAGCTCAAGGTGACAGACTGCGCCGTCGCTGCCGTATTCACAGAGACACTACCGAAAGAAACCGCGCTTGAGCTGATGCTCAGGATGGGCGTAGCTGCGTTCAGCTGAAGGGCGAAGCTCTCAGAGACGCTGCCTGCGCTGGCCTTGACGGTGGTGGACTGAGTGGTGGTGACCGCGGTTGCGGTAGCCGTAAAGGTTGCGGTGGTGGCGCCGGCCGGCACGGTGACCGAGGCCGGAACCGTGACCGAGGTGCTGCTGCTGGCGAGGCTGACGCTGAAGCCGCCCGTGGCTGCAGCCGCGTTCAGGGCTACCGTGCAGGTATCTGTGCCCGCGCCGGTGACAGAGGCGCTGGCGCAGGTGAGCCCGGTCAATGCCGCAGTTGTTGCGGCCCCAGTGCCACTGAGGGAGACCGTTGCTGTTGTGCCGTTCGAGCCGTTGTTATTGCTGGTAATCGTCAGCAGCCCTGTGGCCGTGCCGGCAGTGGTCGGATCAAACTTCACGCTCAATACTGTCGCTTGTCCAGGATTCAACGTAACGGGGAAGGTCGCACCCGACACGGTGTAGCCTGTTCCGGAGATCGTGGGAGCGTTGATCGTCAGAGGCAAGTTTCCGGTAGAGCTGAGGGTCAACGATTGAGCGGTGGGGGTGTTGAGCGCCACGCTTCCGAATGAGGCGGTGGTCGCGCTGAAAGTGAGGATGCGCGTTGCCGCGAGGAGGTTGAGAGCGGCGCTCTTGGAGACCCCTCCGTCACTGCCCGTGAGTGTGACGACCTGGGCAGTTTGATTCCACCAATTTACGATCGCCGTGAAACTTGCATTGGTTGCACCCGCAGAAACCTTTACCGAGGCGGGCACCGTCACCAAAGAATTGTTGCTGGCCAGAGTGACGGTTGAGCCGGCGCTGGGAGCAGCAGCGGTGAGCGTGGCGGTGCAGGCGACCTGCACCCAACCGGTCGTGGTCGAAGGGGAGCAAGTCAATGCGCTGAGTGCGGGTGTGGTTGCGCCGAAGGTGGCCGCTGGGAAGATGCTGATCAGCATAAGAACCAGCAAGCACATGCAGTGGCGACTGGGCGGTTGCGCCTGAGGGGGCGAAAGACGGCATTGGCTTTGCCGTGAGGAATCGATAGAGGAAAGCGAATTTGGCAGAACAAATCCGGCTTTCGAAGGGCAGCCTATAAATTTTCCGAACATGAACTCACCTCTGCAAAACCAATCCTGCACCCCAGCTTCTTCTGCCGTTAATGCACGTAGCGAAAGTTTGCTAGAGACATCATCGGCATAAATCGTCCGTAAAGCTGTGATATAACGCACAAATGGTGTACTTTTTTTGTTACTTTTTGCTAAATATAATTACTTTAGTTGTATTTTTCTTAAGCGATTGATTACAAGATAGTTACGTGATACTAAAATATGCAAAGATTAGGAATTTGAAATCCTAAACAAGCTTGGATGTCGATGATTCTAAAGGAAAACAGCATAATAGTAACCTCTAGTATGGTTACCATAGTTTTATTCCCTTGAGTGGGCTCTTAGGGGGGAGTCGCGGGAATTGCCGATGCCTGCGGGACAGCAGCATCTGGACAGTGACGCAATTACGCCCGCTCCCAGGCAATCTGGGAACGGGCTGCCAAGTTGTCAATTATCAGGGAATCGTTACGGAAAACATGTTGGAGGGAGCGCTGAGAGCTCCGGAGGAGTCAACGCTTTCCACGATATACGCATAGGCGGAACCGGCCGCAACGGTGGAGTCGACATAGGCTGTCTGGGTGTCGACCGTGGAATTGAGTACCGTATAGGACGAGCTGCCATTGATGGCGCGGAATACCTTATACCCGACAATGGGAACAGCGGAGCTGGCGGGGGCAGCCCAGCTTAGGCTTACGGAATAGGCTACGGTGACCCCTGTTCCGCTCAGTGCAATGGAATTCGTAGTGCTGGTGGAAGAGTTGCTGGTAAGGGTCAACTGACCAGTTGCTGCAGCAGCTGAGGTAGGCTTGAAGCCGACGGTCAACGTAGCGGCCTGGCCTGGGCTCAGGGTGAGCGGAAACGTGACTCCGGAGATCGAGAAGCCGGTTCCTGTCAGTGTAGCCGCGCTTACGGTTACTGCACCGGTACCGGTGGATGTGAGTGTGACGGACTGTGCCGTTGCTGCAGAATTCACGGTTACATTGCCGAATGAGACATTTGTGGCACTGACGCTGAGGGTTGGGACCCCGGCGTAGAGTTGCAATGCCAGGCTCTCCAGAACGCTTCCGGCGCTCGCCTTCAGGGTAACGGCCTGTGAGGTGGTCACTGCGGCGACGGTCGCGGTGAAGGAGGCGCTGGTAGCCCCTGCTGCCACGGTGACCGTGGCCGGAACCGTTACTGCGGAGTTGCTGGCCGACAAGCTCACGCTCAAGCCACCGCTGGGGGCAGGCGCGCTCAGTGCCACGCTGCAAGCATCTGTCGCTGCGCCCGTAATGGATCCGCTGGCGCAGGTCAACCCGCTCAAAGCCGGAGCAGGAGCTGCGGTTCCGGTTCCGGTCAGGCTGATCGCGGCCGTGGTTCCACTTGAGCTGTTGTTGTTGCTGGTGATGGTCAGCGTGCCAGCCACAGCGCCTGCTGCGGTGGGATCGAACTTGACGCTCAACACCGTTGTTTGTCCTGGATTGAGGGTGAGCGGGAAAGTGGTTCCCGAGACGGTGAAGCCGGTGCCCGTGATCGTCGGGGCGTTGATGGTCACGGAGAGGCTCCCTGCGGAGCCCAAGGTGAGAGATTGCGTAGTGGGGGTATTCAGCACTACATTGCCAAAGGCCACGGTGGTGGCGCTGGTGGTCAGGGTGCGGGTAGCGGCCAAAAGCTGGAGTGCGACGGTCTTGGAAATGCCTCCATCGGAAGCCGTCAGAGTGGCCGTTCCCGCTGTCAGACTCGACCAGTTCACCGTAGCTGTGAAGCTAGCGGACGCGGCGCCAGCTGCCACCGAGACAGTAGCCGGGACCGTCACGGCTGTGCTGTTGCTTGCCAGAGTCACAGTGGAACCGCCAGTGGCGGCAGCGACGCTGACCGTTACCGTGCAGACATCGGTCGTCGAACCGGTCACCGACAAGTTTGCGCAGGTGACTCCGGTCATCTTAGGGATTCCGGTTCCGGTAAGAGTGATTGCGGTACTGGTGCCTGCCGAGCTGTTGTTATTGCTGGAAATGGTCAACGCGCCGGTTACCGCGCCGGCAGCAGTTGGATCGAACCTGACGGTCAAGGCTGTCGTTTGTCCTGGATTCAACGTTACCGGGAAGGTGGTTCCTGTGACGGTAAACCCGGCACCGGTAATCGTGGGCGCATTGATGGTCAGGGGCAGGTTCCCCGTGGAACTCAAGGTCAGCGTGTTCGTAACGGCCGTTGTCACCCCATCGCTGCCGAATGCCAAGGTGGTCGCGGAGGTGGTCAGGGTGCGGGTAGCGGCCAAAAGCTGGAGTGCAACGGACCTGCCAATGCCACCGTCGATGCCCGTCAGAGTAGCGGTTGAGGCGGTCAGACTCGTCGAATTCACCGTAGCTGTGAAGTTAGCGGTAGTGGCGCCAGCCGCCACTGTGACTGTGGCCGGCACCGTCACAGCTGTGTTGTTGCTTTCCAAAGTCACAGCGGAACCGCCAGTGGCGGCAGCGACGTTGACCGTTACCGTGCAGACATCGGTCGTCGAACCGGTCACCGACAAGTTTGCGCAGGTGACTCCGGTCATCTTAGGGATTCCGGTTCCGGTAAGACTGATTGCCGTGCTGGTGCCAGCCGAGCTGTTGTTATTGCTGGAAATGGTCAACGCGCCGGTTACCGCGCCGGCAACTGCCGGATCAAACGTGAGGGTCAAAACAGTTGTCTGTCCTGGGTTCAGGGTGACAGGGAAGGTGGTGCCAGTGAATGCGAAGCCCGCGCCCGATATCGTGGGGGCATTGATGGTCAGGGGCAGGTTGCCCGTTGAGCTCAAAGTCAAAGTTCTGGTCTGAGTTGAAATTGCTCCCACGTTGCCGAAAGCCAAGGTGCTGGCGCTGGTGGTGAGGGTGCGCGTGGAAGCCAAAAGCTGGAGTACGGCGGTCTTGGAAATGGCTCCATCGGAAGCCGTCAGAGTGGCCGCTCCCGCAGTCAGACTCGTCCAATTCACCTTGGCTGTGAAGCTTGCGGTGGTGGCACCAGCTGCCACCGGGACTGTGGCGGGAACTGTGACTGCGGTATTGTTGCTGCCCAGGAAAACGCTCGTTCCGCCGGTTGCGGCAGAGACGTTGACGATTACGGTGCAGACATCGGTCGTCGAACCGATGACGGAAGCGCTTGCGCAGGTGATAGCCGTCACCTCCGGAACTCCGGTTCCGGTAAGACTGATTGCCGTGCTGGTGCCAGCCGAGCTGTTGTCATTGCTGGGAATGGTCAACGCGCCGGTTACCGCGCCGGCAACTGCCGGATCAAACGTGAGGGTCAAAACAGTTGTCTGTCCTGGGTTCAGGGTGACAGGGAAGGTGGTGCCAGTGAATGCTAAGCCCGCGCCCGATATCGTGGGGGCATTGATGGTCAGGGGCAGGTTGCCTGTGGAACTCAAGGTCACCGTCTTCGTAACGGCCGTTGTCACCCCTTCTCTGCCGAATGCCAAGCTCGTGGCGCTGGTGGTCAGGGTGCGGGTAGCGGCCAAAAGCTGGAGTGCGACGGTCTTGGAAATGCCTCCATCGGAAGCCGTCAGAGTGGCCGTTCCCGCTGTCAGACTCGAC
>Ga0302146_10001041_pt1 | contig 16814 bp, 10 predicted proteins | sample I_Bog_E3_1_FD_193578 | JGI IMG/M metagenome (GOLD analysis project Ga0302146, IMG submission 193578) | Peat permafrost microbial communities from Stordalen Mire near Abisko, Sweden - I_Bog_E3_3 | ecosystem: Environmental > Terrestrial > Soil > Wetlands > Peat | place: Sweden: Abisko, Stordalen...
CTGGTAGGGATTGCTGATCGGCGCGAGCGGCAGGTTCGGCCCGGCATAGGACATGCGCGTCCAGGTGTCGGCGCGCTCGGAGACCTGCACGCCGAACTCAAGCGAGCCGAAGCGCGTGCGCGTCTCGGGGTGGCCCTGCAGGTAGCGGGTGATCTCCTGGTCGATCGAGATGCCGCGCGACCAGCCTGCCGGGGTATCGGATCCTCCCTGGATGTTGCCGGGGAACAGCTCGATGCCGGTGAGCAGGCAGCCCATCCCGCGCATGTGGCCATCGCCGTCGCCCTTGATCTTGTTGCACACGCCCTTGAGCACCAGGGTCTTGGCCTTGTAGGGCTCGAGCGGCGACAGGCTCTGCTTGAAGGCGAAGTCCTTGCCTTCGGTGTCCGGCCAGAAGGTGTTCTGCACCACGCCATTCGGGCTGAACATCACGATCAGGCGCTGCTTGCGCGCGGCTCCATTGGCGAAGCCGAGGCTCGGCAGGTTGAGCAGGAACGGCAGGGTCGCGGCTGTCCCGCCGATGTCCTTGAGGAACTGGCGGCGGCTTGATGGTCTGTTCATGGCTTGGCAACCTTCGGCGGTGCAGGTGGGGCGAGCGCTGAGCTGATCGAGATCTCGGCGAGGAGGGCGCGGATGCTGAAGGCGTGGTCGACGAAGTAATGCAGCAGCCGATCGCGTTCCGTCGGACCATAGGCCAGGATCGGCTCCTTGACCACATTCTTGAAGACGCGTTCGACGAAGGCGCCCTGCGCCTCGGTGCTGACGACCAGGAATGACGCCAGGTCGTGCGCATCCTTGAATTGCACGACGTCACCATCCATGCGCCGGTAGGAGCCCGAGGAATCGATCGGCTTGCCACCCTCGTCATGGCGCATGCGGCCGACGGCGTCGAAATGCTCCATGGTGAAGCCGAGTGGATTGATCATGTCATGGCAGGTCATGCAGTTCGGCTTCCTGGTCTGCTTGCCGATGCGCTCGCGCGTGGTTAGGTCTGGATTGAGCTCGGGGCTGTCGGGGGTGATCGAATCGGGCGGTGCGCGCAGGCGCCGGCCCAGCAGGTTGCGGCTGACGAAGACGCCACGATGGATCGGCGACGTGGTTGCGCTGTAGGCGAACCCCGCCATCAGCAGCGGATGGGTGAGCACGCCGGAGCGGCCCTGGTCGGGGAGGGCCACCGACTGGAACGGGGCATCGGCGGGCAGCTTCGCGCCATAGAATTGCGCCAGCCGGCCGTTGAGGAAGAGGTTGCTCGACTGCATCAGCTGGCGGAAGTCCGAGGGCTCGCTCCAGGTCACATCGTCGAGGAACATGTCGAGGGAGATGCGCAGGTCGGAGACCAGGTTCTCGTCGTATCCCGGGAACTGCCCGCTCGGCTTGGACAGCCCGCGCAGCTCGTCGAGCTTGAGCCAGCGGTGGTAGAACTCGCGCATCTTGGTGCGCGTCCGCCCATCCGCCATCATGCGGTCCACCTCCTTGGCGATCGCTTCGCGGGTGGACAGGCGCTTGCCATTGGCGGCGTCCGTCAGCTGCTGATCGGGCATCGAGTCCCACAGGTCGTAGGACAGCCGCGATGCCACCACGTAGGGGTCGTTGGGGTCGTTCTCCAGCCCGTTGTAGAGGAAGCGGGGCGATTTGAGCACCTGGACGACGATGCGCTTGATCCCGGGCAGGATCGGCACATCGCCGCCGAGATGCTGGTCGATGTACATCCGCGCCACCTCGTCCGACAGCGGACGGCGGAAGGCCCGCTCGGCGAAGCGCCGGCAGAAGGCCACCGCCCGCTTGCGCGATTCCGCATCGGCGGCATCGGCACGCACTCCGGCGAGCTGCTGCAGATGGTTGGTCACATACCCGGCGACCTCGAATGCCGCCTGGGTGGTGGCATCATCCCAGGCCTTGGACACCGACGCGCCGCGCTCATAGCCCAGGATGTTGTCATCGGGCGGGAACGGCGTCCCGAGCACCAGCCACTGCGATCCGCCGCCGGGGGAGAGCATCTGCTCGGGGATGAACTGCTCGGCCTGGTGCGGGGGCTTCCACTTGAGCGCGACCGCGACCACGGTCTCCTTCTTCTCCTTCGCAGCCTCGACCTTGATGAAGTAGGTGCGGCCGGCGAGCAGGCGGATGGTGGCGATATGGCGGGAATCGTCACCGGAGCGCACCCAGGCATCGATGAGCGGGACGTCCTTGTCGTTGACCCATAGGCGTGCGCCGTTGACGGTCTCGAGGTTGAAGTCGTAGTCGCCGGTCTGGGGAGCGGTCACCGCACCGCTCCAGCGGATCGCCCACTCGGACTTGTCCATCTGCTCGACCGGCTTGCTGTCGTCGAAGCGCACATTGATGATCGGCTCGATGCGGTCGAGGACGCGCTTCTTGCCGTCGAAACCCCGCTTGTCGTTGAAGTACTCCGCCTGGATGCCGTGCCGCTCGTCGGCCTTGGACACCCCGCCGAAGCTGCCGATCAGGTCGGCGATGGTGTTGCGGTACTGGCCGATGGTCAGGCGCGCCAGCTCGACCCGGGGAGGGTTGCTGCGCAGCTGCGCCTCGGGCGAGTAGAAGGCCGCGTAGATGAATTCGGCGACATGCGCGGCATCGTCGCCGGTGCATTCACCCGGCTTGTCATCGGGCATCTGCTTGCTGATGTAGCGCGTCAACGACGCGAGACTGCGGTCGCCGACAAGCGGATCCGAATACTTGTCACGCACTCCCTGCCCCTGGGCGCCATGACAGGAGGCGCAGCGGTCGGCGTAGATCTTCCGCCCTGCGTCATCGGCACCGACGAGTGCCGCCGACCACAGCAGGCCGAACAGGAAGATGGGGAGATGGTTGCTCATGGTCGCGCGTCGGCCTGCATGGATGATTCCGGAATGGAAGAGGCGCAGACCGACCTGGACACGCGTGACCAGGCACGCCTGCGCGCACCCTGCCTGCACCTGCCGGATGGCTTGGACGAGCGGTTGGAGGCCTGGCCCAGGCCAGCATGCTCCGTACTGATCATAAACGTCGAGCGCAGATGATGGTGACGGGAAGGCTGCACGGCGACGCACCCATCGGCTGCGGTCGTCCACCGGTGGCCGGATGGCGGCACCGGATATGTCGTGTATGCACCCTCCATACACGGGCTACCCCTCAGCAGTATCGGACGTTGACCCGTCGACAGCCCCGCTCCCCGCGCGAACCGGCGAACGCCGGGCCTGGGTGGGCAGGGTCTCCGCCAAGTCCCGTCAGTTCGGGTCGTTAGGATGGACAAGTGCGCCAAAGAGGCGCGTATTCAGAAGCGGTAGCCTGCCCCGAGGGTCAGGTAGCCGCCGCCGCCCGAATAGATGACCTTGTCCTTGCCCCCGGAGCCATTGTCCTGATTCACGGTGGCGGACCAGCCCATGACGCCGATCGCTGCATCCACCTGGATGCCGATGCGGAAGGTATAGTAGGCGCCAGCCTGCAGGCCCACCGAGCCGTATCCTCCGCGGTCGGAATCTGCGACCCCGATCTTGGTCGCTTGCGCACTGCCGAGGCCGAGCACCAGCGCCGGCGCCTCGATATGGAAGGCGGGGGTGAAGCGATAGACCAGCGCCGCCTGGCCCTCGACCCCGCTGGCATTGATTTGCGGCTTCAGGCCAAGGTAGTCGCCGACGTGGCTATGGGCGAATAGCCCGCCGCCGGCAGCGAAGCCCAGCCCGTGCGGCCGCGCATGGACATAGATCACCTCGATATCGATGTCGCCACCGCCATCTTTGCTGATGTCGGTGGTGGTACCGCTGCTCTTGTCCTTGACGGTGGTGATCCCCGGCAGGCCTCCGACATCCAGCCGCAGGTCCAGGCCGCTGTTTGAGACCGGCCGTGGCGCCACCATGACAGCTGCCGGAGCCGGCGCGGACGCATCGCCATCCGCTGCCACGAGGCAGGCGATACCGACGTGGGCAGAGCAGAGTGTCAGGACAACGTGGCGGACGAGCATGCGGTGTCTCCTCGCTGATGTCTGTCATCGGAGTAGGATCGGGAACGGCTGGCTGGGCACGCGTCGGGCAGTGCGATGCGACCTGCCGCCTGCCGACGCTATCCAGCTCGAGCCGAGACCACAACCCGGATCACGGGCGTCCCGCACCGCGCGCTGGCAGCTCGCCTGACCGGTACTCGGTCGAGCAGAGTCGGGCACCTGCGGGCAGGGTGGGATGCCACACCCACGACCGCGGGAGGGATGCCTCCAGCCCGGTTTCCCTTGGCCGCAGTCCCGGACGAGAGGCGCGGCAGCCGCACGGACGAGGGTGCATGGTGAACGCATCGGCAACCCGCACCCCGACTGCAGCACCTGCCTGATGAATGGTTTAAATGATCGTCATCACTAGGGTTGGATTATGCCCTCTGCTTCCGCACAATATGTCGCACAATAGAGAAGTGAGGACCTCACCGTAAAGGGTGTATCATGATCGCAATATCGTGGATAGATCATTGTCCGTGCCCTCTATGACTGTCCCGTACCGTGACACTGCACGTCATCGATCGCGATATTGAAACGTTTAAATTCCCCCCTGCCGTTAGCGTCCCCGCCTGCTGCCAGCACCATCGCCGGCCTTCCTCCTCCTGAAGCGTCCCTGGAGTGACACCGCGCCATGACGATACCAGCGCCTGATGCCCGGCTGGCGGAGACTGCCGCCAGCTGCACCCCGACCCGCCACCGCGGCCTGATCGCGCTCATCCTCGCATCCAGCCTCTGCGCGCAGGCGCAGGCGACCGAGGTCTATGTCGATCCGGTCAACGGCGCTGATACCAATAATGGCACCAGCACGGCATCGCCGCTGCAGACGATCAATGCTGCCGCCGCGGCGACTGCCGCCGGCGACACCATCCACCTGATCTGCGGCGGGACCTTCCGCACCGGCAATGTGACCATCAACGGAGCTGCGGTGGTCGCCTACGGCAGCGGCGCGGCGCCGGTCATCACCGCCACCCAGGTGGTCGGCGGCTGGACGGCGTGGGCGGGCCATCCCGGCGTGCTGACGGCCTATGTCAACGGCCCCGTCCTCGCGCTCTATGCCCAGGGGACGCTGCAGACCCTCGCCCGCACGCCCAACATCGACGCCGCCGATCCCTACCTGCACAACCAGAATGCCACCGACGCCGACTCGCTGGTGGTCCCGTCCCTCTCCGGGGACAACCATATATGGACAGGTGCCGAGGTGCGCTGGCGGCGCTGGAGCTGGTGGTGGGAGACCCGCGCGATCACCGCCGACAACGGGGCAGGCACGCTGTCGCTCGATCCATCCAGTGAACAGGTCTCCACCGGCGCTGGCGCGCTGGTATCCGCCGATTCCAGCTTCTACATCGACAATTCCCTCGCCGCCCTCGACGAGGCCGGCGAATGGTACTTCGACCCGGTCGCCTCGATCCTCTACTACCAGCCACCCGCGGGCATCGATCCCGCCGCCGGCGACGTCGAGATCGTCACCAGCACCGCAGGCATCAGCACCGGCAGCGGCACATCGTTCACCGGCATCGCCTTCCGCGGCTTCGCCGGCACCGCCCTGAGAGTCAACCAGACCTCCACGGTCAGCTCGTGCAGCTTCCGCCAGATCGAGGATACCGGGATCTACATCTCCTACAGCGCCGGTGGCAGCCAGGTGACGGGCTGCACCTTCGCCGACATCCGCAATGCCGGCATCGGCATCAACCAGAATCCGGCCTCCACCGGCACCGCCATCTCCGGCAACGCCTTCGCGCGCATCGGCATGGTCCCCGGCTATGGCGGCAGCGGCGCCTACCACTCGTGCGGCATCGTGATCACCACCGGCGCCAGCCTGATGATCACCGGCAACCGCATGTCCGATGTCGGCGCCGAGGGGGTGCTGCTGGGGACCGGCTGCAGCGGCAACCATGTGCTGAAGAACGTGCTGGTCCGCTGCATGTCGCAGCTGAACGACGGCGCGGCGATCTACGCCGACTGCAGCACCTGCGACATCGAGAACAACATCATCATCAACGCCATCGGCAACCTCACCACCTCGCAGCCCTGGACGCCGCTTGGGCACGGCATCTGGTTCGACACCGTCGATGCCCCGAGCGGTTCGAGCGGCTGGAGCGGCCAGACGGTGAAGAACAATGTCGTCGTCGGCTCCGGCGGGCACGGGCTGTGGATGCCCCATCAATTCAACAGCGCCGTCACCAGCAACATCCTCCTGGGCAACCAGCTCGGAGAGCTGCAGATCGACAACGCCGGCGACGCCAGCAACCTCTCCCAGGGCCTGAGCATGGCCGGCAACGCCTTCGCCGCGGTCGCCGAGCAGCGCTACCTGACGCAGGTGACCCCCAATCTCGCCAGCTGGGCGGTGACCGGACCGGACGCCTGCCTCGAATTCGATGATACGGTCAATGGCAGCCAGGTCTCGTATGGGACGATGAGCGGCACGGTGCTGCTCTGGCCGACCTCGGCGGTGCTGGCCCAGGCGGTGGCCTACACCACCGCCGCCAGCGGCGGCCCGACCACCAACCTCACCACCGTCGCCTCATGGCAGAGCGGCCGCCCATGGACCGATCCGGCGCCCACCACCTTCAATCGCGACGCCGTGGTGGTCGTCAATGATACCGCGAGCACTGCGGCCGTCACCCTCCCGGCAGGCGCCTGGGTCGATACCACCAACACCGCCCTGGGCGCAACGGTGACGCTCAGCGCCTACACCGGCAAGCTCATCATCGCCGGCTCGGGCGTCAGCGTCGCCTCGACTCCCGCTTGCACCGCCGCATCGGGGACCATCTTCACCCAGAGCGATCCCTTCACCGTCGGCACCGGGACCTGGACCTCGACCGGTCCGGTGGCCGGCACCGCCGCCCCCCCTGCCGCCGCGGTCCCCGCCAGCTCATCGGGCGGCGGGGGATGCGGCCTGGGGGTGGGCGCCAGCACCCTGCTCCTGTTCGCCGTCGGCCTCGGCCTCAGCCGCCGCCGTCGCTGGTGAGCGTACCGCCAGGCCGCTCGCCGACTTCACCGCAGGCGCACCTCACACGCCGGCCAACGGGCTTCCTGGGCGGCCGGCGAACGGCATTGCATCGCCCGCGGAGCGGCTTCTATTCCCCAGCGCGGCAGCCGCCCCGACGACGGCGGCCCTTCGATCCGAGGAGCCCCATTTGCGACTGATCCTGCTCCTGGCTCTTGTCGCCCTCGCACCGGGCACCGCAGCCGAAGTCCTCACCCAGCACAACGACAATGCCCGCACTGGGGTGAACGCCGAGGAGACGGTGCTGACGCCAGCCACCGTCTCGGCCGCGTCCTTCGGCAAGCTCTTCACCCTCACGCTCAATGCCAGCGTCAATGGCCAGGTGCTCTATATGCCCGGGCTGATGCTCGGCGGGCGCAGCCGCAATGTCCTCTTCGCCTATACCTCGACCAATGGCAATGCCTCGCCGTGCGCGGTCTATGCCTTCGATGCCGATGCCGAAGGCCCGCCCCTGTGGCAGCTGCCGCTGCCTCCCGGGGCGCAGTACACCACCGACACGCCCGCCATCGATGCCTCGACCTCGACCATGTACCTGGTCAGCAAGGACAAGAACGACGACGGCTCGACCTGGCTGCATGCCATCGACATCATCGGCGGAACCGAGCGCCCCGGCTCACCGCTGAAGATCGAAGGCTCGGTGCCGGGCACCAGCGCCGGTTCCGTGGACGGCAAGGTCTCCTTCCCCGCGCGCCATGCCAACTGCCGCCCGGGGATGCTGATCGAGCACGGGCTGATCTACTTCGCCTTCGGCTGGAGCTCGGATGTGCATCCCTATCACGGCTGGGTGTTCTGCTACGCCTACGACGGCTCGGCCTTCACCCAGAAAGGCGTCTTCTGCACCACCCCGGACCCTGATCAGGGGCATCCGGTCAACTTCTCCAAGGATGGCGGCGGCATCTGGCAGGCTGGCAAGGGGCTGGCCAGCGATGGCGAGGCGATCTACTGCACCACCGGCAACGGCAATCTCAGCGCACCCGATGGCGGCCGCAACTACGGCATGTGCTTCCTCAAGCTCCATCCCGTCGATCTGCAGGTGCTCGATTGGTTCGCGGAATACCGCGCCCACCAGGACAGCGATGCCGACAATGACCTCGGCAACTGCGGTCCGCTGATCGTCCCCGGGACCAAGGTGCTCTTCGCGGGCGCCACCAAATATGGCCGCAGCCATCTGGTCGACTCGGCGAACATGGGCCATTTCAACGACGAGCACGACGCCTGCCTGCAGACCATCACCACCCCGGTGCCGCCATTCCCCAACGGCCAGAACGCGGTGGGCTGGAACTCGGGCGCCACGGGGACCTTCATCTACGTGTGGAACGCCACCCAGCCGGTGACCCAATACGCCTACGATGCCGGCCAGCGCCTCATCGCCGGCGGGGCACCGAGCCATGTCAGCACCACTTCGGTCGGCGGCGGCGGCGGCCTGGCGGTCACCGCCAACGGCCAGCATGACGGCATCCTCTGGTGCATCGGCGTCGATGGCGTTGTGCATGCGCTCGACGCCCTCGACGTGAGCAAGGAGCTGTGGTCCAGCGCCATGAATGCCGAGCGCGATGCGCTCGGCGCGACCGGCAAATGGCAGTTCCCCACCGTGGTCGCCGGGAAGGCCTACATCCCCACCGGCAATGGCAGGCTGGTGGTCTACGGGCTCACGCCCCACTGAATGCGCCAGGTCAGCATCATCGCCGACCTGGCGTAGCATCTGCTCCCGCGACCCCGGCAGCATGCCCGCCGGTCCCCCATGCCCATGCGCAGCGCCACGGATGGCATCGCCTGGCGCGCGACCCCCAGGAGATCCCCGTGCATCGCCACCCCCCTCTCGACGCCGCATCCCCAGCCGGCGCACTGCGCTGCGCCCTCCTGCTGCTGTGCCTGGCGGCATGCCCTGCGGTGGACTGGAGCGGTCCCTTCACCATCAGCCCGGTCAGCGCGCCGCAGATGCTGCTCGATGCCGCCGATGGCGGGACCGCGGAGGGCGCGGTGGTCTCCATCGCCGCATCTCCCGAGTCGGCGAGCCGGACCTGGCGCATCACCAGCCTGGGCGGCGGCTTCTACAAGCTCCAGCCCGCATCGAGCCAGACCCTGGTGCTCGCCGCCGCCGCCGGGGGCACCGCCAATGGCACCCGCATCGTGCTCGAGACCGACAGCGGCAAGCCATGGCAGTCCTGGTCGATCACCAGGGCCGGCAGCGGGATCTGGTGCCTGGTGCCCAAGCATGCCCCGGACAAGGGCCTCGACGACTTCGCCGGCGGCAAGGAGGCGGGCAGCAAGCAGGATCTGTGGGAGCTCAATCCCGGGGATGAGCATCTGCAATGGCAGCTCAAGCCCCTGGCCGGGGCGACCGTTCCAGCCGATGTCGCCAGTGCCGCCGACATCCCCAGCGGGAGCACCAAGGACTTCACCTTCGAGTCCAGCGCGATATTCCCGGGGACCAGGCGATCGGGGACGGTGTTCATCCCGGCCCAGTATGATGGTTCGGCACCGGCCTGCGTCTACGTGCGCCAGGATGGCTACAACGGCAAGGAGAAGGCCATGCTCGAAGCGCTGATCGCCGCCAAGGACATGCCGGTCACAATCGGGGTGTTCATCCGTCCCGGCGATCTGCCGGCGCCGATGAAGGATACCATGGGCAGGCGCAACCGCTGCTTCGAATACGATGGCGTGGGCGACAGCTATGCGCGCTTCCTGGTCGACGAGCTGCTGCCCTACGTCGCCAAGACCTTCGACCTCAAGCTGTCCGGCAGCGGCAACGACCGCTGCATCGCCGGCGGCAGCAGCGGCGGCATCGCCGCATTCAATGCCGCCTGGGAGCGGCCGGACGCCTTCTCGCGCGTCTACGCCAACAGCGGCAGCTTCGTTGCCTTCCGCGGCGGCAACGAGTTCCCGACCCTGATCAGGAAGTTCGAGGCCAAGCCCATCAGGGCCTATCTGACCACCGGGACCGGCGACATGGAGAACTGCGCGGGCGACTGGTTCCTGCTCGATCAGGAGATGGACAAGGCGCTGAAGTTCTCCGGCTACGACTACTCATTCCACATCGTCAACGGCGGCCATGTGGCCGGCTGGAACGAGAACTTCCCCGAGGCGATGAAGTTCATCTGGCGAGGCTGGCCGGAGCCGGTCAAGGCCGGGCACAGCGCACCGCGGGTGCGCGATGTCCTGGTCCCGGGTGCGCAGTGGGAGCCGGTGGCCCACGGCCTGCAGGATGCGCGCGCGGGCGCCGGCAATGCCAAGGGCGAGGTCTTCGTCGTCGATGCGGCCGCCAACAAGGTCCTGCGCATCGGCCTGGATGGCGCCGTCTCGACCTTCCTCTCCGATGCAGGGCACGCCAGCTGCCTCACCACCTCGCCCCAGGGCGAGGTGGACACCGCCTCGCTGACGACCGGGAAGGTCATGGGCTACGCCGCCGACGGCACGCCCCGGGTGATCGCCGAAGGCATCCCGGCACGCGCGATCCTCGCGCGGCCGGATGGCAGCCTCTACCTGTCAGGCCCGACCGCGGGCGCGGCGGACGGGGCCAGCACCATCTGGCTGCTCAAGGACGGCAAGCGCACCGCGGTGGAGGGCGAGGTCCCCCATGCCACCGGGCTCGCCTATAGGCCTGATCAATGGCTGCTCGCGGTCGCCGATGGGCGATCGAAGTGGGTATCCAGCCTCGAGATCAAGCCCGATGGCACGCTCGCCAACAAGGAGCGCTTCTTCTGCCTCCATGTGGCGGACTGGGATGACGATGCCGGGCTGGAGGGCATGTGCTATTCCCGCGAAGGGCAGCTGTTCGTGGCGACCCGCTCGGGCATCCAGGTCTGCGCCGATGACGGCCCGACCCAGTCGATCCTGCCGATGCCCGATCGCAGCCGCGTGCTTGGCGTCTGCTTCGGCGGAGCCGACCTGAACACCCTGTTCGCCTTCTGCGGCGGCACGATCTGGAAGCGCGTGGTCAAGCCCCATGCGCTGGGCGCCTTCACCCCCTGGACCAAGGTCGGCGGTACGCCGCTGTGATCCCGGTGGCCGGGGTGAGCGCCGGTCCTCCTGTCCGGCGCCGCCCCGCTGCGCCGGTGCGCTAGCGCACCAAGAATGGGTTGCTGGGGTCTTGCGCCGTTGGCTGGGCTGCGACAATCGATGCCATCCCGCACCACCGCTCCCTGGAGGCGCTCCCGGCATGAAGTACGTCATCGGCTGCCTGGCGCTCATCGGCCTGTCGATCATCCTCGTCATCGGCGGGTGCCTCGGCCTGATCGGCGTCGGCTTCGCCGCGCTGCCCAAGACCCCGTCATACGTCACGCGGGACTACATCGAGAAGACCTATGCCGGCGATCTCAAGGCCATCGACCATGCGCTGTCAGGCGGCACCATCGCCGCCCTGGCGAACCAGGTCTCCGACGATGTGATCGCCATCTTCGACCATGGCAGCGACGTGCTCAAGAAGCATATGGTCCGCTCGAAATCGTTCCATGAGGTCAACGGCATCGGCTACGGTTCGATCGACACCAACACCCGTACGGTCACCTGCATCGTCTATGAGATGTCGAACGGCGCGGCCCGCTACGATGTCTTCCTGGCAGATCGCGCCGCATCACCGCCTGCCGCACCCTCGGGCAAGTAGCGGGGCGCTGGCAGGCGCACGGCCAAGCGCCGTCATTTCTCCGGCAGCAGCGCCTGCGCCTGCCGGGCGTAGTAGCCGGTGGGGAACTTCTTGACGAAGGCCTCGATCATCTTGCCGAAGCGCGGGTCCCGCCGCGCTTCGGCGGGGAACTCGGCGAGCTTCTGGTATTCCCTGCCGGCTGGATAGGCGGCGTCCTTCCTGAGCGCCGCCGCCTGGTCCTGATAGGCCTTGGCGCCGTCGGTGCCGGCGTAGCTGGCCACCAGGCTGGCCGACAGCTCGGCGGCGAGGAAGACGTCGCCGGCATCCTTCAGGCGGGCGATCTCCATGTCGATGCCGGCCTTCCAGGCGTCGTAGACCGCCATGCTGGCCCTGGCCGCCTCCGAGGTCTTGGCATCCTTGTCGTCGCACAGCCGCTGCAGCGGCTTGATGCTGCTGCCGACCTTGCCATTGGCGATGGCTTCCTCGAGGCGCGCCACCCGGGGCACCGCGGACGGGGCGGGGAAGGTCGGCGCCGGCTTCATCGGCTCATCCATCATCATCTGCTTGACCGTATCGATGATCGCATCGGCCCAGATCTGGTAGCCCTTCTCGTTGGGATGCAGGAAGTCCGGCATGATGTCCTTGCTCAGCGTCCCGTCGGGCGCGAGGAAGCGGGGGCCGATGTCGAGATAGACGATCCGCCTGCCCTCGGCGTAGGTGGCGAACTTGGCGATCAGCTTGTTGACCTGGTCGTTCTTCGCGCGCCCGCCATCGGGGTGCTCGCCGCGCGGGAAGATGCCGAGCAGCAGCACCTTGCTGCGCGGGGAATGGCTGTGGATGTCCAGCAGGATGGTCTTGATGCCAGCCGCGACATCCTCCGCCGGATCGCCGTTGTTGGTGCCGATCATCAGCACCACCAGCTTCGGCTGGATGCCATCGAGCTCGCCATGGCGCAGGCGCCAGATGACATGCTCGGTGCGGTCGCCGCCGATGCCGAAGTTGGCCGCCTTGAGCGGTGCAAAGTACTTGCCCCACACCGCCTGCCCGCCGCCGCGCCAGCCATCGGTGATCGAATCGCCGAGGAACAGCAGGTCGACGCCCCCGGCCTTGGCGATGTCGAGGAACTGCTGGTGCCGTTCCGGGTTCTTCTCCTCAGGGATGGTGGGACGCGGTCCGCTGGCATCGTCCGCGGATGCACCGGCGGCGCCTGGCGACCAGGCGAACAGGAGGAGGAGCGCCACGATGGGGACGATGCGCAAAATGGTCTGCCCTTTTGGCGGAGGTGGGTGGTGGTGCGATCGGAGCCGGACGCGATCGGCCCATCTCCGACGCGGTATATCCCCCTTTCCCTCCCGGTCCACGGCCGGCACCCCTGGCGCAGGCGGGTGCGCGGAGGCATCACTTCCGCCGGCGCAGCGTCGCCGGCGACTGCCCGGTGACCTCGCGGAAGACGCGCGACAGCTGGAACTCGTCCGCGAAGCCGACACGTGGCGCGATCTCCCGCAGCGGCAGCGCGCTGTTGAGCAGCAGCGACCTGGTGGCATCCGCCCGCATGATGCGGACGAAGCGCATCGGCGGCATGCCGACCGCCTTGCTGAAGCAGCGGTTGAAGTGGAAGCGGCTCATGCCCGCCACCTGCGCCAAATCCTCGAGGTAGATGGGGTGGTCGAGATGCTGGCGCACCCAGCTGCGCACCGCCAGCACCATGTCGTCGAAGGGACCCTGACCGGAGCCGGCATAGGCGAGGGCGACCGCCTGCAGCAGGCCATCGCGCGCCGCCTGGGAGGCCTCGTCATGGGGCGGGGACAGCTCGATCATCCACTCCATCAGCATGCGGATGCGTCCGGTGCGGTCGGCGGCCAGCTGGGGCCACCGCGCGCAGTCGACGCCGGCACCCTCGTCCCAGCACATGCACAGCAGCACCGGAGGACGGCCGCCCACCGCGCGTTCGGCATGGGCGATGCCCTGGGGATGGAACTTGACCATCCCGGCCCCGGCCCTGGTGGTGCGGCCATCCATGACCGTCTCGATCTCGCCATCCGCCACCAGGACGAGCTCCTGGAACGGATGGCTGTGCTCAGCCATCGCCCATCCGCCATCGAAGAGGAGACGCGCAATATGGCGCACGCGATGCAGGCCTGCCATCCCTTCATCCTTCGACCGCCACTGGCCGGGCAAGGCCTGTCCGCCGCTTGACCGCCCTCAATGAGCAAGAAATGACAAATTCGGCGCAACGAGCGTCATGTCGACCGACCGCCCGGCACCTATAATGAACGTATGCGAGTCGCCAGGGTACGCCCTTCCAGGGAGCGCCCATCAGGCCCGCGGCCGGCTTTTATCCCATCACCTCGACCAGGTACCCCACGATGACCGCCATGAACCGTGCCTGCCAGCGCCTGCTCACCGCAACCGCCTGCACCGCCCTGCTGCCGCTCTGCCACCTCGCGGGCGGCGAGGTGTGGGACGCCGCCATCCGCGGCGTCGATGCCCGCACCCCCGCCGGAGAGCAGTCCGGCTTCCACCTGCCTCCGGGCTTCGAGATCCAGCTGGTCGCCAGCGAGCCCGAGATCAGCAAGCCGATCAACATGGCCTTCGACGCCAAGGGCCGCCTGTGGCTCACCGACACCAGGGAATACCCGTTCCCCGTCGCTGCGGGCGCCACCGGCCGGGACACCATCAAGATCATCGACATCGATCCCGCCAGCGGCCATGCGCGCACCATCAGCACCTTCGCCGCCGGTCTCAACATCCCCCTCGGGATCTATCCCTATGGGGACGGGGCGATCGCCTACAGCATCCCCGAGATCTCCTTCTTCCATGACAGCACCGGGCAGGGCGTGTGCGATCGCCGCGAGCGGCTCTACGGCACCTTCGGCCATGAGGATACGCATGGCATGACCAACAGCTTCCATCGCGGATTCGATGGCTGGCTCTACGCGTGCCATGGCTTCAAGAACACCTCCACCGTCACCGGCGCCGATGGCCAGTCGATCACCATGGTCTCGGGCAACACCTACCGCATGCGCCTGGATGGCTCGCACGTCGAGCAGTACACCTGGGGCCGGGTCAATCCCTTCGGCATGAGCTACGACGCCTTCGGCAACCTCTACTCCTCCGATTGCGAGACCAAGCCCATCTACCAGCTGCTGCGCGGCGGCCATTATCCCGGCTTCGGCCTGCCCCATGACGGGCTCGGCTACGCCCCCGAGATGATGTCGCACATGCATGGCTCCACCGCCCTGTGCGGCGTGCTGTGCTATACCGCCGAGCACTTTCCGCCCGAGTTCCGCGGCAACTGCCTGGTCTGCAACGTGGTCACCTCGCGGGTCAACCGCGATGTGCTGTCCTTCACCGGCACCACGCCGCGGGCCCACGAATCGCCCGATTTCGTCGTCGCCGACGACCCCTGGTTCAGGCCGGTCGACCTCCAGCTCGGACCTGATGGCGCGCTCTACATCGCCGACTTCTACAATCGCATCATCGGCCACTACGAGGTCGACCTGCATCACCCGCAGCGCGACCACCAGCGCGGACGCATCTGGCGCATCATCTACCATGGGGACCAGCCGTCGCGGCCGCTGGCCCCTGTCCATGACCTCTCGCGCGCCACCGCCGAGGAGCTGATCGCGGCGCTCCAGGATACCAATCTCGCCGTGCGCATGCTCAGTACCGACCAGCTGTCGGATCGCATCGGCGCGCCGGCGTGCCCGCTGCTGATCGCGGCGGCGGCGCCCGGCCGCCCGGCATTCCAGCGCGTGCATGCGCTGTGGGTGCTGCACCGGCTGCACCGCCTCGAGGCCGACCTGCTGGCGACCGCACTCGCAGATGCCGAGGTGCTGGTGCGCACCCATGCGATGGCGATGGCCGGCGAGCGCGATGACCTGCCGGGCGCGCTCAGCGCCCTGGTCATCGCCGCCCTGCATGACCAGGATGCCGGCGTCCGGCGTGCCGCTGCCAATGCCCTCGGGCAGCACCTCGCGCCCGAGCACATCCGACCGCTGCTCAAGATGATCCCCACCATCCCGCCCGAGGACACCCATCTGCTCTACACCGCGCGCGTCGCGCTGCGCGACCAGCTGCGCCCTCCCGGAGCCCTGACCGGGGCGATGGCGCAATCGCCGTCGGAGCGCGACCGTGCGCTGATCGCCGATGTCTGCCTGGGCATCCCGACGGCCGAGGCCGCAGGGGTGCTGATGCAGCAGCTGGCGGCTGCACCGGTGGATGCCGCGCGGGACATCGTGGCGCTGAGGCACATCGTGCGCAACCTGCCGCTTGAGCACCTCGCCGATGGCATCGGCCTGGCCCGCAGCCGGCTCGCCGGCGCCCCGGCGGCGGCGATCGAGTTCCTGCGCACCGTGCGCGACGCCTATGCCCAGCGCGGGCTGGCCGCCGATGCCGGCGTGCTGGCCTGGGCCGAGGAGGCGGTGGCGGCGGCGCTCGCCCCGGCGATCAGCGCCCAGGATGCCTGGGTGCGCCAGCCGGTCGAGCACCTGGCACCATCCGCCGATCCATGGGACATCGAGGCCCGGCCGTGCGCAGATGGCGCGACCGCCCTGTTCTACAGCAGCCGCCCGCATGGCGAGCAGCTCACCGGGGTGCTGCGTTCACCGCCATTCGTCCTGCCCGCCCAGCTGTCCTTCTGGCTGGCCGGACATAACGGACCGCCGGATGTCGCGGACCAGGGCCTGGACACCGTGACCCTGCGCGATGCCTCGACCGGCGCGGTCATCATGCACTGCCTGCCCCCGCGCCACGATACCGCCCAGCTGGTGCGCTGGGACCTCGCGGGCCATGCCGGCACGCGTGCGGTCCTCGAAATCGTCGATGGCAATACCGCCAGCGGCTATGCCTGGCTGGCCATCGGCCGCTTCTCGCTCCCCGAGCTGATGGTCCCAGGCGGTGATCCGGCGCTGCTGCGATCGGCCTGCGACCTGGCGAAGTCGATGCGCCTGCATGGCTCCGCCCCCCAGGGCAATTGCATCACTTTCACCGGGTAATTCCACAAATGGCACCCAGTAGGTGCTCCAAATATTCCAGCGACCATCCGGCCCTCTTCCTACGTATATTCATGGATTGCTTACTTGGCTGTGCCCGCAGCATGTTTAATGCCCAGCGTCTCACTGTCGATACGTATCCTCGACACATAAGCGATATCTCGACTTAGATTTTCATCTCCGCCTATTTCGGTCTCGAAGAAGTGCTACTTAACTCATTTGCAAAGGATGAAATTGCTCATTTTTAGCGGTTAA
>Ga0302146_10001044_pt1 | contig 16775 bp, 10 predicted proteins | sample I_Bog_E3_1_FD_193578 | JGI IMG/M metagenome (GOLD analysis project Ga0302146, IMG submission 193578) | Peat permafrost microbial communities from Stordalen Mire near Abisko, Sweden - I_Bog_E3_3 | ecosystem: Environmental > Terrestrial > Soil > Wetlands > Peat | place: Sweden: Abisko, Stordalen...
ACATGCGGCGCCAGCGCTGGGGCCGCATCATCGGGATCTCGTCGATGATGGGCCGGTCGGCCAACCCCGGGATCCCCGCCTACGTGGCCTCGAAGTGGGGGGTCATCGGCCTCTGCAAGTCGGTGGCGCTCGAACTGGCGGCCTTCGGTGTCACGGTCAACGCCATCGCCCCGGGCAATGTGTCCACCCCGATGGTGCACAACGAGGTCCTCTACCGCCTGATGCGGCCCGACCTCGACCACCCCACCCGCGAGGACGTCGCGCCGGCCATGGCCGGCCTGCACGTGCAGCCGGTGCCGTGGCTGGAGCCCGAGGAGATCACCGGTGCCGTCGTCTACCTGGTCTCCGATGCCGCCCGCCACATCACCGGCTCGGTCATCGACGTCGATGCCGGTGCGTCGGCCCGGTTCACCGGCTGACGCGCGGCGGGCCGCCGGCCGGGCGCCCCGGCCCGCAGCCCTACTGGCGGGACATGGCCGAGCGCTCCTCGGCGGTGGCCTGGGCGGTGTCGCCTCCGGGGGACCGTCGGGCCAGCACGATGTCCAACCGCCGGATGGCCCCCCCGAAGGGGAACGGCGCGGCATAGCGCTGGCTGACCGGTGAGCCGTGGTCGTAGCCGATGCTCGGGCCCACACTCGACATCAGGGTCATGGCGAAGGGGATGGGCAGCCGGCCCGACGGTGCGTCGTCGATCAGCAGGGTGGCCTGCCCGCCGGCCCCCTCCCGCCGGAACCGGACCCCGATGACCGACGGGCCCACCGGCACGGGGGTGTCGGACTCCACGATGTGGTGGTCGCCGAAGCAGTTGTAGTCGAACACCAGGCGGTCGTCCTGGACGAAGACGCTCAGCCCCGAGTTCTCCGTGCCGGTGGCGTAGAGCACGCCGGCGGCGCCGCGGGGCCGGTCGATGGTGGCCGACAGGTCCCACCCCGGCCCCCCCAGGGCCGGCGCCACCTGGCTCGGGAGGGGTGACATCGGCGGGTAGTAGGTGTAGTGGCGGCTGGTCGGATGGGGGGAGTTGTCGCGGTAGCGGGTGAAGAACAGCTCGATGGTCCGGTCGTCGAGGGGGAGCACACCCTGGTCCTCGGCCTCGGCCCACCACAGGTCGACCAGCTCGGCCACCCTGTCGGGCCGTTCGGCGGCCAGGTCATGGCACTCCGAGCGGTCCTCGGCCAGGTGGTAGAGCTCCCAGCGGTCGTCGTCGAAGGGGACGCCCGGTTGGTGGCGGGTGACGGCCTTCCACCCGTCCGAGTAGATGGCCCGGTGGCCCATCATCTCGTAGTACTGCACGTGCTTGCGGGTCGGGGCGTCGGCCTGGTCGAAGGTGTAGGTGAGCGGCACCCCCGAGACGGGCATCTGCTCGAAGCCCCGGTACACGGCGGGCGGCTCGATGCCCAGCGCCTCGTAGACGGTCGGGGCCAGGTCGTTCACGTGGTGGAACTGGTCGCGGAGCTGGCCGGCGGCACCGATCCGGTCGGGCCAGTGCACGATGAGCGGCACGTGCACCCCGCCCTCGTGGGTGTTCTGCTTGTACCACTTGAAGGGCGTGTTCCCGGCCTGGGCCCAGCCCCACGGGTAGTTGGCGTGGCTGTGGGGACCCCCGATGTCGTCCAGGCGCTCGACCGCCTCGTCGGGCGTCTCGACCAGGAAGTTGAAGTACTTCATCTCGTGCATCACCCCGAAGGGGCCGCCCTCCTGGCTCGCACCGTTGTCGGAGAGCAGGAGGAACAGGGTGTTGTCCAGCTGGCCGAGGTTCTCGAGGGCGGCCACGAACCGGCCGATCTGCTGGTCGGTGTGGTCGAGGAAGGCGGCGAAGGCCTCCTGCAGCCTGGCGGCCAGGCGCTTCTGGTTGACGGGCAGGGAGTCCCAGGCCTCGACTCCAGGATTGCGCGGGGCCAGTTCCGTCGCCTCGGGGAGCAGCCCCAGGGCCTGCTGGCGGGCGAACCACCGGTCGCGGGCGGCGTCCCAGCCGTCGTCGAACCGACCCCGGTACTTCTCCAGGTACGCCGCCGGGGCCTGGTGGGGGGCGTGCATGGCCCCGAAGGCCAGATAGGTGAAGAAGGGGCGGTCGGGCCGGATCGACCGGGTGTCGTGGATGAAGCCGATGGCGTGGTCGACCAGGTCCTCGCTCAGGTGGTAGCCCTGGTCGGGGCCGGCGGGTGGGTCCACGGCGTGGTTGTCGTAGACCAGCTCGGGGTGGAACTGGTCGGTCTCCCCCTCGAGGAACCCGTAGAAGCGGTCGAATCCCCGTTGCAGCGGCCACTGGTCGTAGGGGCCGGCCGCCGAGGCGTCGGCCATCGGGCACAGGTGCCACTTGCCCACGGCGAAGGTGGCGTAGCCCTCGTCCCGCAGCACCTCGGCCATGGTGGCGGCGTGCCGGCTGACCGAGCCCCGCATGTGGGGGTAGCCGCTGTCGAAGTTGGAGATGGACCGCATGCCGACGGCGTGGTGGTTACGGCCCGTGAGCAGGGCGGCCCGAGTCGGGGAGCACAGGGGCGTGACATGGAAGTTGGTGTAGCGCAGGCCGCCGGCGGCGAGCCGGTCGATGGCGGGGGTGGACAGGTCCGAGCCGTAGCAGCCGAAGTGGGAGAACCCGGTGTCGTCGAGGAGGATGATCACCACGTTGGGGGCGTCCGCCCCCGGGTGCCGGGGGGTCGGCCACCACGGTGTGGACTCCGCCTGGGTCCGGTGGATCTCGCCCTCGAACGGCTCGTACGACTGCATGGTGGTTCCTCTGCTTCCGATGGCGGGGTCGGCACTGAACTTACGTCGTCTCCGGTGACCGCCGCGGCTGGACGACGCCGTCGGATGGGACGTCAAGGTGGGCCCGGACCCTGCCGATGGTTGCAGGGACGGGGTGCGGGCTGCGACTGGCGCAGCGACGACGCCACCGACCTGACGGGAGAGGCGGCACGGGTGGGTATCGACGAGAACCTGGGGTGGTGGTTGGGCCCCGACGGCAATTGGTACCCGCCCGAGCTGCACTCCGGCCATCGGCGGCCCCGGGCGGGTGACGCCTCGGGCACCGTGCTGTCCCGGATCCGGCCGATGGGCCCGAGGTCGCGGTTCGAGCCCCTGCACTTCGGGGGGACCTGCGTGAACTGCGGATCCCGGATCCACCCACACGAGGAGGGCTGGAACGATCCCGACATCGACAAGCTGATGTGCGCGCGTTGCTGGCCGGCCGTGGTGGCCTCCCATCCCTCGGCGACGTCCCTGTCGGCCCCACCGGCCCGGCCCGCCGCGCCGACGCCCCGGCGGAACGACCCGCGCTGGCGGTCCGGAGCGGCGGGCGAATACCTGATGGCCATCCGGCTCCACCGTGACCTCGGTGACCGGGCCGTGGTCCTGAGCGACCGCCGGGTGCCCCGCAGTCCGACGGTGATCGACCACGTGGTGGTGGCGTCGTCGGGGGTCTGGGTCGTCCATTCGAAGAAGGTGCACGGCCTGATCGAGTACCGGGACGTGTCGGCGCGCCAGGGTGAGGACCGCCGCCTCCTCATCGGCGGACACGATCGGACGACCATGGTCGACCGGCTCTACGACCAGGTCATCCCGGTGGCCACCCTGGTGGTCGAGCCCGCAGTGCCCGTGCACGGCGCCATCGCCTTCGTCGAGGGCAACTGGGGCACGCCCACCAAGCTGCTGACGAGGCGTCCCTACCGCCACGACGGGGTGTGGGTCCTCTGGCCGGCGGCCCTCATCCAGATGATCGACGAGCCCGGTCCGCTCACGCACGACGAGGTGGCGGCCATCGGGTCCACCCTGGACGGTGCGCTACCACGGCGGTAGCCGGCGCCCCCCGGTCCCCGAGGGACCACCGAGGCCACCGGCCACCTGACCGGGTCACTGCCGGATGACCGACGGAGGTCGCCCACACACGTGGGACACCCGTGGGCGCCCTCCGCCCTGCACTCCGTCGCACCATCCTGGGACCGCCGCCCTGTGGGGACAGTATGCGGAATTCGTACCCCGACTGCAACCGTGGATTGCAACTTTTCCCCTGGCAAGCGGCCCGCCTGCGCCCCGTCGGGACGGGATGGCTGCACCACGGGGCCTGTGGCCTCCGGAGAACCATCGTATTCGTGGCTCGCCAGGCCGAAGGGGGTCGGTGCACACTGAACCGGTGAGGCACATCAGGTGAACCGCTCGCGCCGGCCCAAGCAGAGCCGTGACGACCTCCGGAGCCTGCTGGTGGCGACGGCCCGGAGCATCCTCCGTGACGAGGGCATGGGCACCGGGCTCGAGAACCTGACCTTCAAGCGGGTGTTCCAGCGGGTCGAGCGTGACACCGGGCTCCGGCTCACCAACGCCTCGGTCATCAAGCGGGTGTGGGACAACCAGGCGGACTTCCAGGAGGAGGTGCTGGTCGCCATCGCCGCCGACGAGGACGTCAGCGAGTTCGAGCAGACCATGGAGGCGGTGGCCCGGGTCCTCGACACCGTGGACCTGTCCACCGAGGGCACGAGGTGGGCGACCCTGCGCGAGGTGTGCCGGGTCGGTGGCGAGGCCAACATGGTGTCCCTGCTCGGGTCGGCCGACTGGGCGTCGTGGATCGGCGTGTGGACCCTGAGCAACGCCGTCGACGTGCCGTCCAAGCGGCAACGCATCGAGGACGCCCTCCGGGAGGGCTACGAGGGGTTCACCGCCCACTTCGAGGAGGCCTACCTGGCCGTGGCCGGCCTGCTGGGATTCCGGCTGCGGGAGCCCCTGACCATCCGCCAGTTCACCATGGCGGTCAGTGCCCTGGCCGAGGGGTGCGCGCTCCGGGGCCGGGTGGACCTGGCCAGCATGACAGGGATCGAACGCGCCACCGGGCCCGACGGTGCCACCCAGGAGTGGACCCTGCTGGGCACCGGGCTCGAGGCGCTGGTGGTCCAGTTCTTCGAGGCCGACCCGGAGTTCCGCCCCTGACGGGCCGGCTCGGGCGGCCCGGCGCGCTCGGGCCCGTCAGCCCAGGCGGGCCACGGCGACGGCGGTGGCCAGCAGCACGACACCCCAGGACATGGCCCGCAGCGCCTGCTCCAGGGGTTGCAGCAGCAGCTGCCGGTCGATGGGCAGGACGGTGTCGTCGGTGAGCCCGATCGAGCCGGTCACGTCACGCGTGCGCCGGCGGAGCATGCGCGCCGGGGTGCTGAGGGTGCGCTGGACGATGGTGAGCGAGAGGGCGGCCACCGCCGCCACCACCGGGGCCACCGCCAGCCGACCGGTCTGGGCGACGTAGGCGGTGAGCACGGGGAAGGCCCCCCAGCTGGCCGCCAGGCCCAGGGTGTTGTGGATGACCCCTCCGAACAGTTCGAAGTTGTAGCCCACCACCAGCAGCGGGCCGATCACGATGAAGGGGACCAGGGCCCCACCGACCTGGATGACGCCGACGATGCCGAGGGCCACGGCGCCGGCCAGTCCCACCGCCGCCACCGACACCAGGGCGGCGCCGGGTATCCGGGTCCGGAGCGGCCGGCCGTTGAGCTCGTCCAGCGCGTGGGCGGACAGCCCCACCGCGAAGAAGAACGCCAGCAGGGTGGCGATCAGGCGGGTGGTGTTGACCACCGGCGCAAGGCAGGCGCCGATCACCACGTAGCCCAGGTGCCAGGCCGTGTAGGGGGGATGCAGCAGCGTCCACCAGTCCCGCCATCCGCCCGGTGGGGCCGCGTAGTAGGCCGGCCGTGGATCGTCCCCCGCCGGGCCCACCGTGGCCGGCTCAGTCACCCGCCCGCCGTCCCCACATGACCAGACCGCCTCCGAGGCTCATCCGCCGCACCCCCACGTCCACGAAGCCGGCCCGGCGCCAGGCCTCGACGGTCCAGGCCACCGGATACCGCCGGTAGTGCCCGCTGATGTTGGGGCCGAGGAACCGCCCCACCTCGAACCAGGGCCGCCCCCCGGTGACCAGGCCCCCGACCGGCAGGACCAGCCGGGTGAAGCCCCACCACCAGAACCGCCAGAACGGGCGCTCGGGCACCAGGAAGTCGAGGCTGGCCACGGATCCGCCCGGCTTCACCACCCGGGCCAGCTCGTCCAGCGTGGCCTGGGGGTCGTCGACGTAGCGCAGGAGATAGGTGAAGGTGAGGGCGTCGAACGCCCGGTCGGGGAAGGGCAGCGCCTCGGCCCGGCCGGCGGTCAGCTGGACGCGGTCGGCCCGACCCCGGTGGGCCACGTTGGCCACACCCCGCCGGAGCATCCCGAGCGTGAGGTCGACGCCGACCACGCGGGCCCGGGTCCGGTCGGCGAGCTGGAGGGCCACCCCGGCCGGCCCGGTGGCGACGTCGAGGACCAGCCCGGGGCGAGCGTCCACGATGTGGTCGACCATGGCCCGCCTCCACCGGCCGTCCTGGCCCAGGGACAGCACGGCAGCCAGGTGGTCGTAGCGGTCCGGGAGCGGCGTGAAGAGATCCTGGGCGAAGCGGTTGCGATCGACGGGCTCCGACTGCTCCATGGCGGCTCCTCGGGTGCGAGGATCTCACCGTAGGCGTTCCACGCCCGAAAGGAGGAGGGTGCAGCCGGACCATGTCGACGTGCTGGTCGTGGGGGGCGGTCCCGCCGGGAGCATCGCCGCCCTGGTGCTGGCCCGCGCCGGCGCGTCGGTGGCCGTGGTGGACAAGGCCCGGTTCCCGAGGGACAAGGCCTGCGGCGACCTGGTGGGTCCCCGCGGGCTGCAGGTCCTGGCCGACCTGGGGGTGGAGGAGCCGGCCGGCACCGACGTCGGCGACCTGTTCGTCATGGGGCCGAGTGGCCGGCGGGTGCGCCTCCCGAGTGCGCCCGGCCTGGCCTATCCCGGACGGGGCCGGGCAGTGACCCGGGCGGTCTTCGACCTCGCGCTGCGCCGTGCCGCCCTCGACGCCGGCGCCCGGGCCGTCGAGGGCCGGGCCGGCACCCCGGTCCGGTCCGACTCCGGGCTCTCGGGCTTCGACGTGGCGCGACCCGGGGCCGGGACCCGTCGCCTCATCGCCGACTTCGTCATCGGGGCGGACGGCGCCACCAGCCATGTGGCCCGGATGGCGGGCCTGGTCGACACCACCCGGGTCCTGTGGGGTTTCGCCGTCCGCTCCTACGTTGCCCAGCCCGTCGACCTCCCGGTCATCGCCCTGTGGGAGCAGGGGCCCGGGCGCGCCTTCCCCGGCTACGGGTGGATCTTCCCCGGCCCGGACGGGGTGGCCAACGTCGGCCTCGGCGTGGGCACCCTGGCCGACCGGTCGTCCGGGGCCGCTGCCGTCCGGGCCCTCCCGGACTTCTTCGACCATCTCAGGCGGCACGGGCTGCTGGCCCCGTCGGCGGCCGGGCCGGTGCCGGCCCGACTGGGCGGCTGGCTCAAGATGGGCATGGTGGGCACCCTGCCGGCCCGGGGCCGGGTCCTGCTGGTCGGCGACGCCGCCGGCCTGGTCAACCCGCTCCAGGGCGAGGGGATCGCCCAGGCCATGGCCAGTGGGCGGGCGGCGGCCCAGGCCATCGTGGGCACACCGGCCGAGGCGGCCGTGGCCTACCGGCGCCGTCTGGCCGATCAGCACCTCCCCTACCACCGGGTGGCGGCCGCCGGACATGCTGCGCTGGTCGGCCGTCCGCGCGCCGTGTCGGTGCTGGGCCGGGCCGTGACCTCACCGGTGGTGGGCCCCCGGCTGGCCGGGGGCTGGGGACTGTTCTGGAACGAGCTCCTCCAGGGAGCCGCGCCGGGACCCCCACGCACGATCGCCACCGCCACCACGGCACTGGCCCGGGCCGTGACGGCGCCCACCGGGGTGTCACGCTGGTTCGCCACCGCCTACCCGCGGAGCGGCCGGTGACGACCGGACACCCGGCCTGAGCGGGAAGCCCCGCCCGTATGGGTGAACTGTCGTTCTCCGGGTGCCGTGGGTTATCGTGACGCCACCCCACAGTGGCCATGCGCCATCCCGTGCAACGGAGGCGAGTGGCGAAGGAGGAGTGCCGCCCGATGCCGAGCCCCACCCGTCTCGAGTCCTCCCATCCCGCGGCCGGGCCGTCACCGGCCGGCCAGGCACCGTCCGGGTCCGGACGCCGCCTGCGGTCGACCCGGGGCTGGCTGACCCTCGGGGCCACCCTGGTGGCCGGCGCGGCCCTGGCCGCCTGCGGCTCGTCCTCGGGGAGCGCCACCAGCACGTCGGGCCCGTCGTCGGGCTCGAGCTCGGGCTCGAGTGGCACGGTCGACCCGAGTGGCGTGCTCAAGTACGGGGTCGACCTCGACAACACCTTCTCGGGCACCTTCGACCCCGGTCAGAGCACCAACGACTGCTCCTATACCGAATACACCGCCCTGTACAACTCCCTCCTGGCCCCGGCCAACGACGCGGTGCTGCCCTCGGAGGCGGTCAGCTACACGTCGACCCCCACCACCATCACCTTCCACCTGCGCCCGGGGGCGACCTTCTCCAACGGCACCCCGGTGACCGCCTCGGCCGTCGAGGCCAGCATCAACCACATCAAGACCAGCCCCTTCCGCTTCTCACTCACCTACATCCAGAGCATCCAGGTGGTCAATCCCACCACGGTCACCTTCACCCTCACCAAGCCGGTGGCCGGCGACGTCCTGTGGGCCATGACCTACATCGACGGCATGGTCATGGACCCCGCCGCCATCCCCAACGCCGGCACCTCCCCCATCGGGTCGGGCCCCTTCACCCTGTCCAGCTACCAGCAGGGCTCGTCCATGGTGCTGAAGGCCAACCCCAACTACTGGGACAAGTCGGCCTACAAGCTCGGCGGGGTGGACTTCGTCCAGGTGTCGGCCGGCCCCCAGGAGGTCAGCGCCCTGGAGACCGGCGCCGTCGACATGCTGGCCGTCGAGCCCGAGGACTATGCGTCGGTCGAGCACCTGCCCGGCATCGGCATCGCCACCACCCGCTCGTCGGACTACCTGCTCATGCAGACCCGCCAGAACGCCGCACCCTTCAACGACCCCAAGGTCCGGGCCGCCCTCGAGTACGCGGTGGACCGCAACGCCATCAACGAGGCCGTCTTCTCCGGTCTGGGCGAGCCGGCCTTCCAGCCCTTCCCGAGCTGGTCGGTGGCGTACAACCCGTCGGTGGGGAACAAGTACACGTACCAGCCGGCCAAGGCCAAGGCCATGCTGGCCGCCGCCGGCCACCCCGGCGGGATCGACTTCTCGCTGGTCATCCCCGGCGGCTCGGCCACCTTCAGCCGCACGGCCCAGATCCTGCAGGCCGAGATGGCCCCGGCCGGGTTCCACATGACCATCCAACAGGTCAACCCGACCGACCTGGTCACCGAGGTCTACCTCCACGACCAGGGGGACGCCGTCCTCGACGAGGAGCTCACCAACGGGCCGGACTGGGCCAACAACTTCGAGGGCGAGTACACCGGGGTGGGCTTCGAGGACCAGCACCTCGGCACCACCAACCCCACCCTGACGCCGCTGATCGAGCAGGCCCTGACCTCCCTCAGCCCCACCGTGCAGGGCCCGCCCATGCGGCAGGCCAGCCAGATCGCCATGGCCACCGGCACCGAGGTCCCGCTCATCTTCGAGCCCTCGGTCATCGCCTACAACGAGAGCCGGGTGGGAGGGCACGTGGTCGCACCCATCGGACAGTGCCGATCCAACCTGGCCGGGATCTACATCAAGAAGGGTTGACGACTTGGGATCCGGTGGCTCGCTCCTCACCTTCATCGGCCGGCGGCTGCTGATCACGATCCCCCTCCTCGTGCTGATCACCCTGGGGGTGTTCAGCCTGGTGCTCATCATCCCGGGTGACCCGGCCCAGACCCTGGCCGGCGGGGCCCACGCCTCTCCGGCCACCGTGGCCCGCATCCGCGCCGAGCTCCACCTCGACGAGCCCTTCTTCGTCCAGTACTGGCACTGGCTGACCGGGGTCCTCCGCGGCCACCTCGGCTACTCGCTGTTCAAGAGCCAGAGCGTGGCCAGTGGCATCCGCGAGCGCCTGCCCATCACGGTCAGCATCGCCGTCGGGGGCATGGTGCTGGCGGTGGTGCTCGGGCTCCCGGCCGGGATCATCGCCGGCCTGCGGCCCCGGTCGTGGGCGGACCGGGCCGTGTCGGTGGGCAGCAGCCTGGGTGTGGCCATCCCCGACTTCTGGCTGGCCATGATCCTGGTGGTGGTCCTGGCCGTGAACCTCCACCTGCTGTCGCCGCTCGGATACGTCCCCTTCGCCCAGTCCCCCTCGGAGTGGTTCTCCCACCTGATCATGCCCTGGCTGGCGCTGGGCATCGGCGGGGCGGCCACCGTGGCCCGCCAGACCCGTGGGTCGATGATCGACACCCTCCGCCAGGACTACATCCGCACCGCCGAGGCCAAGGGCCTCTCCTCGGCGCGCATCATCGCCAAGCACGCCTGCAAGAACGCCCTGAGCCCGGTGATCACCCTGATCGGCATCCAGTTCGGCTACCTGCTGGGCGGCACGTTCATCATCGAGCAGATCTTCTCCCTGCCCGGGCTGGGCACCTACATGCTCGACGCCATCAGCGACAAGGACCTTCCCGTGATCCAGGGGGTGGCCCTGGTCACCGCCCTGCTGTTCGTCCTGATCAACCTGGCCGTGGACGTCATCTACGGGTTCTTGAACCCCAAGGTCCGGCTGGCATGACCGCCCTTCCCCCTCCGGGCGCCGACGACCCCCTGGTCGGCGCCGACCTCCCCGAGTACGAACCCGTGGCCGAGGCGGCCGGCGGCCCCGAGGGTCGACGCCGGTTCTGGCGGGCCTTCCTCACCGACGGGTGGGCGGTGGCCGGCCTGGCCTTCCTGGTGGTGGCCGTCGTGGCCGCCATCTTCGCCCCGCTCATCGCGCCCTACCACTACGCCGCCCAGGACCTGGCCTCCATCAACGCCAACCCCAGCATCCACCACCTCCTGGGAACCGACGACCTGGGTCGTGACGTCCTCAGCCGGATCATCTGGGGTGGGCGGGTCTCCCTCCGGTCCACCTTCGAGATCGTCATCCTGGCCATCATCGTGGCCCTGCCTCTGGGACTGCTGGCCGGCTTCCTGCGGGGATGGGTGGACACGGTGACCATGCGGGTGATGGACGCGCTGTTCTCCTTCCCGCCGCTCGTGCTGGCTCTGACGGTGGCCGCCCTGCTCGGGGCCAGCCTCAACAACGCCGCCGTGGCCATCGCCATCGTGTTCGTCCCCAGCTTCGTCCGGCTGATCCGGGGCGAGGTGATCGCCGTGCGGGAGGAGGCCTACGTCGAGTCGGCGCAGTCCCTCGGTGCCCGGCCCGGCCGCATCATGCGCAGCCACGTCCTGCCCAACGTGGCCTCGCCCGTGATCATCCAGGTGGCCCTGGCCCTGGGCTTCGCCCTGCTGGCCGAGGCCGGCCTCAGCTTCCTGGGGATCGGCGTCCAGCCCCCGGCACCGAGCTGGGGTGACATGCTCAACGAGGCCTACCAGTTCATCTTCGTCGCCCCGTGGGCCCTGGTCTTCCCCGGCCTGGCCATCATGCTGACCGTCCTGTCATTCAACCTGGTGGCCGACGGCCTGCGGGACGCCATCGGCATCGGCAGCTCGGGGAGGGCACCCCGGGGGCTTCGCTCGAGGTGGCGCCAGCGCCGGTCGGCCCGGACCGACCCGTCCACCGGGCCCACCGACGGACCGGCCGGACCCCCCGGGCCCGGGCGGAACAGATCGACACCGGCCCGCCCGCGGCCGCTCCCCGCCCCCGAGGCCCCGGTCCGTCCGGGTGCGCTGCTCAGCGTGGAGGACCTCCGGGTCGAGTTCGACATCAACGGCCGGTCGCTCCCGGTGGTCGAGGGGGTGTCGTTCTCGGTGGAGCCGGGCCAGACCCTGGGTCTGGTGGGGGAGAGCGGATCGGGCAAGACGGTCTCCGCCCTGGCGGTGATGGGACTCCTGCCCCGCCGGGTAGCCCGGGTCACCCGGGGTGCGGTGCGCTTCGAGGGACAGAACCTCCTCGAGCTCTCCCATCGGGAGTTGCGCTCCATCCGCGGCGACCGGCTGGCCATGATCTTCCAGGACCCCATGAGCAGCATCAATCCGGCCTTCACGGTGGGCAACCAGATCGCCGAACAGGTGCGGGCCCATCGTGACGTCAGCCGCGCCGAGGCCAAGCGGGTGGCCGTGGAGATGCTGGGCCGCGTGGAGATCCCCGACGCCGCCCGGCGGGCCACCGACTACCCCCATCAGTTCTCGGGAGGGATGCGCCAGCGGGTCATGATCGCCATGGCCCTGTCGTGCTCACCCAAGCTGCTCATCGCCGACGAGCCGACCACGGCCCTCGACGTGACCACCGAGTCCCAGATCCTCGACCTCCTCCACACCCTGTCGGTCGAGGAGTCGATGGCCATGATCTTCGTGACCCACGACCTCGGGGTCATCGCCGAGGTGGCCGACGAGGTGGTGGTCATGTACGCGGGCCAGAAGGTGGAGCAGGCCCCCGCCACCCGGCTGTTCGACCGCCCCCGCCACCCCTACACCGAGGCCCTCTTGTCCTCGATGCCCCAATCCACCCCCATCGGCGACCCGCTCCCGGTGATCCCCGGCGTGGTGCCCCGGCCCGAGGACTTCCCCACCACCTGCCGGTTCCGTGACCGCTGCAGCCACGCGGTGGAGGCGTGCGGCACCACGGTCATCGAACTGCGTCGGGTCGTGCCTGACACCACCGACGGCGCCCCGAGCCCCGGCGCCGCCGCCGACGGGGTGGAGTGGGGGTGGGCCCGCTGCCTCCGCCAGGACGAGCTGCGTCTGGCCGGCGCCACGGCCGACGCCGGCGCCACTGCCGACGCGGCGGTGGGTGGGCCGGGCCCGACGTCGGGTGACCCGCCCGCCACCACCGGCGCCGGGGCGGTGGACGGGTCCCGTCCCGCGCTGCGTGTCCGGGGCCTGGCCAAGCGCTTCGACACCCGGTCCGGCGTGTTGCAACGGGTCACCGGTGGTGTCGATGCCGTCGACCACGTCTCGCTGGACATCGCCGCCGGCACCACACTGGGCCTGGTGGGGGAGAGTGGATCGGGGAAGTCGACCCTGGCCCGCCTGGTGGTCCGCATCATCCCCCCCAGTGCCGGGTCGGTCGAGGTCGGCGGCGTCGACGTGACCGTGCTGCACGGGTCCCAGCTGGGGAAGAGCCGGAAGCAGATGCAGATGGTCTTCCAGGACCCCTTCTCGTCCCTCGACCCCAGCCACACCATCGGGGACACCGTGTCCGAGCCGCTGCTGCTGCACACCGACCTCGGCGCCGACCAGCGCCGGGCCCGGACCCGTGAGCTGTTGGCCCTGGTGGGCCTGGGCGCCGTGCCGCTCGACCGGTTCCCCCACCAGTTCTCGGGTGGGCAACGCCAGCGGATCGCCATCGCCCGCGCCCTGGCCGTCAACCCGACCCTGCTGGTGTGCGACGAAGCGGTCAGTGCCCTGGACGTGTCGACCCAGGCCCAGGTGCTCAATCTGCTCTCGGACCTCCAGGACGAGCTCGGGACCACCTACCTGTTCATCTCCCACGACCTGTCCGTCGTCCGGCACATCGCCGACCGCATCGCCGTCATGTACCTCGGTCAGATCGTCGAGGAGGGCTCGGCCCGCCGGGTCCTCGAGCAACCCACCCATCCCTACACGGCGGCCCTGCTGTCGGCCATCCCCGTGCCGGACCCGGCCGCCGCCCGCTCCCGGCGGCGCGTGGCGGTCCGGGGCGAGGTGGGGTCGGGGCGACCCCCCGACGTGGGGTGCCGGTTCGCTCCCCGCTGCGCCTTCGCCATGGACGTCTGCCGCCAGGTCGAGCCCGAGCCCTTCACCACGTCGGACGGCACCACCGTCCGGTGCCACCTCCACACCGGGGGCCCCCGACTCGACGGTCGCTCGGTCTTCTCGTTGGAGCCGTCCACGCCGGGGGCCGCCCTGACCTGACGGCCGGAGCCCGCCCGGCCCGGGAGCCAGGCCGGGCACCCGGCCCGTGTTTTCCGGCAGTATTCGGGTCCGGCCGTCGTCGTATCCGGCACCGTTCGAGTCCGCGGCACCCCACCCGGGTGCCCCGTCCACCCACCAGGAGGTCGCTATGGAAACCCCGAAATTCGAAGGAGTCATCGGGGACGACTGGCGGGAGTCCACACCGTGGTGGCCCGACGCCGTCGTGCCCCCCGACGGGGCCCCCAACGTGCTCCTGGTCGTCCTCGACGACGTCGGCTACGCCCAGTTGGGCTGCTACGGCTCGGACATCGCCACCCCTACCATCGACCGGTTGGCCGCCGAGGGCGTCCGCCTCACCAACTTCCACACCACCGCCCTGTGCTCGCCGACCCGCGCCTGTCTGCTGACCGGCCGGAACCACCATCGCAGCGGCCTGGGCCGGGTGGCCGACCTCGCCATGGGGTTCCCCGGCTACAACGGCGAGGTCCCCAAGGAGAACGGCTTCCTGTCCGAGATCCTGCGCCAGCGCGGCTATGCCACCTACGCCGTCGGCAAGTGGCACCTGACCCCGGACGACGAGACCAGCATGGCGGCGCCGCGTCACAGCTGGCCCCTGGCCCGGGGCTTCGACCGCTGGTACGGGTTCCACGGCGGGGAGACCCACCAGTTCGTGCCGGCCCTCTACCACGACAACCACTCGGTGCCGCCGCCCCGGTCCATCGCCGAGGGCTACCACCTGAGCGCCGACCTGGCCGACCGGGCCATCGCCCAGCTGGCCGACCTCCGGGCCGTCGATGTCGACCGCCGGTTCTTCCTGTACTTCGCCACGGGGGCCTGCCACTCGCCCCACCACGCCCCCCGCCCGTGGATCGAGCGGTACGCGGGGCGGTTCGACAGGGGCTGGGACGCCTGGCGGGAGGAGCTGTTCGCACGCCAGTTGGCCACCGGCATGTTCCCGCCCGGCACCGACAAGGCCCCCCGGCCCCCCTGGGTCCCGGCCTGGAGCGACCTCCCCGAGTCGGAGCGGCGGGTGGCCGCCCGGTTCATGGAGTGCTTCGCCGCCTTCCTCTCCTACACCGACGAGCAGCTGGGTCGGGTGGTCGACTTCCTCGAACAGACGGGTGACCTCGACGACACCCTGATCGTGCTGGTCTCGGACAACGGTGCCAGCTCCGAGGGGGGGCCCACCGGGTCCATCAACGACAACCGGCTCCAGAACTTCGACCCGGCCGGTCCCGACGAGCTGGCCCGGCGGATCGACGAGCTGGGCGGCCCCCGTGCCCACAACAACTATCCCTGGGGCTGGACCATGGCCGGCAACACCCCGTTCAAACGGTGGAAGCGGGAGGTCCACGAGGGCGGAGTGGCCGACCCGTGCATCGTCCGGTGGCCGGCCCGCCTCGACCGCGGCGGCGGCCTCCGCCACCAGTTCACGCACGCCGTCGACATCCTGCCCACCGTGCTGGAGCTGGCGGGGATCGAGCTCCCCGAGACCATCGACTACGTGCCCCAGTCGCCCGTCGACGGCATCAGCTTCGCCCCGTTGCTGGCCCCGGGGGGTGGGGAGCGGCCCGGGCACCGGACGACGCAGCACTTCGAGATGTTCGGGAGCCGTGCCATCTACCACGACGGCTGGAAGGCGGTGACCTTCAAGCCCATCGGGCCGCTCTACGACGACGGCATCAACTGGAACGCCCCCTTCAGCGAGGACCGCTGGGAGCTCTACCACGTGGCCGAGGATCCGACCGAGCTCCACGACCGGGCCGAGCAGGAGCCCGACCGGCTGGCGGCCATGATCGACCTCTGGTGGGTCGAGGCCCGGGCCAACCAGGTCCTCCCCCTCGACAACCGGGTGCTGCACACCCTGGTCAATCCCAAGCCCGACCGGCGGGTCCCGCGGCTGTCCACCACCTACTACCCCGGGACCTCCCCGGTCCCCGAGACCGTGGCCGCCAACGTGAAGAACCGCGGCCACGTGATCGAGGTGGACGTGACCGTTCCCGACGGGACCCCGCCCGAGGGCGTGCTGCTGGCCCAGGGGTCGGCCCTCGGCGGGTTCTCGCTGCAACTCTTCCACGGACGGCTGCGCTACCTCCACAACCTCTACGGCAAGGAGCTCGACCAGATCGGGGCCCCCGAGGCCCTCGGGCCGGGACGGCACCGGCTCACCTTCCGGTTCGAGCGCCTCGAGCCGGTGGGTGGGGTGGCCACGCTGGAGGTCGACGGGACCGAGGTGGGCCGCGGGTCCATCCCGGCCTTCACCGTGGCGGCCTTCAGCGCCACCGGGGCCGGACTCACCTGTGGCTACGAGGTGGGCCCGGCGGTGGGCGAGGACTACGAGGCCCCGTTCACCTGCACGGCGACCATCCACTCGGCCACCGTCACCCTCAGCGAGCAGGTGCCGGTCAACCCGATGGTGGAGTTCGAGCGGATCATGTCCGAGCAGTAGGCCCGGCGACGGCGGCCGGGGCCCGGGTGTCCCGCGCCGTTCCCGGGCAGGCCGGCCCGCACGCGGGGCACTTCCTTATGAGATTCATAGGATTACTTGAGCGGCGCCTTAGGCGGGGCGAGTCGAATAGACCGGTGACACTGCTCCTGGCATCACGAGGACCGGAAGGTAAGAGGACATGAGCGAGACCTGGCATCCCACCAACGGAGACGAGGGCACGGCGGCACCGATCAGTCCCGACGCCGCCGCCGGCGCCCCCGAGGCGCCCGGCACGGCGGGCGGCACCGGCGCGGCGATCCCCCTGCCCCCGGCCCACTCCGGCCAGGGAGCGCTGTACCCGGTACCGCACGGGCCGGGCGCGCTCCCACCCACCGACCCGCAGCCGGCCGTGGGCACCGGTGCCCCGACCCCCCCGGCCGGCGTGTGGACACCGCCCCCCGCCCCCGTCGGGCCGCCGCCCGCCGCCCCCTACGGCGGTGCCTGGGCCGGCGT
>Ga0302146_10001098_pt1 | contig 16225 bp, 16 predicted proteins | sample I_Bog_E3_1_FD_193578 | JGI IMG/M metagenome (GOLD analysis project Ga0302146, IMG submission 193578) | Peat permafrost microbial communities from Stordalen Mire near Abisko, Sweden - I_Bog_E3_3 | ecosystem: Environmental > Terrestrial > Soil > Wetlands > Peat | place: Sweden: Abisko, Stordalen...
CATGGGTCTGTTCTGGCATCGCCTGCGCACTCGCAAGACCTTGCTGGAACTCACACCCGAGCAACTGCGCGATGTCGGCTTGAGTCCGGATCAGGCCAGGGAAGAAGGCTTGAAACCGTTCTGGCGTCCTTGACGCGAAACCTGTGGGGGCCCGGCTTGCCGGCGATGGCGTCCAGATAGATGGCGCATGGCTCAAGGGCCTCATCGCCGGCAAGCCAGCGCCTACAAAGGCGGTGATTGCACGATATTTTGCGGTGATACGCAGATCGGCAGGAGGGCGACTGGGTTTCTTCAGATGAACAGGTTTGCTGCCGGGAGCGGCCTTTTCAGGCAAAATCCGCGCTTATTCTTCTTTCCGGTCGTTGTTCGATGAGCTGTAACAGCCAGAAAATCCGCTTTCTGCGCCAGCAAATTCCGTCTTTCGACTGTGTGCCGGGCTGTCACGACTGCTGTGGGCCGGTGACCACCTCGTCCGAGGAGATGGCCCGCCTGCCGCGCAAGACCGCCGCCGAGCAGGAAGCGGCGCTGGACGAGCTCAATTGCGTGCACCTGGGACCGAACGGTTGCACGGTGTACGACGAGCGACCGCTGATCTGCCGCCTGTTCGGGACGACGCCGACGCTGCCTTGTCCCAATGGCCGACGTCCCGTGGAGATGATTCATCCACGGGCCGAGCAGCAGGTGCACGAATACATCGCCAGCACGCGTCAGGTACTGGTCTAGGTTCAATCCGGAATCGGCAGGTTCAGGCTCTCTTTCACTTCTTCCATCACGATGTAGCTCTTCGATTCCCGCACGTGGGGCAGCTTGAGCAGGATGTCGCCGAGCAGCTTGCGATAGGAGGCCATCTCGGAAATCCGCGCTTTCACCAGGTAGTCGAAATCCCCCGAGACCAGGTGGCATTCCAGCACGTGCGGCAATTTCAGCACGGCGCGTCGGAATTCTTCGAAGGTATCGCCCGACTTGTAGTCGAGGCTGATTTCGACGAACACCAGCAGGCTGCCCTTGAGGTGCTGCGGGTTCAACCGGGCGTTGTAGCCCATGATGATGCCTTCGCGCTCCAACCGGCGGACCCGTTCGGTGCAGGGCGTAGTGGACAGGCCGACCTTTTCGCCAAGCTCAGTGAACGAGATGCGCCCGTCGGCCTGCAGGATGCGCAGGATATTGCGGTCGATCTTGTCCAGCTCGCGCTTGGTCTGATGGTTGGTTCTCATTAGGGAATGCCCCTCCGTCAAAAGCGATAGTGCCGAGAATTCTCGCCAAATATAGGCACTTATATAGTGAAAAGCACTGGCTATTGTTTTTTACACTGCGCGCATCTTGGCTTTGAACACTAAACATCGGCGCCTGGCCGCGGATTGAGGAATAGACACATGCGAGTTCTGGTATTGGGTAGCGGCGTCATTGGTACCACCAGTGCTTATTATCTGGCCCGGGCCGGCTTCGAAGTGGTGGTGGTCGACCGTCAGCCGGCCGCCGCCATGGAAACCAGCTTTGCCAACGCCGGCCAGGTCTCGCCTGGTTATGCCTCGCCCTGGGCCGCGCCGGGCGTGCCGCTCAAGGCCATCAAGTGGTTGCTGCAGCGCCATGCGCCGCTGGCGATCAAGGCCACCGCCGATATCGACCAGTACCTGTGGATGGCGCAGATGCTGCGCAACTGCACCGCCAGTCGTTATGCGGTGAACAAGGAGCGCATGGTCCGCCTGTCCGAGTACAGCCGTGACTGCCTCGACGAACTGCGCGCCGAAACCGGTATCGCCTATGAAGGCCGCAGCCTGGGGACCACCCAGCTGTTCCGCACCCAGGCGCAGCTCGATGGCGCGGCAAAAGACATCGCGGTACTGAAAGAGTCCGGCGTGCCTTACGAATTGCTCGACCGTGCTGGCATTGCCCGGGTCGAACCGGCCCTGGCCAGCGTCACCGATATCCTCGCCGGGGCCCTGCGCCTGCCGAATGACCAGACCGGCGACTGCCAGATGTTCACCAGCCGCCTGGCCGAAATGGCCGTCAAGCTCGGTGTGGAGTTCCGCTTCGGCCAGGACATTCAACGGCTCGACCATGCGGGCGACCGCATCAACGGCGTGTGGATCGACGGCAAGCTGGAAACCGCCGACCGCTACGTGCTGGCGCTGGGCAGTTATTCGCCGCAGTTGCTCAAGCCGCTGGGGATCAAGGCGCCGGTCTATCCGCTCAAGGGTTACTCGCTGACCGTGCCGATCACCAACCCGGCCATGGCCCCGACTTCGACTATCCTTGATGAAACCTACAAGGTCGCGATCACTCGTTTCGACAACCGCATCCGCGTCGGTGGCATGGCGGAAATCGCCGGTTTTGACCTGTCGCTGAACCCGAAACGGCGCGAAACGCTGGAGATGATCGTCGGCGATCTTTATCCTCAGGGCGGCGACCTCGAGCAAGCCAGTTTCTGGACCGGTTTGCGTCCGACCACACCCGACGGTACGCCGATCGTGGGGGCGACCTCATTCCGCAATCTGTTCCTGAACACCGGTCACGGCACGCTCGGCTGGACCATGGCTTGTGGCTCCGGTCGCCTGCTGGCTGACCTGATGGCGAAGAAAAAGCCGCAGATCAGCGCCGAAGGCCTCGATATTTCCCGTTACGGCAAAACTCCCCAGGAGACTGCAAAACATGTCAATCCAGCGCCAGCTCACCAATGAGCGTTTGAGCCAGATCGTCGTTCATAACGGCACCGTGTATCTGGCAGGGCAGGTCGGCGACGATATGGGCGCCGGGATTGAAACCCAGACCCGTGAAGCTCTTGGCAATATCGAGCGTTTGCTGGATCTGGCGGGTACCGACAAGAGCAAGTTGCTGTCGGTGACGATCTACCTGAAAGACATCGATGCCGATTTCGCCGGTATGAATTCGGTCTGGGACAAGTGGCTGCCCAAAGGCGTCGCCCCGGCCCGTGCCACGGTCGAAGCCAAGCTGTGCGAACCGGAAATTCTGGTCGAGCTGTCGGTTGTGGCCGCTCTGCCTTAAGTAAGATCCCTCTCCCGGTGCGAGGGCGGTCTCACTGCTTTTCGCACCGGTTTTTTATTCCCCGTTGACCGTCCAGAAGTTTGCCACCATGCGTCCTGCCCGTGCCCTGATCGACCTCCAAGCCCTGTGTCACAACTACCAATTGGCCCGTGAAGTATCGGGTGCCCGTGCCCTCGCGGTGATCAAGGCCGATGCCTATGGTCATGGCGCGTTGCGCTGTGCCCAGGCCCTGGAAGCCGAGGCCGATGGTTTTGCCGTGGCCTGTATCGAGGAGGCCCTCGCGTTGCGGGCCGGGGGTATTCGCGCGCCGATCCTGTTGCTGGAAGGCTTTTTCGAGGCCGACGAACTGCCACTGATCGTCGAGCACAACTTCTGGTGCGTGGTGCATGCGCTCTGGCAACTGGAAGCTATCGAGCAGGCGGTGTTGGCCAAGCCGATCAATGTCTGGCTCAAACTCGACTCGGGCATGCATCGGGTAGGACTGGAGCCTGCCGATTATCAGGCGGCTTACCAGCGCCTGCAGGCCAGCGGCAAGGTGGCGAAGATTGTGCTGATGAGCCACTTCGCCCGCGCTGACGAGTTGGGCAGCCAGCGCAGTGCCGAACAGGTGGCGACCTTCGAGGCCGCACGCCAGGGTTTGTCAGCGGAGGTCAGCCTGCGCAATTCGCCGGCGGTGCTCGGTTGGCCGCAGATTTCCAGCGACTGGGTACGTCCCGGCATCCTGCTGTTCGGCTCGACACCTTTCGAAGAGGAAAACCCTGTCGCCGCGCGCTTGCAGCCGGTCATGACCCTGGAGTCGAAAGTCATCAGCGTGCGCGAGCTGCCGGCGGGTGAGCCGGTGGGTTACGGCGGCCTGTTCGTGACGTCCAGGCCGACGCGGATCGGCGTGGTTGCCATGGGTTATGCCGACGGCTATCCGCGTCACGCACCGACCGGCACGCCGGTGCTGGTGGCGGGCCAGCGCAGCCAGTTGCTGGGTCGGGTATCGATGGACATGCTGTGCATCGATCTGACCGATGTACCCCAGGCCGGCTTGGGTTCGACGGTGGAGTTGTGGGGCAAAAACGTCCTGGCCAGCGAGGTCGCGGCCCGGGCCGAGACCATTCCTTATCAGATTTTCTGCAACCTGCGCCGGGTACCACTGCTCTACACCGGGAGCTAGCGGCAAATCAGGCCGCGCCACGGATCGTCCCGCCGACTCGGATTCGGGCCCGAGTGTTGTAAATACTGAACGCTATGCCATGATATCGCTCAATTACAACATCGCCTGAATCCCTGGGAGGCTGCCGTATTGGACGTCGGTGAACGACTGCAATCCATCCGTAAACTGAAAGGTCTGTCTCAGCGTGAACTCGCCAAACGCGCGGGCGTCACCAATAGCACCATTTCAATGATTGAGAAAAACAGTGTCAGCCCCTCGATCAGTTCGCTGAGGAAGGTGCTTGGCGGCATCCCCATGTCCATGGTCGAGTTCTTTTCCGAGGAAATTCTCCAGGAAAAACCGACCCAGATCGTCTACAAGGCCAACGAGCTGATCGATATCTCCGATGGTGCCGTGACCATGAAGCTGGTCGGTCGTGCCCATCCCAGCCGTGCTATCGCTTTTCTCAATGAGATCTATCCTCCAGGTGCCGACACCGGAGAGGAAATGCTCACCCATGAAGGCGAAGAGACTGGAATTTTGCTGGAAGGTCGACTGGAATTGGTGGTCGGTGCAGAAACTTTCGTCCTCGAAGCGGGCGACAGCTACTATTTTGAAAGCACCAAGCCGCATCGCTTCCGCAACCCGTTCGATACCCCCGCGCGACTAATCAGCGCAGCGACACCGGCGAATTTTTAACAGCAAGAGGCGTCAGGTCAGGGATTTCAAGGCGCCCGGCAGTATTGGTTAGCCACTCGGCTAATACCCTTGCGACTATTGGGGTTGTTTCGGAGTGGCAATCGAACCGTTATACTCACGCCGCCTGCGAAACCGTGGTTGCGGGCGTGATTAGCCACCATTGAGGGTGTACGCGTGAATCCAATTATGAAAATGCTGGCCGTACCAGCAACCTTAGTGGCCCTGTGGGCAATCAGCGCTCAGGCTTCGACCATCAATGACGACATCGCCAAGCGCCTCGAGCCGGTGGGCAAGGTGTGTGTCCAGGGCGAAGAGTGCAAGGGCATGGAAGTGGCGGCTACCGTGGGCGGTGGTGGTGGTGCCAAGACGCCGGATGACGTGATTGCCAAACATTGCAACGCCTGCCATGGCACGGGCCTTTTGAATGCGCCGAAAATCGGTGATACCGCGGCCTGGAAAGAGCGGGCCGATCATGTGAGCACCGTGATTGCGAGTATTGCCGGAGCCTCGGACGAGGAGAAGGGCAAGAAAGGCGTCGCGGGCTTGGCGGCAGTGGCGACTCATGGCTTCAACGCCATGCCGCCGAAGGGGACTTGTGCCGACTGCACGGCTGAAGACCTCCAGGGTGCCATTGAGAAAATGTCCGGCCTGAAATAAGACCGATCTTCTCTGAAAAAGCCGCTTACGAGCGGCTTTTTTGCATCTGGCGAAAACTCGATCCTGTGTCGCCGGGCTGTCATTTTCGGCAAATTCCCGGCAAGCTCGGTCGAACCTCAATTCAAGGAAAGGCGAGGAGGCTCCGATGGTGCAGTGCTGTTCTATCGAACGTGCGGTCGACGAGGTGTTGGCGCGGCTGCCGATGCATATTCACATGGCCAGCCCGCTGGGCCTGGGCAAACCCAATCGGTTTATCAACGCGCTCTACCAGCGCATCAGGCAATTGCCGGAGTGTCGGCTGACGATCTACACGGCCTTGAGCCTCGGCCGCCCATCCCTGGGCGACGGTTTGCAGCGGCGTTTCCTCGAACCCTTTGTCGAACGGATATTCGGTGACTACCCCGAACTGGATTTCCTCGCCGACCTGCGCCGGGACAGCCTGCCGCCGAATATCCACGTCCAGCAGTTCTTCATGCAGCCCGGCAGCTTGCTGCACAGCGAGCAGGCCCAGCAGGACTACGTCAGCAGCAACTACAGCCATGCCGCCCGCGACATCAATGCCGCCGGCCTGAACCTGATCGCGCAACTGGTGGCCGAGGCCCCGGAGCACCCCGGGCATCTGAGCCTGAGTTGCAACCCGGACATCACCCTCGACCTGCTGCCGATGATCGCCAAGCGCCGCGCCGCCGGGGAGACCATCCTGGTGCTGGCGCAGGTTCACAGCGACCTGCCGTATATGCCCGGGGATTCGGAGCTCAGCCGTGAGGCTTTCGACCTGCTGATCGACGAGCCGGAACGCAGCACCCTGTTCTCCACCCCGAACATGCCGGTGGATACCCAGGATCACTTTATCGGCCTGCACGCCAGCACCCTGGTGCGCGATGGCGGCACCCTGCAGATCGGCATCGGCTCCATGGGCGACGCCTTGACCAGCGCCTTGCTGGCCCGTCAGGCGGACAACGAGGGTTACCAGGCCCTGTTGGCGGATATCGACCTGTCACCCTGGAAGGTGCTGCTCGACAAGGAGGGCGGTGTCGAGGCGTTTGCCGAGGGGCTTTACGGTTGCAGCGAGATGTTCGTCAATGGCCTGCTGGTGCTGGCGGACGCGGGTATCGTGCGGCGCAAGGTCTACGCCGACCTTGAGCAGCAACGCCAGGCCAACGCCGGGACCCTCGACAGCGCCCGGCAGACGGGGGGCATTGCGGTGCATGGCGGCTTCTTTCTCGGGCCGCGCAGTTTTTATCAGCGCCTGCACGATCTGTCCCGGGACAAGCTGGGGGAGTTCAACATGACCGCCATCAGCTATATCAACGAGCTGTTTGGCCAGGAAGAACTCAAGCGCCTGCAGCGTATCGACGCGCGGTTTATCAACAGCGCCTTCACTATGACCCTGCTCGGCGCGGGCGTGGCCGACCAGCTCGAGGACGGTCGGGTGCTCAGTGGTGTCGGCGGACAGTACAACTTCGTGGCCCAGGGGCATGCGCTGGAAGGCGCGCGGTCGATCCTGATCCTGCGCAGCTGGCGTGAGTCGGGCGGCGAGGTCAGTTCGAACATCGTCTGGGAGTATGGGCATTGCACCATCCCCCGGCATCTGCGGGATATCGTGGTGACCGAGTACGGGATTGCCGATCTGCGCGGCAAGACCGATGCCCAGGTCATCGAAGCGTTGCTGAATATCGCCGATTCGCGCTTTCAGTCGGGACTGATCGAGCAGGCGCAAAAAGTCGGCAAGCTGTCGGGGAATTTCCGTCTCGATCCAAGATTTGCCGATAACAGCCCGCAGCGCTTGGAGACAATTCGCACGCGTCACCCGCATTTGTTCCCGGAGTATCCGCTGGGCTGTGATTTCCAGCCCGAGGAGCGGGATCTGTTGCGGGCGCTGAACTGGCTGAAGAGCCGATTCAAGTTGAGCGAGGCGCTTGAGCTGGGCAAGGCGACGCTCGACGCGCCCGAACCGTCGGCGTTTCCGGTGCATCTGGAGCGCATGGGGCTGGCGCAGCCGCAAGGCCTGCGTGACGAGTTGTACCAGCGTCTGCTGCTGGCGGGGCTGCAGGCCACTGCCGGCTAGTGGGCTGGGGCTTGGTGCAGGGGGCATGCCTCAGTTGTAGGTGATGTTCACGGTGACGGCACTGGCCAGTGAGCCTTTGGTCAGGGCGCCGGTGGTTTTGTGATAGGCCGCCCCCAGTGGCAGTACCGCCCGATTGCCTGACACCGCCACGGTACGGGTGCCGTTATGGCTGAGGGTTGATTCGACGCCGCCGATTCGTGAGTACAGCCACAAACCCACACCGCGGGCGTCGCCCGTGCTGGCAAAGAGCGCCGAGTTTCCGCTGGCTGGCGTGCCGGTGAACCTGAAGGTCACGTTTGAGGCATTGCTGCAACTGGCGGAGATGTCGAAGGTTTTCTTGCCCAGCCAGGTGCCGGTGAAGTTCGAGATCCGCACGGGGTCCAGCGGGATCGTACGATTGACGTCGCCAGCGGCGAGGTCGCAGGTGGCGGTGGGGGAGACGAAGCTGACTGAGTTGTTCAGTAGAGCCGTGTGGATAGTGCGCCCATCCCAGTTGTTCACCATGAGGTTTCCGCTGGGGACTGTACCGTTTGATACGTTGCCTATCTTGTAGAACTGAGCTTCCATCGTAAAGACAGTGTGTTCATAGCTTGTGTAGGTCAGTGCGGTCGAGCTGCTATGGAGGGGAATCAAATGTGGGCTCCCCCACCTGAGCGTCGCATAGACCCGTATGCCAACCCCTGGAACATTGGTTCGATAGACACCTCCCACACCAGGAAGCGTCACCGAGTCAGCGGTGGTATATCGCCCGGTTGTTTGCTGCATGATCGGGGGGGTACAGGTACTGACCCCGCTGGGGTATGCACCACTGAAGGCGGCTTTTGCGATCAGGGTTCCCACGGCCACGCTTGAGGGCACGCTGATGGTGGCCGGAAACGTCGCGCCGTTGCGGGGGTTGTTCGGGTAGTAGTTACAAGCGGCTTGAGCCGCCATGGGCAGCAACAGTGCCAGCAATGCGAAAACTGATGGGATGGCGCTTTTCATTTTCTGCCTCGCGTGAAATCAGGTCTGCTCTTGGCGTGGGGCGCACGCCTCAGTTGTAGGTGACGTCCACCGTCGCCAGGCTTTCCAGTGAACCTTCGCTGACCGCACCGGACTTCCAGTAGGCAGCCCCCAGTGGCAGCACCGCCTGGCCGCCGCTTGGCGTCAAGGTGCGAGCGCTGTCGCTGCCGTCGGCGCGGATGGTCTGTTGCACGCCTCCCAGGTTCGAGTACAGCCATAGCGCCAGGCCGCTGGCGTCGCCGGTGTTGGCGAATCGGGCGCCATCCGAAGGGGCCGGCGTGCCCTGGAACGTGAAGGTGATACTGCTGATATCCGAGTCGCAGCGGGCGCTCAGCTCGAAGGGCTTGTGGCCCGCGGAGTCGACGCCCTCGAAGTGATTGATCTTGACCGGTGGCAGGGAGATGGTGCGCTCGGCGTCATCGGCAATCAGGTTGCAGGTGCCACCTTCGATAGTGCCTTCGAACCGCAGATTGCCCGGGTTCAGGGTCTCCGTGGCCGAAGCTTGGGCGATGGCCACGAGCGCCAGCGCCAGGGGTATCAGGTAGGTTTTCATCGGATGTTGTCCGTTCTGGCGGGCCGGCGAAGGGTGGCGGCCTGTAGGGCTTGGGGCGTCAGTTGTAGGTTATGGTCACGGAGGCCGTGGTGATCAGCGTGCCTTTGATGACGCTGCCGATGATGGTCTTTATGTAGTGCGCGCCCATGGGGATTACGGCGCGGCCGGCGGTTGTTGGAATGGTTCGCGAGCGCTCGGTAGGGTTGCCGTTGGCCGGGAAGTTGTAGCCAGCTCCCCCGATGCGCGATTGAATCACGGTGGCGACGCCGCGGGCGGTGCCGGTATTGGCAAAGCGTGTCGGCGCGAAGGTATCCGGTGTGCCGGAAAAGGTGAAGGTGACATTGCTGATATCCGAGTCGCAGTTCGCGGTCAGGTCGAATTCCCGGAGCCCGGCCCAAGTCGAGCTATCGAAGTCGCTGACCTTGACTTGGGGCAATTCGATCGTACGGCCGACATCGGTGGATTCCAGGTGGCATGTGCCACCCTCGATATTCCCTGTGAACCGCAGGCTGGTGGTCTGGACAGCTTGAGCCGTGCCAGTGGTCGTGGCAGCGGCAACCAGTAGCGACAATACGAAAAGAGGTGTTTTCATTGCAGGTATCCTTGTCAGGTAAGGCGTTGATTGACGCATTGCATTCGATAAACGATGCCACGAGCGGTCTGTTGGCTCAGTTGTAGGTGATGTTGACGGTGACGGTGCTGGCCAGTGAGCCCTTGGTCAGGGCTCCAGTGGTTTTGTGATAGGCCGCCCCCAGTGGCAGCACCGCCCGGTTGCCTGACACCGCCACGGTACGGGTGCCGTTATGGCTGAGGGTTGATTCGACGCCGCCGATTCGTGAGTACAGCCACAAACCCACACCGCGGGCGTCGCCCGTGCTGGCAAAGAGCGCCGAGTTTCCGCTGGCTGGCGTGCCGGTGAATCTGAAGGTCACGTTTGAGGCATTGCTGCAATCGGCGGAGATGTCGAAGGTTTTCTTGCCCAGCCAGGTGCCGGTGAAGTTCGAGAGTCGCACGGGGTCCAGCTGGATCAGGCGGTTGAGGTCGCCGGCGGCGATGTCGCAGGTCGGGATACGGGCGTTGATAGTGCCACTGACGTATATCGGAAACTGTTCACTGCCTCTTGAAATCATCCAGGTGTCCGCCACGTGGCGGTTAACACTTCCACCGGAAGAGATAGTGCCCGTCTTGATAAGTTTGTATTGAACCGTATAAGCGTGACGCGCCTCGGTGGAGATAGCGGCGATTAGTGCTTTCTCGACACCTTGTTGCACGCCCCGGCGCCTGGCAGGTTCTGCAGAAAGAACAATGCCGACGCCATTCACGCCAGTGGGATAGACGCTGTGGGTCTGGCCGCCCTCTACATAGCGGGAAACCTCCCCGGCAGCCCCCTGGATATAGGGGGCGTAATGACTGTTTGGGGTGCAAGACCAACTGGCGGTAGGGGGGGATCCAGAAGCCCAGCCTGGAGTAAGAGGCGAGCCAACGGCGACCTTATCTTCGACCGTCACCGTACCTATCGAGCTGTTGAGCTGGGTATAAATTCTGGTGCAGGCAGCCATTGCGGCTTCCGACAACAGAACGAGAAACAGTGCAGAAAGCGCTTTAGCGGTTAAGGTTTTCATATCAGGTCAATGAACCTCTGTTTCATCGGCGGCTGCGGGGGCGCTGGTCCGGCACACGCCGTCCATCTGCCGCAAACCTTCGGATTCGGCGAGCGTGCCCAGGTCGTAGGCCATCCGGCAGGCGTCCGTGCTGGCCGTGCCCCACTTGACCGTCAACTGGCCGCGATCCTGCGGTACCCGGACAAAGGCCTTGCTGCTTTGCCCGACCACGCCCGTGCTGGCGCCGCTTTCATCGAACACATCGGCCCCGAAGGGCAACGGGCTGCCATCCTCGCGCAGGGCATTGATGATCAAGGCCCGTCCGCTGCTGGTCTCGTACTTCATCACCACCACGGAGCCGGCCCGGGGCGCGACGTTGTGCGAGGCGGACTTGAGCTCCACGTCATGGGACATGTCCTTGGGGTCCAGCTCGACCACGTTCTGGCGGTACGGCGTGAGGTGCGGCACCACGGCGTAGCCGTTGTCGTCCACCTGCGCATTGTTGTTGCCGACCCAGGCGCCTTTGGCGCCGGGCGCGTTGACCAGGCCGATGGTGTCGCCCAGCTCCGGGGTCAGGGTCAGGCCGCCGGCATGGGCCACGAGGCCGCCGGACAGGCCCAGGGATTGCGAGTTGTAGCCGTTGCCCTGGCTGTAGCTGGTGGAAGCCAGGGCGTAGCGGCTGCGGTATTGCAGGTCGGCGTTGAAGCTCTTGCCGATGCCATTATCGGCGTGGCTGGCCGAGGCCCCGTAGTTGAGCTCGTTGCGTTCACCCCAAGTGCCGCTGAGGCCGGTCCGGACGCTGTTCTGGTTGTCGCCGTGGATCAGTGTGCTCGACAGGTTGGGCGCACGGTTCGAGTAACCCAGTGGCAGGCTGATGGTGAGGTCGATCTGATTGCTGCTGCGTTCGGTCAGCAGGTCGCGGGTACGCTGGGCAGTGACGGTGTAGTTCATGCGTTGCCAGTTGCTGCTGTAGCCGGCGCTGAAGCTCAGGCTGCCGCCCTTGCGGTTCCAGTAGTTCTGCGATGAACCGGTGAAGAACACTGAGCCCTGTTCCAGGCTCTGGTTGATGCTGATATCCAGGCGCTCGCGTACACGGCTGATATTCTCCAGGTTGCCGCCGCCCTGGGCCAGTTCGCGCAGTTGCGCGGTATCCCGCGCGGTTAGGAAACCGTCGGTGGAGTAACGGAAGGCGCCGAGGGCGAAGTTGGTCCCGGTGTCGGCGAAGTTCTTGTTGTAGCGTGCCTGCAGGCTCTGGCCCCGGCGGTTTCCATTTCCCGGCAGTTCGGCATGGGAGGTGGTCGCATCCAGCGAAATCGCGCCCAGCGGGGTATTGAGGGCCGCGCCGAGGATTTGCGAGTTGTAGCCTTCCGAGGCCAAGGCCCCGGTATAGCCGGTGAGCAGGTTGTTGAGGCCGTACTGGAAGGTGCCCTGGCTCAGCCAGGGGTTGCTGTTGATGCCGAGCTCGGCCATCTCGCCCAGGCTCAGGGAATAGCGGCTATAGCCCGGTCGGAGCAGCTTCACATCGGAAGCGAAAGGGACGATGAATTGTCGCTGGCGCCCGTCGGCCTCGGTGACGGTGACCTCCAGGTCGCCGCCGTAGCCGGTGGGGAACAGGTCGTCGAGCACGAAGGGGCCCGGCGGCACACTGACTTCGTCCAGCAGTATGCCGCGCTGGCGTACGCTGACCCGGGCGTTGCTCTCGGCCACGCCACGGACGATGGGCGCATAGCCGGTCTGTGAGTCGGGCAGCATGCGATCGTCGGTGGCCAGGGTGGCGCCGCGCAGGCGCAGGCTGTCGAACAGCTCGCCGCTGGTGTAGATCTCGCCGGTCATGAATTGCGATTGCAGCCCGGGCAGTTCCCGTTGCACATAGGTGGCGCTGCTCTGGTAGCTGCTGCCGGCATTGCTGCTGCTGTAGGCGCCGTTGTGCCGCAGGTGCCAACCGTTCAGGTTGAGACCGGTGTTCAGCCTCAGGGAGTTGGAGAACGATGAACGGCCCTGGTTATTGTTCATGAAGCCGTTGGCGTCGTAGCGGACGAACGCCGCGTTCACGCCCGGGTCCCAATGTTCCGGACTGACATAACCGCGCGCCTTGCGTGATAGGTAGATCTGCGGGACTTGCAGGTCCAGCCGGCTCTCACCGGCATCGAAGCGGACGCTGGCGCCAGGTAGATAGGTACTGATATCGCCGCAGGTCGGTGTGCTCGGCAACGGCGGCGGAATGGTTTCGCCGGCCTCAGCGGCCTTTTGTGCCACGCCGTCGAGGTCGACCCCGAGCCTGATCAGCAGGGCGCGGTCCAGGCAAAGCTGCGCGTTTTTCTGACCCTTGACCTCGGCGAAGGTCAGTTCGTCGCGGCCGATCCAGCCGCCGTTGACGGTGATATCGGTACGATAATGCCCCGGCAGGACCACATTGCCTTCGTTGAAACGCGAGATGTCGATCTGCCCGCCACCTCCCGGAAAGAAGGCCGGGTTGAACTCCACCTGCTCGACCTCCTCGGCGGCCAGGGCACTACCGGCGCCCAGCAGCAGAAGGCTGTGAATGATGTGGGCCAGGCGGCTGCGCACAGGGCGCGATCCGCCGGCTACAGCTTGTGTCTTCGATCTCATCGCTAACGTTCCAAACCTTGTGTATTGCCGGATTCGGGCAAGCCGATCCCTGCCGTCGCGCGTTCAGGATCGCGACGGGGCCGGAGGTGTCGTTACGGGTGGGCGTTCAGTGACGCCGGGTCTTCGTTCAGCCCGTCATGGCGTGACCTGGACCTTATGGGTGTGCCTGGCACCGTAGTCGTCGATGACCTGGAACTCGACCTGGGCGCCGGCACTCGGCGCCGACTTCAGGCTGGGCAGGGGGAAACGGTTGCTGGCCTGGGGATTGACCATGTTCTGGGCTGCTGTCTCGCCGACCGGCTTGGCATGGCGTTGGCCCGCCGCCAGCAGATCCACCGAATCGAAGTTCAGGTGGTAGGGCGTCGGGTTATGCACTTCCAGGGCAAGCCCCTGTTCGGTTCTCACCAGCTTCCAGAGCAGCTTTTCGGTGGCTTGTACCGCCTCGTACGGCAGGCCCTGCGGTCGGAAGAACACCTTGATGCGGGTCTTGAACGCCAGTTGCAACTGGTTGCTCTGCTCTGAGTTCGGGGCCTTGGGCGGGACTTCCAGCATGTTCAGCCAGAACAGGCTCTCGCGATCCTTGGGCAGCGGTTCGCCGGTATAGGCCAGACGCACGACCTGCTGCTTGTCCGGCTCCATCCGAAAGATCGGCGGCGTGGCGATAAACGGGACCTTGGCTTGTTCCGGTGTCACCTCCTCGTCGCCGCTGTCCAGCCAGACCTGCACCAGTGCCGGTTTCTGGTTCTTGTTCTCGAACCGGATGCTCATTTCCTTCTGGTTCGCTGGATACACCACGCGGGTGCCGGTGATGATGACGCTGGCCTGCACCGTCACGCTGGCGATCAACGTCAGGGTCGCCAGGACGAGCCCGGCGGAGTGGCGGGTGAAGCGGGCGGTGTGCTGGGATCTGAGGGTGTTCATGGGCAATCGTCGGTCCGGTTCAAGAGGGGATGTCGGCGGTATGGCTGACCCGCGCGCCGAAATCGCTGATGGCGGTGAACTCGACCTTCAGTGCACCCGGGGGCGGAGTCCGCAGGGCGGGCAGGGCGAAGCGCTTGATATCACCGGCCGGGAGCAACAGGCTGTCGTTGGCCTCCTTGTTCGGGGCTTTCGGATAACGTTCGTTGCCGCTTTTGCCCACCAGTTCGACCGAGCCCAGCGAGACGTGATAAGGCGTCGGGTTGACGACCTCCAGCGCATGACCGCCTTCGTGGTGCACCAGCTTCCAGCTCAGCTTCGGTGCCGCGGCGGCCTTCGAGTAGGGCAGTCCTTCGGGGCGGAAGAACACCCGCAGACGGGAGCGAAAGGACAGTTCCAGCAGGTTCCTGTCCTTGGCATCGGCGGCGCTCGGCTGCACTTCCAGCACATTCAGCCAGAACAGGCTTTCGCGGTCCTTGGGCAATGGCTCGCCGGTATAACGCAGGCGCGGAGCCTGTTGCTTTTTCGGTTCGATGCGCAGGATCGGCGGTAGCGCGGTGAAGGGCGCCTGCGCGGTTGCGGGCGTTGCAAGTTTGTCACCGTCATCGAGCCAGAGCTGGACCAGGGCGGGGCGTTCGCCCTTGTTCTCCAGTCGAACCACGACCTCCTGTTGTTCAGCGGGATAGATCACGCGCGCGCCATGGATGATCACGGCGGCAAACGAGGACGTAGCGTGCAGCGATGCCGTCAGAAGGGCACAGATGACCATGCCCGAACGAGCCAGGTTGTTCATTGGCGAAGCTCTCGTGTTGAAGGCTGGACCCGCGCGACAAGGCGCGGGTCCGTTGGAGGGGGCTTACTCGGCGTACTCGACCATGAAGCCGACCCGGGTGGCGACCTCGCCTTCGCCCGCCGCGCCGGTGGCGTAATACTGGGCAGCCAGGGGGATGAGCGCCTGGTTGTCGGCGATGACCACGCCTTCGGATTTTTCGGTGTAGACGTGGATCGGCGTACCGTCGCGCTTGGTCACTTCGACCTGGACGTTGAGGGCGGCATCCGCGCCGTCGTCGATGTTCAGGCGACCGGTAGCGACGTCGATCGCCGGGCTGGTCGGGTCGAACGCGACCATGGCGGTGCGACCGTTGGTGCAGGCCGTTTCGCCTGGCGCGCCGACGCGAATCGTGAAGCCGGTGAGGTTGGCGCGATCGCCGGTGTTGGTCAGACGCGAGGCCGACACACCACCCAGGTCGACGTTCTTGACCACGGTGCCGCCGCCTGGCGCTTCGCCTTCAATGGTGCAGGTCACGTCGGTCACCAGGCCGTTGAAGTTGATGATGCCGTCGTTGGCCGCGGAAGCCGGCAGAGCGATAAGGGCGGCGAGGGCAAGGGAAACGGCGGCAGAGACTTGAGAGATTTTCATCGGATTACCTTGAATGATTTCAGTTGATGTCTCTTCCGACAGGCTCGCAGGGAAGGCACTAGCCTGTTGGATGAGGGTTACCACTCTCGTGCAAGCCGGCCCCCTGGCATATCGAGATACCTCGAACCCTGGCAGTTTCGTGATTTCTCGAATGGTTAATCGTTTGTGCTCCCAGGGTTGGCTGCTATAAGTCTGAAAGTTCTGTAGGTCTTAGCCGGGCCCCTCCCGTTGCCGGCCTGGCTTTATCGTTCAGGAGGTCTGATCCAATGAGTTACGTATTTCCTGGTCCCTGCACCGTCATGCTGCTGGACGACCATGAGGTGATAAGGGTTGGCACGGCCTTGTGGTTATCCAAGGAGTCCGATCTTGAGATCATCGGTTCCTTTTCCACGAGTGGGGAACTGTTCGCCGCGCTGGCCAAGCGGCGACCCGATATCGTCGTCGTCGACTTCATGCTAGGCCCGCTGGAGATCGACGGTGTCAACCTGATCCGCGCGCTGCGGGTGCGTTATCCCGAGTGCCGGACCCTGGTGCTGTCGGCGCAATACACGCC
>Ga0302146_10001126_pt1 | contig 15994 bp, 15 predicted proteins | sample I_Bog_E3_1_FD_193578 | JGI IMG/M metagenome (GOLD analysis project Ga0302146, IMG submission 193578) | Peat permafrost microbial communities from Stordalen Mire near Abisko, Sweden - I_Bog_E3_3 | ecosystem: Environmental > Terrestrial > Soil > Wetlands > Peat | place: Sweden: Abisko, Stordalen...
GGTCTTTTGCTTTGTTCGTCCATCGATCCCCTGCGTTCGTGATGAGTGTGCGGAACAGATAGGGCCAGGGAATGATGAATGGTTCCACAATTGCCCCCATGAGCATGGGTTTGGTGAGGTAGCTCGTGTGTCCCGCGGCATGCATAGGGGGCCAAACGCAGAGCATCCAAATCACTTTGTAGGTGAACTGGATTAGGAGCAAGGGGAGCATCCTCAGTGGCTGACGGACGCCGAGCAGCGCGAGCAACGACAGCGTACCCCAGAGACACGGGGCAACTCCTTGCAGCGGATCGGACCATCCCAAATGCTTTATAAGATCTGGCCACACGGAAGCGCCCAACATGAGACCTCCCAGCAGGTAAATGCAGCGCAACAGATACAGACGCGTGAGCGAAACGTCTTCGGGCATGAAGCACCTCTTCTTTGTAGAGTGCGGGCAAGGCTATACCTTCAATCGCACGACGTCCAGAGGACAGTCATGAAGCTGCCGGGAAGATACGGTCTTGATGAGCTGCGAGCTAGGAGCCGGCGAGCTTCGAGCAAGGACAGTAGCTATTGCTTGTAGCGTTGCTGGTGCCAGGCCCAGGCGCTGGCGAGGATGTCGTCGAGGTCGGGGTGTTTGGGCTTCCAGCCGAGGTGGGCCTGCGCCTGTGCGGAGCTGGCGACCAGGCGCGCGGGGTCGCCGGGGCGGCGAGGTTTGATCTCGACGGGGATGGGGTGGCCGGTGACGCGGCGCGCGGCTGCGATGACTTCCTTGACGGAGAAGCCGTTGCCGTTGCCCAGGTTGCAGATCAGAGGCTTCCCGCTCATCGCGCCAGAAGCGGGCGCGATGAACGGGGCACCCGGACTTGTGCCGATCAGGTTTTGTAGGGCGAGGATGTGGGCATCGGCGAGGTCGAGGACGTGGATGTAGTCGCGGATGCAGGTGCCGTCGGGCGTGGCGTAGTCGTCGCCGAAGATCGAGATACTTGCGCGACGTCCCAAAGCAACATCCAAGATGAGCGGGATGATGTGGGTCTCGGGTTCGTGGGCCTCGCCGCGGTGGGGCAGTGCTCCGGCGACGTTGAAGTAGCGCAGCGAGGCGTAGCGCAGGCCGTGAACGCGGTGGAACCAGGTGAGCATCTGCTCGACCATGAGCTTGGACTCGCCGTAGGCGTTGGTGGGTGCGAGCGCGGCGTTCTCCTCGATGGGCGTGGTCTTGGGCTCGCCGTAGACGGCGGCGGTGGAGCTGAAGACGAGCTTGTCGGTGCCGGTGGCGAGCATGGCTTCGAGCAGGGCGAGGGTGCCGGCGGTGTTGTTGCGGAAGTAGATCTCGGGCTTCTGCATGGACTCGCCGGCCTCGATGAGCGCGGCGAAGTGGAGCACGCCGTCGGGCTTGAGCTCGCGGAGCAGCGACTCGACGCGGGGGCGGTCTGCGATGTCGGCCTCGACGAAGGCCGCGCCGGCGGGGACCTCATTGCGTTTGGCATGGCAGAGGTTGTCGAGGATCGTGACCGAGTGACCGGCCTGCATGAGGACGGTGGCGACGGTTCCGCCGACATATCCGGCGCCGCCGGTGACGAGGACGTTCATCTTGACTCCGTTGTTAGTTGTTAGTTCTTTGTTATTGGTTAGCTATGGCGTTGCGCAGAGTTGCCGCGGCGGATTCGGGGGTGATGTCGCGCTGGGGTGAGCCCAGGAGTTCAAAGCCGACCATGAACTTGCGCACGGTGGCGGAGCGCAGCAGCGGCGGATAAAAGTGTGCGTGGAGGAGCCACTCGAGGTGGTGCTCGCCGTCGAAGGGCGCGGGGTGCAGGCCCATGGAGTAGGGGAAGGGCGCGTGGAAGACACGGTTGTACGCAGCGGTGACCTGCTGGAGGATGGCGGCGAGGCCGTCACGCGGGCCGTGGTTCAGGGCTTCCACGCTGGCGACGCGCTGCCGGGGGAGCAGGAGCAGTTCAAAGGGCCACACCGCCCAGAAGGGTACGAGCGCGACCCACTCGTCGTTCTGCGTGACGATGCGGGTCTGCTCGGCGAGTTCGAGGCGCAGGTAGGCGGTGAGCAGGGGCTCGCCGTGGGTGGCGAAGTAGTCGCGCTGCGCGGCGAGCTCGCGGGCGGGCAGGTTGGGGATGTGTTCGGTGGCCCAGATCTGGCCGTGCGGATGCGGGTTGCTGGCGCCCATCATCGCGCCGCGGTTCTCAAAGATCTGCACGTACTGGATCTCGGGGCGCGAGCCGAGGTCGGCGGCCTGCTCGGCCCACATGTCCACGACGCGACGGATGGCGGGCAGCGGCATGGTGGCGAGTGTGAGGTCGTGGCGGGGATCGAAGCAGAGCACGCGGCAGATGCCGCGCTCGGTTTGCGCGCGCAAGAGGCCGGTGTTGTTGACGTCGAGGGTCGCGGCGGGGACTTCAGGCAGCAGCGCGGCGAAGTCGTTTTCGAAGACGTAGGTGCCCGTGTAGGCGGGCGTCTTTGCGCCACCGGCGCGGGTGTTGCCGGGGCATAGGTAGCAGGTGGGATCGTAGCGCAGCGCCGGTGGCGCGGCGATCTCCTCGGTCTGGCCCTGCCAGGGGCGCTGGGTGCGGTGTGGCGAGACCAGCACCCACTCGCGCTGGAGCGGGTTCCAGCGGCGGTGAGGGGATTCGAGGAAGAGGCTATCGAGCATAAGGGAAGTGATAAGTGCTAAGTGGAAAGTGGTGAGCGAGTGTAGGCGCCGTCGACGGCGTCGCAGAGGTAGGTTTCGGCGGTGATGTTGTAGCGCTGCAGGTAGGCGAGCTTGAGCGCGGAGGCGAAGGTTTCGCTGTGCTCCCGGGCGACGAGGTTGACGGTGCAGCCGCCGAAGCCGCCGCCGGTGAGGCGCGCGCCGAAGCAGCCGGGGAGCGAAGCGGCGGTTTCGACGAGGTAATCGACCTCCGGGATGCTGCACTGGAAGTCGTCACGCTCGCTGGCATGTCCGGCGAGCATGAGGCGGCCGAAGGCGACGGGGTCGCCGGCGAACATGGCATCGCGGGCCTGGAGGACACGGCCATTGTCGCTGATGATGTGGCGGCAGCGCAGGTAGGATGCGTGCGGCATGAGCGCGCGGGCGGATTCGAGCTGCTGGAGCGTGGCGTCGCCGAGGTCGCGCAGTTGCGGAAACTGATGCCGCAGGATGGCCTGTCCGGCTTCGAGCTCGCGGCGGCGGACGCCGTACTCGCCCGAGGCTACCGAGTGGCGGACCATGGAGTTGCAGACGACGATCTGGGTTCCGGCGAGCGCGCCGTGGTTCATGGGCAGGTGTTCATAGGTCAGGTCGCGGGTGTGGATGAGCAGCGCGTGACCGGCGCGGGCCGCGGTGACGGCGAACTGGTCCATGATGCCGCAGGGCGAGTGGACGAAGTCGTTTTCGGCGCGCTGGCAGAGCAGGGCGAGCTCTTCAGGCGGGAGCGTCGCTCCGGTGTGTGTGAGCATGGCGAGCGCGGAGGCGACTTCCACCGAGGCGGAGGAACTGAGCCCGGCGCCGAAGGGGACGTTGCCGCTGAGGTGCAGATCGAAGGGCGGCGGCGAAATGCCGCGCTGCTGCAACTGGCGAAGGACGCCGAGGGGGTAGTCGGTCCAGTGGCCGGTCGCGAGAGAGCGGTCGTCGCGGGAGAGGGTGAGGTCGCCGTCAAAAAGGTCGCTGTGGAAGTGGTACTCGTCTGCGGAGCGGGGAGTGATGGAGGCGGTGGTGAAGAAGGGAATCGCCATGGGCAGAACGAGGCCGCCGGTGTAGTCGGTGTGCTCGCCGAGCAGGTTGACGCGCGCCGGAGCGACGCAACGGGCAGGCGCGCCGGCGGTGAGCGTGGCGGAGCTTTGCAGGGAAGTTTGCGACGCGGCCAAAGGGGAAGTTTCCTCTCGAGACATCATAGAGGGTTGAAGGAGCAAGGGCATCCATCGAAAGGCGGAACCTGAGCCGATGAGGGAGGAAGGTTTCCACCGGAGCGCATGGGATAATGGTGTGTAGAAGGCGGTCTGACGACATGGTCTCCGAGCCGTTCTACGACCCGGCAAGGTCCTATCAAGACAACTTCGACGACGGTCCCTTCGGCTTGTTTGCCGAGCCTTCTACCTTTCGCCAGAGCGGCGAGCCCCAACACAGCTTTCTTGGCCATCCGGTCTATGCGCCGTTCGGGATTCCGGCCGGTCCGCTGCTGAACGGAAACTTCGTGAAGGCTGCGCTGGATGCGGGCTTCGACATCCCGACCTACAAGACGGTGCGGACGCATCGTTATCTCTGCCATCCGTGGCCGAATGTGCTGGCGGTGGAGGTAGAAGGCGACCTGAGGCCGGGGCGCACGCTGCGCGCCAATGAGAGCTACGTCGAGCCGCTGTCGATTACCAACTCCTTCGGTGTGCCTTCGTTCGCGCCGGAGTTCTGGCAGCCGGACATGGCGGCAGCCGCTGCGCACGCAGGGCCGGGGCAGATTGTGGTGGGAAGCTTCCAGGGGACGTTGCCGGAGGGTGGCGGCATGGCCGCCTACCTGGTGGACTTCGCGCTGGGCGCTCGGCTCGTGAAGGAGACCGGGGTGAAGATCATCGAAGTGAACCTGAGCTGCCCGAATGAGGGCACGGCGAACCTGTTGTGCTTCGACATTGGTCGCGCCTGCAAGGTGGTGGAGGCGATCAAGTCAGAGATCGGCAGTACACCGCTGGTCATCAAGATTGCGTACTTCCAGGACGATGCGCGGCTGAAGGAGTTTCTGCGCGAGGTAGGGCCGCTGGTGCAGGCGATCTCCGCAATCAATACCGTAACGGCTGAGATTGTGGACGCGGAAGGCAAGCAGGCGTTGCCCGGCGAGGGGAGGCTGCTGAGCGGCGTGTGCGGCAGCGCGATTCGCTGGGCGGGGCTGGAGATGACCGCGCGGTTGAAGCGGCTGCGCGAAGAGCTGGGGCTGGGCTTTGAGATTGTCGGCGTGGGCGGAGTAAGCAATGCTTCGGATTTTGATGCCTATCGCCACGCCGGCGCCGATGTTGTGATGTCCGCGACCGCGGCGATGTGGAACCCGCGGCTGGCGCAGCAGATCAAGGAGCAGGCGCATGAGCTATGAGCAGTGCAGCCGCGAGATTGCCGAGGCGCTGATCGCTATTGATGGCGTCGGCTTCCGGCCGCACGATCCGGTCACCTTCAAGTCAGGCATCCAGTCGCCGGTGTACTGCGACAACCGGCGGTTTCCGTTCTGGCCAGAGCAGTGGACGAAGGTGATTCGCGGCTTTGAGGCCATGGTGAACGAGCGCAGCATTGCGATGGAGATCGTCGCCGGCGTGGAGGCTGCAGGGATTCCGCACAGCGCGGCGCTGGGTTTTGCGATGCAGCGGCCCTCCATTTTTGTGCGCAAGGAGGCCAAGGGTCACGGCACGAAGAAGCGCGTGGAGGGCGGCGATGTCCTCGGGCGGCGCGTGGTGCTGGTGGAAGACCTGGTGACCACCGGCAGCAGCAGCATGGCCGCGATGGAGGCGTTGCGCGATGAGGGCGCGATTGTGAGCGACTGTCTCGCGATTATCAGCTATAACTTTCCTGAGGCCGTGGAGCTGTTTGCGCGGTCGGCGATTCGGCTGCACGCGGCGACTACATTTGAGACCGTGTTGCAGGTTGCGCTGGAACGCGGAGTGATCGACGCCGCGGGCGCGGAGATTGTGAGTGACTGGTTGCGCGACCCGCGAGGATGGGCGGCAAGGCAAGGTCTGGAGAAAACATTATGAGGAACCCAGTTCTGCAGAAGTTCGAGCGGCGGGCGGCCAAGGCAGGCTCGTTGCTGTGCGTTGGTCTCGACCCCGAGTTCGAGCGCATCCCCAAGCGGTTTCACCGCTATAAGCTGCCGCTCTTTGAGTTCAGCAAGTGGATCATCGAGCAGACCGCCGAGTTCGCCGCGGCCTATAAGCCGAATACCGCGTTCTTTGAGTCTCGTGGTTCGCTGGGATGGCGCGAGCTGGAGGCCACCGCCGAGCTGCTGCGCGCGCAGTATCCGGAGTGGCTCACCATCTGCGACGCTAAGCGCGGCGACATTGCCCATACCAATCGCGGTTATGTGAAGGCCATCTTCGACGAGCTGGGGTTTGATGCGGTGACGCTGCATCCGTATCTTGGCCGCGAGGCGCTGGAGCCGTTTCTGGAGCGCCGCGACAAAGCGTGCATCATTCTGTGTCGCACCTCCAACCCCGGCGCGGGCAACTTTCAGGACCTGCACGTGGATGGCTGCCCGCTGTGGCAGGCGGTGGCCGAGCAGGTGAGCCGCCACTGGAACGTCAACCACAACTGCATGCTGGTGACTGGTGCGACGTGGCCGCGCGAGATGCGGGCCATCCGCTGCATCGCGCCCGATCTGACCTTCCTGGTGCCGGGCATCGGCGCGCAGGGCGGCAATGTCGCGGAGCTGGTGAGCGCGGGCCTGGATTCGCGCGGTAAGGGGCTGATCTTCAGCGCGTCGCGTTCCATCCTGTTCAGTGACGACCCCGCCGGGGCCGCGCGCGGCGTGCGCGATGAGATCCAGGCGGCACGCAAGGCTGCGAAGGATGCGTGAGGGGCGCCTGCGGCTGGAGGGAAGGATCGTCAACCACGACGGCGAGTTCGTGGGCGCCGTGGAGATTGACACCACGACGGGGCTGATTGCGGACGTGGGGCCGGCGACCGGCGAGAGCGATCTCGATCTGCGCGGCTGCATCGTCTTTCCGGGTTTCGGCGACCTTCACATCCACGCGCGTGAGGACGCAGGGGGATCGCAGAACTACAAGGAAGATTTTGTCAGCGCGTCCGACGCGGCGGTGCAGGGAGGCGTGACGCATGTTGCCGATATGCCGAACAATCCCATCGCGCCGGTGGATGACGCGCGCTATGCGGAGAAGGAACGGCTTACGGCGAAGTCCGCGGTGCATGTGACGCTGTATGCGGGCATCGGGCCGGAGACGCATCCGCTCACGCGGCATGTTCCCTATAAGGCGTTCATGGGGCCGTCGGTGGGTGACTTGTTCTTCAAATCACAGGAGCAGCTGGAAGGTGTGATCGCGCAGTATCGGGGCAAGAACGTCAGCTTCCACTGCGAGGACCCGGTGATCCTCGACGCAAGTAAGGGCGCGGCGACGCATGAGCAGCGGCGGCCGGCGAGCGCGGAGATCTCCGCGACAGAGTTTGCGCTGTACCTGATTGAGAAGTACGAGCTGGTGGGCAAGCTCTGCCACTACTCCACCGGAGACGGTCTGAAGTTGATTGCCGCGGCCAAGGCGAAGGGCCTTCGCGTGACGGCGGAGGTGACGCCGCACCACCTGTTCTTCGACGATACGATGCTGACCGACGAGAACCGCCTCTGGCTGCAGATGAATCCGCCACTGCGCGGACGCAGCGATCGGCTGGCGCTGATTGAGGCGCTGCGCGGTGGGCTGCTCGACTTCATCGCGACCGACCATGCGCCACACACGCTCGCGGAAAAGGCCACTGGCGTCAGCGGAGTGCCGCACCTCGACACCTATGGTGCGTTCACGACGTGGCTGATGAAGGAGCATGGGTTTACTACGCAGCAGATCGCACGAGTCTGCGCCTGGAACCCTGGCGAGTGGGTGCGCGAGTTTCTGCCCGCGGGCTTCGGCAAGGGCTATGGACGGATTGAGCCGGGATACGTGGGCTCGCTTACGATTGTGCAGCCGGATGCGCCTTATGTCGTGCGGCGCGAGTCGATAAAGACGAAGTGTGCGTGGTCGCCGTTTGAAGGATTCACGTTGCCGGGGCGGGTGCGGTACACCGTGCTGCGCGGAAAGGTGTGCGAGGCCACGGTCTAGATCTATGGAGAAGCTCAGGCACATTATCAGCGCGCGGCAGTTCGACGACCCGGAGTTTCTGGTGGGACTGTTCGAATCCGCGAACCAGATGGAGCGCGATGACAAGTTTCGCGCGCTGCGTGATCCTTTGCGCGGACGCATACTGGCGACGATCTTCTATGAGCCGAGCACGCGCACGCGTTTCAGCTTTGAGGCTGCGATGCAGAAGCTGGGCGGCGGCGTTCTGACGCAGGAGAATGCGCGCGACAGCTCGTCGGCGACCAAGGGCGAGACCATCGCCGACACCATCCGCATCGTGAGCGGTTATGCGGACGCGATTGCGATTCGCCACTATGAACAGGGCACGGCGGAGGCTGCGGCGCGGATCTCGCCGGTGCCGATCATCAACGCGGGCGATGGCGTGGGCGAGCACCCGACACAGGCGCTGACCGACGTGTACACCATCAAGAAGGAGCTGGGGCGTATCGGTGGGCTGAAGATCGCGCTGGTGGGTGACCTGCTGAACGGGCGCACGATCCACTCGCTGCTGCCGCTGCTGTGCCTGTATCCGGGCGTGAGGGTGGAGCTGGTGTCGCCGTGGCAACTGCGACTGCCGCTGCGGCATCGCGAATACCTGCTGGAGAAGGGCGTTGCGTTCCATGAGGGCGAGAAGCTGGAGCGCGCCATTGAGGACGCGGACGTGGTGTACATCACGCGTGTGCAGCGCGAACGATTTGCGTCAGAAGAAGAGTATGTCGCCGTCAAAGACAGTTACATCATCGACGCGAAGATCGCCGACGGGCTCAAGGAGCACGCCATCATCATGCATGCGCTGCCACGGGTGAACGAGATCTCGCCGGAGGTGGATGACAACATCCGCGCTGCGTACTTTCGGCAGGCGAAGAACGGGCTTTACATCCGGATGGCGCTGCTGCTGTATCTGCTCGGGTAGCTTCGCAGCTGCTAAGGAATGTTCTGCGTGTCGATCCACCAATCGGGGTCGCCGCACAGGGCGCAGGTTGGGCCGGAGAAGTTGTCTTTGGCCTTTACTTCGCCCTTCAACTGCCAGTCCAGCCAGGACAGCACGCCTGCAACCCAGCGCAGTTCGGGCATGGGATAGGCGCCGGTGTGGCCCACGGAGTTGAGGCTGGCCTTCAGCACGGGCAGCGTTGCTGGCAGCGCCTTATAGCATGCTTCGGCGCCGTTGTAGCCGGTGTCCGCGGGGCCGCCGGTGAAGAGCGCCGCGGGGACGGCGAGCTTCTCGGCGGTCCAGCCGTCGTTGCCGCCGACCATGCCGGGCGCGTTTGCGGTGGGGAAGCTGCTGTTGAGCGCGACCACGGTGGTGATGCGCGGGTCATGCGCGGCGAGGAAGGCCTGCGGACCGCCGCAGGACTGTCCGATGGTTGCGACCTTTGTGGTGTCCACCTTGCCGTAGAGTGCGCTACCCTTGCGGCTGTTCTCAGCGATGGCCCAGTCGAGGCCCTTGATCAGGTAGGAGGGGTCCATGATGATCTGCGGGTTGCCGTTCGCGTCCTTCGTGTCGGCAACCGCGGCGATGCTGCCGCGGATGACGAGGAAGGGAATGTTGCTGCGGCCCACGGCGACGACCAGGTAGCCGTGTGAGGCGAGCTCGCCGAGGAAGCGCGTGAACTCGACCGAGGTGTTGCGGCAGCCGCCGTTGGCCCAGAGCAGCACCGGGAGTTTGGGTGTGTTGGAGAGGTCAGCCGGGCGATAGATGGTGTGCGTGGCCAGTGACGCGGGTTCCTCGCGCGTGGCCGGATACGGGCCGGTGCCGGCATAGGGATGCGCTGCCCAGTCGGCAAAGCGCAACTGCTGCTCGCGCGAGCCGTCGCCCGGCTGCGTGGGCAGGTTGATGGTGACGCGGCCGGAGCGGCGGTCCACGCTGATCTGCGAGCCCGGCGGCGCGGTCCACGTGGTGGCGGGGTTTTGGGCTGCGCCACGGGCCGGAGCAGGCGCCGGCGCCGGTTGTTGCGCAGTCGCACGCATCGCGAAGAACGCGAGGCAAAGCAGGGAGGCTCCGCCGAGCAGGTGAAGACGCAACGGAACAGGATGTCTCGCGGTGGAGTTCTTCGTTCTGAGAATCTCAGCAGAGTTCTTCGATAGCGTCATATTTCTCCATGCGTGAAATGCGATTTGTATGTGCTGCGCGGCAGATGTTCCTAAGGATGTTGCTCGCGGCCAGAGGAATCGTATCGCATCCGGCCCGGGTTGTGTAGGATGATTGCGGCATCGAATGCATACCGAAAAGGACACGATGAAAACAATTGTTCAACGTTTGAAACTTGCCTCCTTGTTGTTCGCACTGGGAATCACCTCCGCGGCCTTTGCGCAGCAGAAGACGACCATCCCCGGTCCTGAGGCGGCGGCGCGCATCGCCTGGTGGCGCGATGCGAAGTTCGGGCTGTTCATGCACTGGGGCGTGTACTCCATCCCCGGGCGCGGCGAATGGGTGCAGTGGAATGAGCAGATTCCCGTCACTGAATACGCCAAGCTCGCCGACCAGTTCCATCCGGACAAGTTCGACCCGGATGCGTGGGCGGCTATCGCCAAGTCCGCCGGAATGAAGTACACGGTGCTGACGGCGAGGCACCATGACGGGTTCGCCCTATTCGACGATCCGGGCAGTAACTTTACGGCGATGAAGTCGGCGGCCCATCACGACTTCGTGGCCGACTACGTCGCGGCCATCCGCAAGGCGGGGCTGCACGTGGGCCTCTACTACTCGCCGCTGGACTGGCGCTTCCCCGGTTTTTACTTTCCAGACCTCTACCGCGCCAACGCGGACGAGCTGCGCGAGCAGTATCATCGCCAGTTGAACGAGCTGGCCACGCACTACGGCAAACTCGACATCTTGTGGTTCGACGGCGGCGGCGAGGACTGGCTTGGGTTCGGCGGCGTGAACTTCAAGGGGCACTGGCAGGCGCGTCCCGTGGGCACGCACTACACCGGCTCCTTTTCCTGGCAGGACGATGAGGCGATCGACAATTTGCGCAAGGAGCAGCCTTCGATCCTTATCAACGACCGCACCGATGCACCTGCGGATTTTTTATCGCGTGAGGGCGACAGCCGCATGGGCGACTTCGACAACCAGCATCCGTGGGAGCTCTGCACGACGCTGACGGAAGGCGCGTGGGGATACCAAAAGGGCGCGCGGCTGAAGACGCTGAGCGAGGTGCTTCACCTGCTGGTCGGCGCGGTTGGGCGGGATGGGAACCTGCTGCTCAACGTGGGGCCGCTACCCAATGGCCAGATCGTGCCGGAGCAGGCAGCGCGCCTGCGCGAGGTAGGCGATTGGCTGCAACAGTATGGGCAGAGCATCTATGCCACACGTGGGGGCCCCTATCTACCGGGGGACTATGGCGTCTCGACCTATCGCGACAATACGATCTATCTGCATGTCCTCAATCCCCCGGCGGCGGGCAAGACGCTGATGCTGCCTGCTCTTCCGGCGAAGATCGAGAGTTGCTCCGTGCTTACTGGCGGGAAGGCGGAGTGCTCGCAGACGGTTGCCGGCGTGGATGTAACGTTGAGTGAGAATTCGGATGCGATCGATACCATCGTTGTGCTGACGCTGGACTCACCGGCGGCAGCGATCAGCCCGGTCATCACTCCGGTCAAACCTATCGAGCCAGCGCCGGTTGTCGCAGCGGGTAAGTGACAACCAACTTATTTTGAAAGCCGGCCGATCAAATTGAGATCGATTGCAACGTCGTTGTCGGCTTTCCAGATGAGGAAGCTCGGGTTCTTCAGTCCCCATTGGACGTACGGCACAACAAAGCGCGCCTTGGCCGTAGCTGTTGCGCCTTCCAGATGGACAAGGATGGGGATGGTGATCGGGTGTGGTGTGCCGAGGAGGGTGAAGACGCCCGACACCTGTATGGTCGAGTCGCCTGACGGAGCGATGGCGCCGGTGTAGGACTTCGGCTCAAATGAGACGGTTGCGTGCTGCTCGACCTGCAGGATGTCGCGGTTCATCTTTTTGTCGCGGCTGTCGTTGCTGGTCCTGCCGCTGGCGGCGAGGACGATTATCGAGCCTGACATCTTCGTATCGCCGCGGTCGAACTCAATAGAGCCTGATTGGATGTGAAAGGTGCCGGTGACGACCTCGTGAGTTGTGTTGAGCGTCATTCGGACCTCGCTGGCATCGGGATTGACGACGAAGGTCTGGTGCTGAGCGAGTGCGACAGGAGCGAGGAGGACAGCGAGGGCGAGAAGTGCGAAGGGTTTCATAGCAACTTTCCTGGCTGGTGCTAAGTAGTGAGTGCTTGGGGAGCAATTGCGGAGTGCTGGGCGACGCGGGTCAGTCTCGCGGTCACACGCATCACGCCGGGCCAGACTCTGAGGCAGAACGGCAGGACAGCGCGAGCTAGGGAGTTGTTCAGGCCATCGGCGGCGAACTCGGCGAGGCGCATCTGGTTCAGCAGCGCAGAGCGCAGCTTCGACTGAAAGAGCGGCGCCGGCTCTGCTGCCATATAGGCGGTGACCGCACAACGCGCCGTGTGCAGCGCGATGGAGATGCCATCGCCGGTGAACGACGGGATGACGGCCGCCTGATCGCCGATGCAGTAGAGGCCGTCTTCCGTGGTGCGGCGGAGGTAACCGTAGGGGATGTGGGTAATGGCGATGGGCCGGTCGAGCATCGGCTCTGCGCCGGCAAGCCGCATGGCGAGGTGAGGGCAGTCCTGCTGCATTTTGGCGAGGAAGTTCTGCCAGGGGTGGCCCCCGCGCGGCAAGAACCGCTGCTGTACCACGCAGCACAGGTTGGCGATGCCGTCTTCCACCGGCTGGATGCCGCCGTAGCCTCCGGGATAGAGCATCAGCTCCGAAGCGCGGGCAAGCTCGGCGGCCTGCGCCGGCGCGAGGCGAAAGTACATCTTGAAGGCGACCCATCGGTGGGGGTCGTCCGGACGCTTGTGGCCGCGGAGGTCGTGCTTGCCGGTGGCGAGAAAGACGGTTGGTGCTTCACGGGTGGTGCCGTCATCGAGCGTCGCCTGCCAGAGGTTACCCGTCGTGCGAACGAGCTTCTGCACGCTGCGGCCACGCTGGATGCGGACCCCCGCGGCGGTGGCCTCGGCGATGAGCGCGGTATCCAGCGCCTTGCGGGTGAGCGAGGCTGCGGGAAAGGGCAACGGGGCCTCCGCGGCGCGGCGGGCGGCGGCGAGGCGAACGTTGTCAATGGGCACGGCGCCGAGCGAGGCCACATTGATGCCCAGCGCGTGCAGGTCCTCCAGGGCTTCACCGCTCAGGAACTCCCCGCAGACCTTGTGGCGCGGTGTGGGCTCGCGCTCGATCAGTGTGACGCTTTGTCCCTTGCGGGCAAGCGCGATCGCAGCGGCGCAGCCGGCTACCCCACCCCCGAGGATGAGGACTTCGGGTTGCAAATCAGGGCCGACTGGAGTGAACGATTCCATAAGATTAGCTTCTCATAGCCGATGGCAATCAGGCGCCGCGGGTGGTGAGCTCGTGCCAGTTCAGACCGAGGTCTACGAGCAGCAGCGAGGCGAGAGTGAAGGCGATGACGCCGACGGCGGCGAAGGAGTCGCCAAGGTGCGCCCAGTAGCGGGGCCAGAGGTTAAGCACTCGGCTGGAGACGAAGGTAAAGGTGACGGCGTAGGAGCGGGCCATCCACTGGCGGTGCTGGATAATCTGATGATTGCGCGCGGTGATGACCGCGGCGGCGGTGCAGACGATCCACGCGGCGGCCTGCATGGAGGTTCCGGGCAGGCCCGGGCGTCCGGAGGCGAGAGCGATCCCCGTGAAGGCGCCGATCAGGACGCTGACGGCATAGATGCGGCCGAGGACGCGATGCAGCTTGAGATGACGCTGGCGTATCCGCGAGGAGAAGTTGATGGGGCCGATGACGAGAGCGAGGATTCCGGCGAGGGTATGCGGGATGAGGAGATGGCGGTCGGCGATCACCTGCAGACGGTAGGCGTGGTACATCGGGTAGTCGGTGAGGAGGAGGACTTCCGAGGTGATGAAGACGAAGAGCACGGTGAGGCCGAGCGAGATCCAGAGCACGGTCTTGAATCTCGAACGGACGGAGTTGGGCGCGGGCAGCGTCGAGGTTGCCATGATCTTCTTATTAGACGCCGCTGGAGGGATATGGTGTACAGGCGGGGTTCAACGCGTTTGGTACGGGTGAAAGATGTAGTCCTTGTCCTTCACGGCCGTATGGCATGCGTTTCCACAGTCTGACAAGCTCTTGGGGTCGGCCGCGAACTGTCCCGATGCAGCGTCGTAGTTGAAGACTGCGTATCCCCAGCCGCCGCCGTTCTTCGGAAACCGCTTGGTGTCCTTTTCCATGACGAAGACCTGAGCAAGAACGTCCGGCACATCGACGTCGAAAGGCGCCTCCGTGCTCTTCTTCGTCTTCCATTGGATCTTCACGATCTTGGAGCCCTCCGGGAAAGACTGACCGCCGCCGGGGACGCCCGCCTTGTAGGCCTTGATCATGATCGGATTGGCGACGATGGCCTTGAGTACGTTCGTCTTGGCGGTGGAGACGACGGCCCAGTCCTCGTATCCCCGGAAGTCGGAGTACGGGATTCCGCTCGGCGATTTCAGCGAGTACTTGTCCTGCGTGTCAACGGCACTGGCGATAGGGATGGCGATCACTGCCACGGCTGTCGCAGCCATGGCCAAGCCGGCGATACGCTTCACGAAAGTGCGGTCTGTTGCTGGTTTCTGTTCCTGCTGTTGCGCTACAGATTTCGTCAAATTTCCGGACATGGTGAGGTCTCCTTGATAAGGAAAGTTACCTGGGCCCGATCAACGTGCGTCACGAACTATAGCCATTAAGTCTCCACCTTGGCCGCCCGAGCGTCAACCGTAGGTCAGATCGGTGCTCTGTCCGACCTCGATAATATAGCCGTCAGGATCGCGGATGTAACAGCGAATCTCACCGTACTTGGGAATCGGCGGCGTAATGAACTCAGCTCCTCGACTTTTCCATAGTTCATAGCAAGCGTGAATATCCGCAACGCGGATATTCAAGAAGCTGCTGACCTTATCCGGGTCGGCGGGGGCGCTGAGCGTTATCGACGGCTTGTCCGGGGTGGGCCCGCCCCCCACGTTCACAATCAGCCAGGTATTCGCGATCTGAATGTGCCCGGACGCACCCTTGCTGTCGCCCAGGCTTAGAATGCGGCCGCCGAAGACCTTCTCGTAGAAGCGAGCCGATCGCTCGATGTCGGCGACGGTAATAAAAAGTGAGACGGTGAACCCTTCGCGCGGCGCCAACTCATAGCTCTCTTGTTCGATTGGTAGCTTGGTCATTGACAGCTCCCATTCTGAGAAACAGTGCTGATTTGCTGAATTTGGTTCCTTCGTATTCGTTCCTGCCGGTCATCCAACTTCACCCTTGGGGAGGCGTCATAAAGCCTTTCACAAAATCAGCAATCTCATCGGCAGCCGTGTCCAGCGCGAAGTGGCCACCGTCAACAATATGGACTTCGGCGTTCGGCACGTCCTTGCGGTAGCTCTCCGGCTCGCTCGGGTCAAACGATGATTCGTACTTGCCCCAGATCACGAGTAGTCGCGGTTGCTTTTCGCGCATCCAGGCCTGCCACTTCGGGTAGGAGTCCACGTTGGTTCGGTAGTCGTAGAAAAGATCGCTCTGGATCTCGGCCTGGCCGGGCTGATTCAAAAAATAAAACTCGTCGGTCCAGAGGTCGGGATCGTGGCGCTCCACATCGGGATCGTCTCCGACGTGTCGCGCGCGCGCGGCCTCGAGCGACAAGAGATTGGAGCGCAACGCGCTCTCATTGGCAGCGCGATCAGCCCAGAATGCGCGGCGTGTATTCCACTTTACTCCCAGGCCTTCGCTGTGCGCGACGGCGTCCTGCACGATCAGAGCTTCGACTCGCTCCGGATGTGCCAGTATCATGCGAAAGCCGACCGGGCCTCCGTAGTCCTGCATATATAAGGTGTAGCGCAAGATTTTCAGCGTCTCGGTAAAGTGATCCATGATCCTGGCAAAGTGATCGAACGTATAGGCGAACTTCTTTGGGTCCGGCCAGTCACTGTGTCCGAAGCCGGGATAATCCGGGGCGATCAGATGGTAGCGGTCCGATAGCCGCGCGAAAAGCGGTTCGAACATGCGCGACGACGATGGAAGTCCGTGGAGCAGGAGAAGAGTCTCGGCATTTTTCGGACCAGCCTCCCGGTAGAAAATGGATAGGCCGTCGATCTGGATGGTGCGATATGCCACGAGATTCATCGGCAATTC
>Ga0302146_10001151_pt1 | contig 15748 bp, 28 predicted proteins | sample I_Bog_E3_1_FD_193578 | JGI IMG/M metagenome (GOLD analysis project Ga0302146, IMG submission 193578) | Peat permafrost microbial communities from Stordalen Mire near Abisko, Sweden - I_Bog_E3_3 | ecosystem: Environmental > Terrestrial > Soil > Wetlands > Peat | place: Sweden: Abisko, Stordalen...
CGAGGCTGCAATGAGAGCCCGTGCCAAGCCTGAGGAGCAGGCGAGCTCCCTCCTGTGCTGCGTCGACGGCTGCACGAAGCGCTGGACGTCGGACTTCGGCCGCCGCGTGTGCAGCGACCACCTGCACGGCGCCGGCGCAACCAAGCCCTTGCCTCTGCCCCTGCCGACTCGCGAAGCCGCGCGTCCGCATTCGGAGCCGGCCGAACGCGACGACCAGGTCGACTTCTGATGCTGCGCGCCGTCATCCCCATCGAGGCCGCCACACCGTTGCACCTGCAGCGCTGCGCGCCGAGCAAGCCTTGCCCGCAGTCCCAGCATTGCGCCCGCCACGACGTCGCCTTGTGCGACCGCCGAAGCCCCGTCGACGCCACCGTGCTGCGCAACCCGACCGGCCCCGGCTGTCCGACCTTCATCGACGCTCGCGGGCCCGTATCGAATCCCGTACTCCGGAGGGAAGCAGCGTGATTCTCCTCAGCCTGCCGTACCCGATCTCGTCCAACCGCTACTGGGCCAGCCGCGTCATCAAGGCCAAGGCCACCGGCAAGTGGATGGCCATGACCTACGTCACGCCGGAGGCCATGGAGTACCGGGCCGAGGTGGCTCGCATCGCCGCCGAGGCTGGCATCACGGCGCCGCTGGCTGGCCGCTACGGTCTGCACTTGCGTCTGTTCCCGCACCGCCCACTCGACTGGCAGACGCGCATGCGCAAGCTCGGCGAGGTGTGGGACGACACCGTGCAGTGCATCGACCTTGGCAATGCTGAGAAGGTGCTGGGCGACGCTTTGCAGGGCGTTCTCTACGCCAACGACAAGCTGTGCCGGCGCATGTACCTGGAGCGCATGGAGCCCGACGAGCACGGCGCGCGCGTCATCGTGGCCATCGAGCAGCTGGCGCTGCCGGTGATCCATGCATCGCTCCTGGAGGAGGCAGCATGAAGGTAGTCGTCGAAGGCATCCTGCAGAGCGTCCCGGGCAGCCTGGTCATCACCGGTTGGATGGTCGACCTTGGTCGCGAGTACCCAACGATCCAGGAGGGCGAGGGGCGCACGCAGTTCGGCGCCTGCGTCTTGATCCACATCGGCCGCAAGCTGGGCGTGGAGCTGGTCGAGGCCTCGGCGGCTGCCAGCCAGGCCGAAGAGATCGAGCAGCCGCTGCCGGAGTGCTTCGACGCCCAGCGCGAGGCGCTCGACGCGATCGCGGTGGCCAGGTGGCTGGAGCAGGGTGAATGACCGACACCCGGCTCACCATCGAAGAGTTCCACCGAGCGCGCAGCTACCGCTACGGCGTCAGCCTGAACATGCGCGAGAGCTTCCGAGATGCTGTCCTCCGCGAGCAGGCGCGGGTGAAGCTCGAGCGCGCCGTTGAGGCTACGTTGCGCAACCTGCTGCGCCCGCCCGCGGGCTTCAGCCTGATCAGCGCTGGTGTCCTGGGCCGCTGCTGCATCGGAGGTGGCTGATGACCGACAACGTCATCCCCGTTGCCTTCAAAACGCGGTACACGGAGCTTGCTGAGCTCAAGACAGAGATCCTCGCGGTGATCTATGGCTACGCCGAGCGTGGCGTGCCGGTAGCCACCGTTCTGGGTGTCCTGCGGCTGGTCGAACACGAAATCATTGAAGGCCAGGAGGACTCATGACACGCTCCAAGGATCGCGGCGAAGGCTTCCGCGTCGCCCAGGTGCAGCAGAAGCGAGCCGACCGCGGCGACGAGCGCATCGCGCAGCTGCGGCGCGAGCTGGCGGCGGCGCAGCGCGAGCTCAGGACGGTAAGGGAAGACCTGGCGTTGGAGCGCGATTGCTCCTCCGCGCTAGCCCGGGATCTGGAGCTGGCGAAGGCGGCGAATCAGGTGCAGCAGGCCGTCATTGCTGTGCTCGAAGCAGCGGCGGCCAAGCCTGGGCTGATGGCGCGGTTACGCGCTCGCATCACGGGTTCTGGCCCATGCTGACACCCGAACTCTCCCGCCGCGGCTTCCTCGGCGCCGGACTGGCGCTCATCGCCGCGCCGGCGATCGTGCGCGCCGAGTCGCTGATGCGCATCGTCGCGCCGCCGGACTGGCGCGACTTCGTGCGCCAGGTCTACGCGTGGGACATCGAAGAGAGCGAGTTCGCCTTGCGCTACGACATCCGTGCCGGCGGACAGCAGTGGCACGTCGACGGCCGAGTGCGTCCCGTCCTCGCGGGGAACCCAAACCCTGAGCTCGAACGCTTCAAAGAGCCGGCGCTCGCGTGTCTGCGCGACATGATGATCGCCAACAACATCAGCCCGTACTCGCTGGAGCGGCTGCCGCTGCCACGCGGGGTCAGCTGGGCGAAGAACGGAGTGCGGTGATGTGGTGCGTAGCTGGTGCAGCAGCAGCCGCCATCGCGGCCCACGCGAGCGTGCGCCCATCGATGAGTGGCCTATACGTCGACCCGAAGGCAGAGTCCGAGGGCACTTGCAAGGGCTGCGGCGCGCCGTGGATCGTCAAGCTCGTCCACAAGTTCGAACCGACGATGTCATTCATCCGCAACATGAACGAGTGCAGCTACTGCAGGAGGCCTTTCCGGTCATGAACGCCCGCACCCTATCTCTCATCCACCGCGAGCCCCCGATCCGCTGGCCCAACGTCATCCAGGCCATGCAGGACGCCGGCTTCAGCCTGCGCCAGATCGGTGGCGCACTCGGCATCGCACACAGCACGGTGCAGAAGTGGCAGCTCGGCTCATGCCCGAACTACGAGGACGGCAGGGCGCTGCTTGTGCTGTTCGAGACCGTCCGGCCCTACGTCGAGAAGGCGGTGCGCGTGGCCTGAACCTGATCGCGTACGCCAGAGCGGCCCTTCTGCGGCCGACTCATGCTTACATTCCTCGACCATGGCCGTGATCCTCGGCCGCACTCCCTGCAGGAGCGACCATGGCCCTCGTCTCGAAGTCCCCGACCATCCCGCACACCAAGGGATCGTCCATGAAGCAGAACACCTCGGTTGGCAGCGGCTCGCGCCCGACCAAGTCGAAGGTGAAGATCGCCACGAGTGCGCCCCCGCACCCGCACAACCTCGGCCGCAAGCCGCCTGGTTCGCTGAAGTAGGCCGGCCGCTATGCGGATGCTGCAGGAGCCGCGCCAGCGCGCGGATGCTTCGTGGTACTGGGCGCCGGTGTTCCGGCCGCGCGGTGCTGCGGCGCCGTTCTTGCCGCTGCCCGTGCTGGCCACGTCCGTCAGCTGGCCGCCGTTCTCGGGCAGGCGCGTGCCCATCCTCGTGAACATGGCCTGCAACGGCATCACAGGCCACGTCAGCCTGCGCGGAGATTGACCGTGCGCAGCCTGTGCCCGCTCCTCGCCGAACGCGACAGCCTGATCCCGTTGGGCTTGTCGCGCCGGCCGTTCTCGCGCGAGAACGCGAAGGACTTCTTCCTGGTCCTGCCGCTGGTGCCGTGGTTCGGTCGCCAGTACCTGATCATGAACGACAACTTCGCACGAGGCTGGTGGCTCGCCCGCTTCATGCTGAAGGTGCGCGTCACGCGTCACATGCCCGGCTTCGAGCTTCACTTCCGATGGGGTTCGACGCCGCTGCGCGTGACCTACGAGCCTCCGGTGTACCTCAGGGGTTCGAAGTGACCACGCCGCTCAGCCGCGTGCGCGCTCCGATGCAACGCGACGTCGAGCGCGTGCTTGCAGACTGCGCCCAGGCCGATCCTGACCATGTGCTTGTCGTGTGCGTCAAGGACGATCGCGTCTTCACCTTCGCCACCGACGCGCTGACCCAGAAGCTGGCGCCGGCGTTCGGCGAGATCGTGCGCCTCGAGGTGATTCGTGACTGAGCGCAAGGCCAACCCGAAGAAGAGCGTGCCGCCCAAGGGTGGCACGCATGCGCACGCGGCGAAGGTCTCGAAGATGACCGAGGCACTGGCTGCCGTGGAAGGCATCTTGCCCAAGGAAGTGATGCTGCGAGCTATGCGCGACCTGGTCGACGACGCTGACAAAGCCAAGACCGTCACTCTCCGTCGGCGCCTGATGCGCACCGCTGCTGACATCGCCAAGGACGTCGCTCCCTACGTGCACCCGAGGCTCGCCTCGATCGAGCACAAGGGCCAGATCGAACTCGGCTTCGCCGAGAAACTGGTGAAAGCCCGTGAGCGACTCGGAAAAGCTTGAGCAGCAGCTCATCGAAGACATCGCCGGGTTCTACGACGACCCGCTGGGCTTCGTCATGTACTCCTTTCCCTGGGGCGAGGATGGCATGCTCAAGGGCGAGGACGGCCCCGACGTTTGGCAGCGCGACATCCTCGAGGAGATCGGCCGCGCCGTGCGCGAGGGCTCCTCGCTGGGCGAGGCCATCCGCATCGCGGTGGCTTCCGGCCACGGCATCGGCAAGACCGCGCTGATCGCCTGGATCATCATCTGGTTCATCTCGACGCGCGAGTTCCCGCAGATCCCGGTGACCGCGAACACGCGTGACCAGCTGCTGCATAAGACCTGGCGCGAGCTGTCGAAGTGGCACGGCATCTCGATCAACAAGCACTGGTTCCAGTGGACGGCGACGAAGTTCTACAACGTCCACTATCCAGAGACCTGGTTCGCCTCAGCCATCCCCTGGTCGGAGGGCAACAGCGAGGCCTTCGCCGGAACCCACGAGAAGCACGTTCTCGTGATCTACGACGAGGCCAGCGCGATTGCTGACGGCATCTGGGAGGTGACCGAGGGCGCCATGACGACCGCAGGCGCGATGTGGATCGCCTTCGGCAACCCAACGCGGACCAACGGGCGCTTCAAGGAGTGCTTCGCGCGCTTCAAGCACCGGTGGATCACCCGCCAGGTCGACAGCCGCACCGCGAAGAAGGCCAGCCAGACGCAGATCGAGGCCTGGATCCGTGACTACGGCGAGGACAGCGACTTCGTGCGCGTGCGTGTGCGCGGCGTCTTCCCGCGCGCTGGCACGACGCAGTTCATCGAGCACGAGCTCTACGACGACGCCCGTCGCTATGAGGCCTCTGGCTTCGAGTTCCAGCCGAAGGTGCTGATCCTCGACGTCGCGCGCTTCGGCGATGACCAGAGCGTCAGCAGCCTGAGGCAAGGCCGCAAGTTCCGGGTCAAGAAGCGCTGGCGCGGGCTGGACACGGTCACCCTGGCCAACAACTTCATCGAGCACATCGAAGATGAGGAGCCCGACGCGATCGTCATCGATGGCGACGGCATCGGCGCCGGCGTCATCGACATCATCCGAGCGCGCAACTTCGACCGGAAGGCCGGCAAGGACATCCTCACCGAGTTCCACGGTGGTGGCGTGCCGCAAGACCCGGCGAAGTACTTCAACCGCCGCGCCGAGGTCTGGGGCCTGACGCGCGACGCGCTGAAGGTCGGCTTTGATCTTCCCGACGACCCGGAACTCGAGGCCGACCTGACTGGGCCGCAGTACTCGTACGTGACGCGCAACGGCTGTGACGTCATCCAACTCGAGTCCAAGAAGGACATGAAGTCGCGCGGACTGTCGAGCCCCGACGTCGGCGACACGCTGTGCATGTCGTTCGCTGTGCGCGTGCGCGAACGCGTCGAGCGCCGCGCTGAGCGTCAGGTCATCACCGTCGGATCCAGCAGCAGCGAGGCCAGCCACAACTGGATGGCGTCATGAGCATCGACCACGCGATCACCCCCAACATCATCCAGCGCGAGATGGTGCGCCTGACCGACACCAGCCACCTCGTGAGCAAGGTCGCGGTACAGCCGGGCGCCGACGAGGAGGGCCGGGACGTCGTTGTCGTCGCCTTCTCGTGCGATGACCACCAGGTCGGCATCGCGTGTCTGCCGATCCACCTGCTGCTGTCGGTCGAGGACTTCTGCGAGCGCGTGCTCGCGCCGCTGGCCAGCTGCTGGACGTCGACCAGGCCGGTCGACGTCGACGCGATCGGCGAACCGAAGGTGATCGCTCCATGAGCAACACCGTTCGCTCTGCCGATGGCCTGGCCACCTTCCGCGTCAGCGAGTACCGCTACTGGTCGCCTGTGCGCGGCGAGCAGGTCGCGCGTGTCTCCATGTTCAACCGCGCCGGCCACGAGTTCTGGATGGAGCTGCCGTGCGAGGACGGTCGCAGTTACCGCGCCGCGCTGCGCGACGCGGCCGAGGCCATCGATCAAGCCATCAACGAGGGCCTGCAGCCCGGAGAGGTTCGGGTTCTGCAATGACCACCTACGTCCTCAGCAAGACGGCAGTCGCCGCCGCCACGCTCGCCGCGGCGCTTCAAACAGGCCTGGCGCAATCGGTCAACCCGAGCGCCGGCCAAGCGCCGATCAACCCTCAGAACCAGACGTTCCAGGTGGTGGCCACTGCTACCACCGGCAACGTGAGCGCGACCGTGCAGATCTACGCCTCCAACGACGGGGTGAACTGGTCTGCTTACGGATCGGCCATCACGATCGCCTCGGGTGCGTCGCCTCAGCAGGGCGTGGCCAACGGCGCCCAGCCATGGCAGTTCTACACGGCGTTCGTCTCCGCGATCTCGGGCACCGGCGCCCAAGTCACCGTGACGATGGGGGTCTGAGCTCGTGGCCCAGGATCCGCTCAAGCCCAAGGACGACGGCAAAGTCCGTCTTCCGAAGGTCGACGCCGGGATGAACAAGATCCCGGCGCCTGACGTGGGCGGCGGCAAGGGCTCCGACGACGACAACGAGCCCAAGGGCAAGGAGAAGGACGCCGCCAAGCAGGCCGAGATCCTCGCGCGCATGCGAAAGCGCTTCGACCGCTGCATCAGCGCCGAGCGCGACAACCGCACCGAGGCGCTCGACGACATCAAGTTCAAGGCCGGCGACCAGTGGCCGGCCGGCACGCGCGCCGAGCGCGAGGCCGAGCGCCGCCCGATCCTGACGGCCAACTACATGCCCACGTTCGTGCACCAGATCACGAACGACCAGCGCCAGAACCGGCCGCAGATCAACATCAGCCCGGTGGGCGAGAAGGGCGACCGTGAGGCCGCCAAGATCTACCGCGGCTGGATCCGCGCGGTCGAGCGCGACTCGAATGCCGACATCGCCTACGACACCGCGTTCGACTGCGCCGTGACGAGCGGCTGGGGCTTCTGGCGCATCGTCAGCGAGTACGAGAGCCCGGACTCGTTCGACAAGGTTCTGCGCATCCGGCGTGTGCGCAACCAGTTCACGGTCTACCTCGACCCCGACCGGTTGCAGCCCGAGGGGTCTGATGCGAAGTACGGCTTCGTCACCGAAATGATCCCGCGTCACGAGTTCGAGGACGCGTACCCGGACGCGAATCCAATTCCCTGGACGCAGAACGGCGTGGGCGAGGACTCGAAGAACTGGGCCGACAAGGACAACATCCGGGTCGCCGAGTACTACGAGATCCGCATGGAGCACCGCGACCTGGTCGCACTCTCCAACGGCCACATCGGCTGGCGCGATGAGCTGCACGCTGATGTCGTCCAGGACATCACCGATGGCAAGATCCAGGTGATCAAGGAGCGCCGGGCCGAAGTGCCCAAGCAGACCTGGTACAGCGCCACGGCCGTCGAGATCCTCGAGGAGCAGCCCTGGCCGGGCCGCTACATCCCGATCGTCGAGTGCGTCGGCGACGAGATCGACGTGCAGGGCAAGGTCAAGAAGTCGGGCGTCGTGCGCAACGCGAAGGATCCGCAGCGCATGTACAACTACTGGCTGACCTGCGAGACCGAGCTGATCGCCCTAGCGCCCAAGGCGCCCTTCATCATGGAGGAGGGCCAGGTCGAGGGCCACGAGGATCGCTGGAAGCAGGCCAACCGCAAGTCCTATCCGTACCTGCTGTACAAGGGTGTGAACCTCGCCGGCAAGCCGGCGCCGCCGCCGCAGCGCCAGCAGTTTGCCGGCGTGCCCACGGGCGTCGTCCAGGCCAAGCAGGGTGCCTCGCAAGACATGATGGGCACCACGGGGATTCGCTTCAACGCGACGAACCAGGAGCGCATGCAAGACGAGAGCGGCCGCGCCATCCGCGAGCTGCGCCGCACAGGCGACCTGGGCGCCTTCCACTACCTCGACAACCTGTCGCGCGCGCAACGTCACACCGGCGAGATCCTGATCGACCTGGCGCCGTCCTACCTCGACACGAAGCGCTACGCCACCGTGCTGGCCGACGACGACAGCGACGAGCTGATCCTGATCGATCCGCACGCGGACAAGGCGTACGAGGAGCGCAAGAACCAGCAGACCGGCAAGACGCTCAAGGTCTTCAATCCGAAGGTTGGCAAGTTCTCGGTCACGGTCACGATGGGCCCGAGCTACGCCACGAAGCGCATCGAGGCTGCCGAATCGATGATGGCCTTCGCCAAGGCGATGCCCAACACCGCGTCGATGATCGCCGACCTGATCGCCAAGAACCAGGACTGGCCCGGTGCCGACGAGATGGCGCGCCGCCTGGCCAAGGCCGTGCCGGCCAACCTGCTCACGCCCGACCAGAAGGACGTGCCGCCGCAGATGCAGGCACTGCTGCAGTCCCTCGACCAGCAGGTCAAGCAGCTGTCGGCCGAGCGCCAGCAGCTCATGACCGCGCTCAACGACCGCACCGCCGACCGCGCCGTCGCGCAGGACAAGGTCAACAAGGACTTCGAAGCCAAGTTGCTCCAGATCCTGCAGAAGGCCGACGACGCGACGAACAAGCACGTCTCCAACCTCGCCGACCAGTTGCTCTCGCTGGCCGGCAAATCCGCCCCCGCTTCGGTCAATGCGGGCGCACCGGGCGCCACCGGGAATCCAACCGGCGAAATGACGCCGGGCTCCGAGAACCCACCGCATGGCTGACGCCTCCACCTCTACGCCCGCGGCGCCGCCCGCACCGGTTGCGCCTGCCGCCGCGCCGACGGCCGACGTCCTGAACCTGCGCTCGCCGGCGCTTTCGGCCACCAGCGACATGCCCGTGCTGTCGCCTGCGCCTGCGCCGGCAGCGACTGCCCCGGCCGCCGCGCCGTCGACCTCGGGTGACGCCGCCGCTGCAGCAGCTGCGGCCGAAGCTGCGGCCGCCGAAGGCGACGAGGCCGACGCTGCAGGCAAGGGCAAGGACAACACGCCCGCCTGGCAGAAAGCCGAGATCACGAAGGAGCGCAACCGCCGGCGCGCCGCAGAAACGCGCGCCGAAGAAGCAGAGCGCGCGCGCGCCGACGCCGATCGCCGTCTCGAGGAGGCGCTCAAGGCCATTCCGAAGCCCGCCGCCGAGACGCCTCCCGCGCCGCCCCCGCCAGCCGAGCCTCCCCGCCCGAAGCGTCCCTTGCGCGAGAACTTCGAAGACCCGGACGCGTTCGATGCAGCGCTCAATGCGCACGAGGACGCGCTGATCGAATGGACGTCCAACAGCGCCGCGACCAAGGCGGCCGCTGCGGCGGCTGACGCTGCGAAGAAGGCGTCCGAAGAGGCGACCGCCAAGGTCGCCGACGACGCGCGCAAGGCCGCCGAGCAGGCCAGCGTCGAGAAGATGCAGGCCGACTGGAGTGCCAACCGCGCCAAGGCCATCGAGCAGATGCCTGACTACGCCGAAGTGGCCGAGCGTGCCGACCTGCAGATCTCGCTGGCCATGGCCAGCGTCATCACCACGCGCGAGGACGGTCCGCAGCTCGCCTACCACCTAGGCAAGAACCCGGAGATCGCGGCGCGCCTGGCCGCGCTGACGCCGCCGCAAGCCGTCTTCGAGATGGGCCTGCTGGCCGCCGAATTGAAGGCGCCGAAGCCGCCTGAATTGACCAAGGCGCCTGACCCCGTTCGCACCGTCGGCGCGCGCGCTGCCGCCACTCGCAAGGGCCCCGAAGAGGAGTCCATGGACGAGTACGCAGCGCGACGCAAGACAGAACTGCGCGGCGCGACGCACTGACGTCTCGCAGTTCAAACCGCTTCCCTGCTGCGGTCACACGCAGGGCGCACCGAGCGATCTCGGGCTGTTTTACCGGCACAGCCGGGCTGGAAGGAACCCCACCCATGAACACCACCTGATGTCGCCCAAGCGGGGCGGCGAGGAGAACACACCGTGTCGTCCCAAACCCTACTCACTCCCACCGTCATCACCAAGGAAAGCTTGGTGATGCTGGAAAACAACCTCGTGGCGGCCGGCAAGGTCAACCGCCAGTTCGAGAACCAGTTCGTCAAGATCGGCAGCTCGCTGACGATCCGCAAGCCGAACCGCTTCAAGGTGTCCAGCGGCCCCGCGCTGCAGATCCAGGACATCAGCGAGCCGAGCACCTCGATCACCATCAGCAACCAGAAGCACGTGGACTTTCAGTTCACGTCGCAAGACCTGACGCTGACGATCGAAGAGTTCTCGGAGCGCTACCTCAAGCCCGCGATGGCGGAGCTGGCCAACCAGATCGACTACGACGTCCTCACGAACTTCCAGTCCGTGAGCAACCTGGTGGGCACCCCCGGCACCGTGCCGAACTCGTTCGCCTCGCTCGCCGCGGTGGGCCAGCGCATGGACGAGGGTGGTGTGCCGCAAGACGGCCGCGTGCTGATCCTGAACCCGGCCGCGTACTGGTCGATGGCCAACGCGCTGTCGACGCTGTACGTGCGCAGCGTCTCCGAACCCGCGCTGAAGGGCTTCCTGGCCAACATCGCGAACTTCGAGATCTTCATGGACCAGAACGTCCAGAGCCAGACCGTGGGGGCCTACACGGGCACGCCGCTGGTCAACGGCGCTGGCCAGACGGGTTCCTCGCTGGTCACCAACGGCTGGGGCAACAGCATCGCCGCGCTGCTCAACGTGGGCGACGTGTTCACGGTCGCCGGCGTCTTCGCGGTCAACCCGAAGAACCGGCAGTCCACCGGCCAGCTGCAGAACTTCGTTGTCACCGCGACGGCGAGCTCGGACGGATCGGGCAACTCCACGATCGGCATCTACCCGGCCATCACCACGTCCGGCGCGTACCAGACCGTGAGCGGCTCGCCGGCCAACAGCGCGGCCATCACCGTCAAGGGTTCCGCCTCGACGTCGTACGCCCAGAACATCGGCTTCACGCGCGACTGCTTCGGTCTCGTGACGGTGCCGTTGGAGCTGCCGCAGGGCGTGGATTTCGCTGCGCGCGAGACCTACAAAAACATCTCGCTGCGAATCATCCGGGCCTACGACGTGACCAACGACGTGTTCCCGTGCCGCATCGATGTGCTGTACGGGACCTCGACGTTCTACCCCGAGCTGGGCGTTCGCCTCACCAACTAAGAGCCGCTCGCGGCACACCCCAAGGAAACGACGTGAAGACTCCCCGCTCCCCGCTGAAGCAGCCCCTCTACCAGGTCGTCGTGGAACGCACGCTCGATGGCGCCCCCATCGCCGTGGGCCCCGCGATCCTGAAGGAGGCGGCTGACCAGTTCGCGCAAACGATTCGCGAGCAGATCGCGCTCGGGCGCGAGAAGGAGTGGTCCAGCCCTCACGTCGTTGCCGTCCTGAACCACACCACCCACTGAGAAAGGGTCTGTCATGGCCACCACCTCCGCCGCACCGCGGCAGCTCTCCGACGGCAACACCCAGGGCACCGTCCTGGGTGGCACCACCAACGCCGCCGGTCTTCCCGAAAAGATCGCGTTCTTCGGCCAGACGCCGGCCGTCCAGCCGACCGCCGCCGTCAACGTCCACACCGTGGCCGCTGGCGCCACGACGTCGGTCTTCGTCAACACGACGTTCGACGGCTCGATCGGCTCGACCGCCTACAGCCTGGGCGATCTCGTCGCGGCGCTGAAGACGCTCGGGATGATCAAGTCCTAAGGCGTTGCCATTGGGCGGGGCCTCTTCTTCAGGCCTCGCTCGCTTTTTCAACCGGCTTCTCAACGAACGGGAGCACGAGATGACTCTGCAAGAACTCTGGAACAAGGCCGTTGCCGGCTTGGGCGACCAGGACAAGGTGATCGCCAGCGCTTATGCGGCGTCGATCGCCGAACTCAGCGACGACCTGGGCGACCTCTACGAGCCTCAGGAGTACCCGAAGTGGGTCGGGCTTCGTCTGGTGCACACCGCCGAGGAAGAGGCCGAACTCACTGCACCTGCCGCCGCGTCCGCCGGCGCGCCCGAAGCGACGCTCGAATCCGAGCCGGAGACGCCGCCGCCCGCCCCGCTGCAGCCGCAAGGCGGTGCGCAATGACCGCGCCGCAGTACCAGCGCTACCCGATGGTGATGAAGCACCCGGGCGAGCGGCCTGCGGTGATCTCGCAGTGGGTCTGGGATACGGCGCCCCCCGGCGGCGTGCCGACCACCGGACGCCACGTGCCCGAACACGGCGAGCCGGCACGCTTCCAGCCTGTCACCGTGCACAACGCCGACGACGAGGAGTACCACGCCGCGCAGGGTTACCGCGCGCCGGGTGGCGACCCGCAGGCGTTCGTGCAGCAGGTCAACGACAACATCGTCAATCGCAAGCCCTCCGGGTATGCCTTCAGCGAGTACCCGAAGTGGGTCGACGGAGTGCTCGTCCAAGACCCGGGCAAGCCGCAGACGAACTTCCAGGAGTACCCGAAATGGGTGGGCGATGTGCTGGTGACGAGCGCGGCGCAGGAAGCTGCGATGAAGGTGAAGGCGGAGACGCCGCCGGCGGCGCCTGCGATGTGCGAAGTGATCGTCAACGGTGTGGCCTACCAGGTGCCGGCGGCGGTGGCAGCGCAGATGCAGGTGCCGCAGGTCGCTCAGGAGCAATCGGCTCAGCCGGCCGATCCGGCGCCGAAGAAGCGGGCCAGCAGGGCGCCGAAGGCCGAGGCCTCGGAGGGCGAGGAACCAGTCAAGTCGCGCCGGTCCTACCGCGACCGAACGGGTGCCCTTGCCAGTTCTGCCGACGCCGTCGCCTGAGGCTGAACACCGAGATCTGAGGCCATGACCACCGCACTCGACATCATCTCCGACTCGCTGAGCGAGGCGCGGGTCTATGCGCCTGGCGAGCCGATCAGCGCGGCTGACTCCGCGCTGTGCCTGCGCCTGCTCAATCGGATGATGGACTCGTGGTCGAACGAGACGCTCGCGTGCTTTGCCACTCTGACGCAGTCGGGACTGCTCGTGCCAGGTGTTGCGACCTACAACGTCGGTCCGGCGAGCTCGTTCCAAGCCGTTCGGCCTCTCGACTTCGCAGAAGGTCCTGGCGCGGCGTACCTGCAGGACAACCTCGGCAACAACTACCCGGTCGACATCGTCCCCCAGGACGTCTGGAACCAGATCGGCAACCGCACGACGACGTCGCAGATTCCGGACACGTTGTTCATCGATCCGCAGTTTCCAGTCGCGATATTCAACCTGTTTCCGACACCCACCATTGCGTACACGCTGTACTGGGTGGCGACGCTCCAACTCCAGGAGTTTCCGGCCATCACGACCGTGGTGACCTTGCCACCCGGCTACGAGGACGCGTTGGTGCACAACTTGACGATTCGACTGAAGCCGCATTTCAAGGGCGCGCAGATCGACCCGGTGATCATCGAGCTGGCAAGCCAGACGAAGGCCGCAGTCAAGCGCACGAACATCAAGGCCGTCGAGGCTAGCTATGACGGCGTGATCGTCAGCAAGGCAAGCGGTACCTACAATATTTACAGAGATTCGGGCGGGAACAGGCCATGAGCGCCCGCATCGAAATGACCGGCAAACGCTATGGCCACTGGCTGGCGCTCGACCGCTGCGCGCCGAACAGTCACGGGCAGCCTCAGGTTCGCTGCCTCTGCGATTGCGGCATCGAGCGCGCGGTCGTCGCTGCGACGCTTCGCGCCGGCACGTCGAATTCGTGTGGGTGCGCGAAACCGGCGCGCATTGCTGCGGCACGAACGCGACACGGTCACTCCGCGAATGGACAGCCATCGGCGATGTACGTGCTTTGGCAGGGAATGCTCGCGCGCTGCGCACCGGCGGCCTTCGAGCGTCAGCCCTACCACGCCGGCAAGGGCGTCAAGGTCTGCGAGCGCTGGCACAGCTTCGAGAACTTCCTCGCCGACATGGGTGAGCGTCCGCAGGGGATGACCCTCGACCGCTTCCCCAACAGCTCTGGCGACTACGAGCCCGGCAACGTGCGCTGGGCGACCTGGAAAGAGCAGCGCGCCAACCAGCGGAGGGCGCCATGAGGACGCCATTTTTGGGCGGAGCCTACCTCAGCCGAAGCTCCAATTTGAGCAGCCAACGTTGCATCAACCTCTACCCCGAGCTGGTCGAGACCAAGGACGGCAAGGCGGTCGGCGGCTTCTACAGCGTACCGGGCGAGACGCTGCTGGCCAGCGTTGGCACCGGCCCGCACCGCGGCTCGCGCGCGCGGCCTGGCGGGCTGCTGTACGTCGTCAGCGGCAATGGTCTCTACAGCGTCGCCGCATCGAACTGGACGGCCACGCTGCTGGGTACGATGGGCACCAGCTCCGGCCCGGTCTGCATCATCGACAACGGCACGCAGATCGCGGTCTTCGATGGCGTCGCGGGCTGGTGCTGGACCGGCACTGCCTTTCTCAGCATCGCGCTGCCGGCCACGGGCCCGGTCTCGGCCAACTACCAGGACGGCTTCGGCCTGGTCAACCAGCTGGGCACGCAGACATGGTGGCAGTCCAACTACAAGGACCTGACCACCTGGAACGCCCTGAACTTCGGCACCAAGGACGCCAAGCCGGACTGGGTGCAAGCCATCGGCGACAAGAACCGAGAGGTGTGGCTGTTCGGCCAGGAGTACACCGAGGTCTGGGTCAATGCCGGTGTCTCCGGTTTCGCGTTCCAGCGCCTGCAGGGCGTCTTCCTGCAAGCCGGCTGCTGCGCGACGTTCTCGGTGGCCAACATCGACGAGTCGCTCATCTGGCTTGGCTCCAACGAGTACGGGCAGGGCGTGGTGCTGGTCAGCGAGGGATACCGCGCCAAGCGCGTGTCTACGCACGCGATCGAGTACGCCATCAAGGGCTACGTCGCGGCGGGCCTGACGATCAGCGATGCCATCGGCTACGTCTACCAGGATGCGGGTCACACGTTCTACGTGCTCACCTTCCCGAGCGCTAACGCCACCTGGGTCTGGGACATGGTCACGGGCCTGTGGCACCAGCGCGCGGCATTCGTCAACGGTGCCTTCAACCGGCACGACGGCAACAGCTACGCCTTCTACGGCGGTCGCCACGTCATCGGCGACTGGCAGAGCGGCAACCTGTACGCGCTCGACCTCGAGGTCTACACGGACAACGGGCGCCCGCGGAAGTGGCTGCGCGCCTGGCGCGCGCTGCCGCCGAACAAGGCCTCGACGGAGCCTGTCACCTTCGACTCGCTGCAGCTCGACCTCGAGACGGGCATGACGGTGCCGGCTGGCACCAACCCGCAGATCGCGCTGCGCTGGTCGGACGACGGCGGCAACACCTGGAGCAACGAGCACCTCGAGGCCTGGGGTGTCACCGGCGCGACTGCCAACCGCGTGAAGTGGCGCCGCCTGGGCCAGACGCGCGAGTCCACGGGGCTGGACCGCACTTTCGAAATCTCAAGCAGCGATCCGGTGCGCGCAGCGCTGATCGGTGCCGACATGGAGGCGCAATGAGCCTGACCGTCACAGCCAAGAACACGATGCTCAACGCACTGAGCATCGACACCTGCTCGCTGCACACCGCCTTCCCAGGCCTGACCGGCGCCAATGAGGTCTCCGGCGGCTCGCCGGCCTACGCGCGCAAGGCCGTGTCCTTCGCGGCCGCCGCCGGTGGCTCGCGCGCTCTGAGCGCCGCGGTCACCTTCGACGTGCCGGCCACCACCGTGCGCTGGTTCGGCTTCTGGTCGTCGGGCGTCTGGGTGGGCTACGCGGCCAACGGCGGGACGCAGCTGCTGTATGTGGTCGACACGGTCAACA
>Ga0302146_10001162_pt1 | contig 15685 bp, 15 predicted proteins | sample I_Bog_E3_1_FD_193578 | JGI IMG/M metagenome (GOLD analysis project Ga0302146, IMG submission 193578) | Peat permafrost microbial communities from Stordalen Mire near Abisko, Sweden - I_Bog_E3_3 | ecosystem: Environmental > Terrestrial > Soil > Wetlands > Peat | place: Sweden: Abisko, Stordalen...
GGTCCACCCGGTTCGCGGCGACGCTGGCGGAGCACAACGCGAACGTGGCAGCTTACCGGGCCTCGCTTCCGTAGAAGAACCGTTTGGCGCTGGTTCAGAAGCGGTCAGTCGCTTGTGGTGGCTTCCGAAAGACCACAATCCGTGGATCTCTAGATCGAACAAATTCCTTAAATCGAGGCTATCTTCTTGCGCAAGCGAATACTTGGCGAAACCATGAAGGTAAAACCTGTCCAAAATACACCTAAACAATTGTAAAAATTGGGCTTATGCGCCAATCCCAATAGCGGAAAATTATTTGTTGACAGTGTCGGGGGGCAAGTCTATAACCGCAGAACTTCGAAGTAGCTGCCGCTAGTCCCAAAGCCCGGGAACAGGGTTTGCAGGGAATCGGCCAAGCCGCTTTGAGGGCTGAGGGTGTGGCAGATCGGTGTATCTCGGGACCGAATCTTTGCCAAGAGACAAACCAGCAGGTTGCGTCGTGTCGCGGATTTGTGCCGAAGAGTGCAGACCGCGATACACGAGCCTCATACCAACTGAGCGAGCCCATTCCGACCGCTGAAATGATCGAGGCTCGCCAGGGTACTTTCCTGGAGATGAGAACAATGAAGGACTTTCGCGTTGAGATGAAGATTTGTGAAGGGTGTGGAGCGCTGTGGTTGCGCTCCGCAGGCCATGGGATCTACTGCCACGGATGTGCGCTTCGGTTGTCGGATTTCCCGGCGCCGCTGATGCACTTTCGGAGAGGACGCAAGCGCAGAACACTAAAGGTGGTTGCCGGTGCAGGAGGTGGGCGATGACCGACTTCTCAGAGAAGAGGCAACACAGAGCCAGAGTAGTTGTGATGAGGAGAAGCCGTCCGACAGTCACTGGCGTTCGAGTGCTTCGGGAGGGAAGCACGGGACGGTTGGTCGAATGTGTACCTCGGCTATGGGCAGCCGCAGCGGCAAGACCGCAACGATGCACAGGCGAGCGGCGAGCTCATCTTGTATCTGCCAAGCCCGTTCAAGAGCCAATCGCTTCGGTTAGTCAGGGCGCGATAGCAGACCCCAAACCTGAGCTGGCGTTCTATCGCAAGTACACGGAGGCGTTGCTGCGGCGCTATCTGCGTCTTTCGCTGGAGGCAGGCCGAGTCCCTTCGCTGATAGGACGTGAGATGTTTCGCGGTAACGTCACGCACTACCGGGTCCATAACTTCGAAGATGTTGTGATCTTCTGTCACGATGTGGAGAAGCGACTAGGGCAACTGAGTCCGCTTGATCAGCAACTGGTCAAGCGGATCGGGCTACAGCAGTACACCCAGGGAGAGGCGGCAGGAATGCTGGGCATAAGCCTGCGCCACTGCGTGCGCCTGTATGCGGAGATGCTGGACCATCTTACCGAGCTGCTTCTGCAGGACAGGCTGCTGGAGCCGCAGAATTGTTGTCAAGGGGGCTAAGCGTCGTGGTTCGCGACAAGCATAAGATTACAAGCGAGATATAAATTTGCAAAACATGGCGTATATATATTGCTCCACTTGGTATTCTATGTAAGTAGACATGAAACGGGAGACCCCTCAGGGGGTTTCCCGTTTGTTTTGGGGAGGTGTTATGAGGAAGAAACCGGTGGGGAAGCCAGTCCGAAACAGGAAGGTTGACTCGAAGGTCGAATCAAGGAAGGTCGAATCAGTCGACTCCAGGGAGAGACAGACAAAACGGATCTTGCGGCCTGCGGGGTGCAGGTCGTACATGCGAAAGGAGCTGGCCGAGGAGTTTCCCGAGATTGTGGAGGGTTTTGTCGAGGCGGCGAAGACGGGCAGTGTTCCCCACGTCAAACTGGCGACCGAACTGCTCAAGCCGACTCGAAAGGGAACCACGCGACGGAAGGGCTCCGTGGCGAAGCTGCTCGAGAAGTTGGGAAAAGACGAGCCAGAGCGGTATCCGTCCGAGATGACACAACGGGCCAAAGAGGCAGACCACTCTAAACATTGATGGATACGGTGCCGATTGTTCTGAATCGCCTGGCATCCTGCGTGAGTCGATATACTTGTAGATGGTACCGATGAGGAAATTGCAAGCCGTATCGATGATGGTGTTGGCACTGGTGGCCGGATTGACCGGCTGCTTCTCGACGACCCGCGTCGTACAGAAGACCCAGGCCCCCGAGATCTATCGGACGACGAGTGTGGAGCAGTTGGAGAAAGAGATCTCTGACCGCGACGCGGCGATCCGGACGTTGAATGCACAGGTGCTGATTACAGCCAGCACGGGCGGAGCCAAAGAGGGCAAGGTCATTGAGTACACCTCGTTTCGCGGTTACATCTTTGTGCGTCGGCCGAGAGACTTGCGCGTGATTCTGCAGCTGCCGGTGATTGGGTCGCGGGCGCTGGACATGGTGAGCGACGGAAAAGAGTTCACCCTGTTGATTCCGCCGAAGAACAAGGCGATCGTAGGGACCAATGAGGTGACCAAGCCTTCAGACAATGGGCTGTATAACCTGCGTCCGGCGGTGTTTCTGGATTCCTTGCTGGTTCCAGCGGTGACATCGGATGAGTATGTAGCGCTGACCGAGTCGACGCGCGTTATCCAACCCGAGTCGCGGCACCATGCAGCCATCGAGGAGCCGGACTACGACGTGAGCGTGCTGAAGGTCAAGAGCGGGAACGTGATGAAGAGAGAACGAACGATTCACGTGAGCAGGGTGTCCATGTTGCCGTTTCAGCAGGACATCTACGACGACAACGGCCAGATTGTGACCCAGGCGATGTATGACGACTACCAGTTGAAGGATGGTCAGCAGTTTCCCATGCTGGTTACGATCCGGCGGCCGCTCGATGAGTACACCTTAAAGATCGATGTCACCAAGTTGAGCCTGAACGAAAAGCTGGAAGACGATCAGTTCGAGTTGAAGATTCCGCCGGGAATCACGATCCAAAAGATGGAGTAGGGGGACCTAGAGCAGGCCCGCACGGTGGGTGTGGGCGGCGATCCGGTCGTTGATCTCCAGAGCCAGAGCAAGCGCTGTGCGTCCGGCCTCACCGGTGACTTGGGGCGAGGTACGGTCGCGGACGGCGTGAAGGAAGTCCAGCAGTTCCAATTTGAGCGGCTCGTCGCGAGAGATTTCGATCTTCTTGAGCGAGAGACCCGCGGAGGGATGGGCCGTAGCGCCAGGCGGCGGCACGTTCACGCCGGTGGCGCTGCGCGGGTTGGCGGCGATGGTGGCCGCAATGATCGCAGGATCGACGTCGATGGAGAGCAGCTCCTGGCGTGCGAAGTCCAGCGAAAGGTACTGGTGCGGCTGAAAGAGCCGCAGCTTGCGTACGAGCTCCGTGCTGACCCGGCTGGCGGTGAAGTTGGCAACACAGCCGGATTCGAACTCGAGACGGACGTTGGCGATATCGACCTTCGGTGAGAGGACAGGAAGACCGACTGCGCGCACCTCCTTCACGGCAGAGCCGGCGAGAGTCAGGACGATATCGAGATCGTGGATCATCAGGTCGAGCACAACGTCGACATCGAGCGAGCGCGGCGTGAAGATGCTGAGACGGTGGGCCTCAAAGAACATCGGCCGCGTGATGCGCTCCGTCACCGCGGCCACAACGGGGTTGAAGCGCTCGAGGTGTCCGATCTGCAGGATGCGGCTGCGTTCATGTGCCAGCGCCAGGATGCGGTCGGCCTCGGCCAGTGAAGAGGCAAAGGGCTTTTCGATGAGAACATCGACGCCGGCGAGCAGAAGTTGTTCTGCGACGCGCGCGTGATGGACTGTGGGCACGCAGATGGAGGCCGCATCCGGGACCGTGCCGGAGGCAAGGAGATCCTCGAGGCTCGCGAAGCCGGGTAGGTTGTACTGCGCGGCCTGCTCGTCACGGCGCTGCGGGTCTGTGTCGACGAGCGCAGTGAGTTGCACGAGATCAGGATGTAGAGACTCGAACTCGCGATAGACGCGCAGGTGGTTGCGCCCAAACGAACCGGCGCCGACAACGGCTACGCGCAGCGGAAGTGGATGCGGCGGGGGCACGGCTACTTCTTCGCGGCCGGGGTGGGGGCCTCCACGGCCTCGCGGCAGCGCGCATAAAGCTGGAGTACTTGCGTGATCTGGTCTTCCGGCTTGGCGCTGGAAGGAAGGCCGAAGCCGGTGGAGGACGTCGACTTGCTGCCCAGGTTGGCATGAGCCGCGACGAACTTGAGCAGATCGAGAGCGATGTCTTCAGAGCGGCGAGCGGAGAGATTGTTGCTGGAGTCCATGGTTGCCTTTCGTTGCACGATGCGCGCGGGTGAGAGTGTGCGCGTGTCGCTAAGACGATGGTAGCGGTTGGATGTAGATGGTGGCAACGTGCAGGGGAAGTATGCCTCGCGCAGAGACAGTGGCATTTGTAACACCAGAAAGATCGCGAAAGCGAAGGAGAACAACATGAAGAAGAGCGAACTGCAGACGATCCTCGGCTATCTGAACATCGGGCTCGCCATTGCGCATAGCGTTGGCGTATCGGTGGGCCACTTCGGCGGGACCGACTTTATCCAACTGGCGCAGAGTGTCAACGGCCTGCTGTTGAACGCGATTGCGCCTGCTGCGACCGCGACGACGGCAGCAACCGTCAGCTAGAGAAGTCACAGGCCCGCGGCAAGATGCTGCGGATGGTGTGTCGTGCAACCCACGGAATGATGGAGGCGGTGAAGTGATGAGTGATGTGAGGCGAGGATTGACGCTGCTGGCGGTCCTGCTGGCGATGATGGCGGGATGGGCCGGAGGCGCAACAGCCCAGACCGGATCGATACCGACGACGACGGTTCAGGACACCGTCTACAGTGCGAATGGAACGCCGGCGAGTGGAACGGTGCTGGTGAGCTGGAATGCATTTACTACGGCCAGCGGAGCGTCCGTCCCGGCGGGCAGCACATCGGTGACCATCGGCGCGGGCGGAGTGTTGACGATTGCGCTCGCTCCGAACGCTGGCGGCACGCCCATCGGAAGCTACTATACGGCGATTCTGCACCTGAGCGATGGGACGACGAGCCGCCAGTACTGGGTGATTCCGATTGCGATTCCTGGGGGTGGTCCTGCGAAGCTGGCGGCGATCCAGAACCAGGTGCTGCCTACCAGCGTGGCGATGCAGACGGTATCGAAGCAGTATGTCGATAACGCGATCGCCGCCGCGGTGACGGGTACGCCGACGAATGCATCACCGTATGTCTTGAAGGCTGGTGACACGATGACCGGACCGCTGGTGCTGCCGGCGGATCCGGTCAGCCCGAACCAGGCGGCCGACAAACATTATGTCGATGAAAATGTTGCGGCGGTTGCGGGTGGGATTGGGCAGAAGGTAAGCCTGCTGCCGTCGGCGACACAGGTCGTCGCACAGCCCAGCGGGACACAACTGCAGGTGAACGACCTGAACGGCGACCTGTATGCAAGCCAGTATGTAAGCGGCGCGGGGAATAATGGCATCGCCAATGCGTTGGCCAGTGCGGGTTGCACGAGCGGTTGCACGGTGGAAGTGGAGCCGACGTATAGCTCATATGAGCTCCCGAATAGCTCTGCGATGGGATCCAACACCGACGTCGTCGATCAGCGGGGCGGGGAGATCGCGGAGACGGCGGTGAATCCGCTGGCGCCGCAGGCTGCGTTCAGCTCGGCCGCGAGCATCACGGCGGTGGAGACGCTCTCCGCACCGCAACTGGAAGTGCTGCGGCCCGGAGCGATTGGCATTGGAACGGCGGCGCTCTCGTTGACGACGCAGGGCCTGGCCGGTGGTTCGAACCAGTTTCCCAGCGGCATCGAGCAGCCTCCTTACTTCAAGAACACGTATGCAGTGCTGCAGATGGAGGGCATCTACAATACGCAGGGTCAGCATGTGCAGACCAGCAATGATGTGTACTGCTATGCCGTGGGTGACTGCCTAGCCGGCGGCCAGTTTATCTACTCCTCCGGTGGCTATCGCGATGCAGGAGACGAAGGAGCACACCCCTTCGACCTGACCATAAGCGAAGATCAGCGCGTCTTTGAGGGAAGCTGCGCGAGTGGCTGTTCGACAGGATCTACGTCACTTGCAGTTACCCCGACCGCCAGCGCAGGAACGCAGGGAGACGGGCGCTTTCTCATAGACGTGAATCCCACGAAGGTCATCTCCGCCGGCAGTCTCGTCTCCGGCTCCAAGACCATCTACGGGATCGCTAGCTTCAGTGGCACCAGTTTTCCGGTGAGCGTGTTTCTCAGCACAGCGCAGGCGGCGACCTCGCAGGCCAGCAACCTGGCGCCGGGGACGGTGACGCTGCCCATTGCCACCAGCGGCGTGACGAGCGGTTTTGCGACCAGCACATCGGCTCTTCCCGCGACCTCCGGCGTTGCCTGCGTGGCCGACGTCTCGGACACGCCCAACTTCGAGACAGCAACCTACACCGTGGTGGACAGCTCTCACCTCCAACTGACGTTGAACAAAGTGCACGGCTCCGGGAGCACAGTTGCCGTGGGCGGACTCTGCGGGTATGGACTGGAGCAGAAGGTCGATACCGCGAACGGCATACGCCAGGTGTTTCCCGTTGTCGGATCGATCAGCGCCAACCAGCTCTACTACTCGGATGCGGCGATGCCGATCATCGCGTACCGCGGACCTGGCAGCACCAGCGGCTATCTCAACCTGTCGTTGCCGGTGGCTTCGATTGCGCGGACTAACAATGTCGTTACGGTAGCGACGACCGGCAATCTACCTTACGACATGAATGGCCTGACGCTAACAGTCAGTAATGTTACTGATTCGAGTTACAACGGAAGCTACGCCGTCGCGACGACCGGGCCCAATACGCTGACGTATACAAACAGCGGCGCCAACGGAACCAGCTCAGGTGGAACGCTGACGTTCCTGACGGGCAACTACGCGCTGTATCCGATGGCTGAGGTGCTGAGCGTCTTTGACACTGCAAGTAATAAGGTGGATGGGACATTCACGCTCGCAGCCAACACGGTTCCGTGGGCGTCAGGGGATGCTGTCGAGGAGCCCCACTACTATAAGCAACTGACCAATGCGGACGTGGAGCAGATCACGCAGTATGTACCCCGTCCCATCCAGTATGCGAGCGCCGGTAAGACCTATGAAGGGCTGGTAGGCGCAGGACTGCGCGGATGGAATGTGGCGAATACGACTCCGCTGACGAGCTATCTGGGAGGCGGCGGCACCTACACGACACCGGACGATGCCTACGAGGCCACGGGCGCATGGAGCAACGACTTCGAGGTGGATGCAGGCGTGAACGCCGTCATACGGGCGCACTGCAATCTCCATACTTGCGGCCGCTGGGACTCCAACTACAAGCTCTTCGACCTGGATGGTGCGCTGAGCGAGGATGCGCTGGTCTACTATCCGCAGAGCAGTACAGCGCAGTGGCAGTTGCAGGGAACCTCCTACACGTTCTCGCCGGCGGCGTTTTCCGCAGGGACGATCAACGCAGGGACCCTGAATGCGACGACGATCAACGGAGCCGTGAATGCGGCACTGACAGGCAACTGGACTGCATCGACTCCAGCGCTGGGAACGAATACCACACAGCTTGCAACCATGGCCGCGCTGTACACAGCCACCACGCTGACGGGGAATATAACCCTGACCGCGGCAACCTCGGACTCGATCACCGTCACGGGCGTATCGACAGCTTCCAAGTGCAGCTTTACGGCGACGAATTCGATAGCCGCCGGAATCACTTCGACTCTCGCTGGGTACTATGCGGTGAGTGCCAATACATTCACGCTCAATCACGCGGCCTCGATCGCTTCAGGTGCAACCTATGGAGTGATCTGCAGCCAGCACTAGGAGGGGAGGGGTGACGTGAGGGAGTTGAAGAGGTTGATCGAGCTGGGGAAGCAGATGAAGCGCGATCATCATCTAGTCCAGGAGGTCGCCGCAAAGTGGTTGCGTATCCGTGACCGGAACGGCAGACCTGTGCCGCTGATCGCAAATGCAGCGCAGCTTCAATATGAATCGCGGCGCGGCCCGAAGAACATTGTGTTGAAGGCGCGACAGATGGGGATGACGACGTGGATCGCGGCGCGCTTCTTCCTGCGCACGATCACGACGCCCGGAACGCTCACGCTGCTGGTCGCGCACAATCGCGAGTCTGCCGAGGCGATCTTCCGCCTGGTGCAGAGAATGTGGCAGGAGCTGCCGCAGGACGTGTGCGAGGGGCCGCTCCAAAGGAGCCGCGCCAACGTGGGTCAGATGGTGTTTCCGGAGCTGGACAGCGAGTTCCGCATCGCCAGCGCCAGCGATGAGAATGCCGGGCGTGGCCTGAGTGTTCAGAACCTGCATTGCAGCGAAGTCAGTCGCTGGCCCGGCGATGCGGCGGCGACGCTCGCCGGTCTGCGCGCGGCGCTGGTCCCCGGGGGTGAGATGGTGCTGGAGAGTACACCCAACGGCGCTTACGGCGCGTTTTACAACGAGTGGCTCTCTGGAGTCGAAGATGGCGATGGACTGGTGCGGCACTTTCTCCCCTGGTGGTTGGAACCGGCGTACGTCGGCCCCGCCGTAGATGTCGATCGGATGAGCAAGGAGGAGTTGGACTTGTTGCATCGGCACGGTCTCAGCCTCGCGCAGATCGGTTTTCGGCGGGAGCTGGAGGCGCGCTACGGCGGGTTGCGTTCGCAGGAGTTCGCCGAAGATGCGGAGAGCTGCTTTCGCACCACCGGGATGTGCTGCTTCGATCTGGAGTCGATTGAGCGGCGCCTCATCTCGCTGCATACGGAGCCGCAGCAGCGCCACGCTGGCGCCCTGCAGATATGGCTGCCTCCGTCCGTCGGCCGCGAGTACATCGTCGCTGTAGATTCCGCCGGTGGCGGCGGGGAGGGCGACTTCGCCGCGGCGCAGGTGGTCGAACTCACCACCGGGCTACAGTGCGCCGAGCTACAGCAGCGCCTGCGTCCTGTAGAACTCGCACGGGCCGCGGCCGAACTGGCCACCGAGTACAACCGAGCGGTTGTGGCGGTCGAGCGCAACAACCATGGTGCCGCCGTCCTGGCCTACCTGGAGACGAGGGAGCGCTACGATCGAATCTGGTGCGGCGGCCGACAGCGCGGCGAACCCGGCTGGCTCACCACGGCTTCCTCCAAGCCGGAGATGATCGCCCGGCTCGGCTCGCTGCTGCTGGAGTCGCCAGAGCGCTTCTACAGCCGCAGGCTGCTGGCCGAGTGCCGCACGTTTGTCGCCGCAGAAAATGGCAGGACAGGCGCCATCGGCGGAGCGCACGACGACCTGGTAATGGCAATGGCCGTCGCGCACGCTGTGCGCGCTGAGCTATTGAGCCAGAGGCGAGTTGCAGCGTAATCTCGATAGGATATTGCGAGCAGAGAGGGACGCAAAGTTGGCGGTGATGGCGGTGCAGGCAATTCGTCGGATGCGAGGAGGAGCGCAGAGCCAGCTCATGCTGGGAGCGGACTCGCAGTTGTGGGTGGTGAAGTTCAAGAACAACCCGCAGCACATCCGTGTGCTGGCGAATGAATTCATTGCCGGACGCATCGCCGAAGCGCTGGATCTACCTGTGCCGAGGAGCGATGTGCTGGAGGTGAGTGAGTGGTTGATCGCCAACACACCGGAGATGGTCATCGACGGCGGCCGCGGCAAGTTGGAGCGCTGCGCGCCCGGCCTGCAGTTCGGCAGCCGCTTCGTCGGCGGCCTGATGCCCGGACAGGTGATGGACTACCTGCCCGAGCAGCAGCTCGACGAGGTACGCAATCTCGCCGACTTTGCGGGCATGCTGGTCGTCGACAAGTGGACCGGCAACTGCAACGGACGGCAGGCGGTTTATGAACGCAAGCCGCGCGAGCGAAAGTATCGCGCGATCTTCATCGACCAGGGCTTCTGCTTCAACGCCGGCGAGTGGACGTTTCCGGACTCTCCGCTGCGCGGCGTCTTTGCCCGCAACCGGGTCTACACGCGCGTCACGGGATGGAACAGCTTTGAACCTTGGCTCAGCCGCGTGGAGGAATTCGCCGCCACGCGCCTCGGCCAGATTGCCGAGGAGGTTCCGCCTGAGTGGTACGGTGGCGATCCGCGCATGCTGGAGCAACTGATGGAGACGCTGCTGCGGCGTCGATCGAGAGTGCGATCCTTGATCGAGCGCTTCCGCGAATCCAGCCGTCAGCCGTTCCCGAATTGGGGCGCGAAGGTGGCGGTCTCTGTGCCGGCGGTGTTTGAGAATATAGATGCCGGCGCTAAGTTTGTAATGTAGTTCATGGAAGGGAGGTGAAATGGTTCAGGAGGTCGCATCGGCGCTCGGAATCGACTATCTGCACGGCTACTGGCAGCGCGGCCGCCACATCGCCGATGCTCCCAAGGGTCCGCTCGATCTAGACCACGCCCTGCTCAGCGGTGTGCGCATCAATATTCTGGAGACGATGCGGTTTCTCCACGATGGCAATCCATCGTTTGAAGAGTTCGAAGCCTGGATACTGGAACGCAACGGTGGTTCCATCGAAGAGGCCGCGCTCGACCGTCTGCGCCGCGCGTTACGCGGCGAAACGGTTGGATCAGAGATCGGGAGCCTCGAAAACATCGAAGGCCTCAGCGAGAGCGATCTGCGCCACTGGGACGAGCACGGTTACGTCGTGCTGAAGAACGCGGTCACACGCGAGCAGGCCAAGGCAGCGGAGATGGCTATCTACGATTATCTGGAGATGGACCCGCACCAGCCGGAGAGCTGGTACGGCGGCAGGCAGGGTCACAGCATCTGGGTCTCGCTGCTGCGGCATCCGGCGTTCTGGGCCACTCGCCGTTCGCCGCGCCTCATCAAGGCTTTCGCGCAGCTCTGGGGTCGCGAAGATCTCTGGGTGACGGTCGATCAGGGTGGTCTGAATCCACCGGAGCGGCCCGGCTGGAAGTTTCCCGGCCCGCGGCTGCACTGGGACACGACCATCGCGCCGCCGCACTACTTCGGCATCCAGGGGATTCTCTACCTCGCCGACGTAGCGGAGGACCAGGGGGCCTTCACCTGCATCCCCGGCTTTCATCGCGAGCTGTCGAGTTGGCTGGAGTCACTTCCTGCGGACGCCAATCCGCGCGACGCAATCTTCCAGGTTGGCGGAGCGAGGCCGATTGCAGCCTGCGCAGGCGACATGGTGCTGTGGCATCAGTCGCTGCCGCACGGCAGCAGCCCCAACCGCGCTGCGCGCCCGCGTGTGGCGCAGTACATTACGATGAAACCGACTCGCTGGCAGCACAACGACGTATGGAGATAGCATGAACCTTCCATTAATAGAGCAACGGAGGCGATGGTGAGCGAGCGGTTGCAGTGCGAGTTCTCCCTCATCCGCTATGTGCCGGATGTGGTGAAGGGCGAGTACGCCAACATCGGCGTGCTGGTGCGCGAGTCCGGTCGGCACGACCATGCTGTGGTGCGTTTCACACGCGACTGGAGTCGTGTGCGCTGCCTGCATCCGGAGGCGGACGTCGACCTGCTCGAATCGCTTGAGTCCGAGATCGCATCGCGGCTGGAGCGCGAAGCTGACCCGCTGGTGGACGCGAAGCCGCTGCTCTCGACGCTCGAAGACTCGCTCTCCAACAGCGTGCAGCTCACGGAGATGCGCGGCACGCTCGCCGAGAGTCTGCCCGCCGAGCTCGACCAGTTGCTGCGCCTGTACGTCGAGCCACTGAAGCAGACGTCGTCTCGGCGTAAGTCGAAGGGCCGCACCGCGATCGTAGCGCGTATGAGGTCGGAGTTCGAGCGCGCCGGCGTCTGGCAACTCATGCGCAAGCGCATCGCCGCATCGCAGTACACGCAGCCCGGCGATCCGCTCAAACTGGACTGCGGCTACCGCAATGGTCGCGTCCGAATCTTTCACGCGGTCTCACTCGAGAGCGACGTGGAGGCAGCCAAGGGCATTGCGTACAGTGCTCCGGCGTTGCGCGAAGGCGTCTTGCGCGTGGACGGCGCGGAGTTGGAGTTGACCGCAATTGTTGAGAGCATCTCGACGGTCGCGGAGGTGGAGCAGTACGGTTTCGGTGTGCAGGTGATGGAACGCGAGGCGATTCGCGTGCTCACAGTCGCGGACCTCGGTCGAATAGCCGAGACCGCGCGGCGCGAGTTGCACGTGTAAGTCGCAGATCAAGGTCGTAGGACGGTACCAAGGCGCAGCTTGCGAGCTGCGCCTTTGCTTTTGTAAGGAGGCGATGAGGATGGGTTTTGGAACGGCAGTAAAGCAGATGTGGGAACACGTGGCGGGCGTAGAGTCGGCCGCCGAAGACGAAGGCCAGCGCAAGACAACGGCGACACCTCTGGGACAAAGTTCGATCTTCGCGCCGTTCCGTGCCACGGGCGTGCAGACCGCGCTGCCCAAACCGACGGCGGCCAACCTTCGCCGCTTTGCGGAGACACCGGTCGCGCGCCGCGCGATCAACTGTATTAAAGACCGCATTGCGTGCATGGACTGGCGCATCGAGCCGCGGCAGGGTGCGCCAGAGGACACAGCAGGCGACCGCGCTGCACGCATCGCGGCGCTCACCAGTGCGTTCGAGACACCGAACGAGAGCGACAGCTTCCGAACGCTGATGGAGCAGGTCATTGAGGACGTGCTGGTCGGCGGCTTCGGCGCTGCCGAGATCGACACCACCGGAGACGCAGCGATGCCGGTGCGTCTCTATCCGGTGGACGGAGCGTCCATTCAGGTCAACGCGCAGTGGTCGGGCGACCCCAACGATCCGCGCTACGCGCAGGTCACCGGCAAGCTCGGCAAGGATGCCCTCACGCCGCTGCGCGACGACGAGCTGATGTACATCCGCCTCAACCCGCGCAGCCACACCGTCTTCGGCCTGGGCAAGGTCGAGATTGCCTTTGAGGCCATCTCCAGCTTTCTGCAGGCACACCGTTATGCCGGCCGCCTCGCATCGAACAGCGTGGTGCAGTATGCGCTGTGGCTGAACGAGCGCACGCCCGAGCAGCACGAGCGCCTGATTCGTTGGTGGCAGGATGAAGTCGAAGGCACGGGGCGCGTACCAGTGCTCAGCTCGGAGCAGAAGCCGGAGGTGCTGCGCTTCGCCGGCGGCACGGACGCCGATCTGCGCCTCGAGTGGCAGCAGTTCCTGCTGACGATGATCGCCAACGCCTTCGATCTTCCGGCGATGCTGCTCGGCGTCACGCAGGATGTGAACCGCTCCACCGCACAGGAGTTCGCCAATGAGGCGTTCCAAAGCGCGGTCGTTCCGCTCGCGCGACTGGTCGCCGATCACCTGACGCGCGACGTCATCGTCAAGCGGCTGGGATGGAGCGACCTGCGCTTTATCTGGAGCGAGCTCGAAAGCCGCGACGAGATGGTCGAGGTGGAGATACAGACGAAGTTGCTCGCGGCGGGCGTGCTCTCCGTTGCGGAAGTCCGCAGCATGCGCGGTCTTCCCGCAATTACCGAGTAGGTCAACCAACACAAGCTATTAACAAGGAGGTGTGCGTGGACGATGCAGTGCGGTTGCATCGAAGTGTCCGGCCGCGACGCGGTTGGACGATGCAGGCGATGGCAGTGCAGATTCCGGACGTGGCAGGTCACCCGAATCGGCTGCCGTTTGAAGGCTGCCTGACGCTGGTGGACGTCGCGAGCGATCGGGCGCCGAGCGGCGCGCGCGGGCATCGAGTGGTGCTCACGCGTGAGGCTGCGGAGGCTGCGCTGCCGAGCCTGCTGGGCATGGCGGTGGACTACAAGGCCGGATGGGACGGGCATGATGCGCGGCAGAAGTGCGGCATCATCACCACCGCGCAACTGGAGGGCCGCAAGCTGATGGTCGGCGGCTATCTCTTCGCGCGCGACTTCCCTGAGTTCGGAAGGATGGAGGCGCGGCACGGCAGCGAACAAGGAAAAGTCGGTGCAGAAGCGGTCGGAGACATGGGCATGAGCTATGAGCTCGCGGATGCCCATGTTGCGGACATGCGCGCGCCCATCTGGACGCTCACCCGGGCGACCTTCACAGGAGCGGCGATCCTGCTGCGCGAGAAGGCCGCGTACCGGGCGACCTCCTTCCGCGTCAACTGGAGGCAAGCTCAACGCGCAGGGCGAGCAGCCCTTGCGCATGGATGATGCACAACGATGAGAGGAGAAGCAATGAAGCAGAGCAATATGGTGGATTGGACAGAGACGGCGCAGCGCCTGGAGGCAGTGGCCGCGGCGCTGGAGCAGACCGCTGCGCGCATCGCCGAGCAGCACACGGCGCTGGCGGCGGAGGCGCAGGAGAGCGTTGGCCGAATCGTCGCGACGGTGGAGTCTGCGCGCGAGGCTGAGCTGGAGCGCCGGCTCGAGGAGGCGGAGGCCCGCATCGCGGAGCTCACCGCCGCAGCCGCGCCCGCTGGGCGCAAGACGCTGCCCTCGGGCATGGCGTCCATGCTCGCCAAGCAGGGAATCACAGTGGAGTCGATGGAGGCCGGCGCAATTGACGCCGCGCTGTCGAGCCTCAGCATCGAGCAGCGCATCGCCGTCAAGGCGGAGCTGCTGCGCGCGGGCCTGCTCGGATAGCAGCTTCACATCAAGCAACCGAATGGGCGCGGCTGCGGCTGCGCCCTTTGCCTTGCCCGCAATTGTCGTCACGCAATTGCCTCACACAGAAACAAGGAGAACAGAATGAACGCGAAGTTTACTGAGATCAGCGCAGCCGCCGACTACATCGGCCCCGGCGCCATTGAAGTGCCGTTGTACCAAACCGAGATCCTGGACCTGGTGCGCCGCCGCGGCGTCTTTGGCCAGCGCATCAAGCAGGTCCCCGCCACGGGCCACCCGTCGCGCTACTTTGAGCAGACCGCGATTCCGGCCCCTGCCGCATCCGCCGGCTTCGTTGACCCGCGCAACATCGTGGCGCCGCTCGTGCAGCCTACGCGCTCGGAGCACAGCGTTCCGCTCAAGGCGCTGGTCGCGCAGATAAACTACAACCTCTTCGACCTGGAGCTGGGCAAGCAACAGAGCCAGTTCGCCTACCTGCAGGCCAAGGACCTCACCGACACCGTCGATGGCGTCCTGCGCACGCATGACATCGCGCTGTGGAACGGCACGGACACCAGCCTCACCTCGCCGACCACCGCGCAGTACTTCGGGGCCGCCGGACAGATCGCCGCGGGCGGCAACACCGCGACCATCGCCCAGAGCGAGAGCATCGTCGACGGCCTCAAGTCCACCGTCGCTGAAATGCTGTCCAACACCAGCTTCGGTGTGCGTCCCACGGCGATCTATGCCAACCCGGTGCTGCTCGACCTGATCGACCGCGAGATGAAGGCGGAGTTCAACGTGGTGCTGAACACCAAGCCCATCGAAGGCGGCCTCACCGTCAAGACGCTGAGCACGCAGGCCGGCGACATCCCGCTCATCCCGGAGTGGACGCTGCCCTACACCGGCACTCCCGGCTCGGGATCGTCTGTGCTGCCCGCGTACATCGTGACCGAAGACCTCATCGAGTACCACTGGCTCGGCGAGCCCAATCCGCGCGTCTTCCAGCTCGGCGTTCCGGGATCGCTGGCCAGCCAGTATGCGGTGGTTAAGTTCGGCGCCGTCGTCGTCAAGGGCGCCAACTACGCGCACTACCAGGTGCTGGTCGACCGGTAAAGACAGGGGTGAGGGTGCAGGGTCCAGGGTTCAGTAGAGCGATCCCTGGACCCTGGGCCCAGAGCCCTGCACCCTCGCTCACATGACAAATACGAAGGGAAGGACACAATGGGATATCTGTTGCCCGCGGAGTACGCGGAGTTTGGACTGACAGCCGAGA
>Ga0302146_10001169_pt1 | contig 15655 bp, 18 predicted proteins | sample I_Bog_E3_1_FD_193578 | JGI IMG/M metagenome (GOLD analysis project Ga0302146, IMG submission 193578) | Peat permafrost microbial communities from Stordalen Mire near Abisko, Sweden - I_Bog_E3_3 | ecosystem: Environmental > Terrestrial > Soil > Wetlands > Peat | place: Sweden: Abisko, Stordalen...
GCGTCATGGCGGGCGAAGGCCCGCCATCCATGGCTTGCTGGCAGCATCGAAGTCGTGGATGCCGACCTTCGTCGGCATGACGGGTGTGGTTGCGCCGCCCAAGAGTCGGTCGTTCGGGCGGTTGGTATGAGAGGGGCCAGGCTCGTTCGGCTGCCCGGCAAATCCGGAACGATCGCCGCTCTCGGACAGATGCCGCGATCCAGGGTTGTATATAATTGCAAAAATACCACCATTGATTGATCTTTGCGGCCAGCCAAACCCGGCCTTCCGGCACAGGAGACCTCTGCCTGGCACCAGCCTCCCCCCGCAGCGTCCTGGCGTGGATCCTGGCGGCGGCTTTGGCCGTGCGGCTCTGGATCGTTGCGACCCATACCTACATCGCCTGGCCCGACGAGACCTTCCAGTACCTCGAACCCGCGCACCGGCTGGCATTCGGATCGGGTGTCATCACCTGGGAGTTCCTGGACGGCATTCGCTCCTGGTTCCTGCCGGGTCTGCTGGCCGGCGTGATGCGCCTGGTCGCTCGTCTCGATGACGATCCGGCGGCCTATGTCCTGGTGCTGCGGCTGTTGTGCGTGCTCGCCTCCCTCAGCGTGCCCTTCGTGGCCTGCCAGTTGGCGACGCGCCGGGGCGGGCCGGTGGCGGGGCTGCTCGCCGGGCTGCTGTGCGCCTTCGCCGCGGAGACGGTCTATTTCGCGCCGGTGATCCTGGCCGAACCGCTGGCGACCGATGCGGCGCTGCTGGCGATCTGGATCGGCGATGGCCCGTTCGGGAGCCCGGTTGCGCCGCGGCGCCTGCTGGCCGCTGGCCTGCTGGCTGGCCTCGCGTGTTCGCTGCGCTGGCATTATGCGCCGGTGCTGGCCGTGGCGGTGCTGGCGCAGCACGCGCGTGCCCCGCGCCACCTCGCCATCGTGGCCGCCGGGGCGCTGGTTGTCGTGGTCCTGGTGCTGGGCGGGCTCGATGCGCTGACCTGGGGCATGCCCTTCCAGTCGGTGTGGCTGAACTACACGCGCAACGTGACCCAGAGTGTCAGTGCCGCGATGGGTACGCAGCCGTGGTTTTATTACCCCGGCTATTATCTCGTCGCCTGGGGGGTGGCGGCGCCGGCACTGCTGGCCTGCGCCGTCCTCGGCGCCCTGCGCCTGCCGATGGTGGGCGTCGTCGTGCTCTGCACCATCGGCCTGCATTCGCTGCTGCCGCACAAGGAGCCGCGCTTCGTCTTCCTGGCGACCGCCTGCCTGCCGATGCTGGTGGGCGTGGGCCTGGCCAGCGTGCTGCAGCGCCTGCCGCGGCTTGCGATGAGCGCACCGGCCGCCGCCGCCCTGGCGGTGGTTTTGTCCGTCGGCATGGCGGTTGCGACCCGGGCCGGTGTCACCCCGGATGATGCCTGGCACCGCGACCGTCCGATGTTGCAGGCGACGGCGGTGGCCCGAACCTGGCCGGGTGCCTGCGGCCTGGGCATCCGCTCCATCCGGGTTTACCGCACCGGCGGCTATACCTGGTGGCACCGCGACCTGCCGGTTTACTTCGAGACCTGGGACCAGGTGCAGACCCTGGAGCACACGTCGGTCCGGCTGCGGCTGGACAGCCGGCTGGACGGCCGGTCCGTGCCGCAATATCCCGGTTCGGCGCTGGCCGAGCACGCCGGCCGGTTCAACGTCATGCTGGGCCGGCGTGACGACGACCTGCCCGGCTTTGCCCGGCGCGCCTGCTTCGGCGAGGACGGGGCGGCGGCACAGGTCGTCTGCGTCTTCACCCGGCCCGGCGGTTGCGCATAGGCGGACCCAGCGGCGGATCGCCAGGTGGGCGAGACGTTGACGCGGATTGATCCCGAACGCCGGCGTTGGCAGGCAAGGGACGTGTCGTCGGGCTTGATAAACGTAACCCGATAGGTTACATCATGTCATGATTCTGCGGTTTCGGCACAAAGGTCTTGAGCGACTGTTCACGACAGGTCTTGCAAGCGGCGTGTCCGCCCAGCACGTCCGCAGGATTCAGGTGATTTTGGGCCTGCTCAATGTCGCCCGTGAACCGTCGATGATGAACGCTCCGGGGTTGCGTTTCCATGCGCTGACCGGTGATCGCAAAGGGCAATATGCCGTGTCGGTGTCGGGCAATTGGCGGATCATTTTCGAGTTTGATGACCAGAACGCGACGGACGTCGATCTGGTCGATTATCACTAGCGAAGGAAAGGCAGGCGGTCATGAAGATGCATAATCCACCGCATCCCGGCGAAGTTCTCCGCGAACTGTATTTCAGCCCGCTCGATCTCACGATCACGGCGGCGGCGGAAGGTCTCGGCGTCACGCGCAAGGCGTTGTCGGAGCTGGTGAACGGGCATACGGACATTTCGCGGGATATGGCAATTCGGCTCGCCAAGGCTTTCCCGCATACGAATATTCGCCTCTGGCTTGATCTCCAGCTTCAATATGACGCTTGGCAAGCCGAACAACGGGCTGACGCGATCAAGGTCAAACCGTTCGTGCTGCCTTCCGCGCCGATGCCTGCGTAGGCAGGTCCATCCGCGGCCTCTCACCCTCACGACTGCCAACACCCGCCTCCCTTGGCACCACCCGAACCGTGCGCACGCCGCACAGCGCCAGCACGGCGGCCGGCGCCAGCGGCCCCAGCGGGATATGCGCCGCATGGCCAAGCTGGAACGACAGCAGCGGCACCAGGAAGCAGCCGGCCAGCAGCAGCGGCTCCCCGGCCAGGAAGCCCGAACCGCGGCCGGCACGAACCAGCCAGCCGATGGCCACGCTCAGCAGCAGCAGATCGTACACCAGGGCCACCGGCACGCTCAGCAGGATGCCCGCGGCCAGGGCGGCGGAGCGCACCGCGGGGCCGGGATCGCGGCGCCAGATCCAGCCGACGGCGAGCGCCACCAGAATGGAAACCCCCGCTTGCAGCGCCCTGGCGGCACCGGTGCCGGCGCCCAGCAGGCGGGCCGCGCCATAAGGCGTCACGAAGCCGGCCAGGTCGATCCGCCCGGTTTCATACACCGCCGCCGCGCCACCCAGCTCGGCCAGGTAGGCGCGCCACGGCTCCACACCGAACAGGGCGACCGACAGGCCGACCACAACCGCCACGGTGACGGCCGCGGCACCGAAGGCCCGCCAGTGCCCGCCGGCGGCGAGCGCGACCGGCACCAGCAGCGCCAGATGCGGCTTGTAGCACAGCAGGCCCAGCAGCACGCCGGCGACCGCCGGACGTTCGTCCAGCAGCAGGGTGGCCCCGCCCAGCAGGGCCGCGGTCAGGAACGCGTTCTGGCCGAGCCCGATTGTCCAGAACACCGCCGGATAAGCCAGCACCGGGATCCACCAGGCCGCATCCGCCAGCCGCAGGATCCGGCGCATGACCAGCAGCCAGGCGGACAGGGTCGCCGCCTGGAACGCCAGGAACCCGGCCAGATAGGGCAGCAGCGCCAGTGGCGCGCACCACAGCAGATAGACCGGCGGATAGAAAAAGAACCGGTAGCGGATGCCCGGTTCGGCGGCGGCGGCCTCGGCCGCGGCATGGGCGGCCCGGTCGTAGGCCAGCGCCGGCGTGCCGGCCAAAGCCAGCTTCCCGGCGGCATAGAAGCTGATGAAGTCGGTCGATGCCGGCGGCTCGATCGGGATGAACACACCGTGCTGCCACAGCACCAGGAAGCCGAGGAGCAGCGCCTGGACGGTCAGCAGGACGCCGCTCCAGGCGATGATGCGATCGCGATGCAGCCAGCGCGCGGCGGCAGGGCGAAATCGCTCCCCCTCCCCTTGTGGGAGGGGGTTGGGGGGGCGGGGGGCCCGCACGGAAGGCTTCGGGCTCGGTGCCAATCACCGGCCGACCCCTCCCCCCAACCCCCTCCCACAAGGGGAGGGGGAGTATCATGCATTTTTCTCCAGCCACGCCGCGACGGGCCATCAGAAATTTCTCAGGATCTGCACCACCGCCGGGCCGCACACCGCCAGCAGCACCGTCGGCATGATGAAGATCACCATGGGAATGGTCAGCAGCACCGGCAGCCTGGCTGCCCGCGTCTCGACGCGGACCATCTGTTCCTGCCGCAGCTCCCGCGCCAGCAGGCGCAGCGCCCGTGACAGCGGCGCACCGATTTGCAGCGACTGCGCCAGGGTCGCCGTCAACTGGCGCAGGAAGTCCACATCCAGCCGAGCCCCCATGTCCATCAGCACCGCGCGCCGGTCGGGGGAAATGCGCAGCTCGCTGACGGTGATGGCGAATTCCTCCGCCAGTTCCGGATGCACCGGGGCAATCTCGCGGGTGACCCGCTCCAGCGCATACTCGAAGGCGAGGCCGGCATCGATGCAGATCACCAGCAGGTCGAGCGCGTCGGGCAAGCCCCGCTCGATGGCGACGAGGCGGCGGCGCCGGTGGCGCCCGAGCAGAAGGTCGGGCAGGACCAGCGCCGCGGCGGCGCCCGCCACGGCAGCCATCAGGGTGGTCGTGTCGGCCAGTCCAGCCAGCCTGGCCAGCACCCAGCCCAAGGCCGGCAGCGCCAGCAGCAGCAGCACCTTGCCGCCGACGAAGCCGGCCAGGACGGTCTCGCCATGCAGGTTGGCGCCGGCCAGCAGCATCCCGGCCTCGTGCACGGTCGTGCGCGGCAGCAACTGGTGGCGCATCAGGAACCGGCCCAGCGCGGCGGGCGGGGACATGGCTTTGGCCAGCGGCGATTTCGGTTCCGCCCCGGCGGGTGACGGACCGGCCTGGATGGCACGCAGCCGCATCGCCACCGTCTCGGCGAAGCGCACCCGCCCGAGCAGCAGCCAGACGCAAAGCGACATCAGCAAGGCCAGGGCCGGCAGCAACAGCAGCGCAAGCCGGGGGCTGATCATCGCAGCAACCTGCGGACCATGGCATTCATGATGACGGCGCCGACGATCAGCATGCCGATCGCAGCACCCAGGATGCGGCGTCCGACCGGGTCCTGCAGCAGCAGGCCCGCGTACTCCGGCACGACGAGCATCATGGCGGCGAAGGTGATGACCGGCAGCACGGCGAGAACGACGGCACTGGTGCGCGCCTCACCCGACATGGCGTAGGCCCGCCGCTGCAAAGTGACGCGGTTGCGGATGACCTCGGCCAGGGTATCCAGCGCCTCGGTCAGGCTGCCGCCGGTCTGGCTTTGCAGCAGCAGCGCGGTGCAGAAGAAGCGGTATTCGGTCAGGCTGCTGTCGTCGGCCATTTCCGGCAGCGCCTCGGTCAGCGGCACGCCGATCGCCAGGCGGTCGGCGAGGCGGTTGAAGGCCGCGGCACTTGGCTGCGGCGCACTGTAGGCCGCGCCGCGCAGCGCTTCGGTGACGGTCTGGCCGACCCGCAGCGCGCGCACGATCATCGCGAGCACGTCGGGGAACTGGCGGAACAGCAGGTCGCGCCGGCGCCGGGCGAAGAAACCGAACACGCTGCGGCAGAGCACGATCCACAGCACCGGCACCGGCATCCACGGCGGCAGGTCCACCAGCAGCGTGATCAGCCACCCGGCCGCCATGGCCGCCGCCAGGGCGCCGGCCAGCACGAGCGGCCAGCGTACCGGGTATTCCGCGCTGCGCCGCATATCGATGCCGAACAGGTAGCCCAGCGGCAAATGCGGATTGAGCCGCGGCAGCCGCTCCCGCAAGCTCTCGGCGAGGTCGCGGTGCGTGGTGCCGGCGGGCCGGTAGGGGCCCAGTACGGCACGCACCCGCATGGTTGCGCCCGTCCCGGTGTTCAGCCGTACCAGCAGCAGGATCCCGGCGCATGCCAGCAGCAGCAGAACACTGCCGCTCAGCAGCAGCAGAGGCGGCAGCTTCATTGCGGGTCGGCCTCATCGAGGGCCGCCGCCCAGGCGCGCTCCAGCCCGGCATAGACCAGCCGGTCGTAAAACCCCGGGCGGTAGCGCCTGACCCGCCAGCGCCCTTCCACGTCGCCATCGGCTTTCGTGCCGGACACCGCGAAGATGAAGATGTCGCTGAGGATGTAGACGTCGCCTTCGATCCCGCACAACTCCGTCACCTGGACGACGCGCCGCTTGCCGTCGCGCTGGCGTTCCACCTGCACGATCAGGTCGATGGCGCTGGTGAGCTGGTTGCGGATGGACCGTTCCGGCTGGCCCATGTTGCTCATTTGCACCATGCCCTCCAGCCGGGTCAGCGCGTCGCGGGCGGTGTTGGCGTGGATCGTCGACATGCTGCCGTCGTGGCCGGTGTTCATCGCCTGCAGCATGTCGAAGGCTTCGACGCCGCGGACCTCGCCCACGATGATGCGGTCGGGGCGCATGCGCAGCGCGTTGCGCAGCAGCTCGCGCTGGGTCGCCTCGCCGCGACCTTCCAGATTGGGCGGCCGGGTCTCCAGCCGCACCACGTGAGCTTGCTGGAGCTGCAGTTCGGCGGCGTCCTCGATGGTGATGATGCGTTCCGCCGGATCGATCAGGTGGCTCATGGCGTTCAGCAAGGTCGTCTTGCCCGACCCCGTGCCGCCCGAGATGATCACGTTGAGCCGCGCGGTGGCGGCGATTTCCAGCACCCGCGCGAGCGGCGGGTTGAGCGAGCCGAACTGGATCAGCCGCTCGAAGTCGATGATCTTGCGGGCGAACTTGCGGATCGACAGGCAGGGCCCGTCAAGCGCGAGCGGCGGAAAGACGATGTTGACGCGGCTGCCGTCGGCGAGCCGGGCATCGACCATCGGACTGCTTTCGTCCACGTGCCGGCCGACCGAACTGGCGATGCGCTGGGCGATGCGGACGACGTGCTGGGCGTCGCGGAAGCGGATCGGCACCGCGACGATGCGGCCCTGCTGCTCGACGAACACACGTTCGGGTCCGTTCACCATGATGTCGGTGATGCTGTCGTCGGCCAGCAGCGGCTCCAGGGGACCGAGGCCCAGCATGTCGTTCACCAGTTCCTGCGCCAGTTGGCGCTGCTCGCGCGCATTGAACTGGATGCGCCGTTCATCGGCGATTTCGGCGAGCAGACGCTCGACCTCGGTGCGCAACCGTTCGGGCGACATGGTGGCGGCGGCGGCGGCATCGAGGCGGCTCAGGCACAACCCGTGCAGTTCGGCGGCCTGTGTGCTTTCCACCGGGGCCGGCGGCGGGGTCGGCGTGAAGTACGAGGGCCGCGGGCGTGCCGGCGCGGGATCCGCCGCGACCGCGTTGGCGGGCCGGACCACCGGCGGCGGGTCATAGCTGCGGCGGCCGAAGCGGATATCGCCGCTCATTTGAAGAAGCGGGGCAGGAAGCGGTTGGGCAGGAAACGGCTGGGCGGGGCGGCCAGACGCACCCCGGCGCTGTGCCGGGCGATCTCGGCAACCGCGTCGCGCAGCGGGCCGCTCACGGACACGGCGGGCTTGCCGGTCAGCTCGGACTCCCGCAGGCGGCGGCCAAGCTCGGGGATCACCACGCCCGGCGCGATCTGCAGCGCATCCTCGATCTGTGCGACGGTCAGGCTGCCGGGCGTGCCGGCGCGGTTGAGCACCAGCAAGGGGCGGCCGATATGGCGCGGCGCGGCAGGGAGGGAGAGCAGGCGGAGCGCGTCGCGCAGCGCCGGCAAAGTGGGGTCCAGCACCATCACGTTCTGATGGGCGCTGGCGTGGAACTCCTGCGCGATCCGTCTGCGGACGGCCGGCAGATCGATGATGATGAAGTTGTAGCGCCGTTGCAGCAGGTCGATCAGCCGCATGGCGGCGCCGGCGCTATAGGCCAAATGCTGGTCCAGCGGGAGCTCGCTCGCCAGCACATCGAGCCGAACGCCGGCGGTCTGGATCGCGCGTTCGACGTACAGCTCGTCCAGCCGTTCGGGGGCCTCCATGGCGTTGTGCAGGGCGGAGGTTGGCTGCACGCCCAGCATCATGGCGGCCGTGCCGGTCTGCAGATCGGCATCGACCAGCACGGTGTGGCGCTTCGCCTGTTCGCTGAGGTACCACGCCAGATTGGTTGCAATCGTCGACGCCCCCACCCCCGCTCGGGCGCCGACGACCGCGAGGACGCGCCCGCCCAGCAGGACCGTGGAGGCATCGGTGCGCCCGCCCAGCGCGGTGCCGAAATGGCGCGCCACCATCTCGGTCGTCAGCGGTTTGAAGAGGTACTCGCGCACGCCCAGCCCGCGGGTGACGCGGCGGTAGAAATCGACGTCCTGGCGGTCGCCGACGACCAGCACGGTGACGTTCGGTTCGACCACCTGCGCGAGGTCGGCCAGAGCCGCCAGCGGCTGCTCCTCGCCGGCGACGTCCACCACCAGCGTGGAACCCGCGGCGCCATGCTGCAAGGCGACGATGGCCTTGTGGATGTTGGCGCGCCGGATATCCGGCACGGCCTGCAACGCGTCCGCCAGGCCCTCCCGCAAGGCCGCTTCGGTTTCCGCGTCGTTCACGAAGCCGAGGAGCGGCGCCCGGTCGGACCGTGTTCCGGCCTCCCCGGTTGCGGGAGCGCCAGCCAGGACGGGCAGGCCCTCCGGCATCAACTGCCTCCCGCGGGCGGGCTTGCGGACGATGCCGGGGCGGCGGAGGCGGCGCCGATCTTGGCGATGGAATCGCCCTGCAGGGCCTTCACCTGCCCGGTCCGCAGCCGCGCGACGGCGGCCGCGGCCAACTGGCCATCGGTCCCCGGCTGGGAGACCCCCCTGACCAGGTCGGCCGGGTCGGCAACCATGGCACGCAGGTTGTCGTTGTTGACCCCGGTGGCGTGCCAGGTGCCGGCTTGCAGATAGGGGTCGGAGCAGCCCGCCAGGCCGGCCAGCAGGCATGGGATGAAGCATAGCGACAGGCGGCGCATGGACGGTCCCCTAGCGGATGAGGAAACCGACATCGCCGGGCACCGGCGGCGGCGGCGTTGCGGACGCGCCGGCGAACTGGCGAAACAGCAGGATGCGCTGGACGTCGCTGGCAGGTTCGGCGTTCGCTGCGTCCGGCACGTGCAGCGCCTTCGGATCGCCGGTGGGCCGCACGATGTAGGGCGTCACCACGATCACCAGTTCGGTCTCGTCGCGCTGGAACTTGTCCGAGTGAAACAGCGCGCCCAGCACCGGGATATCGCCCACGCCCGGCAGGCCGCCGCCGGTCTGGGTGCGGGCCTCCTGCAACAGCCCGGCGATGGCAAAGCTCTGGCCGGAGCCGAGCTCGACCGTGGTATCGGCGCGGCGTACGGTCAGCGCCGGCACCTGCACGGTGGCATTGCCGGCGGTGAGCTGCACCGCCCCCTGGGTGCTCAACTGGCTGACCTCGGGGCGCACGCGCAGGCTGATGTGGCCGCTGTTCAGCACCGTCGGCACGAAGGACAGCGCAATGCCGTATTGCTTGAAATCGATGGTGACCTGGCCGCCCTGCTGGCCGACCGGGATGGGGAACTCGCCGCCGGCCAGAAAGCTCGCGCTTTCGCCGGACTGCGCGGTCAGGTTGGGTTCGGCCAGGATGGTGACCAGCTGATCCTGGGCGAGGGCGTCGATGACCGCGTTGACGTTGATCGCCCCTTTGTAGCCGAGGCCGATCAAGGTCGCGCCGGCCTGGCTGTAGTTGGTTGCGGCACTGACGGCGAAGCGGCCGATCGAGCCCAGCGCCTGCCAGTCGAGGCCGAACTGGCGGGTGATGGAGCGGTCGACCTCGATGAAACGGACCCGCAGGTTGACCTGTGTGGGACCGGTCACGGTGATCCGGTTGTCCACGGTCTGGCCGGGCGCGGCATAGCCCTGCACGATCGACAGGGCGCGGGCCGCCTCGGCCGGGGTGGCGGTCTCGCCCGACACCGACATCCCGTTCGGCCGTGTGTCCACCTGCAGGGCATTGTTCGGCAGCACACGGGCGAGTGCGGCGCGCGCCTCCGTGGCGCCGAAGGCCGAGGGGCGGACGACGACGTCATACTGGGCGAGGGTGGTGCCGGCCGCATCGAGGGCTGCGATGGTGGTGCGGCCCGGCCCGACGCCGAAGATGAACAGGCTGGTGGCGCTGGCCGGGCGGGCCTCGGCGACCTTGGGATCGGCGGCGAAGATGCTGGTGGCGGGTCCCGGCAGCCGCACCACGCGCCCGCCGCCGGCCTCCAGGGCCAGTTGGCTGCCGGCGCCGGGGACGGGTGCGGCGGGCATGGCCGGGGCGGGTCTGGCGGGGGGCATGCTGTCCGGCGCCGGCTGGGCCAGGGCCGGCGCGGCGGCCAGCCATGCGGCGGCAATCAAGTGATACAAGCGGGGCAGGAACAGGCGGGGCATCAGAAATGCATCTCCTCGGCCTGGCCGGGGCCATTATAGATCCGCAACGGCTCGCTGGTCCGGGCATCGGGGATGGCGGAGGAGACGTCGCTCGCCCAGGTGACACCCTGGCTCCGCGGCTGCGCGCTGGCCTCCGGCCCGTCGGCTCTGGAGGCGTGGACGGTCAGCGACAGGCGCCCCATCCGCGTGCCGACCGCGATGCGTTCGGCCTGGGCGGGGGTGACCTCCAGGGTGACCGTGCGCGCCGCGCGTTCGGTGGCTTCGTTGCCGACCGCGCCCTGCATCAGTTGCTGGTCGATGGCGATGACGCGCAGGCCGGTCAGCATGGTTTCGGCGGAGACCCGCCTGGCCGCGGACTGGCCGCTGGCGTCGCTCGTCTGGGTGAGCACGACGTCAACCCGGTCGCCAGGCCAGATCAGGCCGGCGGCGCCGCTGACCGCATCGACGCCGATGCTGACGGCGCGCATGCCGGGGTCCAGTACGGCGGCGAGGAAGCCCCGGTCCTTGGGCCGCACCACGCTGTCCGCGAGCAGGGGTGCGCCGGCGGCCAGGTTGTGGCGGACCATGCCGCCCAGCACGGCGCCGCGGGCCGCCACGGTGTCGGGCTCCATGTCCGGTCCGGGCTGTTCGATCTCGTGGCCGGCCAGGTCGTCCGGGCCGAGCAGGGCGCCGGCCCGCAGCGGATGGGCGGCGGTGAGTACGACGACGCGCGGATGAACGACCGGCGGCGGTGGCGCCGCTGCGACCGCCGCCGGGTCGGGCTGGCGCACGGCGAGCCAGCCAACGCCCAGGAAGCCGGCCAGGCCCAGCGCCACCATGACATAGAGGAGCCAGCGCAGGGCCATGCCGCGCTATCCGCCCAGCAGAGCGATCGCGCCCCCCGTCGCGATCGCGACGGCATAGGGCAAGGGACCGCGGCGGCGGATCCGCCAGGCCTCGGCGCGCAGGGCGCGCGCCAGCAGGATGGCGGGGCGAGGCCCGGGCCTGGCGGGAACGCAGGGGCGCAGCGCCAGAAAGCCCAGCGCCAGAACGCCGCCGGCCAGCGCGGTGCCGATCAGCAAGGTGGGAATCGCAGGCAGCGGCACGGCGAACGCAGCCGCACCCAGCAGCTTCACATCCCCGCCGCCGAGCGCCCCGGCCCACCAGGGCAGCAGCGCCAGGACGAAGACCGCGCCAGCGGCCGCGGAGGCGAGACCGAGATCGCCGGTGGCGAGGTGTCCGGCGATGCCGCAGCCCAGCAGGGCCACGGACACCATGTCGGGCAGCGTGCGGAAACCGAGATCGTGCAACGCGGCGAAGGCGAGCAGGCTGAGAGCTGCGAGGGTCAGCGCGCGGTGCGGAAGATCGCCAATTGAAACCACCGCATTTCCCTCCATGAAACCGCGGCCGCGCGTCGCGGCGGACAGCCCGTCACGGTCCTGCCACGCCCGATCGATCGATGGTTGCGCCGCCTGGGCGCGTCAGAGATCCGTGCCGATGTTCGTGAACACGGTTGAAATTTTGGTCGTGAGTCCGGTTAGCGACGTCACCAGCGCAAGTCCGATCAGCGCTGCGAGCAGCGCGTACTCGATGATAGTCACGGCGCGCTTGTCGGTTCGCAGAATCAGGAGCGCCTGCATGAAATAAGTTCTCATTTTGGTCGACATCCTTCGTCAGTGACTCATTGTCGATCTGTCCCCCAGTCTGGGGAGGGGAGGGTTTCCACCAGAACGGCAGGATGGCGAAAAAAGGTTAATGAAATGTAAATGGCGCGGCGGCTTCACGAAAAATTTTTGGCCGCGACGGTGATGGCATATACTTAAGGTACTATCTGGCAATTGCCGCGCCAGCCACCGTTCGCTCGGGCCAAAATCATGCACGGTGCCGCTGTGCATACCATGGTCCAGGCCACCGCCGCCGCCGCGGGCGATCCGCAATATTGCAGACATTTGTATGCGAATCACCGGCCCTGGCCGGGTGGCTCAGAAGCAAATACATTCGGACCAATCCTGACTAAGGATAGTAGACTCGGGGCAGACGGGCCGCATTTTGCAGCATCGCCGCCGGTGCGGCCCCCCCGGGCTCGATGACCCGCACGCGCCGGGCTGCCGCATTGGTCAGAATGACGGGCGAGGCGGACAACACCGCGGCCGTTCGGATGGCCGGGACCGCGGCTGCGAACAGCGGCGTGCCGGGCGATTCACCCGCCATGACGGCCCGCACCCGGCGGGCGTAGTCGCCGGACAATTCAGGGGTCGCGGTGTGATAGTCGCCAATGGCAGCCGTCCAGTCGCCGGTGCGCTGGTGCAGGTCCAGCAGGAACGCGGTGGCATAGCGGACATTGGTTTCCGGCGCGAAGCCGTCCTCGAGTGAGGCAAAGGCGTTCGGATGGTACATCAGGTTGATCTGCATGCAGCCGATGTCGATCGAGCGGATGCCGCGCGCCTGCGCCGCCTGCACGAAGGCGATGGCTTGTTCCCGGGTCTCGAAGGTGTGGCTGTCGCCGGCGGCGTTGACGCTCCAGGGCCAGGCGGCGGGTTGGCCGTCCAGCGGGTCGCGGCGCCCGCTTTCGACGATGCCGATGGCATGCAGGATGCGGGCGGGCAGGTTGTTCTCCCGCTCCGCCCTGTCGATGGCCGGCCCGCATCCGGCATCGGCGTGCGCTGCCATGGGGCATGACAGGTAAATCAGTGTCGCACACGATAGCAGGAAATTTCGCAAAGCGGGGATCCGGCGGAATTCGCCAAGTTTACCACGATGGCAAGCTACGAGCAAGATCGTTTCGGAGGATACTGCATGGATTCGATGGGTCGGGTCGGCAAAGTTTTCGTTTCGGCGTAGATCATACTATGTCATGACATCTATCCCTGGAACGGCGAAAGATTCATATCGATCAGCAGCTTCATGCGGGGGACAGCGCAAATTCCCGCCCTTCGGCCAGCAGTTAGTCAATGCTTCGCCCGGCGCCAGCCTGGCCCACGATCACGCCGATCGTTCCCGGACCGGCCCCAAGTTCCATGACGGCGGAGCAACCGGCCCTGATCCGACACCGGAGAGAAGGCTCCGAACGCCGGAACCGGTCATCGCCATCAGATCGTCGAGCAACGCGAGCGCGTCTTCCTGCCGTCCCCGTTGCTGCCACGGGCGGGCGCCGGCGAGCAAGGCCTCGCCTTGACGCGCCATAGTTCGGCTTCTCCCGTCCTTTCGACTGCCCTCAAACCGCTGGCGACCGAAGCAAGGGGGCCTTTTCGCGGCAAGGCCCACAAGTCATCGCTCGTGCCGAAATCGCAATAGCGCCGCCCCGGATGGGGGCGGACGGGAGCAGCCGGAGCCATCGGTGGCGGGGCCGGTTGTCGGTTGAACCGGGTGGGTTGCCCCCCTAATATCCGCCGTGGAGGCGGGCGATGGATCACGATACCCTGTACGAGACCGATATCTGCACCTGGGCCGAACAGCAGGCCGCGGCGTTGCGCGGTATTGCGTCCCGGGCGGATCTTCCCAACGAACTCGATCTGCCGAATATCGTCGAGGAGATCGAGGACGTGGGAACCAGTCACTTCCGGGCTGTTACCAGTTTCATGCGGTTGATTTTGTCGCATACGATCCTGATCGCACTGAATGCAGACACCCAATCCGTGCGGCACTGGACCTTCGAAGTCTTCACATTTCGCGGACATTTAATTCAGGCCTGGCAGCGGAGCATGCGGCAACGGATCGATATGGATCTGATCTGGCGTCACGCGGTTCGGGAAGCGACCCTGAAATTGACCCTCTATCGTGATAGCGGGACAGTTTCCGGCCGTGACAAAATCATGGTTCGGCTTGAGTCGGGTTGCCCGTTCGGAATCGATGACCTGTGTGGAGAGGCGTTCGAATTCCACGACCTGGTCGAACGCCTCCGGGCGCATCTCGCGCCGGACGAACCGCGCTGACATGACGGCCGGGCCAAAACCCCCTAGGCCCGCACCGCCCAGAGCTGCATCTGCAAATTCGGGAACTCGCTCGACACGTGAATCCCGAACGCCGCGGAAGCCTGCATCTGCGCCCAATGCGGGCTGCCACGGTCCAGCTCGAAATAATTCGCATCCGGCAGGAACGGCAACTGCCGCGGCGCCACCGGCAGCGGCCGGATCGCGATGCCGGAGACCGCGGCATTCACCAGCTCGCGGATCTGCTCGATGGCGCCGATCTTCACCTGCGCGGGGAACAGCCGGCGCAGCGCCTCGCCTGGCACCGCGGCAGCCGGAAATGCATGGCTGCCCCAGAGCGGGAACCGTCCACGGCCTGCGCAATCTGCACCAATCCTCTCTTCGTTTCGCCAGACGCGCAGAGCGCCCGATCGAGGCCGCCCGGGCCGGTCAATCGGATGGCGGCGCGAAATCAATCTCGCAGTGGCAGGAGCCGCATGCGCGCGCGCCCGGGTTCTATCGTCAGCAAAGCCCCTCGTTCCAGCTCTGCTGCCATACGGCGTAACGCATCGATCAAATGGCGGCCAATCGTGTCCGGGCTGAGATCGCCGGCGCGGAATTGCACCACACTCGGCTTCGTGCCGTTCGTGGCCGCCAGGATCGCGCCAAAATCCAGGTCATGCGTCAGGACGACGTAGCCCTCGGCGGCGGCGTATGCCATGATATCCATATCCAGCGCGTCGCGCTCGCCGACGGACGCCCAGTGCGCCGCCTCGATGCCGGCCGACCCGAGGAAAACCACCCAGAGCGGCGAACGATTCAGATCGATCAGCCGCTTCACGCGGGAGTCAACTCGAATTCCCGCCCTTCGGCCAGCCAGGCGGCGTAGCGCAGTGCCTGCAGGATGTCCTCCCGCTCCAGATACGGATAATCGGCCAGCAGTTGGTCAATGCTCCGTTCGGCGCCAACCTGGCCCACGATCATGCCGACCGTCACCCGCATGCCGCGGATACAGGCTTTGCCACCCATGACACCGGGACGCAGAGTGATCCGATCGAAATCGCGCATGGTCCATCGTCCGAGGGAAGGGCGTGACCCTACCGGGCAGATGGATCGTACTCAAGTTCTGTGATGGCCGGGCAACCGGCCATGACGAAAAGCGGCGATCCGCCAGCCGGGTTTCCAGTTACGGAAAAAACCCCCTAGGCCCGCACCGCCCAAAGCTGCATCTGTAAATTCGGGAACTCGCTCGACACGTGAATCCCGAACGCCGCGGAGGCCTGCATCTGCGCCCAGTGCGGGCTGCCGCGGTCCAGCTCGAAATAATTCGCATCCGGCAGGAACGGCAACTGCCGCGGCGCCACCGGCAGCGGCCGGATCGCGATGCCGGAGACCGCGGCATTCACCAGCTCGCGGATCTGCTCGATGGCGCCGATCTTCACCTGCGCGGGGAACAGCCGGCGCAGCGCCTCGCCTGGCACCGCGGCACGCACCACCAGATAGAAAGCCGAACTCTGCAACACCGTGCGGTCGGTCAAGGTGCCGCGGCGCACCCCGTAGCGCATTTCCTGCAACGGAATCTCGACCACCCCCGGCCCGGC